>Ga0105049_10000042_pt1 | contig 108127 bp, 95 predicted proteins | sample MAT06_FD_78087 | JGI IMG/M metagenome (GOLD analysis project Ga0105049, IMG submission 78087) | Freshwater microbial communities from Lake Fryxell liftoff mats and glacier meltwater in Antarctica - MAT-06 | ecosystem: Environmental > Aquatic > Freshwater > Ice > Liftoff microbial mat | place...
AATTTTGGGCGAGTTCGAGTTTGTGCAAGAAGGTTAGTCGGTTTTGCGGTGATTCACTTATATGGTTCTAAGTATGGGACCGATTCTTTAAAAATACTTCGAACTTTATCTTCCTCAGACTTTCCAATAGAGCTTCAAACTCTTGCGTCGATGTTGTTATTTGGTGAACGTGATAGATTGAATGGAATAAAAGTTTCAGACTTCCCTTTTGATGAGGCTCAAAAAATTATTACACTCCTTGAACGTTACAATAGAGGTGATTAATTTTCACAACTATATCATTAATCCAAAAGTGTTATGATTGATAGAAATATCCAAAAAAATATTAGTACATATATCCTTTCTTTTATCCTTTTTTGTACTCCTTTTTTCTTGATGTCTAAAGATGGTGCAAAACCTATCACTGTTGGCGAGGCAAAATTTTCTCTTAAAGACTCTGTTATCTATTTACCAAAGAATTCTAAAAATTTCACTTTAAAATTAAAAGGGAATTTCTCGAAACATTGGGGAATTTATGGTCTTAGTCCAGTTGTTGATGAAGATGGTTTCGGTCCTCAAGCCACTGAAATCACAGTAACACCAGATAGCACCTTTAAAATTGAAGGGAAGATTAAATCTGGTAAGTCGTATGTTCATTATGATCCAGAATATAAAATGGATGTTGAAAAGTTTAAAGAATCTGTTGATTTTACTATACCCGTTAGTATTGAATCCATTCCTGAATCAGGAAAAATCACTGGCAAAATTTCAATCCTTTATCAACTTTGTGCAGATGCATCTTGCACAACACCAAATGATTACACTCGTACTTTTACAGTCTATTTTAAAGATAAGAAAAATTCTAAAAAAGGAAAATAATATGTCCAATATACACTTACACTCCATTTTATTCTTCGCTACAATTTGTCTCTTGGCAATTCCAAGTTCAATGTTGCAAGCTCAAGAATGGAAAAATATGAATAGAGTAAAGGCTAAATTTAGAGTTGTAAAACCTATAATTCAAGCTAAAGCAGGGGAAAAAATATTTGTAGAAGTAGAAGTAGAACCATTTGAAGAATGGTATATCTATAGCGTTAAAGAAAGAAACGGTGTTCCTGCAACTATGTTGCTTTTAGATATGACCGTTGCTGAGGATCTTCCACCAACGAAAGAAACTCCTCCACCCACAGAATCCTACGACGAAGCCTTCGACGATGAAGCATTTAAACATTACAAACAAGTTACTTTCACTCAAGTTATAACCTTAAAAAAGAAATTGAAAAAGGGAAAATATAATGTTGAAATGACCCTTCAAATTCAAACTTGTAATAATACAACTGGTCAATGTGTTAAAGATGAAATGCCCATTCGTTACGAACTTGTTGTTAAGTAAATGGGACTTTCTAAAACACTAATAGTGACAATATTACTATTATGTGTTTCTTTTTCTCTAAAATCACAAGAACTACTTGGTTCATTTCCATTTGGAACCCTTACCCACGTATATTCTTCATATACTGCAAAAGAAGGAAAGCTTTTTTTAGTAACGTTCAAAGTTGAACCAAGTAATCCTAATTTCACATTTGACAATGCTTCACTTGAACTTGACCCGGTCTATCAGTTAACCTCAAAAGTAGGAACAATTCAATCAATTGATGGAATGAAATACCTACATTTTGAAGTTGTTCGTGGAGCATCATTTTCTTCAAAAAAGAAAAAAATTAATTCAAAACTTCTTTTTACTACTTCAATAAAAATCGAAAATATACTTCAACGAACTGAACATCAAATTCCCTTTTCTTTCACTTTGATTCACCGATAAAAAGGAAGTTCTAAAGTGATTTCAGTAGAAATAACGGTAGAAACTTCTCTTAGATATTGATTTTCAGAAAATTTTTAGTATTTTTACTATTGTTAAAAATGATGTTACGTAGTTTTTACAGATATTTTCAAGAATTGAAACAAAATAACGTTTCAAAACGTTACTAATAAAGTAGTTAGAATGCACGATAATAACCGTTTAAAGTCTCTAAGTCACAATTGTATACAATCCTTTAAGGAGTTTTATACTATGAAAAGAATATATTCAATACTTACGATACTTATACTATTTGGACTTACTTACACAAACAGTATTGCACAAACTTCGTACAAGCCTACAAATGCAGAAGCGAGTGTGAAAGTTTTAACAGATAAAGTGAAAGCACCAGTTGGAGGAGAGGCGAAAATTCGTTTTTCTATAACACCCAATAAAGATTGGTATACTTACGGTTTAAAAGAAACAAATGGTTTACCAATAAGTATTAAAACTCCTTCAATAAAGGGCATTAAATTTGGGAAACCAATTGAATCCCCCAAGCCTAAAAAAGTATATGATGAATCATTTGAAGCCGATGTTTATAAACATACTTCTACTGTAACTATTACTATTCCAATTACCATTGAAAAAAGTGTAAAAGTTGGGACAAAACAAAAAATTACTTTATCTTTAGAATTTCAAACTTGTGATATAGTATATGGCAAATGTATAACAGATAGTAAACCCTTACAATTAATTACTACTTTAGATTTTATTGAAGATACCTCGAAAACAAAATCGATAGTTGAAGAAGTAGAAGTTCCCAAAGATGAAAACAGTGATACTACTGCAGTTGAGGCAAATGATTCTAAAAAAGATACCTCTAACTTGGCTGGTATAGATAATGGGAATAGTACAACGAAGCCATCAGATGGCGACGGAAAAGCAATTGCAAATGACAACAAATCGAAAGAATCTTTAGATAACCCTGGCGGGAAAGCAAATGCTAATAGAAAAGATGGAATTCTTGGGTTTCTATGGATTGCTATCGTTGCAGGAGCTACATCGCTTTTAACACCTTGTGTGTTTCCTATGATTCCAATTACTGTATCGTTTTTTACTAAACGTGCAGAAAAGAAAACAAAAGGATTAGTTGATTCAATTGCCTATGGTTTAGGAATTATGTCAACATTTACCGTTCTTGGAGTAATTCTTGCGGCAGTTTTAGGACCAACAGGCGTTGGAGATTTTGCAACAAACCCTTGGGTAAACTTATTCATTGCAACTATATTTTTCATTTTTGCATTTAATTTGTTTGGAGCTTTTGAAATTCAAGTTCCAACAAAAATTCTAAATAAACTAAATATGGCCTCACGAAAAAATGGAATTTTTTCGGTCATATTAATGGGTCTTACTTTTTCCTTAACATCATTTACTTGTACAGTTCCATTTGTAGGAACTGCATTGATATCTGCATCTGATGGAGAATGGTTCTACCCAATTATTGGAATGTTAGCATTTTCCGGAACATTTGCAATTCCATTTTTCTTACTTTCATTATTTCCACGCTCTTTAAATTCACTTCCTAAAGCAGGTGGATGGATGAACAACTTAAAAGTAGTTATGGGTTTTTTAGAAATCGCTGCTGCTTTGAAATTTGTTTCGAATGTTGATTTAGTATGGGGTTGGGGAATTTTATCCCGTGAGTTGTTTTTATCTGTTTGGATAGGTTGTAGTTTGCTATGCTCTATGTATCTTTTAGGTATTTTCAGAATGCCATTAGATACTCCTCTTGAAAAAGTAGGTGCATTGCGTGCTGTTTTTGTCATAATCTTTATGACGTGTACGTTCTATTTCTTGTCAGGGCTTTTTGGCAAACCTCTTGGAGAACTTGATGCATTTTTACCTCCGGATAACTACCGAGAGTTAATGAATAGGTCGACATCGGCTGATGTGGTTACTAATTCTAAAGAAGTTGTTACTCATAAAAAAGTTGAATCGAAAGATTATTTTTCTCACGACAATTGGCATTCAGATTATAAAGCAGCACTTGCAGAATCGAAAAAAACTGGTAAACCAATATTTTTAGATTTTACAGGATTTACGTGTACAAACTGCCGCTGGATGGAAAAAAATATGTTCGTAAAAGAAGCTATTCGAGATAGATTAGATCAATATGTAAAAGTCCAGTTGTATACCGACCGTCCTCAAGAACCTTATGTTTCTAATAAACGTATGCAATTGGATAGATTTAGAGATGTTGCACTTCCATTATATGTGATTATTTCACCTGATGATAAAACAATTGCAACAATATCTTATACTAGAAGCGAAGAAGAATTTGTGAAATTTTTAGACAAAGGAATTGCAACAAAGGTTCCTCCTAAAGATCAAGCAAGAAGATAACAATTTCCTTTGAAACCATCGATGATATAATTATATCGATGGTTTTTTTGTTAGCAAAAAATTTTAGTTTTATTAATTTCAATGAGGTACTTTATATGTATATACATTCAAATTTAGATGCTGTTGGATTTAATCCAAATACGATAATTTCAATGGGAACTTTCGATGGTGTTCATAAGGGACATGAATTGATTTTGCAACGATTAAATGAGTTATCTGACTCAATTGAATATGCAAGAAGTCTTATTGTTACTTTTGATCCCCATCCACAAATAGTTCTAAAAAATCCTAATAAACCAGAAATCCAATTATTAACAACTATCTATGAGCGATTAAATCTTTTCTATAAAATGAAAATATCCGATACAGTTGTTGTAAACTTTACAAAGGAATTTGCGCAAACAGATCCTGAAACTTTTGTGAAATACTTAGTAGAAAAAATTGGAATTCATACCTTACTTATTGGTCATGACCATGCTTTTGGGAAAGATAGAGCTGGGAATGAAGATCTTTTAACAAAACTTTCAAAACAGTATAAATTTGCAATTGAGAAAATACCTGCATTAAATATTGATGGTGAAAAAGTAAGTTCAACAAAAATTAGAACCGCTTTACTTCAAGGTGATTTAAACGAAGCTAGAAAAATGCTTGGTTATGAGTATACATTACTAGGCAATGTTGTTTCTGGCGACGGTAGAGGTAGGAAACTCGGTATTCCTACTGCCAATGTTGTACCTTTAGATGAATTTAAGTTGCTACCTAAAAATGGTGTATATTTTGTTTCTTCAGAGCTTGATGGCGTACGGTATTATGGTATGGCAAATATCGGAGTTCGTCCAACTTTTGTTGAATCTGAAAATCCAATTTTAGAAGTACATTTCTTTGATTTCAATCATTATATTTACGACCACAAAATAAATATTACTTTCCATAATTATATTCGAGATGAACAGAAATTCCCTACTTTGGATTTGTTCCTTTCCCAATTAGCTGAAGATAGAAATATGTGTTACGAATTGTTAGAACATCGTATATCGAATGTAAGTTAGAATAATCTAAGAAGTAGAATGTTTCAATTTGCGTTGTTATTATTGGGGAGTTTCATTTGTGGCTCTATCCCATTTGGTCTAATTATCTCTAAAATATTTTATTCAATTGATATTCGAGAACTCGGTAGTAAAAATATTGGTTCTACGAATGTGTACAGAATTTTAGGGTGGAAGGCTGGAATTAGTGTTCAAATCTTAGATGTTCTAAAAGGATTTATACCAGTATTCCTTTTGAGCTTTTTAGGTGCTGAATTTTACCTTTTCAATTCGTTTATTGGGACAAAACTAGCAATAGGACTTTTGGCTGTGTTAGGGCACATTTTCTCTCCTTTTGTTTCGTTTAAAGGTGGAAAAGGGATAAACACAATATTAGGTATGTTGATAGGGGTTTCTCCAATCGATATTTCAATAACATTCTTAGGTTTTGTCCTTGTATTTTTGTCAACAGGCATAATTTCCGTTTCTTCAATGTCTGCAGCTGTTTTACTACCTATTATTGTTTCTGTTCGCTATTTTTCAAGTCCATACGAGTTGCGAGAGTTTGTTATTCTTGTTTGTACGAGTATTCTTGTGACTACAATAGTTTTCCTTACGCACAGAGCAAATATTAAACGTTTACGTGAAGGTACAGAAAGTTCCTTTGAAAAATTTAACTTACTCAAAAAAGTATTCAAATAGTTTACAAATTTTATCAAAAAAAAGGCCCATCAAATGATGGGCTTTTTTTAGTTTAACTAAAAAGGCAATTATGCTTTTTCAGCTGATGCATCATCAGAAGAGTTATCATCAGATTTTGAAGAAGAAACGATTCCAAAACCGACAGCTTCAGCAGCTGCATCTAATTCTGATTTGTCAATTGCAGGTACGTCAGCAGTAGAATACTTTTCAGCATTAGGAACTGGGTGTTGTGCATTGTATTGATCTAGGACGTCTTGGTCTTTCCCACGTAGGTATTCTACAGGAGAAAGGACAATCTTTTTCGCTTCACGGTCAAATTCAACAACTTTCAAAGGTAACATTTCACCTACTTGGAAGAAGTCTGCAATAACACGAACTGGAGCGAATGATAATTGAGAAACTGGTACAAAACCGTCAACACCATCAGGCAATTCAACGATAACACCTTTTTCAATTATTCTTTCAATTCTTCCTTCGGTTTCAGCACTAACTTTGTATTTGTCAGCAAAAACTTCCCATGGGTTGTCAGTAATTTGTTTGTGTCCAAGTGCGATTCTTCTATTGTCTGCATCGATATTTAAAACGATAACATCAAGTTCTTCACCTTTTTTCACGAATTCGCCCGGATGACGGATTTTCTTAGTCCACGATAGATCGCTAATGTGTACTAAACCATCAACACCAGGTTCTAATTCTACAAACACGCCAAAGTTAGTTAGGTTTCGAACAATACCTTGGTGAACTGAATCAACAGGGAATTTCGCTAATAAATCTTGCCAAGGATCTGGTTCTAATTGTTTCATTCCAAGAGCAAGTTTTTTACTATCTTTATCAATATTCAACACAATTGCATCAATAGATTGACCCATTGATACCATTTGAGATGGATGCTTGATATGTTGAGTCCAAGACATTTCAGAAATGTGGATTAGACCTTCGATACCTTTTTCAATTTCAATGAAAGCACCATAATCAGTTAAGCTAACAACCTTACCGCGAACAGTGGTACCATTTTCGTATTTCTCTCCAATAGTATCCCAAGGGTGAGCAGTAAGTTGTTTCATTCCTAAAGAGATACGACGTTTGTCAGCATCAAAATCAAGAACAACAACTTTAACAACTTGGTCAAGTTCAACAACTTCAGATGGATGCGAAACACGTCCCCAAGAAAGATCTGTAATGTGTACTAAACCATCAACACCACCAAGATCTACGAATACACCGAAGTCTGAAATTGCTTTAACAGTACCTTCTAAGATAAGACCTTTTTCTAATTTTTCAAGGATAACACCACGTTGTTCAGACAATTGCTCTTCGAGAAGAACTTTGTGAGAAACAACAACATTTTCGTTCGGGTGATTAACTTTCACAACACGAACATCTATAACTTTATTTACCCAGAAGTCAAAATCACGAACAGGACGAACATCAATTTGAGAACCTGGTAAGAATGCTTCAATACCAAGTAAATCAACAACCATTCCACCCTTGATTCTACGAAGAATTTTAACTGGGATAACTTTTTGTTCAGAGTGAAGTTTAAGAATATCTTCCCAAGTTTTCATAAAGTCTGCTCTACGACGAGAAAGCACTAACTTACCGGAAGCATCTTCAATTGTTTCAACAAATACATCAACTTGGTCACCAATTTCTAATGTATCCGCAGTAATAAATTCAGCACGAGGAATAACACCTAATGATTTAAATCCAATATCAACGAAAATTTCATCTTTCGTCATAAGGACAACCTTACCACTTACAAGTTCATCTTGTTTGATGTTTGTAATGGTTTTTTCGTACATAGATAAGAACGTAGAATCATCGATAACGTCGTTAAAATCTTCTTCAAAAGCTGAAGTGATCGCAGTACGTCGTTCAGCAGCCGTTAGGTGGCGTGAACGATTTCCTTCTATTGCAGTTTCGAAATCTACAGTAGCAACGTTTTCGGAAAGAGTATCAGTTGTTTCAACAGACATTCTATAAAGCTCCAAAATTCCTAGTGAACAATGTGTTTTTTCTCGTCGCTGAAAAAATTCTTGTTCAATTAGAAGTAAAATTAGTTTGACAATTTAAAAGCGACGATTTTAGAAAAGATTTCAAATATACGGAAAATATTTTAAATTACCAAGATAGATATATTATATATTCTATAGATACTTACTTCTTGGTTGGGATTCTAATAGAATTCTCTTCTAATCGTTCAAAAGAATTCAACGTTCTTTTAAGGTAATCTTAAGATTATTGTCGATTGTTTCACTTATTTTTGTACATTACCTAATTATTCCAAAGCAGAAAGGTTACTATGTTTCGTTCAATATATTTTCTATTTTTTGTCTTACTTATTTCTCCTGTTCCAACCTTTGCTCAATACAAAGTAAATATCGATGAGACTGTTCGGTCAATTCTTGATGTTCGGTATAATCAGTTTAACAAAGGCGTTGTTGCAGGTGCAATTATTACTAAGGATTCAATAGAATATTTTTCTATTGGTGATGAGACTCTTTTAGATACTTTAAAGCACCAATTTTTTGAAATTGGTTCGATTTCTAAAGTGTTTACTTCTTTATTGTTGCAAACTGCTGTTACGAATAATGAAATAGGTTTAGATGATTATGCTTTGAAGTATATTCCGAAAGGACATAAAACCCCAACATTTAGTGACGAGAATTTTACGTTAAAAAATTTAACAAATCATACGTCGGGCTTGGTTAGGATGCCCACCAATTTTAAACCTAAGAATCCAAATAATCCATTTTCAGATTACACTCAAGAACAATTCTTTCAATATTTAGATACTGCTTCGTTGTTGTATAAACCAGGTTTAAAAAGTCAATATTCAAACCTTGGTGTTGCACTATTAGGCTATGTTTTAGAACAGCGCTTAAATTCTTCCTTAGAAAAATTATGGACTGAACGTATATTTAAACCATTTGGAATGTCAGAATCGTATGTTGTAGTTCCTAAAAACATTCAATACAGAAGAATAAAAGGGTACAGTTTTCTAAATGATGCGGACTTTTGGGATTTGCCTACCTTTGCAGGAGCAGGTGGTATTAAGTCTACAGTATTTGATATGTCAATTTTTGTGCAAAATTGTCTGTTTTCGAAAAATCCATTTATTCGTGATTTAATCGCTAATACTTCTCAAACGACATTTGAAGAATCTGAAAATATTGATGTTTGTTTAGGATGGTATAAAAGGAAAAGAATGCCTAAGACAGTTTTGATGCATTCTGGTCAAACTGGTGGGTTTTCTTCATTTATAGGTTTTGATACTTTAAATTCAGTTGGAATTGTACTTCTAACAAATAACACAGGGATTTCTATAACTGATTTAGGGCAATATTTTTTAGATACTACCAAAATCGTTCAGGAACTGCGTCCTTCAATTTCAGTTGATGATTCAGTACTTTCTAAATATGTCGGTGTCTATAAATTAGACGACAATATGAATTTAACAGTTACCAACGAAGATGGAACATTATTTCTACAGGCAACAGGACAAGAAAAATTCCAGTTGTATGCTCATAATACTTGGAAATATTTCTTAAAAGTTACCCAAGCGGAAGTTGAATTTATGAATAACAGAAAAGGTGAAATTGACCGTCTTAAACTTATTCAAGGCGCAGAATACATTTGTAAAAAAATTGAGTAAAAGTTTTGAATTATGCCATTGACAAAAATCTATTCATTTCTAATGAAATTTTAGTATTTTTATCGTAATTCCATTTCTATTTTACATATATCCTAATTACCACATTATGAAAACAGCATTAGTAATACTCCTTAGTATTATATTTACGGTCTCTTTACAAAGCCAAGTTACGATTAAAGGGACAGTATATGGTTCCGATTCTAAGTTAATCAAGGAAGGACTAATTGCCATAACTTCTGAATTTATGGGTATGTACGAACAATCATTTCCAATTAAAAATGGAAAGTTTGAAATTACTTCAGAAACTAAAAATGCAAAGATATTTTTGGTAGTGAATGCACCATATCATTCTCCTTTCAACATAGTTTTACCTTCTAATGAAGAAAATATCATTGAATTGGATATGAAACTTCAGCCACTTCAATTACCCGATGATGGAGTACGGATTCTTACAGAAGATGATGGGTTTGATTTTTCTAAATCAAAACCATTATTCAAACAACCTGATGGAACGTATAAATTGGAAATTCCTTCTAATAAAGCTACTTTCAAATATCAAGTTATGTATATTCATATGTTTCAGGGTAGACCCTCAGAACGTACATCTCACGGTACTGCCGGAACATTGTCTGAAGATATGGCAGGAGATTATATAAGCACAATTCCAGTTGTAAATGGAAAAGCTGTTGTAGTTTTCGATCCCTCTAAACTTTTAAAACCAAGTTCAGATTTTACTGTAACAGTATTAACAGAACCATTACGTACAAAAATCGAATTAGACCAAGAGTTTGTGAAAATGGAACGTGAGTTTTATAGTAAGTATATGAGTTACCAAGAAAATAACAGTAGTATGGATGGTTTTGAATATGATATTAACAAATGGAATAATACTTTGTTTTCCTATAGAGCTAAAAACAGGGATAAAAAGATTCAATTACTTTGTGATGCATATTATATCCTATCACAATTTATGTATAAGTCAGATCCCAATGAAAAAGGAAATTACGATACAAATGTAGCAGAACGATTCTTCAAGGATATTCCTTATTCTTCGAACTTATGGACTATTGAAAACAACAACGTATTTTCCAATGCACTTTCAATAGTTTATAAAGATAACTTAGAAAAACAATTCCAAGAAGTAATAAAATTTTGTCAAGAAGATCACGAGCTTAGTAGTAAATTAAGTGTCTACAGTTCTTTATTAAGTCAAACAAAAGCACAAAAATCATCAATTCATCAAGATGTATATGCTTCTGCTTTAAAAGATCTCGATGGGTATGAATATCTGAAAAATATCGTGTTTGAATATAATCCTGAAAAAAGAATCGTTATTGGAAAACAAGTTCCATCATTTAGTCTAAAAAGTATCTCTGAAGAAGGAAAAGAAATTTCAACTGACAAAATGAAAGGCAATTATTACATAATCGATTTTTGGGCAACTTGGTGTGGACCGTGTATGGCTGAAATGGGTAATTTACATAGCACGTACGAAAAATTTAAAGGCAAAAAAGGATTTACTATTGTTAGTCTTTCTTTCGATGAAAGTCCTCAGAAAGTTTTAAATCATCGTGAAAAAGCGAAATTGAATATGCCCTGGAACCATGGATTTGTTAAGGATGGTTTCAAAAGTAAGTTAGCGGAATTGTTCGAAGTTGCAGGAATACCAACAGTAGTTTTAGTAGACGATAAAGGGAATATAGTAGCAACAAGTGAAGAACTTCGTGGTCAAAATTTAGAAACTACACTACAAAAATTTTTAGACTAATTCTATGACTGCACATAAATGTAGATTAGCAGGAGGAATCGTTGTCGACCGTCCTCGAATAATGGGTGGTTACCAATTTGTAAGTCCTACAAGTCCCATCAGGAGCAGTCTTAGCAATTATTGAATCTAAAATTGATGCAGATTAGAGAATTATACGAAATATTCAATAGAAATAGCGACCCAATACGAGCAGAAGGTATGTCGAAGTACATGAAATACAAATTTCAATACTTTGGTATGCCTTCTGTTGTTTTAAAAGAAAGTACAAAACATATTGTAGACAGCCTAAAAACAAAAACGGGTGAAGAAATTTTAGAATTTGTGAACGAACTTTGGGATCAAAATGAACGAGAATTTCAATATCTTGGTATTACAATTTTAAAAAAGTACAAACAAAAATCCCCAAAGAATTTTTTGCAATATGCCGAATTTTATTTGACGAATAAATCGTGGTGGGACACAGTAGACATACTTTCTGCTAATATTGTTGGCTCATTTGTAAAAGAGAACAAAGAGCCTTCAATGAATACTTTACGAGGTTGGTCAAATCATAAAAATATGTGGCTCAACAGAGCTTCAATTATTTTTCAGTTAACCTACAGAAACCAAACTGATACTAACTTCCTTTTCGATGTGATTCAAAAACATTCACATTCAACTGAGTTTTTTCATCAAAAAGCTATTGGGTGGGCATTGCGGGAATATGCTAAGACCAAACCAAAGGAAGTAATAGAATTTGTCGAAAAGGTAAAACTAAAACCATTAAGTGTTCGTGAAGCATTAAAACATATTGTTAAAATACAGAAAATGGATCTATGATTTTTTTAAGGAATTCTCTCCTAATTATTATACTTTTTTCAAGTTCAATTGCTACGTTGATTGCTCAACCAAAACTACCAGCTGATGTAATGAAAATCAGAAATGTTGCTTTGGTACAAATAGTCTATTTGAATGAATCAATGTATGAATTAACTGAGATGTTTCAATCTTCATCGCCTGACCAGTTAAAAACAAGAATTCCTTTTATTCAAGCCCAAGTGGATTCTTTACAAGTAATCCAAGAAAAAGTTTCCATACTTTTAGAAATGTATCCAAACATTATTCCCAAAATAGATGGTGACACCTTGCTGTATTACACAATGGCAAAAACAAATATTGTTTCTAAAAATTTTTACGATGTAGCTCAACAGTTGCAAATCAAATACAAAGATTCATTGGAAATCAAAAAACAATTCGATTCATTCTTTCAACATTTTGCAGATTCTACTTCGGCAAGGAAAAAATTGGAACAAGGATATCTTAGTTCTTTAAAAAAACAAGACACCTTAACTGAAGGGCAAAGAGAACTTCGTCGATTTAACCTTGAAAATACTAAATTACTTTTAGGATATGTAGAACGACTGAAAAAAGCAAAATCTGCATCAGTAGCTACAAAAGTATTGAAAGAATATAAACTGTTTCTAAACTCAAATTCTAAAAAAGTAAATGATCTCTTTATAAAGTATCAATTTACTTCTACAGTTTTACCGAAAGAAGCTCAACAAACTGCCTTAACAGATTTTATGAGTGCTGTTAAAAGTTTTGAAGAAGCAATTCGAGAATCCAAAAACAAATTTGGGAACGATGTTCTTTTCAACAAAGCATATTCAACAGTTCGAAGTAGATAAATTACGATATATTTGGTAATGTGAAATTAAATTTGTGTGTTAATTTAAATTCTACACCTTCAACATCAATTTAAAAAGTGTAAGAAAACCTTAAATGGTTTCTATTGTTTGAAATATCTATTTCAAAGTACCTTGCAAATACTTGATATATAGGGAAAAAGTATATTTGAAAAGAATATCGATTATATCGAAGGAACTACAAGAGTAGAATCTATCGATTTTTCTAAGTTTTCAAATGGTTATTGTACTATTACACTTCTTCATTCATTCACAGGTGAAGTTTTACAAACTAAATGTGCAGTAATGCGATAAAAAGGATATGAAAATGAAAACGAAACTTTCAACATTGTATGTATATGAAATTTGGAAATCCCACAGCTTTTACACCTCAGAACAAAATCATAGTCAGTATGTATCCGTACAATTCTCCTCAATGTAACATTTACGAAATAGATTTAAAAGGAAATATCCTGAGAAAGATTACGAAAAATTAGAATTGATAAAAGTCTATGTTTTACAAACTAAATGTTGAAAGTTTGGTAATAGGAATAATGATTTGTATTTTTGTATTCCAATCTTCAATCTTCTTAATCAAAATCTAATCTACTATGTATACACTTGACGATAATGATTTCCACCCCGAAAGTTTAATGATGACCTATGGGTACAACCCTGAATGGTCTGAAGGAGCAGTAAAATGCCCAGTTTTTCAAACATCAACATTTGTATTTAAAAACGCTGAAGAAGGAAAAGCTTCTTTTGATTTTATGTCTGGTCGTCGTAAACTTGGACCTAGTGAATCTGCCCCACTTTCGTACAGTCGCTTTAACAACCCTGATTTAGAAATTATTGAACAACGTCTCAAACTATGGGATAAAGCAGAATCTTGTGCATTATTCGAAAGTGGAATGTCAGCAATTGCAACATTGTTGATGGAGTTTCTGAAACCCGGAGATTTGATTGTTTACTCAAGTCCATTGTATGGTGGAACAGATGTTTTTATCAAAAAAGTACTTTCTAAATTCAACATTAATGTTGTTGCTTTTAATAGTTCACATAGTGCTGAAGAAATAGTAACTATTGCAAAAGAATGTAATTTAGGACGCCCTGCATTTATTTATGTGGAAACACCTGCTAACCCTACTTGTTCTATAATAGATATTCGAGAAGCAAAAAAAACAGCAGATTTACTTTCTACTCCAGATTTTCAAGTGGTTGTTGCTGTTGACAACACATATATGGGACCACTTTGGTCACATCCATTAGATCACGGTGCAGATTTCGTTATCTATTCTGCTACCAAATACATTGGTGGACATTCAGATGTAATTGCTGGTGCAGTTTTAGGATCAAATGAACTAATGGCAAGAGTAAAAAAACTACGTTCAGCTATGGGAACAATGGCTGGTCCAAAAACAAGTTGGTTATTGATGAGAAGTTTAGAAACTTTGAAAATTAGAATGGAAGCTCAAGCAAAGAATTCACATTACATTGTAAAATATTTACAAAGCCATCCTAAGATTGAAAAAATCTATTATTTAGGATTAATAGACGAAAACCATCCTCAATATGAAGTTTATAAGAGCCAATATAAGTGTGCAGGAGCAATGGTTTCTTTTGATATTTCAGGTGGTGAAGCAGAAAGTTTCCGTTTCTTAAATTCATTAAAACTAATCAAATTAGCTGTTTCTTTAGGTGGAACAGAATCCTTAGCACAACATCCAGCGTCGATGACTCATTCTGGTGTAGCCGTTGAAGAACGTGAGGCAATGTCAATTACTAGCAAAATGATACGTCTATCAGTTGGCATCGAACATTACGAAGACCTTATTTGGGATATCAACCAAGCGTTAGAAAAAGTCTAACATCTAAAAAGATACCTTACAAATCAAAAGTGTCATATTTCGTTTAGAGAATGTGGCACTTTTATTATTTATACTATGAAACATCACAACGAATACGACAAAGATAACGAAAAAATAAAACCAGAGATAGGAACTTTATTCATTGTATCTATGCACATTGGAAACAAGGACGATGTAAGTATGCGAGCTTCAAAAACTCTGTCATTCGTCGATTTTGTAGTGTGTGAAGAACACAAAATTGGGGCAAAATTTTTACGTGAAGTTAATAGTTCAAAACCACTCATTGAACTAAATGAACATAACGAAGAAGTAGAGACCTTTACAGTAATTGAAAAATTAAAAGCAGGAAAAAATGTTGCCTTAATTTCAGATCAAGGTACTCCTTTGTTAGCTGACCCCGGTTCGCTTTTAGTTCGCTACTGTATTGACAATGCAATTACTATTTCGGCAGTTCCTGGTCCTACAAGTATAATGTCTGCGTTAGTTGTCAGTGGATTTTCAACAAATCAATTCCTTTATGCAGGGTTTGTGAATAGAGAACCAAGTTTACGCAGAAAAGAATTAGAAGAGCTCCTTCAAGAACCCAGAACAGTAATACTTTTAGAAACTCCTTATAGATTAGTTCAAGTCTTAGAAGCAGCGGCAAAACTTGCCCCATCCAGACGTGCTTTCGTTGGAATGAACCTAACATTGCCGTATGAAACCTATCACAGAGGAACGTTTGAAGAACTTCACAAAAAGTTTTCTGAAGAAAAAGTTAAAGCCAACTTTGTTTTAATTTTTGAAGGTTCTATTACCGGCGAACCAGTAAAACGTTATGATAGAAAAGAATTCCGTTCAGATGTTTCTCGAAGTAGATCCACGTATCCAAAACGAAGTTTCGACCGAGATAAACCTTTTAAAAAACGAGAATATTCTTCTTCAAAACCATTCTCTAAGAATAGTTCTCGTCCTGATCGTTCTAAATCAGTATAAAGTCTACAATGAAGAAATATAGTGTCGTAGTCGATAGTGAAATCCTCATTGATGAATTTTTTTCTCAATATAAATTCATTGAAGTTTTTCGAGTAGGATACAGAGAAATTACGAATACGTTTCTTAAAAAAGTAAGTGCCGATGCATTGTTCATTCGCTCGGTTACGAAAGTAAATTCTCAGTTGCTTTCTGAGACTACAGTTTCATTTATTGGAACAGCAACTTCAGGCGAAGACCATATTGATCACAATTATTGCAAAGAAAATGGAATTGAACTTGCAAATGCGAAAGGTTCGAATGCAATTGCTGTTTGTGAATACGTTCTGATTTGTTTAGAAATAGCAAAAAGAAATGTAGGTACTATAGGAATAATTGGTTTTGGGGAAATTGGATCAAGATTATCATCTATTCTTAGTAATAAGGGTTATTCAGTATTAATAAATGATCCGTATAAAAGAAATGAAATAGAATCCACAACAGATTTTCAATATTTATCATTAGAAGAACTTTTAGAAAATTCGGAAATTGTAACTATTCATATTCCTTTTCATTTGGGCGAATTTCCTACATACAATTTACTTTCGAAAACAAATAGAAGTAACATAGAAAACGGTTCAATGTTGATACATTCTTCACGTGGTGGAATAGTAGAAGAGGAAGTATACTTCTCATCAAAATCAGCATCCAACTTAGAATTGTTTGTAGATGTTTGGGAAAACGAACCGACTATTCAAACAAAATACGTGGATAGAACCACGATATCAACACCACATATAGCAGGGTATACATACACAGCAAAAAAAAATGCGGCAACAATGATATGTACTCGCCTTTTAGAAAACTTGGTAAAAGAATGTGACCAGAAAAGTCAATTCTCTAAAGAACAAGAACATTCCAAAGTTAAAAATGCTAGTCAACGGAAAGAAAATCGCACAAATCAATTCATTGAAATCTCCCAACAATTCAAGAAAGTAGCTATAAATCAACCCTCCGAAATAGCAATAGAATTTGATAAAATTCGTACATCTATAGAACTACTTCCTGAATTTTTAGAGGAACCTTTTTTTATAAAAAGGTAAAACTTATATGCCTGATCACTCTATGAAGTTTTCGCAAGAACAATTGCAAGATATTTTGCGAATTGCAATGAACAAATTACCTTTAAAAGATGGTGGGCAATTCACGTATGAAGAGATAGTTTTAACAGCTGCAGAACTTGGCATATCTATAGAACAAATAGAATACGCATTAGAAGAATATTCCGCAACTTCAGAATTTGAATCAGCAAAAGAAGTATATATAGATGAAAAAAAGGATAGTTTTTTTGGGTTTGCAAGAACCTATGGAATTATCAACGCATTACTTTTTATACTCGATGTTGTAATTTTAAATGGATTTACTGGTTGGGGTTGGTCGTATTGGGTACTGTTTGGAATGGGATTCCCTTTAGCCTTTAAATATATGGAAGCCTTCTATCCTAAAAAAAATGACATTGAAAAAGGGGCTCTTAAAATTGTAGATAAGTGGAGAAAAGATAAGGCTCGACGAGAAGAAGAATTACGTAGAAAACAATTGCGTAAAGAAGGAAAAGACTCACTGTTTTCAGTGAATAAAGTAGGAAAAGGATTCCAAGTCCGAATAGGAAATAATATTTTTGATATATAAATGCTACGTAGAAAAAAAACACCAACCTCAACAATAAAAGCTGTATTGCCAATTCAAGCAGTTGCAAAACCAGTCGAAATTCTATTTGAAGATGACTCAATTGTTATTGTCAACAAACCTGCAAATTTATTGACCCTCCCCGATAGATATTCGCCTCATTTGCCTAATATTAGAACAATGTTAGTTGATAAATTTGGAGATATATTTGTAGTACATAGACTGGACAAAGAAACTAGCGGAGTGATGCTTTTTGCAAAAGATGCTGAATCGCATAGACATTTAAATCAGCAATTTGAAGAACATACTGTTGAAAAATTATATTATGGAATTGTTGGAGGAATATTTAATCACGAAGTTATTGATATAGATATCCCTATTGCTCAGAACCCAAAAGTGTTAGGCTTAATGATGCCAACTGCTCGTGGAAAAGAAGCATTAACCATTGTTCGATGTTTGGAAAAATATAGATTAGCATCGTTCGTAGAATGCCGATTAAAAACCGGAAGACAACACCAAATCCGAGTTCATTTAGCCGCTATTGGTCATCCGTTGTTAATAGACAAGGACTACGCAGAAACTACAGAATTTTATGTTTCAACAGTAAAAAAGAATTACAGATTAGCAAAAAATACTGATGAGCTTCCAATTTTGACACGAACACCACTTCATGCTTGGTCACTATCATTTATTCACCCGAAAACGGAAGAACAAGTAACTTTTACTTGTGAAATGCCAAAGGATATGCGAGCTACACTTCAAGTATTGCGTAAGTATAGTGAATATACACCCTTACCAACTATGGATTTTGATTTCGAAGAATTTCAACTGTAGGCAATGAAGCCAATTATCTATCCAATAGAAGGAATGAAACTTCAAGAAATTCATTCTTCTAAACAAAAAAAAGGATATGTATATTTTCTAAATGAAGAAGGAGAATACTTCGGTTTGTACCCGTACGATGCTGTTTTGCAACATCAAATTACCAAACAAACAGAATTCACCACTAAAACAATTGCAGACTTTAGAAAAACTGTAGAATCTATGGTAATTCGATCATTGGCTTTTCAATATGCAACATATAAAACCAGAACAGAAAAGCAAGTTCGAGATGCATTATCAAAAAGAGGTTTTATAGACGAAAGCATTCAAGAAGCAATCGATTTTCTTTATAATTTCAAATATTTAGACGATGAAAATTATGCAATAAATTTTGTCTTGGCTTCACTGGAAAAAAAGCCTTCGGGTAAGAAAGTGTTACAATATAAATTGCAATCGAAAGGAATTTCATCTATAATTGCAAATAAGGTTTTGGATGATATCTACCCTAAAGAAAATATACTAGACTTGGCACTAAAGGTGATTGAAAAACGTTTTCGTAAAAAGACCACGATTTCAAAAGAATTACTCGAAAAAGAACTTCAATACTTAATTCGAAAAGGTTTTTCTTACGATATCGTTAAAGAAATTCGAAAACAATTTCAATCAAATCTTATAGGATAAAAAGTATTTATGCTTATTTTTTTACAAAGTACATTTGTTCAACTAAAATAGAAGAACTATGAATCAATTTGACTTTGATGACGATTCACATACTGACGATGCACCTAATTCGGAAAAACTTCGAGAACAAATTCGAACATTTCTAACAGAACTGGCGAATCAAAGTATTCACAATGTTCCTACGTCAGATCTTTTAGAACGTTTTGTTTCTGATTGTTTTGTTCTTCAAAATTTTACTGATGCACTAAAAATATCGAAATATTGGGTAAGCATAATGCCTTTCAATGTAGATGCATGGCATAAATTATCGTTAGTGCAATCGAGTCTTGGGAATCACAAAGATGCATTGTTATCCATAGAAAAAGCTTTATCCTTAAGTCCCGGAGATACAGATATTTCTATAAATAAAGCAGTAATTCACGATAAATGTGGAAATGTTTCAATAGCAATTTCCACCTTAGTTTTAATAATAGATAAAAACCCCTCCAACGAAGATGCCTTAATGACAATGGCATTAATTTTCACTCGCAATAAACGCTTTACAGAAGCAATCTCAATATTAGAAAAACTGACAAATTCGGTTTCGTTTCGCAGAGATGCACACTATGAATTAGGGTATTGTTACGATAGTATTCGTGAATTCTCAAAATCCTTAATTTCTTACGAATTTTGTTTAGATTTAGACCCTACTGATTTTAATGTTTGGTACAATATAGGTGTAGTTTTTTTACATAAGCACCAATATTATCGTGCAATTGAAGCATTTGAAAATTCAGTTTCTTTAGAACCAGATTTGGCTTCTGCGTATGTTAATTTAGGAAATGCCTTTGCTCAAACAGGTAGACTCTGTAAAGCTGTAGAATATTACAAAGAAGCAATTTTATATGATTCAACTGATTTTTCTTTGTATCATAACCTTGCGTCTACATTAGAAACTCGTGGAGATTTCCTAGAAGCAATTGATTGGTATACAAAAGCAATTGTAAATAACCCAAAACATCACGAATCATATTTTGGTAGAGCTACTTGCTACGATGCTTTAGAACAATATGAAAAAGCGTTATCTGATTATGAAATTTCTATTTTGCTTTTCCCTAAATGTTCTGAATATTGGTATGCAAAAGCAACTGTTCATTTTAACTTAAAGAATTTTAACAAATCTATAGAAGCTTATAAAAATGCACTTCGATTTGATGCAACAGATTCTGAATGTTGGTTCGACTACGCATTAGCATGCTTTGAATTAGATGATTATGTTTCTTCAAAATTAGCATTACATCATGTTTTGGCAATTGATTCAACAAATGTGGAAGCGTATTACTTACTTGGGAAAGTGTTAACAAAACTATTTGAATATGAAGAATCTGTTCAATCACTTTTTTGTAGTTTCAAGTTAGATAAAAGTAAAGAAGTTCAGTTCATGAATGAGTTTAAAGATTTATTTATTGGTAAAGATAGTTCTGAATTTATTCTAGAATTTCTTAAATATGATGAAGAATTTGCAGTTTCGTTACAATGATTGCAACCATATCTAGAACCTTTCAATATGAGTTTTGGGCTACAAGTCAGTACATCAATATAGTTAATCAAAACCTACCTACAACTGAATCTATAAAAAGTGACAAAATTTTATCACTTTTGACGCATATTCTTGTTGCTCAAAGAATATGGATGAATAGAATGAATGGAATTGAACAAACTTTTGAACCTTGGACTATTATTGATAGTTCAAAACTTGAAGAGTGGTTGATGGAAAATAGAAGGTTGTTTACCGATTTTTTTAGTCGTTTTACTGTGTCTCAAATTCATAATCTCGTTACATATAAAAACTCCACTGGAAAAGAATTTCAAACTTCAAATATTGATATTCTTACTCAACTTTCGCATCATGGTGCATATCATAGAGGTCAAGTTTCCATTCTTCTAAAGGAATTAGAAATTGTAATTCCACCTACAGATTATATCTACTTCGTACGTCAAAATTTTTAATTTATGAAAATTCTTCAATATTTTTTGATACAGATTTTGTTTGTATCGAGCATTCATTTATTCGCTACAACAATTCCTATTGAATGTAAATATTATCCCCTGCAAATTGGAAACATTTGGGAATATCAATTAGGTGATTCCACCGATAAAACCATACTACGATTTTCGATTATCTCACAGACACTTATAAATGGCGTAGAATTTTACAAAACAAAACAAGAGTGGTTAAAAGCAGATTCTCTACTATATACTCAAGACTATTTTCAAACTGTAGAAAATGGTTTTGTCATTACTACAATGAATAGAGAAAAACCCGCTTTTCAAATTGTTCAACAATGCGATGCTACCTTACGATTTAACGAACTATTGGCTAAGAAATTTAGTATTAGTATGACTGAAGAACAATTAGAAGAACTTCATTCATTGCGTTCTTCATTTACTTTCACTGAGTTAAATTCAGGAACATCTCCAACTTGGGAATTTCGAAGTAAGAGGGAAGTTAGTAAATTTGTAGAAAATGTGGGTTTGGTCTATTTAAAAAATGAAAATGTTACACTTCATTTGTTGTCTGCAACTATTCAAAAAAAAGTCTTTAAGTTATTAAAGTAACTTTATAAAGTTCTGAAGAACTTTAATCCCAGTTTCTCCACTAAGTTCTGGAAAAAACTCAATTCCATTAAACGAATCTTTTTGTATAGAAGAAGAAAACGACTCATTGAATGTGCACAGTGATGTTGAAAAATTCTTAGAGGGCGGCATTTTAGTAGAATGATCGAAAAATACTTTTGCATTTTCTTCAATATCTTTAAACAAAGGACCTCGTAATTCAGAAATTGACTCTAAACTAGTATGTTGTATATTTGCAACATTTTGAAACTGGTTAACCTTTATAGGAAATACACTTAATCCTTCAGTAGAATGTTCGCTACCATACTTTTCTATACAATAAGTACCAAGTACCTGCATTCCTAAAGAAACACCCAACACAGGCATTTCAAATTGAGGAATTAATTCTTCAAATCCCAAAGAATGGATTTTTTCAATACATTCTGAAAAACTCCCTTTGCCATATAGAATTATTCCATCTGCTAAACAAATTTCACGAATATTTTGTTCTATACTTAGTGGATTCCCAATAGAAATCATACAATCTTGCAAGGCTTGCGAAAGATTGTTTGAAAAATCTATAAGTACAATTTTTTTCATAATAAAAACAATAGTGACTATTTAAAAATTCAAATTTCGTAAAAATTCTTCAATGGTTTTCCAAGAAGAAGTTCGAAGCAGAATGGTAGATGCTTCTGTTTCTGTAATAGTTGAATTATATAAAGAATATAACTCATTTTCTATCAAAATAGAACTACAGCCTATATTTGTTGCTAATTTTATATCAGTTCTTCTGTCGCCAATAACAATAGAATTTTTTAAATCATATAATTCTGGTTTTGAAATATATTCTTGCAACATTCCCAAACCTGGTTTTCTGGTTGGAGAATTTTCTTCTTTTTTTGAACGATCTATATGAACATTTAAAAATTGAATTCCTTGAGAAGAAAGAATATCCATCATAAGATCTTGATACGGGACGAAATATTCTAAAGGAAATTCATCAGTTCCTAAACCATCTTGATTTGTTACTAATACTAAATGATAAATATTTTGTTTAGATATCTTTAAAAGTGAGTCGATAACAAAAGGCATAAAATGAAATCTATCCAAACTTTTTATCTGAAAATCATCTGTAGGTTCTACAAGAATAGTTCCATCTCTGTCTAAAAATAAAATTGGTTTTAGCATTACTGAAACGAATCTGAAATTGTTTGAAATGAATTTATAAGTACAGTGTTATCAACTGGAGTTCCAACCGAAATTCGAAGGCAATGTAAGTCTTTAAGAGCAGTTTCTTCACATAAATGAACAAATAAGTTTTCTTTTGTTAAAGATACAAATACATTAACTGCATCAACATTTAACGAAAGTAACAAAAAGTTAGCTTCTGAATCAAAAACTGTTTTTACAATAGATAGGGATTTAAAAAAAATCTCTAATCGCTCACGTTCAGTTACAACTGCTGTTTTTGTATGAAAAATAGTTCGAGATTTTCTGAACGTATCTGCAATGTGTTGTGCGAACGAAAGTGATTGTGAATCAATACAATACATTGGAGAAATCTTTTTATAGACTTCAATTATTTCAGGAGTAGAAATGGCTAAAGATATTCCTATACCAGCCATTCCCCAACTATGAGAAAAACTTCTCAAAACTATTAAATTTTCTACTTCATCGAGCAAAGAAATTGCAGAAATTGTATCAGCATATTCAAATAATGATTCATCGACTATTACTAATGACATAGGGTTTGTAATGCAAATTTCTTTAATTGTATCTGTACGTAGAACTAATCCAATAACATTGTTTGGTGAAGACAAAACAATGATTTTAGGTGTCTGCTTCGTTGTAATAGTATTTACAAAATCTGAGGAAATCTCAAAAGGAAACATTCCAATTTCGATAGTATAATTTATCCCAGCAATTAGAGTTGCTTTTATACTTTCCTGATTTGTAGGACCAAAAAAAACTATCGAATCAGTATCAGCAGAACAACAAATGGAAAATATAAGTTGTAAATGTTGAGCAATACTTCTGTTGGCAACTATTTGTTTGGGGTATACTCCATAAAACGTTGAAATAGAATTTAGAAATTGTTTTTGATAAGGATGTGGAAATCTATTATAAGTAAAAACTTCATCAAAAGGATTTTCATTTTCATCGAAGTATATTACATCGCTGTTAGAATCAGATAAAATTGTTTCTCTTGTAGTTTGTATATGTTGATACGATAAGATTTCAGGACGAAAAAGGGAAGTTAGAAAGGAAGTCATACGATACAATTTAGAATAGAAGATGTAATGTATTGATAGGTCGAATAAAATATTTAATTGTTGTAGATTGTAAAAACTATGAACTTGTTAAGAAAGATTGACGAACTAAGAATTGTATGGAAATTTCAAAATAAAAGTTGTTCCTATATTTTGGTTCGATCTACAAAGAATATTTGCTCCCATTTTTTCTGTATACTTTTTCACAATTGCTAATCCTAATCCAGTAGAATGTTCTCCACCCGTTGGCTTTGCAGAAAGTTTAGCAAATTTTTGAAAAATTCTGGGTAATTCTTCTTTTGAAAATCCTGGTCCTTGATCTTGTATTTCCACAGTAAAACTCGAGGAAGAAATATTAAAATGTGAAGGTGATATTTCCTTTTTAAACTTTAAGAAAATCTTCGTTCCATTTTCTGAGAATTTGATAGAATTAGAAATTAAATTTTCAAGAACTGACTTCAAAGCGAACCTATCAATTTTTGTCGAAAACGAATTTAATTCTAAACTTGGTTCTAACAAAATTGAGATTTCTTTTGGTCGAGACAGTGTCAACATTGAATGGATTACTTCGTTAAAAATATCCAATAATTTAACATTTTCAGTTTGGTTAAAATACTTACCAGATTCTAATGTATGAATTTCTAAAAGGTTTTTTAAAATGTCGGTCATTCGTTTTGACGTTAACTGAATAGTTTTCATTTCAGAATGAATTTGTTCAATTGTCATTTTATCAATAAACTTAGCAACCTTAGATGAAGAAAGTAAAATGACTGAAATTGGATTTTTTAAATCGTGAGCTGCAATGGCCAAAATTTCATCTTTTTCCTTTGATAAAGTTTCTAATCGAACATTTTGTTTTCGAGAAAACTGTAATTGTGTTTCGATTTCTTTTTGTTGTTGCTCTAATAATTTATTTACTCCATTCAATTGTTGATAAGCCGCCTGAAGTTCTAAATTTCGTTGATGTTGTAAAAGGGCTTCTTTTTTTGCTCCTTCCACTTCGTGAATTATTTTTTCCTTTGCAATAGTAGAAGCTACTCGTTCATGATAAACTTGCTCTGTTAACAGAGTATGTTGAAACAAATGATGATGAGCATCTTTCCATAATCCTAACTCTTCAAAACAATACATCAATTCAATATGTATATCTGCTTTTATTCTTTTTGCATCAACTATTTCTGTTAAGGACAATGCAACATACAACTGTCGAACAGCTTCGTTGAGGTCTCCCATCAACCTAATTGTAGATGCTAATTCTAAGAGCGATAAAATCTCACCACGTTTATACCCTAACTCTTTTCGTAAATGATAAGAGCGAGTAAAAAATTCTCGTGCGTTTGAATATTCTTTTTGAAGTAAATATAATGAGCCAATTAATTGAAGTGCATAACTTTCTAATCGTTTGTTTTCCTTTCGTTTAGAAAGGTCTAAGTTTTGGTATGCATAAGAAAAAGATTTATCTATTTGATTCAAATCTCGGTAGGTAGAACCTATATTAGTTAAGATAGTAAGCTCGGTTAGGGAATCACCAATTCTTTGTGCAACTTCCAAAGCTTGTTCATAATAATCTAAAGCTAATTGATATTCTTTCGTATAGGAATAGATATTCCCCAATTCTCCTAATACTGAGGCAAACCCTATGTTGTTCTGCTCAGATTCAAAAAATAATTTCGCTTCTAATTGCCAAGTTAAAGAATGATCATAACTATCTAAATTTGCATAGACAATTCCTAAGGTTTTGTAAATGTACCCTAAAGATTTTTGTATGTCATTTTCTTTTGCATATTGAATTCCTTCAATTAGAATTTCTAAGGAAGTTTGGTAATTGCCTAAAAAATTTTCTACAAGTGCTTTTTGAGAAAGTACAAATAAAGCTTTATCGTATTTTTGAAGAGAGATAAATGTTTGATAGGCAAAATTGTAATATTTTGTTGCTACAGTATAATTGCTTTCCAACATAGACAACGAAGCAGCGCTACTATAAACTATTGCTGTTAAATGAGGTATGTTAATTTCTTGGACAGATTCTACTAATGCTTTAATTGTATTTTTAGCAACTTCGATTTTACCAATTCTATGAAAATATTCAACCCATAAACATTGAATATAAATCTGAATAATTCGAACTGAATTCTTATGAATTAGTGATGAATTTTTCTTTAAATTCTTTTCAAATTCTTTAAGTTCTTTTTCAAATATGAATAAGGAAGTATTCAATTGAACTTCAATTATCTCTAAAGTTTCAATTTGTTGTTGTTCCCAAATTATCTCTTTGGAGCCACTATTTTCCACTTTTTATTTTTATTATTTTTAATGAACTCAACCCTTCTCGAACGTTTTCTTCTAATGTCAACATCTTCATTTTCCCGTTGAGGAAGTAATTTTCTTTCACCTTCAGATTTTACCAATATATTGATTGGTTGTAATTGGTTTTTTTTGAAATAATCTAATAATTGATCTCTAACAAAGGTTGCTCGTTTCTTTCCTAAATTGATATTATACGAATCTGAGGCTACATCATCGGTATGACCGACAATTGTAATAGATTCAAATTCATCTGGATATTTTGATAAATTTACTGCTACTTGTTCAATAGCAACTTGCCAAGGAATGTTCGTTTCATTCCCATTAGAATCTAACACATATTCATAAGGATTTTCCCATTGATCATACGGAAAATTAATTCGGAGAACTAATTGTATTGGCACATTGAAAGTTAGAACAGGAACTTGTGTAGAATCTGTGATTTTGATAGTTTTTATATCGTAAAACACATTTTCAGCTTCTGCTTTAATTTCTAACTCTTTATTGATTGGTACTGTAACAGTGTAATTTCCTTGTTTATCACTTTTAGTTTCTGCTACTACAACTTTTTGTTTATCCGTAACAGTTACATCAGCATTTTCGATCGGTTCTTTTGTGCTTTCATTTACAACAACACCATTAATGGTAACCATTGTTACAGTATCAATGTTTTCAATTAATAGTTTTTCTTCCTGAACTCTTTTAATGGAATCTTGTAATTCAGTTTTACTTTTTCTAGGAATTGGTGTTATTTTCTTAGAATCTAAAGTGGCAACAGAATTCGGACGAAAACTTTTTTGATAACAAACGTATAATTTGAAAAATTGACTGTTTTCTTGATTTGAAGAATAATAGACCGTTTCCTCAGACTTTGTTGTTGTAGTTGGAAACAACTCATCTTTTGCAGTGTTTATAGGCGAACCAACATTTATTGGTTGAGAAAACTGAAAGGCTTTTGTTCCATCGATATTTATTGTTGAGGAAACATTGGAAGAAAATATATCATATCCTCCAAATCCAGAATGACCGTACGATGAAAAAAGTATTTCTTTCCCATTTTTAGAAAAAGAAGGACAGATATCATCACAATTAGAATTTAGAACATCGCCGCAATTTATAGGATCAGTCCAAGTTCCATCACTTTTTTTATTGGTAAAATATAAGTCCGTACCTTTAATACCATTTGGAGTTTCAGCTGCAAAAACAATAGTTTTTCCATCGGGTGAAACAGCAGGGTGAGCCATCCACCGCTGGAAAGGAGTTAATGAAACTAATTCATTTTTTAAGATAACTGAATATTGAGCATTTACTTCCGCTGAATACAGCGATACATCTCGAGAATGTTCTGATTGATCTACTACTCCAACAACTAAATCTGAATATGTACCAGAAACAGTACCAAGTACAACATTATTATCATCGAATAAATTTAACTGTTTTACTTCGTCAACGTAATCCAAAATTGCTTCAGACACAGCATGATTAACGAATTCGAACGATGGTCCATCGCTATGAGTTAATAGACCATTATTGTTTGATATAGGTACATATTGCCAAGTATGTGTGCTAGATAAGTTTAAAACTTTTTTGATAGTTCTATAAAATTCTTGATTTGGTTTTCTAATACTCGATGTATCAAATGGAGAAGAAGTATTTATCTGGGCTTTACAAGGATACACCGGTGGTGGAGGGCAGTTTAATTGTTTTGGGAGTGTCATTCCACCACAAGAGGTTAGAACAATACTGACAAAAACAAATAGAAAGACCCCTAATACCTTCTGTTGCAAATAAATCATAATACTACTCAGTTATTATCAATCCGGAAACCTAATCTTCAAAAATACGGAAAAACTATCAGATACCGCATATCAACTTAATTTTGAAATGAGAAAACCGCTATAATTAGAGTGATTTCAACTATTCCACTGAATTTTTAAACTTTTCAAACATAGTTTTAACAACAACTTTCACAAGATCATCTATTTCAGATTCAGAGATTCTTTCAGTGATATTCCATTCTTTCAAAGGGTTTGAAAAGATATCATAATATACTTGAAGTTTTGCGTTTTTGAAAACTATTAGTAATCTAAATGTAAATTTAGGTGATTTAGTTTCAAATTTTGGGCTAGAAAAATTTATATCAGAATTAACGGCAATCTGAAAATTGTTATAACAGTCAATTTTCAATTTCTTCAAAATTGTAATTATCTTCTGATCTAAATTAAGATAAGTAACACCTTCTGAGGATTCTGATGAACTAAAGTAAACAGAAGTAGTTATTGAATTAAACAATTCACCAATTTTGTTTTAACAGTATTATCAAGAGATTCAATTAAGGGCACACATAACTCTTGGAAACGTTGCAAAACTAATTCTGTTATTTCTTCATGAGTTAACTCAAAAAAATCCACGTTCTTTTTAGAAGTTATCTTTTTCTTAAACAAATAAATTTCTTTATCTAAATCATCAAGTTCTTCAAGAGATTCATCCTTCTGAATAATCTCATAAGACCATAAAAGACAATTTGCTATAAAAAAGTAAAATGGCTCAAAGTTTCCAACATCTGCACTTTGTTAATATTTCTGATAATGTTTTTTATCAATAGATTTAATTATTACCGGAGGATATCCTTTTGACAATAATTCGTAATTTAAAAGCAATCGAGCAATTCGTCCATTTCCATCATCAAATGGGTAAATAAGAATGTATTAATGGTGAAAATTTGAAGCTTTTACAATTGGATGATTTTCATTTTCACCGTTGTACTAATCTAACAAATCCTTCATTTCAATTGGAACATCAATTGGAACTTCGGAATATTTGAATATTGAACCATCGCTAAGTTGAACACTATTTGGAAGGGTTTTGTATTCTCCTACTTTGATTTCTTTTGTGGTTTTAATACCAGTTTCTGTAACTGCAGCCGACCAAAATGGTTTGACTAATATCATTGTATGAAGTGAACGAATATTACTTTCAGTTAAGGGTTGGTTTGAATTTTTTGGCCATTCTTTGATTGATTCAACAGCAATATTATGACCAGACATTTCTTCCCATTCTCGAATTGTATGGAGATTGTCAGTAATGCCTTTTAATAAAAACTGTTACGCTTCTAAATAAGAAATTGTATTACCTTCAATATGATTAGAGTTATAATTCCATTCTAAGCTGAATTTTTCCCATGCTTTAGCTTCTTGTAGCGTTGTTAAGGGTGAAATGGTAGAAAACAATTTTTTGAACTCTTCAATTTTAGAAATTTTTGAAAGTAGATCTACCATCCTTGATATTTTCTCTTAAAAAGGTAATGATGTTAGGTCGACATTCCCACCGCAAATTATAACTGCCACTTTTTTGTTCTTAATAAAACTAGAGTCCTCAATTAATGCACCAATTGTTACTGCTGCCGAAGGTTCAATTACAATTTTAAGAATGGACATTATCAATTTCATTGCTTCAATTATTGATTCTTCTTTAACAAGACGTATTTCTTGTAAATGTTTTTGAAGTATGGGAAAAGTTTTGTCCCCTAAGGAAGTTCGCAATCCATCTGCAATGGTCGTTGTAGTTTTTGGAGGTTGAATTGTCCCCTTTTGAAGAGAATCAAAAGCATCACAAGCGTTCAAAGGTTCTGCTCCAATAATTGTTGTTCTGGGGGAAATTATAGACGTAGCAATAGCGGTTCCACTCATTAGTCCACCTCCCCCAATTGGTGCCAGGAGTACATCTATATTATTGACTTCGTTTAGAATTTCAAAAGCACACGTCGATTGACCCAATATCACTTCATCGTGATTATAAGGGGGAATAATTGTTGCTCCAGATTCCTTTTGTATAGACACCATCGTTTCTTCACGTGATTGTAACGTTGGTTCACAAAAAACTATAGAAGCGCCATACCGATTCACAGATTCAATCTTTGTTTTGGGTGCATTTGATGGCATAACAATGGTTGCTTTTGAATTGACAATAGTTGCAGCATAAGCTAATGCGGCACCATGATTCCCGGAAGAATGAGTTATAAAACCTTTCTGATACAATTCCTTGGGAGTAGTTAAAACTGCATTCACTGCTCCTCTAGCCTTAAATGCTCCTACTTTTTGAAAATTCTCACATTTAAACAACAAAGAACAATCAAACATTTTATCCAATACTGAACTTTTTAGAATTGGAGTATAAGTAATGTAAGGTTTTATTCTGTTGTATGTTTCAGTAATTATATCTAATGTCATAGAGAAAAATTAAATGTTTTTTTGTAAAAGGACGATACTTAGCAACAAAGTAGTATTTTTGTAGTAATGATTCTTTCAATTACTAATTAGAGAAATACTATGTTATCTGAAATTGTATCGTATTTAGGACCTAAAGCAGAATTTTTACTCAATCACAAATCTTCAGCAATTCCGAAGGAAATGCTACACGCACCTTCGCCTACATTTGTCAGCGATATATTCGGTCCTTCGGATCGAAATAATAGAGTGTTAGGAAATCTTGAACGAATTTATGCTACTGGACGATTACAAAATACCGGATATGTCTCTATTTTGCCTGTTGATCAAGGAATTGAACATTCAGCTGGAGCTTCATTTGCTAAAAATCCAATTTATTTTGATTCTGAAAACATTATCAAATTAGCAATGGAAGGTGGCTGTAATGCCGTAGCTTCTACATTTGGAGTTTTAGGTTTTCATGCCCGTAAATATGCTCATAGAATTCCTTTTATTGTAAAAATTAATCATAATGAACTATTAACTTATCCAAACAAATACGATCAAATACTTTTTGGTACAGTTCAACAAGCTTATGAAATGGGTGCTGCAGCCGTAGGTGCAACTATATATTTTGGGTCGGACAATAGTGCTCGCCAAATTGTTGAGATAGCCGAAGCATTTGCCTTGGCTCACGAATACGGAATGGCAACTATTTTATGGTGTTACATTCGTAATAGTGCATTTAAATCGGACAAAGATTATCACCTCTCTGCAGATTTAACAGGTCAAGCAAATCATTTGGGCGTAACTATTCAGGCAGATATTATTAAACAAAAATTACCTGAAAATAATGGTGGTTTTAAAGCTTTGAATATGGGGAATTCGAGTTATGGGAAACTTGACGACAGAATGTATACTGAACTTTGTTCCGATCACCCAATAGATCTTTGTCGTTACCAAGTAGCTAATTGTTATATGGGGCGTGCTGGTTTAATAAATAGTGGTGGAGCTTGTGGTTCGAACGATTTTGAAGAAGCAGTTGAAACCGCTGTAATTAACAAACGTGCTGGAGGAATGGGATTGATTTCTGGAAGAAAGGCTTTTCAACGTCCTATGAGTGAAGGAATTCAGTTGTTAAATACAATTCAAAATGTGTATTTAGAAAAAGAAATTTCTTTAGCATAAACTTTACAGTACTATGAAGAATTTACGACCAACAACAGTTGGTCGTTTTTGTTATGAAACAAAAAAACTAACAAAACGTTATTGTGTTCAATTATAGTATAACTATTCGTGCCTGAATGAAAGCATTTCCATCGATTATATTTTTTCTACTTTGTGTTTTCTATTTGAATTCGTGTAATACTTTCAAATCGAGCGAAAAAGTAGTACCCACTGCAGAAACAACTTTTTTGGAAGCTATGGAAGCTTTCGACGATGAAGATTACTTAACTGCTTCTAAACTATTTGAAGTAATTAAATTGCAATTTCCTGCAAGTCAATTTGCAGACGACGCCCAATTTTACACAGCTGAGATTAATTTTAAGCGTAAAGAATATATTTTAGCTGCTTTTAACTTCAGACTTTTACTTTCTACCTATAGAAGTAGCGAATTTTCAAAAGCTGCGTATTTCAAACAAGCTGTAAGTTACTACAACCTTTCTCCTGCATTCGATAGAGATCAAAAATACACCTTCGAAGCTATTCAAGCCTTGTCAGATTTTTATTCTGCATACCCTAACGATTCATTAGCGAATGAATCGTTGCTACTTATAAATGAATTAAAAAATAGACTTGCGAGAAAAGTTTTTGAAACTGGTATATACTACAAAAAACAAGAATTACCCCGTTCTGCATTAATATACTTTAATCAAATTGTAGAAGAATATTTTGATTCTGTTTTTCATGAAGAAGCAATGTTCGAAAAAGTAGCTATGTTGTATTGGATGAAAAAATTTGAAGAAGTAATCATTGTAAGTGATAATTATAAACGAATGTATCCTCGAGGAAAATATCTTTCCAAATTAACAGATTTATCAACTCAATTACCCTAAAAATTAGAAATAGTATGAATACAGAGTCTAAGACACCAACCAAATCTATTGTTACAATGACACAGTTAGTTTTACCAAACGATACAAATCAATTAGGTAATTTATTAGGCGGAAGATTAATGCATTGGATAGATATTGCTGCAGCTTTAGTTGCAATGAAGCATTCTGGAAAGGTTTGCGTTACTGCATCGGTAGACGAGATTAATTTCTTTGAACCCGTAAAATTGGGTCATGTGGTTCAATTGTATGCTTCAATCAATAGGGCATTTAAAACTTCTATGGAAATTGGAGTGAAGGTCTATAGAGAGGATACTCTTAATGGAAATTCAGTTCATACTGCTACTGCCTATTTAACATTTGTTGCAATTGATTTATATGGTAAACCCTTACAAGTACCACAAGTGGCACCTGAAACCGAAGAAGAAACAAGACGCTACGAAGGTGCTGCAGCCCGACGTAAGAATCGTTTGGAACATCGTGAACAATTAAGTAAATTGCGGTAATAATTTCGGATCTTCAAAAAACCCAAAGATATAATGATACATCAATTCCACCTTTTTGTAATGCTGTTTATTAGTATTCTGGGAATATCTTCAGTTGTTGCTCAATCGACTAATTCCCAAAATACTCGTGATTCTATTTTGCTTTATACCGAAGCAGAAGAACAGTATCCTGCTGCTATTGGGGGATATCTTTCTTCGAAAATTGGGTTTAATACTGCTACAATTCCTTACACAAGAACAACAAGCTTTTCCTTTAACGGAATTCCTGATTTTGGTATAATGAGTTTTTTCCCAATTAATAAAAAATATCAAATAGCATTGTTAGGCGAATTAGGATTTACTACGAATTCTTACGGAGAAAACTTAGATTCTAAGTTTATTTCATCTATACCTAGCAATCTTAATGAAGAATATGTTTTCCGTCATCATTATATAACTGGTGGTGTTGGTTTTGCAATTCGATCAATAACTGTTGGAATGAGTCTTGGATTACCTGTTGGTGGTTCGTATGTAAATAGTGCTAGAGGAGTTGAGTTTTCTTCGTCTATAAATTCGAGTAATCTCAACCCAATTATTGATTTAAAATTGGGAACAATGTTTCCCATTTATTACGATAAAAGTGGTAGATTGAACCTTCACGTTACTGGTGGTTATGTACTTACAGGAATTTATACTAATTCCATGGCAGCATATAATCATATCAGTACCGATGTTAAAAATGCGACTGCTTTCCCAACAAATTTAGGGAAAGAATACAATCCGTTACCACTTTCAATATCGTTAGGTTTATCATATTTGTTCACATTAAACCCATCAGAAGTACCTGTAATAGATATGAAATAGTACTCTCCCATAATTCTTTACCAAAACATTGGCAAAAAAATGCTATTTTTGTAATATTATTTATAAAATAGTTAAAGCCAAATGGAACGTTTAGAAACTTTTCCAAATCCTAAAATTGGAAGACCATACACAATCACACACTCAAATCCTGAATTTACATCAATGTGTCCTAAAACTGGACTTCCAGATTTTGCGACAATTGAAGTACATTATATACCCGACCAACTTTGTTTAGAACTGAAAGCACTTAAATATTATTTCTTAGATTTCCGTAACAAAGGAATATTCTACGAAGCTGTAACAAACCTAATTTTAGATGAATTAGTGGAAGCTTGTAAACCTATAGAAATGACAATTACTGCGTTGTGGGGAGCGCGTGGCGGAATTAGTTCAATTATTGAAGCAAAATATACCAAAGAATGATTACGACTATAAAGAAAGAATTCCATTGGGAAATGGGGCATCGATTGCCGTTTCACAAGGGTTTATGTAGAAACATTCATGGTCATTCTTATCGAGCTGAAATCGAGTTAACGGGTCCAACAAACGATGAAGGAATGGTGTTAGATTTTTATCATTTATCAATTATTGTAAAGCCGATTCTAGAAGAATTAGACCATTCATTTATGGTTGATGAAAATGATCAAGTTTTGATAGTATTCTTAGACGAAAATGAATTTAAAAGTAAATGTGTTAGTTTCTTTACTACTGCAGAAAATATTGCAGGGTACTTATGTGATGAAATAATAGTAAGACTAGAAACAATTCAACATACAATTGATTCCATTGCCGTCACAGTTTGGGAAACTGAAAAAGCTTCAGCAAAAGTTTCAAAAATCATTCCTGAAGAACATAGGCAATATCCTCTCTTCAAAACCTAAAGAAAGAAAAAATACTATTATGTCAGTTCGAGTAAGATTTGCACCATCTCCTACAGGATTTCTTCATATTGGAGGACTTCGTACAGCTTTATATAATTACCTTTTTGCTAAAAAAAATGGTGGAACTTGCGTTCTTCGAATTGAAGATACCGATAGAACCCGTTTAGTTGAAGGAGCCCAAGAAGGACTTATAGAAGAATTTAAACAAGCTGGTATTATATTCGATGAAGGTCCTACTCAAGGTGGTGATTTTGGACCGTACGTGCAATCTGAACGTTTTGATTTGTATAAGGAATATGCAAAAAAACTTATAGATCCTTTATTAGAAGGTAATGGTTTTGCCTATTATGCCTTCGATACAGAAGAAGATATTGAATCGATGCGTGAACGACAACGAAACGCTGGAATAGCACCACGGTATATGCGTGGTGAGATGAATAATGAGTTAACTTATGGATCGGAAAAGACACGTCAAGCAATTGAATCTGGTGTTCCCTATGTTATCCGTTTAAAAGTTCCTCATACAAAAGATATCAGATTTATTGACCTTGTTCATGGAGCAATTGTTATTCAAGGTCGTGAAATAGATGACCAAGTTTTAATAAAATCCGATGGATTCCCTACATATCATTTGGCAAATGTAATTGATGACCATTTTATGGAAATTTCTCACGTTATTCGTGGTGAAGAATGGTTACCCTCTACTCCAAAACACGTGTTGCTTTACGAAGCATTTGGCTGGGAAGTGCCACAATTTGCACATTTGCCATTATTAAAAAATCCTGATGGTTCTAAAATGAGTAAACGATTTGGTGATGTTTTGGTTCATCAATTCCGTGAGCGTGGATTTATGCCCGAAGCCATAAACAATTATAGTGCTTTTTTAGGTTGGAATCCAGGTACGGAACAAGAATTTTTTTCAATGTCAGAATTGATAGATACTTTTACGTTGGAACGAGTTCATAAAGCAGGAGCAATTTTCGATTACAAACGACTATCTTGGGTTAATGCACATTATTTACGCTTAGAACCAAAAGAAAAATTAGCTTCAAACTTTAAACAACTTTTAGAAAACAATGGTGTAACGTTTGCAACTAGTGAATATATTGAAAATGTTGCTCAATTGATGAAAGAAAGAGTTCAAACAATTAATGAATTAGTTCCATTTTCTACGTATATGTTCAAAGATCCAATTCATTTTGAAAAAGAGTATTTGGAACAACATTGGAATGATGAAACTGAAAGTATCGTTACTTCTTTTCTCCCAATTCTAGAAAGTATAGACACTTTTATTCCTGAACAAATAGAAATCGCTGTAAAGGAATATTTAACTGCGAATTCGATTCCAATGAAAAAGTTCGTACATCCTTTACGAGTTGCGATTACAGGGAAAAAAATTGGTGCAGATTTGTATTCTACTATTAGTTTGTTAGGAAAAGCAGTAGTTATACGTCGTTTACATTCTATGTTAGAAAACAAAAAATTAATGACAGAGTTTACCATTGAAGGTACTGACCCGAAAACGGGTGAACAAATTGAAATTACAATGGTTGAATTACCTATTGCTCCATTAGAAATTCATAACTAAATTGAACAAATGATTTTTAAAAGTAGTACTTTCGCTCTCTTTTTATTCGTTTCAATTTTATTTACTTCTTGTGGAAGTTCAACAAATACTTCAAAAGAAAAGAAAACTGCCTTTTGTTTTTCTGAAGAGAATAAAAATATCCGCATTACTTGGGGACAAAGAGATTCTGAAGAACATCGGTCGAACGGATTTCAATTGTTAACCGATGGAACTGTTTTGTTTTTTGCCTATGATTCAGTTACTACAAAAACCTTAGAAAAAGAAATTGCAATTCTTTCTGAAGAAACAGTATGTCATATCCACGAACGATTAAAACTTGCTATTATAAAAACTCAAGCTTTATATGTTCCAGGAAAAGTATCTAGATACGTTTCGTTAACAAACCCATATTCAAGAACAACCATTACCGGACTTTGGAATGCAGAGTTTGCTAATTTTGGAAGTCAATATTATCGAGAAGTATACGATACTTTGAATACAATAGTATCGAAACAATTGCCCGAATCTTCGCTAGAAGAACCTAAACAATAATTACAAAAGAAATGGAATTTTCTGGTGAGCCAAAACATACTGATAGTTGATGATAATATAGACTTTTGTTCAACCTTAGCTGAAATTGTTCGGTCTCAAGGTTGGAAGCCAATTATGCATCATTCACCTGAAGATGCTATAGCTTTTTTAGAAAAAAATGCAAATTCTGTTTCGTTGATGTTCTTAGATATTGAATTTGGAGATCGTTCTCGTATGACCGGATTGGATATGTTAGCACATACAGTGAAACACTTCTTTACAGTTCCAGTAGTAATGATTTCTGGCAAAGGAACTATTGAAACTGCTGTGTTAGCCACAAAGATTGGAGCAGTTAATTTTATTGAAAAATCTATTCTTGCTCAAGACAAAATTATTGATGTTTTAAAAACTGCAAGTGAATCAATTGGTGGAAAATCAAAAAACATTGAGTTACTTCGTTTCTTAGAAGAACAAGGAATAATTGGTAATTCTCCTCAAATTCTTGAAGTTGGTAATAAAATTTTAAATTATGCTCGTACTGATTTGAATGTATTAGTTTCTGGCGAAACCGGAACAGGTAAAAAGTTAGTAGCAAAGGCTCTTCATGCTGCTTCTCGTCGTTCGAAAAATATGTTCGTAACTGTAGATATCCCAAATATTCCTCGAGAAATTTTTCAATCTGAGTTGTATGGTCATGTTCGTGGAGCATTTACCGGTGCAATGGACAACAAAAAAGGTCTGTTCCATCAAGCTACAAAAGGTACTTTATTCTTAGATGAAATTGGAGATTTGTCAACTGAATTACAAGCAAATTTATTACTGCCAATTGAAGAAAAAATAGTTCGTAAGGTAGGGTCTGTAGAACCTGAAAAAATTGATGTTCGATTTGTATCAGCTACTGATAAAGATTTAGTTGCTGCTATTAAAGAAGGTAAGTTCCGTGAACAATTATACCATAGGTTACGAGAGTGTGAAATCTACATTCCTCCTCTTAGACAACGAAAAGACGATATTCCTTTGATAATAGAATATTATACGAAAGTACATAATACTGATTTTGAACAATCAAAATCTTTTACTCCATCTGCAATTGACTACTTGAAAAATAGAGAATGGAATGGAAATATTCGTGAATTGTATTCTTCTTTGCGAGTGGCATTACAAACTATTATGAAATCAGAAATTGAACTTTCTGACCTTCATAATGCCCTTTCGCATACAAGTACGTTGTATTTGGATACAACACAAAATTCTTTGGAACAAAACCCATTAATTTTTTCCACTGATCGCTCATTGAAAGAGGATATTTCCTTAGTTGATAAAATGAAAATAGAATCGACATTAAAAGTAAATAACGGAAATGTTTCTAAAACTGCAGCTATGCTTAATGTAAGCCGTGAAACTTTGCATAACAAAATTCGTCGATACGAAATTAATGTTCAGCAATATAGAAAATAGTATGAAGATTGTGATTCTTTTCCTTGCATTTCTAATGGTTTCAACTTTGAATTCACAGAATAGAAAAGTCAAGGATGAATTCCCGTATGAATTTGCATTACAAAAAAGAATTGGGAAGTATAGAGTACTCTACCCACCGAAATACAATCCAAAATTGAAGTATCATCTTGTAATGTTGTTACACGGTAATTCTCAAGAACCAATAGTTTTCTTACGTTGGGCAAAACAGTTAAACATTTCTGATGCAATTTTTATCTGCCCAGAAGGAACCTACACTCAAGTAGCCGAAACTTTGAAACGAGGAGTACATAGATTCTCAGCTGCGGGTGAAGATTTACAAGCTCCAGATAGTTTGAAATCTATAATTGTTGACTATTCTGCAGAATGGTATAACAATGTTTTAATGGATGCAAGAAAAAAACTAAATGTACATAGATTTAATCCTTGCGTTGTTATTGGTTTTTCTCAAGGTGGATTTTATGCGTCAGTTTTAGCAAGCAGATATCCTGAAAACTATTCAAGTGTAGTTTCCATTTGCGGTAGTTTATACCAAGAAGGAAGATTAGAAGAAAACATTTCAAATTTTAAAAGGTTTGGAATAGAAGTTCTATTATTACATGGAAATCAAGACAATGTAGTACCAATTCAGACATCTCAATTGTACAAATCAATTCTTGACAAATATGGCGTAACAAACCAAATATATTCTTTTGAAGGTGGACATTGGCCTTCGAATGAAGCAACACAAAAAATTTCTGAATGGGTAGTTACCCATATTCAACGATAATTTATTTTCAAATATATTCCACTTTTAGATTAAGGCACATGAAAAAAACCAAATTTTATACATTGCATGAAAAACTACAAGCAAAATTTGTAGATTTCGCTGGGTTTACAATGCCAATTCATTATCCTTCAGGAATTCTAACTGAACACGACAAAGTTAGAAATGCTGTTGGCGTATTCGATGTATCGCACATGGGAGAATTTATAGTTAAAGGGAAGGATGCATTAGCTTATCTTCAAAATTTGACTACTAATGATGTATCAAAGTTAGAAAAAGGTAAAGCGCAATATTCTACTATGTGTTTGAAAAATGGTGGAATTGTTGATGATTTATTAGTTTATCATTGTGGTGACCACTATATGTTGGTTGTAAATGGATCGAATGTTGTAAAAGATTTTGCTTGGGCAAAAGAAAATACAAAAGGATATTCCGTTACATTAAAAGATGAATCCGATGAGTATTCTTTACTCGCTGTTCAAGGTCCTCATTCTATCCAAACTTTGCAAAAACTAACTCCAATTGATCTTTCTTCTATTGCTTATTATAGTTTTGTAGATGGAGAAATTAATGGTATTCCTGTGATATTTTCTAGAACTGGTTATACAGGCGAAATTGGATTTGAATTGTATTTCAAAGGCGATGAAGAAGTAGCAACGACTGTTTGGAATTCTGTGTTTGAAGCAGGAAAACAGTTTGGTATAGCAGCTATTGGTCTTGGTGCAAGGGATACTCTTCGATTAGAAAAAGGGTATTGTTTGTATGGTAATGATATTACGGAAAAAACAAATCCTTTAGAAGCAGGTCTTGGCTGGGTTACAAAATTAGCAAAAGGTACTTTTAATGGATCTGATGTAATTAATGAAGTAAAAAAAGCTGGAGTTCAACGTAAATTAGTCGGATTCAAAATTATTGGTGAAAAATTTATCGCACGTAATAGTTATGAAATTGAGTTTGAAGGTGAAATCGTTGGTTCGGTTACAAGTGGATCGTTATCTCCAAATTTAGGTTATGGAATTGGATTGGGTTATGTTGCTACGCATTGTTCAGAACCGGGTACAATTTTTGGAATCAAAGCAAGAAGAAAACTTTTCGATGCTGAAATTGTTAAAATTCCTTTTTTATAGTCTTTGATTATTTTTCAATTTCTGAATAAGCATCTTCAAATTTTTTGTTGGTGCTTTTTTTTGTAGATTTGAAACTATGAATTCTATTAGTGCTTGTTTGATTGTTAAAAACGAAGAAGAATCCCTTAAAGATTGCCTCCATTCTTTAACAGATATAGTTGATGAGATTATCATTGTCGATACTGGTTCTACAGATCGAACCAAGGTAATTGCTAATGAATATGGAGCAATAATTATTGATGCACCTTGGGAATACGATTTTTCAAAGGCTAGGAATATTGCACTCCAAAATGCAAGTTGTGAATGGATTTTAAGTATTGATGCCGATGAACAGTTAATGAATCCCGATCAAGTACTTCGAACATTAAACAATGTTCAAACGTCAACTGGAGGTTTCCTCATATCTGTTCAATCGTTTTTTGAACGAGCTGATGGTGGAAAAGATGTTTTTACAACAAATTTGTTACGGTTGTTTCGAAATAGAGAAAACATTCAATTCGAAGGTATAATTCACGAACAAGTTCTCGAATCTATTTTTCGATCAGGGTATGAAGTTGCATATACTACCATTCATTTTCTACATACTGGGTATAACCTTTCACCAACTTCTATGGTGTCTAAACAAGAAAGAAACTTACAATTACTTTCAAAAGCTTTAGAAAGAAAACCAAATGATGCCTATAACCTTATGCAACGTGGTAAAACTTATATGGCGTTAGGGAAAAATGATGAAGCAGAAAAAGACTTAACTCTTTCACTTAAATACGTTAAAAACGATTCCATTGTAACTCCACAATCTTTAAACTACTTAGGAATTGTTCAATTTCAACGAAAAGCCTACATAGAAGCAATTGAAAATGCTGAAAAATCTTTATCGATATTACCAAAACAAGGCTTTGCACAATTTATACTTGGTGAATGCTACACAGAACTACAGAATTATCAAAAGGCTTTACAAGCTTATTTAGAATTTGAAAAATGTAGTAACAATCCTGATCCCTTGGCATCGGTTGCCGGTGAATATACAATTCCAAAAGAACAGATTTATTTCCGGATTGGCCGAACTTGTACAATGTTACGAGATTATAAAAAAGCGGAAGAAATTTTTAAACTGGGGCTAACTTTCAATAAAAAAGAAGCTGGGTGTTTAGTAGGATTAGCAGATATTGCACTTAAATTGGGAAAGAAACAACTTGCAATTCAATTCCTAGAATATGCTCTAAAGTTGTACCCACTCCGAGAAGATATTCAAGTATTCCTCCAAACTGCAAAATCATATACTATGTTATGAACGTAAAATGACGTACATAAAATAGAAAAAGCCTCTAAGTGTTGCAGCTACCAAGAGGCTTTTTCTTTTTTAGAATCAAATTACAAAAATTACTTCACAGAAATCTGAATTTCTTTTGGTAATGCTTTTTCCATTTTTGGGGCAATGATTGTTAACTGACCATTTTGGAAGTCTGCTTTAATATGATCTGACTCAACAGTGTCTGGCAATGAAAATGAACGGTAGTATTTACCATACGAGCGTTCAACTCTATGATAGTTTTTATCATTTGTTACTGTTTCTGCATTTCTTTCACCACTTACTTGTAATTTACCATTTGTGTAGGTAATTTTTACGTCTTCTGGTTTAATTCCCGGAAGGTCAAGAGTAATAAAATAACTAATTTTGTCTTCAGCTACGTCTGCTAACGGAGTCCATACTGCGTTTTCATATTCTGAATCAACTTTACGAAACGGAGATCCAAACATTGAAAATATTTTACCAAATTCGCGTTCTACGTCCAACATAGTTTTTGTTGGGTTAAATGTGATGTTACTCATTGGAGTTCCATTTCTTTGATAGTAATTGATAGTTTAATTGTTTGATATTGATATGACGCGTTCTTCACTGATTTTCTTCGGAACAGTTATATGTAACTCACCGTTACTAAATTCTGCAGTAATTAAATCACTTTGTATTTCAGAAGACATTTTGAATTTTCGTTCAAATTCTCCAAAGATTCTTTCGTTTCGAACGGTCTTTTCTTTATCCACTTGTTTTCGTTCACCTCGTAAAGTTAACATTCCTTTTTCAAACGATAAATGAATGTCTTCTTTGCTAAGTCCCGGTAGATCAACCCTGATACTGTAGTATTCAGTTTCTGATAAAATATCTGCTGTTGGTTTCCACGATTTTTCAGTTTGAACTTCGTCTGTTTTGTGTACTTTTGTACAGCAACCTTTATTATGAGCAGTATTGAACAACTCTTTTTCAAAATTTTGGAATTCGTTCGGTGGATTCCAAGTTAGTACTACTGGCATTAGATCCTCTTTTCAAAAAAATAGAATAATTTTATTAGAATTACTTTAAGCATAAGGTGTGCCAACATAAAAAACGATTTCGAAACAATGACACAGTGGCATAATATTGAATCTAATACTGACAAATGTACGATATCTAATGACAAAATTACAATAGATATGACATAATGCTGCATTCGCAAGTCTTGCTATTCATCTGAATTGGCAGTTTTTAATTTTTTTCTGTATATTCGTTTCTATGAAAACACTTTTGAGCATATTTTTTCTTAGTTTTTTAGCGTTCTCCAACAGTTTTGCATTTCAAATTGATAATTCTATTGTTATTGAACCAAATGTGGATACGGTAGATTTTGGATTTGTGTTGTTAGGAGAAAGTACAAAAAAAGATTTTACTATCAAAAATGGATCTTCTGCTCCAGTTCGATTTGGGGGGGCAAATAAGCCATACTTCCTTATTGAAAAAAATCAAATTCCAGATATTTTCAGACAATTTTTGAACTTTCCAATTATTTTGCCTGATGTTGATATTCCTGTTAATGTTAATCACACCATTTCCATTGAATACACACCTCAAGATACTGCATTAAATCAGCTTAATGAAGCAGATGGAATTCTTACAATTGGAGTTACTCCTATTTCAACTTCGGATATTAAACAAACCAAACAATTTTTACTACAGGGGTACAGAACTAAAACTTTTTTAGCAACAAAACGAAATAGTTTCAAATTCGATTCAGTGTATATTAATGCTGCTCTTAGGAAACCATTTCGATGGTCACTTTTCAATGTTTCTAAGACTACTATAACGCCATCTGCAGATATTTCTTACTACACTCCAAGTGATCTTGAGTTTTCGTATGCTTCACTAAATTCAATACCGTCGAACGATTTTCGAGATGTTGAATTGTATTACAGTCCTATAAACCGTGGTAAAGATTCTGCTCGATTTTGGCTCCGTTACGATAGAGCTTCTAGTATTGAGACTCTTCCAATCGAGATTTCCGGAATTGGTGTTGAACAAGTAATAACTACAACAAATGTAACAGTCGATGCTATCGCTGTTTCTACTTCCGATAATATCGATCTTGGTAATGTTGACTGGGGTGCGAAAAAAAATATTCAAATACGTTTGAAAAACGACGGTAATATTGTTTACAAAATTATTGATCAAAAGATAAAATCTTTCAAATCGGGTATTGAAATTCAAACGAATTCTATAATTACGAATCCATACCCTGGAACTCCTATCCCATTAAATGATGAATATAGTATTACAATTGAGTTTAGTCCTTCTGAATTAGGTGAACATACTACTGAAATTGAATTACTATCAGATTTAGCAACTCGATCTATCTTTGGAATCAATCAAAAAGATGTTTCGAAGAAGTTACTTATTAAAGCCAATGGAATTGGTTCTTCATTAGAAACAAATATTGATACACTTCGAATGGGAGAAATTTCCGTTTCTCAACAGTCAAATTGTCGATTAAATTCTTCGAAATCGTTTCAAATTAAAAACAAAGGATCAAAGAGTTTAGAAATTCAATCAATATCAATTCTTTCTTCTTTTTCTCCATTTCGTATTACTTCTACAACAGGCGGTAAAACCGTTGAATCTGATTCGATTATTACAGTTAGAGTAGATTTTGAACCAAATTCAATTGGTAATTTTGTCGATTCTTTAGTTGTAATTTCAAATAGTATATCTGGAAAGAGAAAAATACTGTTTATTCAAGGTTCTGCCGTCCAAGCTCGTGCAGTTTCGCCAACTATTGACGAGATTTTTGCCAAACCTGGTACGGAGATTTCTATTCCAATTAGGGTAAATTCATTCTTAGAAGGAATTACAACTATCCAACATACCTTGCAATATGATAGAAGTATTTTAGAATATAAAGGGTATAGTAGTAATGGTACTAAGATACAAAATATTCCTTCTCAATTTATCACTATTTCGGAACTTCCAAATGGACAACTTCCCATTTCAATAGTCACACCACTACCTCAATTTACAAATTCCGATACATTGTTGAATTTAGTTTTTGCGGTCTATTTGGGTGAAAAACGTTCAACACCAATACAATTTATCAATAGTTCCTTTGGAACCGCGCAATGTCCTAATTTTTTAACTATCCAATCTCAACAAGGGAAAGTAACAATTGATTCTATTTGTGGTCTCGATTTTAAAACTTCTCAAACAACATTTGCTTTAGGAACTATTGCTCCTAACCCTATAACAAATTTTCTATCAATTTCACTTGATTCGAAAGAAAATCAGAATATAGAAGTAACTATTTATTCTCCTTTAGGAACTGCTATTCTCGATAAATTATTTACTGTGAAGGAGGGAATTACTTCATTACTATTGCCCGAAATTCAAACTCTCCATACTGGTGTATATGTACTGTCGATTCGTGGTAAAAATAGTATCTTTCAACAATTAATACTTAAAGAATGAGGCTAATTCTTGTTTTACTATTTTTGAGCTGTTGTTTAGAAGTATCAGCACAGCATTTGCCATTTTATGGTTCTTTACGTGAACCTTCGAATCTTTCTAATTTGTATTTTGGTGCATCAATTAGTGGGTCGATTTCATTCGATAATACTTCTATTCCTATTTTAGAAAAACAAATTGAATGTTGCCGATTTGAAAAAGGTTCAACGAAACAATTTTCCGTTGGGGCTTCAACAGAATATTGGTTAGAACCTCAGTGGACAATTGGAGGAACAGTAGGTTTCATAAGTCAATCAACTGTAGTTTCGAAAGAATCACTTCCCATACCTCGACGTGAAAAACCTCCATTAGTTACAGAATATACAGGTACTATTCAATCGACAGTACTATTTGTTCAACCACAAACAAAGTATCGAATTTCTGGTACTAATCTTTCCGTAGGGACTGCCTTTTCGATAGGTGTACCTTTTTCACCAACTTCCACTTTAACAGAGAACGATGTTTCAGAACAAATTTCTGGGAATCCCTTATTTACAGAAAAAACCTTGTTAGGGTTTGATCAATCTCTTCAAAGTATATTGCTTGAACCGTCAATACTCATTGGATATGATTTCCCAATTCGAAACGGTCAATATCTTAGTTCGACAACACACATTGGCTACCGACCTTATCTCCTGAAAAATCAAGATTTCACTTCAATTTCACTCCGCCTTCAAATTTCATATCTTTTTGGAATATAGAAGAAATATTAAAGACATAATTTTGTAAATTGTCAATCTTTTTCGTATATTTGTAGCGAGTTGAAAAGTGTTCTCTCCCCTGACCGCTTTGTTAAGATGCTCATGCCTGAAGACCAAGACAACCTTCGGGCTTTTTTGTGCCTAATTTTCACTGAACTTTTAGTTTTAAGACTCTTTTTAAAAACTTTCTCAATTACTTTGCCCTATTTTTCTAATTCAAACTTTGATTAAAAAAGGATACTTTATAAAATTGAAAATAGTATTAGGAATTGCCATTTTATTTTTTATTTTTAATACCATAATTTTAAAACACTTGCTTAATGCAGCTTGTATGATTAAAGTTTTTTCGGTTTTAAACAGAATTAAAGTTGAAACTTTATCCATTCATTCAAACAGTTTACTACAAATACCTTATTTATCAAAAGTATTTGTTAGGTATTTTAATTTCAAAGCTCCAAATTATATCTCAAATTCACGTTCTTTTCTTCCAAAGATTAGTCAGTCACTTCTACTGAAATACGGAGATAATGCTGAAAAATGCAGAATGTTAGCAGAACATTCTGCTCCTTTGTTCTTTCTTCAGTGTTATGATGACAAGGATAGTTCACAGATGCGTGTTGCCTTGAACCTTAAAAAGAAAAATCCGAAAAAAGACAACTTACAAGGAATTTTAACGGACTCTCTACATTTGTACAATTCTTATGCAAAAATCTTGATATAGCTTCAATTTCAAAAGCTAAATTTATTAGACTACCTTCTATGTTTTCATTGGAATCTGTTACATGTAGTAAAGTGAACAGTACTCTAAAATATTTATCAATCAATACTTCGAGATTGCAATCAATTACAGAAGATATTTACAAAATTCAAAATTTGGAAGAACTTTACATTAATGATTCTGATTTGAAAATTTTTGATATTGATTTGAGTAAATGTAAAAAGTTACAGTTGATTCAAATTTCCAATTAGGGTTTAAATCCATCTCAAATTGACAACCTTCAGAAAATGTGTCGAAAAAACAACATTCAATGTATAACAAATTAAAGAAAATTCACTTTATCGAGTATTAAATTTTTGTGAATGCAGTACAGAACTGGACGGTTTGGTTGTTCGTTGATGTGTTCTGTTTTTAAACAATTGAAGGAAGTTTTTGATAACTGAGTGCAAAATTCTTCAACAACTTTTTCTTCTTCAGAACCACCTTCGTGGCCTCTATAGGCACAAATTGTGATTATTCCACCAACCGAAATCAATGCTAAGGATTGTTGTAGTGCAATGAGTGTTGTATCGGGCATTGTAATTAAGTTTTTATCGCCACCGGGAAAGTACCCTAAATTAAACATAATACACGTAACAGTTCCAATTAGTTCTGTTGGTATATTGTTTATCATTTCGGAGTGAGAACAACACAATAATTCCGATTGGTTCAATAATCCTTTCGCAAGTAAAGCTCGGTGGGTAGATTCAATAGCAATGTCTTGAATATCAAAACCATATACTTTTCCTTCCGAACCTACTTTTTCTGCTAAAAAAATAGTATCAAATCCATTCCCACACGTTGCATCAATTACGATGTCATTAGGTTGAATCACAGCCGAAGCATACAAATGGCTGAGCCTTACCGCCGAAAACGAAATATTATACAGATTGGTATCGTGTTGCATTTAATTCCTTATCAATTGGTTGTTGTTCAAAAATATGTTCAATTAGCAATTTCGCAGCCCATGGTGCATAGGAAACTCCTTTAGCTCCTAGAGAATTAAGAGTGTAAATTGGAAATTCTGGATGAATTTTACCAATAATGGGATGTTTATCGGGTACTTTGGGTCGAATACCCACTTTATGATCTACTATTTCGAAGTTTCCAGACCAAAGTTTCGAAAACTTAGCTGATAACAACAATCGAGCCTCTTCCGATGGCTCTGTAGTATCGTGAAGTAACCCATAGGTTGCACCAATCCTATAGAGAAAATTCCCAAGAGGAATAACGTACAAACCTGCATTAATAATATACTCTAAGGTCTCAACATCAGTACGAATTGTCAAAATCTCGCCTTTGCTTGGTTCTAAACCTAAACTATTCCCATAGATACTTTTAGAGAAAGCATAGCCAGTACAATCGATAACAAACTTTGCCGTAACACCTTTAAAAGTTATAGAATTAGCCGTACAATTTGCATTTTCAAACGAAAACGATTCATTTACAATACTACCAAGGGTATCAAAATATTGATACGATTTTTGAATATATTGGTACGAATTTAAAAATGAAGTTTGTTCAATTGTAATTGCTCCATACGGTTGATGAATGTAGTCAGGTAAAACCAACCATTCCCCTAAAAACTGCGTATATTCTGAATCAATCAATCTTTTTTCTAATTGTTGAACTTCAAATTCGTTTGTACATACTTTTATCTGTGGTATTTTATTCCAAAAATGAGTAGAAAGTTTCTTTTCAATAGTGGGATAAAAATCATTTACTATTGGCGAAATGTTGTCGAAACGCCACGTTTTTACAAATCTTTTCCCAGTTAAAGGAGTTACCAACCCAGCTGCAATACAACTTGCAGACCCTTCAAAACCCTTTTCAAAACAACAAAAGGAAATCCCTTTTTCTTCTAAAGTATGAGCAATAGTAGCACCAGCTAAACCAAAACCAATAATGAGAACATCGACATTCATTATTGCAACCATCCAGCAGGTTGATCCATAGCGGTTGTAATAGCTTTCCAAATAGTTTTGAAACATTCAGCAGCTGAAATTGAATTTGTTGCTGAAAAACTACGTTCGCCTGTTTGAGTAATTCCATCGACACTAACAGCTCTATTGGTCATTTCTCTACGGTATGTTTCAATTTCTATAGTAACAGGAGCTAACGTAACAATTGGCGATAATTTCTTATCTAAATATGATTTAGTCGCTTTCGCTGCTGAATCGAAAATAAGTTTTGTGGTCCTTTTAGGTGAATGGCAAAGAGCCGCAGTAAATCCATAAGTATCTTTTGTAGAAACAAATTCAATTGAATTGCTTAATGAAAGAACTTCTTCCTCTAAACAAGAATTTCCAGTTATCATCCCTACTGGAACACCAAATGATCCAAAAATTGCTGTATTAACTGAAATTTCTCCAACAATAGTACCATTCAAAGTTAAATTCGTAATTAACGAACCTACATAAGTATGGGCTAGCAAACCATTTGGAGTTCCTGCTTTTGAATGATACCCAACCATCATTGCCAAATCAAAAGTGTTGTCAATTCCTTGACATTGGCACAATGGCTTATTTTCAAACGATGCAGGTCCAATTACTAAGGACGCAGCTTCGTGTAAATTTTCGAAAACAATATTCCGCATTAATCCGTGACCGTCGCCAACAACAAAAGTTGCATCAGGAACAACAGATAAAACTCCTTCAATTGCAGCATTAACATCATTGGTTAGAAGTAAACGAGCTTGAGTATAGGTTTTGCCTTCGGGCATTAACTGATCTGGGTGAACAACACCAGTTGCACCTTCCATATCGACAGCAATAAAAACTTTCATTGTATTTATCCTTTACAAATTTCTGATTCAAATTCGAATTCTACAGTCGTTTGGGTTACATTAAAGACTGCAGTTGTTTTTTTAAGCTCGTGTTTTACGATTATTAATTCTTCTGAGGAAATTGAAGATTTCAATACAGCGTGAAATGAAATTATATGTTTTTCATCGTCTAAAGTCCAAATTCGTAATGAATGAATAGATATAATTTGCGGAACATCTTCAAGTGATTTTGTTATCTTTTCCAAGTCAATATTCTTTGGAACTGCTTGTAGAAAAATCATAAGAACAGACCGAACACTTTTAGAAGCATTGAAACCAATATACAACGATACACTAATAGAAAGAATTGGATCTAAAATATACCAATCGGTAAAATAAATAATTATTGAACCAATAAAAATTGCAACCCACCCTAAAACATCTTCTAGTAAATGTAGTGCTAAAACAGAATGGTTATGCGAATGGCTATGAGGACGAAGTTTCAACATTGCTAAAAAATTGATAGCAATTCCAAAAATAGAAATCCAAATCATCAGCACAGAATCAACTATTTCAGGATGAAACAATCGTTGAAAAGAAACTATAATTATTCCGAATGAACCTCCTAATAAAATTAGGCTATTTATCATAGCAGAAAGGACTGAAAATCTTCTATAACCAAATGTAAAAGTTGTATCTGCAGATTTAAAGGAATATTTTTCAAAAATCAATGCCGTCGCTAAAGCAATAGTATCACCTAAATCGTGAACAGCTTCAGATAAGATTGCAAAAGAATTTGAAAATATACCACCGATAATTTCAACAACACTAAAACCAGCATTGAGAATTAATGCCCATAGTATCGAAGAAGTTTTATTTTCTTCAGTTGAATGATTGTGGTTGTGAGACAATTTTTAATGATTTTAATTAAGAATTACTACAAGGATTTAAAGTGTTTACCATTACAAATATAGTAAATGAATTTTTTATAACAGACAGTTGTGATTACTATATACTTACTTTGTCAAAGTTTTCAGAAAAGAATTGAACCTAAAATTGGTTGATTTACATTTGAATTGAAGTAAATCTGAAGAAAATTTTGAGTTAACGAAAATTAATTGTATTTTTAATAGTCTATTGTTAGAAGTATGTATTCTAAAAACTTTCAATAGGTCTATTGAGAAACATTAATTTATAGGTGGCTATTATGGCAATTTCTTCGTTATTGCGAACTTTTCTATTAGGAACAGTATTGATATTCAGTTCAGTATTCATTCCAAACACAGCTTTTTCACAAGCATTTTCTATTTTTAATGTTGATGCAAGTGGCTACCCAACAATAAAAGTGGGCTTTTTTGTTACAAATGGTAACGGAGTACCCGTTGAAGGAATTCCTTCTGATTTTCGTGTTTTTGACAATGGTGTTAATGTAACTTCAACGGTAAAAGTTAATTGCCGTGAAGCGGGTCAATGCGATTTAAGTGTTGCTCTTGTTCTTGATAAATCTTTTTCTATGTTAGAACCTATCTCTCCGGGTAAAACCCGTTGGGATGCTGTAAAATTTGGTGTAAACTCTTTTCTTAATACTATTGATTTTAATGGTAAAAATGAGGTTGCACTTACTTCATTTGATGGATTCGGATATTTGAATGCAGATTTTAAAACAACGAAACAACCAATTATCGATGCTTTGAATCTTATAAATCCTTCAAATACAACAAAATATAATGATGTACTAATTTCAGCACTTCGTGACCCAATTAATTTTAGAAACGTTATAGTTGGAGATGGTGCTATTGGGATGTTATCTCGTAGACAACCAAGTAACTGTAAGGTTGTGCTGTTTCTTACTGATGGCTTGGCAGTTGAACCCACTAGAGTTAATGAAATTGTTCAACAATGCCAACTAAATGCGATTCGTTTCTTTTCCGTTTCGATTGGAGTAGATGCAATAGAACTTAAAGCAATAGCCGCTGCAACAGGTGGACGTGCATTTGTAGTTCCTACTATTACAGAACAATCTATAAAAGCTGTCTACGATGCAATTGCTGCAGAGTTAAAAGGAACGAAAGTTTGTGATTTAGAATGGCAAGCTCCATTTGGTTGCACACAAGCAAGTAGAACACGTTTAGCGGCTATTCGTTTTAATAGAGCTGGTTTAATCGATAGAACTGATACCGCAAGATATACTGCACCAGATTTTTCTGTTGCACCAATCCAGCCTTCTAAACAAGTACTTTCTTTTGGTGATGTTGATGCAAATCTTTCAAAAACAGATTTTCTTACATTTACAGTACCAATTGACGGATACACTATTACAAGTATAGATGAACTTCCTGAAAATCCACAATATGAAATAGTAGATATTTTTGTAAATGGAAATGCACGACCTAAACCATTTGTATTTCCATTTCAGTTAAATAAGAATGATGTTCTTAGGGTAGAAACTAAATTTACTCAATCTGCAACAAAGTTATTCCATCAAACAGAATTAGTCGTAAATGGAATTCCCTGTTCAATTAAAGTTCCTTTAGTAGGTGGTTTGCAAACGGTAACCGTTATTAAACCTGATGGAGGTGAAATACTTTCTACTTGCGATACATTCTCTATTATTTGGGCTGGTGTAGATGATTCAACTAAAGTTAACATTCAATATTCTGAAGTAGACCCTCCTGTATGGAAACCATTAGCAAGCGGTGTATCTGGTTTAGTTTATGATTGGGTGCCTTCTATTAAAGGGACAAAATATTTGATTCGCGTTATTTTGCCTCCTTCAAGCTTTTACCAATGGGTGAAACAAATAAATTCTTCTGGTCCTGATACTGTAAGTTCAATTGCTTTAAATCCTAATCAAGATTTACTATATTCTACTGGTGCATTTTCAAATACAGTTATATTTAATGGAAATACAACGTTAACTTCTGCTGGTTCAAAAGACATTTTTATGGGTCAGCAAAACCCAATTAGCGGAAATTTTAATTGGGTAACTAAGGTTTCTTCTCCTTCAGAAGATATTCCAAGCGGAATTCTTGTTGATGGTAATAATGTATGGGTTACGGGAGCATCGTATTCTACTGGTTCAATTGGTGTTTCACCTTTAAATTATGAAGTTCCAAACAGATTAGGTGTATTTTTAGCTCGTTTAGATCCTTCTACCGGTTCTGCAACAATTACCAATACCGAAATCTCAGCTTCTTCTGCTTGGAATCAATTTGAAGCATATCCTGAAGAAATTCGTATAGGATTGAATAATCAAGGTCTTAAACGTATATGGGTAATAGGAAAATATAGAAACAGATTAGGTGCATCATCATTGAGAAATTTACCAGATGCTACAAATTGGTCTACTTTTACAGGTACATTTAGTGAGTTGGGGCAATTGGTTTTACCACTTTCTGCTGGGATTCCCGCAAATGCAGCTAATTTAAACAACAGAAAAAGTGTACAAAACACAACTGACTTAGACGGTAATCAATTCCAAAGTGGTATTTTTACGGGTACCTTGGAATCAGGTCTATTATCTAATACAGCTGTTGGAGCAGAAGATGGGTATATTCGTCGTTTTGGAGGTGTACCTGGCAATAGCGATGAAAGTACAAATTCTTTTGTAGTTGATGCTCCAAAGTTAAAAACTGAAACTCCACTTGTTATATTAGATACAGTTTGTATTGGAGAAGAAATAACACACGTTGCAAAATCTACTTTATGTAACGATGGAACAATACCATTAACTGTTACAGATGTTCGTTTTAGAACTGAAGCAGAAGTCTTTACAATTGTATCTTCACCAAATGGAAAAGTAATTTTAGGTGAGTTATGTGAATTTTTTGATATAGAAATTTCATTTAAACCTAATAGAGTTGGTAAGTTCATTGGTGTGTTAGTTATTGAAGGTACATGTACTCAACCTATTGAAATAACGTATATTGTTGATGTAAAAGATTGTTGTAATATGACAGCTGTTCCCATTTATGACTTTATGAATGTTGATTTAAATCAATCAAAACAATCAGTAAATATAACAATCAAAAATGATGGATTATCACTAAAATCTGGAGAAGTAAAAATTACTCCTGGATCTGGAAATGCAACAAGTGACTTTACGATTCCACCAACTGGTGGTGGGGGAGGATTCCTTCTTCCAGCGGGCGTGTCAAAAACAGTGACAGTTGTCTTTACTCCTTCAGTTTCTGGATTACGAACTGCAGAACTCGATTGGGGATTCGATAAAATAGATTGTGGTGACCAAATTACAAGTCTCATTGGTAATGGAGTCAATATAGTAAATGTTACAGTTGATAATATTGATTTCCAAAGAAAAAGAGTTGAAACAGTAAATAATCTTGATGTAACCTTGACAAATGCCGGTACATCTAATATGACCTTGGGATCTGCAGTTTTACAAAACCAAGGAAATGGAACTTCGTTTTCAGCAAATCCAACTCTTCCAACAGGAGAAATAATTCAATCGGGTATTCCTAAACCAGCTAGAGTTCAATTCATCCCAGTAAGTGAAGGAAATTTGGCAGCAAGTTACACTTTCAATATTACAGGTCAACCAGATCCTTTAATTGCAAATATTCGTGGATTTGGATTCTTGCCAAAAATCACGACAACTTGGGATTGTGGCGTGGGTGCTAAAATTGGTGATAGTGTTCGAAATAATTTAGTTATTTCAAATCCTTCAACATCTTCAGATCTCTTTATTGAATCAATTTCTTTCGCTAATGGTATTGGTGGAGACTTCAGGTTTGATATCGATCTAACTACCATTAATTCAATAGCTATGGGTGGTAATATAATTATACCTATCGTTTATGCTCCTACTGCTGGCGGTGCGAGTTCAGTTATTGTTAATGTAGTAAGTGATGCATCTCCTGGTCCTGATACTGCCCCAAGAGTAACTACAGCAATTCCTATATCGTGTAGTTCTTCTGGTGTAGTCGTAAATGGAATTGATTTTGGATCAATCAATGGTTGCGATACTAAAACTCAAAATTTAGTAATCAATAATCAAGGAAGTTCTGCAATTGTAATTGTAAGTGCCACGGTTACTCCTACTAATTCTCCGTTTACATTTACAGTGAATAATGTTAATGTAAATGCAAATGGTTCAGTTTCAATACCAGTTACCTTTGCTCCTACTTCAATTGGAACATTTAACAGTGTAATCACCCTGAACTTAAGTAATGGTGAGACTGTAGTTGTTGCTGTAAGTGGTACTTCAACAAAAGCTCCATTAACATTTACGATTCCAAAAGTAGAGTATAACATTACTCCAGGTCTAAACCAAGTTATTCCAATAAGTGTAAACTTTGGAAATTTTGGAAATACTCAAATTAATAGTTTAGATGTAGTAGTAACATTTAATCCTTCTATAGTTAACTATAAATCAAATGTGGCTACTGTGAATGCAAGTTGGAATTTTATAGCAGATCCTCAAGTGTTTATTTCAAATACTGAAGCCTCTATTACTTTCAAAGGTTCAGGACCAACTCCAATAAATACTCCTTCAACTACACCATTATTCGATTTGACATTCCAACCGTTATTAGGAAATGCTGAATCGTCTGAATTTAAAGTTTCAGGAAACTTTTTAAGTGGAATTTGTACTCAAGTTGCACCTTCTGCATTAGCTAACTTGAAAATTACAAATGTTTGTTTCCTTCGTGGAAGAGCAGTTACAGGGTCTGGATTTAATTATGGGTTAATGTCAGCATTCCCTAATCCAGCAAATTCATCAACTACCGTTGATTTTTCAATCGCATTCGATGCACATACTTCAATCGAATTAGTAAATGCGTATGGTGAGGTTGTTAAACGACTTGTAGATACTCAACTAAAAGCTGGAGAATATTCTCAAATAATGGATTTGTGTGATTTACCTACAGGGTATTACACTTTACGTTGTTTGTCAGGATTGTTAAATGCATCAACTCCTATCGTAATTACACGATAAGATAAAATTCATTCTAAAGCCGTACAACGAATTTCGTAGTACGGCTTTTTTATTGGAACTAATCATACGTAAAAATGATTTCTATACTATGAATATAAATAGACTAAATTTTGTTAGACCAGAAAATGAACTAAGAATAGGTGAAATTGTTTATTGGATGTCTCGAGACCAAAGAATAGATTCCAATTGGGCATTTTCCTACGCTCAACAAATAGCAATTGAACGGAAAAAACCTCTAAGAGTTTTATTTGTAGTTAATCCTACTTTTTTAGAAGCAACTTTTCGACAGTATTATTTTATGATAGAGGGGCTAAAAGAAGTTGAAGAACGATTAAAAACACTGAATATCCCATTTACATTGCTTCTGGGCGATGTTTCTACAACAGTCTCTAAATATCTCAATAATAACTCAATGGCTCTGTTGATAACTGATTTTGATCCACTTTTAGTAAAAAGGTCTTGGAAGGAATATGTTAAAAATAATACTTCTATTCCAATTGTAGAAGTTGATGCACATAACATTGTTCCATGTAAAGTGGTTTCTACAAAAGCGGAATTTGCCGCATATACTATTCGACCAAAGATAAAGAGGTTACTTCCCGAATACTTCGAACTACCACCAACTCCTGAATTTCATAGTTTCAATAGTGACTACAATCCATCAAATCAACTAATAGATTGGGATTCTGTTTATTCTTCATTATCTGTAAATATGAATGTAAGACCTTCTATTGAGTATATACCTGGAAGGAAAGTAGGTTTAAAAACGCTAGAATATTTTATCCAACAAAAGATAGAATCTTATATACATCATAGAAATGACCCTACAAAAGGAATGATCTCTGGATTGTCGCCTTACCTACATTTCGGACAAATTTCAGCAGTTGAATGTGCTTTTATGGCGAAAAATGTTGAAACTCAATTTCAAGATTCTGTTACAAGTTTTTTAGAAGAATTAATTGTTCGTCGTGAACTTTCTGATAATTATTGTTATTACAATGCGAACTATAATTCTTTTGAAGGGTATCCAGATTGGGCAAAAAAAACGTTAAATGAACATAAATCTGATAAACGGGAATTTTTATATACCTTAGAAGAATTTGAAAATATTGTTACTCACGATCCACTTTGGAATGCTGCTCAAAAAGAAATGGTGCGAACGGGTAAAATGCACGGATATATGCGAATGTATTGGGCAAAAAAAATATTAGAGTGGACTACAAGTCCAGAAGAAGCGCACACAATCGCTTTGTATCTTAACGATACATATCAATTAGACGGACGTGATCCAAATGGGTATGTTGGGATTGCTTGGTCTATTGGTGGTGTTCACGACAGAGCATGGTTTGAACGCCCAATATATGGAAAAATACGATATATGAATTATAACGGTTGTGCTTCGAAATTTGATGTAAAGAAATATATCAAAATGCAAAACAATGAACAGCTTTTTTAATTACTAAGATTTTTTTCCATAAGCTATACGAGGGTCTACAACCGAATAGAGAATATCAGCTATAAGAATTCCAACTAAGGTCATAACAGCAGAAATTGTAAATATCGCCATTATCATTGGGTAGTCTCTTGCAATAAGGGCTTCAAAAGACAGTTTCCCCATTCCAGGAATTGAAAATATAGTTTCAATTATTACACTACCACCTATTAACGAAGGTAAAATACCGGCAAGTAATGTTATTATTGGAATGAGAGAATTTCTAACTGCGTGTTTGTAAATTACAATATGTTCAGGCAAGCCTTTTGCTCTTGCAGTTCTAATATAATCCTGTCGAATCACTTCTAACATACCAGAACGCATTTGACGTGAAATATAGGCAAATGAACCATACGTATACACTATCATTGGTAGCACTAAATGAGAAGCATAATCATTTAGTTTTTCAAAAAACCCCCACGTTGAATCAAAGTTTATTGATCGAATATTTCCAGAAGGAAACCACGAAACATATTCTGGATTGCAAAGAAACGTAATAGCCATTGTTCCTATCCAAAAAGTGGGTAGTGAATACAATGCAAATACGAAAAATGTCGAAAGTTTATCTATAAAATTTCCCTGATGAGTAGCTGAATAAATTCCAAGCGGTATAGCAATTATGTAAGAAAGGACTATTGCTAAAATGTTCATAAACAATGTAATTGGAATTCTTTCCACAAACTTTTCATAAATAGGTCTCGAATCTTGAAAAGACGTTCCAAAATCTAATTTGAAAAGGTTTGTTGTCCATATTACATATTGTTCCCAAACCGGTTTATCCAAATTCCACTGTTTTCTAATTAACTCAATTGTCTTTTCATTGACAGTATTATTACCAGAAAGAGAACCATCAGAACCAGCAGAGGCTTTAGCAGCAGCAGGATCACCAGGTGCTAATCTACTAATGGCAAAAGAAATTGCAGTGATTAAAAACAAGGTTGGTATAAATAACAAGACCCGTTTGACTATGTATTCGAACATTAATTACCCAATGAATTATTTATAGTCAGGTAATTTACAAAATTTTTATGAATTTGTACTCTGAAATTAAATTCTAACTTCATTGCTCGTCTGCAAAACGGTGAATACTTTTACAAATTTGCAAACAATGGACTATTCGTTATAGATAGAATATTTGATTATAAATTGAAACTTACTTATAACTTTGATATCAATAATAGGAAGTAGTTTTTTAGCTAATTTTTCAATAGGTAAACAGTTTTAACTTTTAGAACAATTTAAAATTTGTAAGTTTGTTCTGTGATTTGAAAATTATTGGGAAGGAAAGATTAAATGAAAGTTGTAAAAATAGTTCTAGTCTTAGTAGCTTTTCTTGTTAACGGAAAAATTGCAATGTTTGCTCAGATAAAATGCAATGATAAACAACTTACATCAAAGAGTCTTAAAGAAAATGAATCTAAATTTATAACTATTCCATTTCTTCATTTACCTGTAGAAGGTACTTATGGTGAAACTTTTAAAATTGTCAATTATGTAGATTGGGCTGAAGGTAATGAAATATTGGATCATAATTGCGGAAACAAGACCTACAATGGACATCAAGGAACTGATTTTGTAATACGAAGTTTTCGTACAATGGATAGTGGAGTATCTGTGACAGCAGCTGCCGATGGGATAGTTACAACTATAATTGACGGACTTTTTGATAGAGAAAAAGTATCGGATATTTCTAAAGGTTTTGGTAATTACATAGCAATTCAACATTTCAACGGTTTTACTTCATATTATGCTCATCTGGTTACAAATAGTATTGATGTTCAGATTGGAGATACAGTTAAGGCTGGTCAACGTATTGCCTTAGTAGGAAGTAGTGGAAACAGTTCAGATCCACATTTACATTTTGAGTTGTGGAATGATTCAGTTGGTCTTGTTGATCCATTTAAAGGAAGTTGTGGTAATGCACAATCACTTTGGTTCGCAACCCCTGACTATGACACATCCTTTCACCTTTGGACTTCGGGTTTAACAGATTTTATACCTGATTTAGATACACTACGTGAAGAACCTCCACTAAAGAATCAATTCAAAATAAGTGATGAATCTATTACCTATTGGGCTATACTAAATGGAATTAGAAAAGGGGATAGCCTTTCAATAAATTGGTATACACCCGATGAGTCGCTTTGGTTTAGGTTTAGTTTTGAAGCGATAAATGATGCTTGGTATTATTACTATTGGAGTTACATCAATGTTCCAACTATTAACACATTTGGTGAATGGAAAACAAGAATGTACCGAAACGAAATTTTAGTAGATGAAAGAACATTTACTATTGAAGATGCTACTTCTGCTGATGAAAAATTTTACGACAAATTCGTAACTGTCCGTCCAAATCCATTTTATTCTTTTACCGAGATTAAGTGGTTCACCTCTAATGCTGGAATTACAATTTTAGAAATAGTTGATGTTTTTGGTAAACCCATTAAAACTTTGGTGAACGAATTTAAACAACAAGGTGAACATTATGTGAACTTTGACAGTAAAGAATTACCCTCAGGAGTCTACTTATATTCTCTTAAAATTGATAACAAAGTAACATTAGGAAAATTATTACTTTTAAAGTAATAATTAAAAGTAAAGTAATTAATACAAACCAATTTTTTTCAGCTGGAAAAAACACTTTAAACTCAACCATTCTTTTAAAATTCTTACTACATTATTCCATACACAAATAAGCTATTCTACCTTGAGGTAGAACAGCTTATAGTTCAGTGATTGAGAACTTATTTATCTCGAATTTAGTATTAGGTTAATTCATTATTGGTTGGACGATCATTTATAAAATCCGATTCATTTGGTTAAAATTGCCCAAATGTTTTTAAAAGGCACAAAGCACAAGAAGAATTTTTATCGAGAAAAACATGTTTTCCTTTGTTTTCTTGTGAAGTAAAATTTGGAAAATCTTTTAGAATAGACATCACTATAAAAAGCAAGGGGGAGTAAAAATTTAGATAAACTTTTCATTGCAGTGCAGGATTAAGTTCAGCAAAATAATATGTTCTTTTAAATAATAACACGTACCCAACACAATCGATACTAATTACTAAACTTTTAGATGTTTTGTTCTATTACTTCAAAAACTTCTTCCATTTCCTTTTCTAAATTAAATTGATTTTTTGATAAAAATCTACGAGCATAGGAAATCTCTAATGACACTTCGAAATGTTTTTCTTGTGAGAAGAGTTGCATTGCTTTCGCTGCGTGAATCAAATGAACATCTTCTTTTGATTTAGATTTTACGGATGATGAAATGGTAGTCGTTACTTGAAATTCTAATTCATTATCGTTAGTTTTTAACAATGTTCTTTGTGCAAGGAAAATTGCTCGTGGAATTTCAAATTTAATATTTGAAAGAACTACTGAATCGAGTAGTTTTTTAGAAAAATCTACTGCTTCCGGAAACATTGATAACTCATAGTATAACTGAACCATCATATCTTCGATAATTGCTTTATCAATTGGGTCAGATTCTTTTAATACCCGTTCATAGGATTCTTCGGCATACGGTTTTGCTAATTCCGCCTGTTTCTGTGTAATATATGTTTGAGCAATTTGAAGAAGGATTGTAGAAACTGCAGAATTAGAAATATAATCTTTTTGAACTAACGCAGATTTCATCAAAGCTATTGTTTGAGCGTAGTCTTCAATTTTAAAGGTTCCTATAGAAGCATTTATGAGCATTTGTGCATAATTGTCAAACAGTTCTGCCTTTTTAAACAACTCAGCAGCATCTTTAAACAAGTTTACAGAACCAATATCATCACCTTTTGAGGCTGATTCCATTGCTCTTTCGGCTATTTTTTCTGCATTAATAACAATTTCGGACATTCAATTCTTTCAAATTAAGAATATTTATTCTCTTTTTCTGTGTATATGGGTAATGGTAATGAACCGGGTATCCCCATAACAGGAAAGTCTTTTCTTAATGGGTAAAGCGGTTCACCACTTGTAGGGTCAACAAAATCTTCTGGCATATAAAAACGACGTAAATCAGGATGATTTTCAAAGAAAATTCCGTACATATCAAAAGTTTCACGTTCGTACCAATTTGCCGATTCCCAAACTTCAACCAAACTTGGACATAGTGGTGAATCTGCCGATTGAAGCGGAACTTTGATTCTAACTCTGCTTTTAAAAGGTAACGAGTACAAAGTATGTACTACTTCAAATCGATGGCTCTTTGTCTTTAACCAATCAATTCCAGTTGTGTCTAAAAGCATATCAAAATGGGTTGAAGGGTTATCTCGCAACTCAGTTGCCACATCTACAAGATATTCTGGAGGAACAATGATTGAAATTTGATCGCGATATTCATATACTTCAGTTTCTGCGTACACTGCTTGTGCTACTGAAAGTATAGTTTCTTTTGAAAGTGACATACCAATTCCTTATTAAATTATTTGTTTTTTTTAGTTGTAAAGAAAATATAATCCCAAAGTGGACTAGAAACTCCGTACGAAGTATTAGGATTAGCAAAATGGTGTTCCAAATGATATCTTCGTAGATAGTTACCAATAACTGAAGTCATGTTCCAATGATGTGTAGCGAAATGAATCATATCATATAGTAAATAACCAGCTATAAAACCTGCATAGGTTGCTTGTGTCCATTGTCTTAGAATATACGAAAATACTAAATAAAATAGAAATGCCAAAGGAATACTTATAACTAATGGCATAACTAAGTGCGTACTATCCGAAGGATAGTCGTGATGCACACCATGTGTCAAATAATGAATTTTCTTAATTCTAGAGTTTTTAGGCTCATAATGGAATACAAAACGATGGAGTATATATTCAACAAAGCTCCAAAAAAATAAACCACAGAAGAATAATATAGGCGTAAAAAAATACCCTGTTAAAGGTATTGAGAAATAGAGATTGTAAAAAATCACAGGTAAGAAAACGACTATAGGCAAGATAGGGTGAGTGTGAGAAAGTTTATTTAAAAGAGGATTTTTGAATAGAACAAGCGATTCGTCTTTGTTGGTAATATAATGGTTCATAGATTTTTTATAAATAAATGGTCCCTCTTAGACGAAAACACCTTCAAACTGTTTGAATTTACTACATATTTACAATCGATTATTTTTCAAATATCAGTGTAGGTTGGATTAAGAAGAATTTAGTATTAAAAGAGTTCATATTAAGGTGAAAGTAGAGTTGTTCTTTAAAATTAATGCACCTTTTCAATATTTACTCATTAATAGTAAATATTTTCGATTTTATCTGTAAAAAAATCAGAGAATTTTAAGGGTATTTAAAAATAGTAAACAGATAATTTGTATCCCATATTCCTACTTTAAATGTAATTCTTTTGGAATATTTCGGAGTCATAGTTAAAATCTCCACCATAGTCAAAATTTCTATTGGAATCAGGGATAATTTTCTTATCTTAGTTGAAAGAACAATAATTACGTTGATGAAAATACTAGAACAATTCTCAGACATTTTAGAAAAACTAACAGAACTACGAAAATTAGGTAATTATGTAGAGGCTAAAGAATTATTGTTTAGTACCATAATGTTGTTGGAAAATCAAAAAAGTGAATCAAAATCTGATGACGAAATAAACACCATTCAATACTATAAAGCAAGATTATTATCTAATCTTAGTGCTATTCACCATGAAACCGGCGAAACAAAAGCTTCTGTTGATGTTATAAAACAAGCGTTACTATTAGCCACTGAGTTAACTGACAAAAAATTACAAGCACAGTTGATAGGATTGTTAGGAATTTCGCTCAGAAGAGCAGGTGATATTCAACAGTCAATTAAAGTGTTACGGGAGGCTGTGTTAAAATTAGAAGAAATTGACGAATTACAAACAGCAAATAGATTCAAAACTGATTTAGCCAGTATATTAATGAGTGTGGGAAGTTTAGAAGAGGCACTCCAAGGATTTCAACAAGCTTTAGATTATTTCAAAATCCATACTATGGATCTTGAATTCTTGCATTCAATTTCTAAGATAGCAACTTTGTATGATTATATGGGTAACATTGATGCAGCTATTGAAACAATGCAGATGTGTTTGACAATCCCAGAAAAAAAGGAGTATCTTCCCATTCTGATAAATATCTATGGCAATCTTTCTGGACTATTTTTACAATTACACGATATTGACAAAGCAGTCCAATACTTAGAAAAAGCAAAGTCGCTTAGTGAAGTTAGCACTATTAACTTTCAATCTTTACATTTAGATATCCATAGTATTGATGTAATGTTGTTTAAAAACAATTACGATGAATCACTTCGTGAAATTGAACTAAAGCTAACATTTGCTGAACAAAAGAAAATGTTTACGTCAGTGGTTCAATTGTTCCTTCAGGGTGCCAGAGCTCAGATTGGGAAAAAGAATTATAATGAAGCCATAGTTATGGTAAAAAAAGCTGAAAATATTTCTATTTCAACTTCTAACGAAATCTTTTTACTCGATTGTTATGATTTACTTTCAACTATTTCTGAACAAGATAAAAAGTTGTCATTAGCAATAGAATATAAACAAAAAGCAATTTGGGAAGCAAAACAGCAACATAATCGTCGTTTAGAAAAGCAGTATACTCAAGAAATAGAAATTCTCCAGAAGTTATTTTTATCGTAAAATGCCAAAATCAGAATCTTTAGAAATATTGTTTATTACTTTACTGAAAGAATCAATTTCTCTCTTGGAAGAAAGAAGTTATGATTTAGGGTTAAATAAAGCATTTGAAGCATATTTTTTATTGGAACAACATAAAGAAATTGATGTCTCTATAGAAAATCAATTAGAAACTTACATTGTCTTAGCTACGTTTCATTCAAAAACGGGAAATCCTCAAGAAGGAAAAATCCTTTTACAAAGAGCACTACTTATTTCCGAAGGAAAAATATCACAAAACTATTTAGGAAGAATTTATTCACTTTTAGCACAGTTTGAAATTTTAGTTTCTGAATTAGACTCAGCTTTGGAACACTTCGAAAAAGCAATTGAAAACTACGAAGAAGTAAAAAATTCAATAGATTTGATGAAAACCTTAGGGAATAAAGCGATATTGTTAGATATGATGGGAAAACGATCTGAAGCATTAGAAACCTATATAAAAGTTTCAACATTTTTCAGTGAAAATGCTTACGATGTTCTGCATATCATTGCATTGATACATATTGCTAATATATTCGAAGTAATGGGAAGTTACAGGAGCTCCATTGCAAATCTATCCATTGCTGCTACATTGTTGTCCAACAATCTGAATTTCCCCTTACAATCAAGAATTAAAGCAAATTTAGCGTATTTGTATTTATTATTAGGAGACAAAGAAGCTTCGAACGAATATCTAGAACTAGCACGACTTGATTTAGAAAAAACTACTAATGATGATATGAATACGGTCTATTTTAACATTTATAAAAGTGAAATCTTAAAGTATAATTTACAATACCAGGATGCTTATAAGCTAGCACTTCATACTTTAGAGATAACTGAAAAGAATCAATTTCAAGGATTAACGATTCAGACTTGTATCGATCTTGCAAACATATCATTACATTTAAAAAATATTGAAAGTTCTGAAGAATATCTTAATAAGGCAATATCTCTTTCACATTCGAATGTCTATAAAACCTTTATGGTAAATATATACCATACTTTTGCAATGCTTTCAAATGCTAAAAGTGAACTCGAAAACGCACTAATGTATTGTACATTGGGTATTGAAGAAGCAAGACGACAAAATTTAAATCCTGTCTTAGATGAGTTGACTGAACTAAAAAAAACCCTTTTATCCAAAAAGTAATATGAAGTTTCAACCACTTACTGAATCTTTACTTCAAACGTATCAGCAAATCGAACCTCAAATAAAGTCCAGATTACAATCATTTAAAAATATCACTGAAGATCAATATTTCTATGAGCTATGTTTTTGTCTGTGTACGCCTTTTACCAAAGCAAAAAATGCAGTCCTTGTTCAAGAACAATTGATGAAAAATAACTTTAAGGAAAATGATATTGATATAACTTCTATTTTAAGAATGCCTGAACATTACATTCGGTTTCATAACAAAAAAAGTGAATTTCTCTATGAATTGAAAATGGGATATTCTTCTATTGAGCAAACTATTATCCTAACAAAAGATTCATTTGAACTTCGAAATTACTTACGTAAAAATGTAAAAGGATTGAGTTTTAAAGAGTCTTCGCACTTTTTGAGAAACATTGGGAGAACAGGATTAGCTATAATTGATAGACATACCTTTAAAAATCTTTGTAATCTTAAAGTCGTAAACACAACTACTCCATACCCAACTTCAAAACAATCGTATCTCGAAATTGAAAAGGCATGGATAGAATATTCTGAGTTTGTAGGGATTTCTTTGGAGGAATTAGATTTTCTCTTTTTTTATAATCAAACAAAATCTATCTTAAAGTAAATAATAAAGAGTAATTACATACGAATATAGTAGAATACAATTCAATTTGTTTCACAAAAAATAGGATTTACACAATGATAAGAATTATGATCTTCCTTCTGTTTATACCCATAATTTCCTTCGCTCAGTCTCCGTTTATGGTAGAAAAAGGAAATACGCTAGTCTATGATGTCATAGAAGACTCTAAACAACAAACGCTTTCAATTCTAATTGAAGAACTAACTCCAACAGTTAAGTTACGGTTTATAAAAAACAAAAAAGATGATCAGATAAAGCTTTCTGATTCAATTCGTCTACTTTTGAAACTTCCAAAAAAGTTTGGAAACATCGAAGATCCTTCAGTATTGTATTTACCAAAAGAAACTGCTTTTTCAATTAATGATTCTACAATTATATCATTAAATGCTTTCGGGAAAGATGTAAACTTTGCAACAATATTTAAAGGGAAAATTCACATTCCCGTTCGTAAGGCTATCGTGAAAATACCATATACCGTTTTGTGTCATATTGTAGTTTTTAGCGAATTTGAACAAAAGTATGTTCATACATTTTGGTATCATGAAGAACCTAAAATCCCAGTTATGATTGCATATACTTCCGATAAAAGAATTGTCCGCTTACGAGAAGTATATTAGATTTTTAAATGAAACATATTCTTTTTAATCAATGGTTTGAATATTCTGAAGAAGTATTAACCCAAGAAATAGTTAACTTCATTTGTTCTAAAATTGAATCTAATTCACTTGGGAACCTTACAATTATTGTTCCTACTTCTCGGTTAAAAGACTACATCGCTGAAACTATATCGAAAAGAGCAAATTCTACAACCTCGAGTTTGCTTCTTGGTTTGAGAATGTATTCATTTTCTGAATTTGTTACATTACTTTACCAAAATGTCTTCTTTGATAGTAAACGAACTATTTTATCTTCAGGTATACAAACAAGTCTTTTTGAAAAAGCCTGTGAAATTGCTGACCTCCAATATTATACAAATAAAGAGTTGTTAAAAACTGGATATATTGAAGATTTGTCAAAATTGATATTTGGTCTAAAAGAAGACGGAATTACTATCGATGTTTTAGAAAAAGACTGCCATTCACAATTTATTGAAGGACAATCGACCTCTGCAATTGGTAAATATCGATTTCAAGACATAATTCAAATATATAGTCAATATGAGCAACTACTTGCAGAAACTTTTCTCGATTCAGTTGATGTACTAAATTATTGTACTTTTTCAATAGATCAAAGTAAAGATTTTCGCTCAGTTTCAAATGAAACCAGAGAAAATATTTTAGAAAATAAAGAATTAAATTTAGACATAATTTCTGTAATTCTTACAACAACATTACAGTCAATCCCACAATTGTTTTTCTATGGATTTTACCATTTTAAAATACCTGAACGGCAATTTATCACTGCACTTTCATCGCAAAAAATTGGAATTAGTATTTGGTTTGATACATTCCCTGTGAACGATGAGATTTTTTTGTTACCTGAATCACAAATTGATTATTTTACAAAAAATGGATTTACTGTTTTACAAAATGATTCCTGTTTAGAATTAGATTCATTTATTGCAAGAAACTTAGGTAGTTTTAATAGAAAAATACTCCCTAAAGCTACGTTGAAAAATGAATTACAATTAGTGCAAGCAAATGACAGAAAAGAAGAAGTAGAATATGTTTTGCATCAGATTAAAAAACTAACATTAGAACAAAATGTTCCTAAAGAAGATATTTGCATTGTTTCAAAAGATATTGAAGCATATTCAGAATTGTTACGAGAAGAAAGTTTTAATTCAGAAATTTTGTTAAATATTTCAGATCGCTTTTCTGTTGTGAGTTCCTCGGTAGTTGTTGCATTGTTTTCATTACTTGATATTATTATTCATGGATATAGGAAAAGAGATATTCACCGTGCATTTGGAAATCCATATTTAACATTCGCTGAAAAAAATCAAAGTGAAAGTACTATTAATGGAGATAACTTTTTTCACATTGCTGAAGAGATCCGATTTGATGGCGGATTTGAAAATAGAGGTTTAAAAGGTTGGTTCCAAAAACTTGAATCTGAAATTCAATATTATCAAAAAAGGCTTGAGGATTCTCTACTAATAGATCAAACGTCTACCTTTGAATTAGAAACTTTACAAAGGAAACTTAAAGGTAGAAAAAAAGCATTTGACGACCTACATTTCTTAGCTTCTTTGCTTCCTAAATCTGATATTTTAATGACAACGAAAGAGTTTACAAAGAGCGTTATTTCATTAATAGAAATGTTCCAAATTGTTGAAAATATTAAAATATTCTATTCTGAAATTGATAATCGAAAATATTTAAACGAATTTGAAAGAAATCTTTTTGTTCTTGAAGCAGAAAAAGATGCTCGTTCATTGCAAGCGGTGTTGTCAATTCTTGCTGAAAATGAATTAGTATACAAGTACTTGTATACTCAAAAAAGTGAAGAAAACAAGAAATTTTCAGAACATGTTAAGAGATTTCGCTATTCATTACTTTCCGAAAAATATCAAATACGAGAACAAAGAAAAAGTAACATTTTAGTGACCTCAATTGAACAAATCCGATGTATCCCATATAAATACATCTTTGTATTGGGTATGAACCAAGGTGTATTCCCAATGCATTATCAATCAGAAAAAGTATTAGGGTTACAATTAGAACAAACAGAACATTTATTCTTAGTTCAAGAATTATATTTATTTTGGATGATGCTTAATAGAGTTCTTTCTAAAGAAACTATTCAACTTTCGTTAATTTACGCTACTTCTTCTATAGATGAAATGTTATTACCATCCTCTTTCATTTCAGATTTAAAAGCAGTTTTGGATTGTACAGAAATTACAGTTGATAATACGAAACAAAACATATTTACGAAAGAACAATTATTAGGAGTTTCTGGAAAAAACACAGTGTTACCGGTAAATTTACAATCTACATTTGAATCCCTTTTCTTTAGTGATATACGTTCCAATTTTGAAAACGAAAATGAAAACGAACAATATGAGTTGTCGCTATTCGAGAAGCAGTTAACTGACGAAACTAAAGCTGAAATTTCTTCAATACGTACAAAAGCATTTTCTTCGTCAAAATTAGAATTGTATACTGTTTGCCCTTATAAATATATGGTCAACGACATAATGCAAATTAAGGAAAAACAAGAAGTAGATGAATTTCTTTCTTCTTTAAATAAAGGAACTATATTTCACACAATTGTCGATCAATTCTTTAAATCACTAATTTTAAATTCGCCTTCGGTAGATAAAAATGGTTTATCGTATGTACAATTACAACTCCATAAAAATGAACAGTATAGAGAGTTATTATTATCAATTGGTGAAAAAGTAATTGATGATTATGCGATTGAACATCCCTACTTCTCATTTAGTAAGGAGTATTTCCTTGGTTCAGTAAATGAAAATAATGAAAAATTGATGGGGCTTCTTGAAATCTGGTTACAATCCGAATTAGAAAGAGTAGAAGAGGGCTGGAATTTTTATCCTTACTTTTTTGAATTGGAATTTGGTCCTCTCCAAAAACAAAGGAATGGCGAAGATTTAGTTGCAAATACTTCAATTGTTAATATTTCGGATCAAACTTCAATTAAAGGAAAGATTGATAGAATTGAAATGAAACTTTTAGAAGATGGATCGTATCAAGGAATTATTGCTGATTACAAACTTAGTAGTTCAACATTAACAAAACTAAAAGATATTCAAGACGGTAAAAAATTTCAATTGCCATTATATGCTCGGGCATTTGAAATATATTTTAAAAACACCTATAATTTAATTTGTACTGTTAAAGGTGGGGTGTATTATGCTTTTTCAGCACCTAAAAGCTCAAATTCTCAACATTCTTTAGTTCGTGAATTTTGTTTTATAGAATCAGGAATCATCGATATTGATAAACCAAAAAATGTAATTGACTCAGTTGAAAATTTGTTAGATTTTGTAGTAGAAAATGTAGAAATTACCGTAAATGCAATTGCAGAATCTCACTTTGAAATTACCCCCAGTAAACAAAGTTGCAAGTATTGTTCTTATTCTAGAATCTGCAGATATAAAGACAAGTTGTAAAATTAGATTAATTTTAGTTTACTCACTTATTCAGATTCCAAATAAACGGCAACCACTAAAATGTCGTCAATAATTCGAGAATACTTCATTAATACTAGAAATTCTTCTTCTAATTCTATTTTCTGATCATTCAAAGATAATCGAGAAAGTTCTAACAATTTACGCTTTATGTTCTTTTGAACAGGAGTTAAAACTACTTCATTATATTGGTTCGAAAAACCATCAGTTGTTAAAAACAACAATAGGGGATTGTCTCGTAAAACAATGTGATCAGTAAATGTTCTTTGTTTATAGTCGGGTATTCCACCAATAGAAAATTGATTACCCTTCAAAACATCAATTTGAATTGGTTTTGAATCAACAGAATAATTTTGGATAACATACAACGGAAGTTTAGCACCAGAAAATATACATTTATCTTCTTCAATTCGTACCAAAGTAATCTCAAATCCAAAATAGAGCTTTTTTTCAAAGTTTGAAAGCAAGGTCATACGTAACAAAGAATGAAACTTTGAAAGTATCATTGACGGCTGTAATGTGGGGTCTTCATAAACTATGGAAGTGAGAAGTGAAACTCCAAGGACGGAAAGTAATGTAGCTGAGTACCCTGTAGTAGAACATTCAGCAACAGCAACATATTTTACTGTTGACCCTGGAACCGAGTATACCCAATGAAAATCTTTTTTTGCTCCAGTAGGATCGAAAATTTTATTAAAAACATAGGATTCATTAAAACAACTTTTCAAGTTTTCATGGTTAGGTAGAATTGAATTTTGTAAAGAAACTGCTTCTACATACTGTATTTGTAGTTGAGAAGAAGTGTTTTGTTCTGCTACTTTCGATTTTAACAACTGCTCATTAATAGATTTCAACTCTAAATTAAGTATTGAAAATTCTTCGTTTTTCGTTTCTAATTTCCGTTTATGATTGTGTAAGAGATCCGTATTTTTTTGCATCTTTGAAAGTGTAGCAACTAATTCTTTTTCCGCTCTTTTACGTTCATTAATGTTTTCAAGCATATGAATGAACACCATACTATCATAATTTGGAATGTAACTTATCGAAGTCGTTCTACGAAGCCAGATCAGTTTTCTTTCAGTTAAATGATATTGTTCTTCAACACTATTTTTAGAATTTGGGTTTTCTTTCAATTTTGAAGCATGTAACTCAATATCTAATTTATACTCTTGTGAAAGTAAATTCGTAAAATTGGTATTGATTAATTCATCAGTACGAAGACTAAAGATGTTTAGAAATTCCCTATTTGTAGAAAGAATCTCATTGTCTAAATTTGTAATGCAAATAGCTAACGGAGCTTGATCGAACAAATGTATAAAAACATTGTTTTCATACGTTGTATCTGTATTAGTATCTAAGGATTCATGAATTTGTAATTTTGAATGATTAGTAGTTGAAAGTGAAAGATTCGCTTTTTCAACAACTATAAGTAGATCTGTTAACTCATTCAAATTATTCTGTTTACTCTGTCTATCTTTTTCACTAAACTGTTGAGAAATCTGAAGTTCTTTTTCATATTCTTCCCAATTATGCAGTGCTAAATGTAATTCTGCTTTTACGCTATGTAACAAAGAATGGAAATCAAACAAAGTAGAATTCTCTATAATTTTCGCTGCTTTGTCTAAATTTGATATTGCTTTTGCATAAATTGTCTTTTTAACATTTATAGATGCAATTTTCACTAATGATTTGAAAAGTAAAGAGCGTAAACCAACTATAGCACTTACAGTTAAGGCTTTTTGAAAGTATTCATACGCTAAATCGTAGTTGCTTTTTGAAATGTAAATTTCACCAATTTGAAAATAACAATTTGATTCTATTCTTTTTGAATTGGAAAGTATTGAATATTCTATAGAATTATGTAAAAATTCTTCTGACTTTATAAAATTGCCAATCCTGAAAAATACTACTCCCAATTCAAAATACACATTAGCAATTCCTTCATCATCGTCTAAATCCTTTTTGGACTGAAGTGCTTTTTCAAGATATTGAATTGAAATTTGAAATTGAGAAAGATTTTTATGGACTAACCCAATAGAGGTTAAAATTGTTGAAGTTATGAATTTTTTGTGTAAACGTGAGGCAATCTCGAATGCTTGTTCAAAATAATCCAATGCTTTAGAGTTCAAAGAACAATCGACATAATTTTTCCCTAATTCTAAATAAATGTTTGCAAGTTCTTCTATTGCATTTTCTTCAATACAAACTTCTTTTGCTTTTAATAACAATTCAACTGAAAGTGAGAATATCTTCTGCTTATTGAGAACTTTTGCATAAACAACATAAAAAGGAACTACATTTAATGAATGTAAATATTTTGTTGCAAAAGGATGAGCTTCAGAAAAATATTGGTATGCTTTATCGTATTCAAATAAAGTTTTATACAGATAACCGAAACTTGCATTGAGAAAAAAACGATCTTCTTCCGATTCATTCATTGAAATTAAAGAATAATAATGTTCACACTCCTTCAGTAAAGGAGGAATATGTAACAACACATTTTCTTCAAGTGATTTCAGATATAAATTTTGAATTTCCATTTATTTATTGGTACTACTTAATTCTTTATAAAAAATCTTTTAGTATAGAAATATCACAAAATTAAATTAAACTATCTACGAAATACATATCCATATCTCCAATGTTCTTTGCTTCATGTTTTCCTCTATAAGTACAAAGGAAAGTATCTTTAACTTGTTCGTACATTGAACCAGAAATATTGATTTTATTCGGTTCAGATAACGATTCTAATCGTGATGCTATATTAACGGATTCGCCCCAAATATCAAATGAAGGTCTTTTTGTTCCAATCACTCCGCCAATAACAGGACCAGAATGAATACCAAATCTAACTTGTAAATTAAAATCTACATTTTTTAATTTATAGTTTTTCATATATTCACAAATTTCTAAAGCTAATTGAATACTCGAAATGTGATGAATAGGATTATTGATTGTTGCACCACCAACTGCCATATAGGAATCGCCAATCGTTTTAATTTTTTCAATAGAATGTTTGTCTGCAATTTCATCGCAATAGGAAAACAGCTCACCCAATATTTGAACTAATTCTCTTGCTGTTACCAATTGTGACAATTTCGTAAATCCAACGATATCCATAAAAATTACTGAAACATCTTCGTAATATGTTGCTATTTCCGACTGTGAATACTTTAGTTTTTCATCTAATGATGCAGGTAACATTTTATGAAGCAGAGAATCAGTTACTTCTCTTTCTTTTTGTAGTAATTCTAGTTGTCGAGTAGATTCGAATGTGGCTAATTTTATCTGAGTTTCTTTTCCGGTAATTTCTTCTTTTAACTTCATTGATTCTTCATGGAAGGATAAAGCTAACTTAAACTCATTTAATTCTTTATTTACTTTGTATGAAAAAAGTGCAAAAAAATATTGAGACTGTTCAATTGAAGATCGAGAATTTAACAAGTTTAAAAACCCTAAATACAACAAAATGGTATGCAAGGACTTTTCTTTTGGGAGTACGTATTTTTTGACATTGTCATTGTACTTGTCTTTTAAATCATCGGGTAAATGTTCATAAATAGTTGAAGGGATATCAAAAAACTTGTTTTGTATGGCTAAATCATAATACACTTTAATAATGGTATGAATAATTTGGATTTCAACATTAAGAAACTCATGTTTTTTCGAAAGCGTGTAGCATTCTCCATACAAACGTAGAGCTTCATTCATATCTCCCATTTTTTCAACAATCGCTGCTAGATTCCCTAAATTTCGAGTAATGCCTAAAACATCATTGCTGCTTTCAAACATTGAATTAGCTAAGTTTAAATACTGTTTCGATTTCTCGTATTGATTTATGCTTGTATAAACATTTCCCATATTTGTATATGCAATGGCAATTCTGTGATTATCATTGTTTTCTTGGAAATATCCAAGCGATAACTCATAGTATTCAAGAGCTTTTTTAAAATTACTCGATTTTTCAAATACTAATCCAATATTTAAATAAGTAACTCCAATTCCAGTTTTATCATTGGTCTCTTGAGAAATTTGTAGTGCTGATTGAAACCGTTCAATTGCTTCTGGGTATTTACCCATTTTCAAAAAAGTAGTTCCTAAGTTATCGTATGCTAATGCTAAACCGTTTTGATTGAAGGTTTTTTCAAAATAAGGAATTGCTTTTTGGAGATTTTCTACTGATTGTTCGTATAAAGAAATAGTTCTAAAAACGATTCCCATATTTATGAGAACTTGAGCAACTCCACTACTATCTGCTAATCCTTCTCTAATAACTCTTGAATCTTCGAAAAAAAGTAATGCATCGTTAAATTTACTCATTCTCATTGAAGAAAGCCCTCGTAAATTAATACTCGTGGCTAAATTTTTCATATTCTCAGCAATTCTTGAGGCCGTTTCAGCTTCTAAAGCAAGAACACTTACTCTAGGAAAATTACCCAGATTAAAATTGACTATTGCAAGTGAAATTAAAACATCAGAAAACAAGGTGTGAAACTCATTTGAGGTATAAGCATCTTTTACTAATTGAAATTGAGCATACATCTCATCTAGTCGAGAATTAATTCTCGATGGTGCAGTATGCTGAAATCGAGTTAATTCTGATAACTCGTTTCGTAATTCCTCAATTTCAAAATAATTCATTCTTTTTAAGTTGTTATTTGTTCTACGGTTATATCGAAATGAATTGTTAGACCTATTGTTTGACGTTGGTCAATGTGGATTCTTCCAGTAATTTGATTAGATAACATTGTTGCAATCGCTAATCCTAAACCTGCTGAAGGTTCATTGTTTGTTGGTTTTGAAGATAATTTTGTAAAGGGTATTCCAATTTTATTTAACTCTTCTAATTTAATTCCAGGACCCTGATCTCTAACGGAAATGCGTAGTAAGAGAAGATTTTTTTGGACTTGTTTTGATTGGATATTTACAGCAACAATTGAATTTGGAGGAGAAAATTTTATTGCGTTTACTAATAATTCCGAAAAAATATATCCCACAGATTTTGGTTTAGTACGAATTGAGATATTTGGAGTTTCTTGCATAAATCGGAAGGAAATGTTTTTCGAAGACATCAAATCTTTCAATTTATTCACTTCGTTTTGAAGTAGCAACGGTAATTTTACTTCAATAAAAGAAGATTCATAAGAATTCCGTTCAACAATGTTAAACAAACCCATTTGAGAGACTATATGAAGTACTTCTTTTGTAGATTTTTTTAAAGCATCAGTTAATTCTACTATATCAGGATTGTCAAAATCTGACAACATTTGTTGCATTAATTCTGAAAACATTCTGATATTTTGCAAAGGATTTGTTAAGTCATGAATAGAAGCTCGAATGTACGAATTCTTAACTTCAAGGGTTTCTCGAATTTGAAGGATTTCAAAATTTAATGAATCTAATTTTTCTTGTAAGTCATTTAGTTCGTCAGTATTAGAAAGGGTATTTCCACTATTTCTGGAACTTACTTGCATTACAAGGCTACTACAATGTTGAAGTATTTTCGGCAGCAAGTCATATAATTCAGTACTATATTTATGTAAACCAGCTTTCGAAGTTTTTTTGGCAATGAATAGCAATAGTTGACAAAATATTTCAAAAAAATTAGCTTGAGAAACATAAGAAGAAAACACAACACTTTTATAAGAATTGCATAACACCCCGTGTAAAGAACTATGTTTTGAATATAGGTCGAAAAATCTGTGTACAATTCGGATTTCTGATTCTGAGTCAGTAATCTTTTTAGCCAATGCTATAGCATCAATATATTTTCCAATTGAATAAGAATACGAATATAAACCAATATGAAAGTCGGCTTCTTGAAGTGAAAGGAAAGAAGCTTCTTTTAACAAATTCTGTTCAATAGCTAAATCTTGAGCTCGTTTGGAAGTATCTATTGCATCTTGGTTTTGATTATTTTGAAATTGAAATAAACTAAGACGCGAAAGAATGCTTAAGGCTTTGTAATATTCTTTTCTTTCTAGATAGTGATTGCATTGTGTAAGAAAATCAGTTACACTTTGCGAAAAATCACTCCGAATATATGATGTTTGAGGAGTCATTATAGATGCTTTGTGTTACAACAAGGAATCATCTGGTTTCTTATATTGAAGTAATTCTCCAATCTGTTTGTCAACTTCTGCCCAAGTAGTTACAGAAAATCGAATAGCGACTAAACCACAGGTAGGAATGTCACCGATTGGTTCTTTTAAAATATAATTGCAAAAATTGGAAACAGTGTTATTGTGTCCAACTATGAGAACAGTGTTTTTTGAAGTAGGTAATGCTTGAACAAAATTTAACAAATCTATAACTTTCGCTTCGTATAGTGCTAAATGTTCTTCAATGTGAGTTTCTTTGTATTCAATTTCTTCTGCTACTATTTGAGTCGTTAGAATAGCTCTTGTAGCAGAACTAGAATAAATAGCATCGAATTGAATATCTCGTTGTTTAAGATATTTTCCTAACTGTTTAGCTTGTGTTTTACCTCGAGTATCGAGTTGACGAGTAAAGTCAGTTACACTGTCCCAAGAGGTTTTTGCATGTCGAAGAATATAGAGATATTTCATCGAATATATATAGAAATTCGTAAAAAGTTACGTACCCAATATTTTTTTGATTTGGTAAATGTTTTGATTTAACTGTGGTCGAATGGTTTCTTCAACAAATGGAATCCAATATCGTTGTTTTTCAAGTAAAACCAAACTACTTTTTGTCCATTCTTCGTCAGTAAAAGATCTTCCTAATCGAAGAAACAATTCTTCACGTATTTGATCATTCCGTACAAAGAATCCTTCTGTTCCAAGATTAAATAAATCTGAATCTGCAATTATTTTTTCAAGAGTACTAGCTGGATTTTGTGGCATTTTAGTAGCCATAATTATTCCTTGAATTAGTTTTATTCTACCAGTAGGATACTGATGAGAATTTAAAAATTCTTCAACTCTTAAACAGCTGATTTCTTCGTGACCTACATAGGTTTCTGTATACCCTACATCATGAAACCACGCTGCAACAAGTAACAGTTCCATTTCATCTTCAGAAATTCCAATAGATTCGCCTATAAATTTACAACTGTTGACAATCTCTTCTGTATGTCCTACAGTATGAAATTTAAACTCCATGCTTAACTTTGAAGCAAAGAGTGATAGAACAAATTGTTCTGTATGTATCAATATAGGCGATTTCACAGCCATTTACGAAATTCCTTCTTGCAATAATTGTGCTTGTTCGGCAATGTGCAATTGATCAATCAAACCGGTAATTTCACCATTCATAATCTCACGCAAAGGATAGTTTTTTGCTTCTCCTTCTAACCGATGATCAGTAACTCGGTTTTGAGGATAATTATAGGTTCTAATTTTTTCTGAACGGTCTCCACTTTTTACCATCGATTTTCGTGCCGAAGCTATTTCTGATTGCTGTTTTTCTAATTCTAATTCATAAATTCTTGCTAAAAGTACTTTCATCGCCTTATTTTTATTCTTTAATTGGGATCGTTCTTCTTGACATTGAACTACAATCCCGGTAGGAATATGAACTAAACGAACAGCTGTTTCAACTTTATTTACGTTTTGTCCACCTTTTCCACCAGCACGATAAATATCCACACGGATATCACCATCATTAATTTCTACATCCACTTCTTCTGCTTCTGGCAGCACGGCAACTGTTGCTGCAGAAGTGTGTGTTCTTCCAGAAGCTTCAGTGTCTGGTACTCGTTGTACTCTATGTGCTCCACTTTCAAATTTTAGAGTTCCATAGATATCTTCACCTGCAAGAGAAAAAGAAATTTCCTTGAATCCGCCTTTTTCACTTTCTGCAAAATCAATAATTTCTAAATTCCAGCCTTTTATTTCTGCAAACCGTTTATACATTTCGTATAAATCGCCACAAAAAATACCAGCTTCATCTCCACCCGTTCCAGCTCTAATTTCAACGATACAGTTTTTTACATCGTTAGGGTCTCGTGGAATAAGTAGTATTTTCAAATTTTCTTCTAAAACTTCTCGTTGCTCTTCTAGAGAATTAATGTCTTCATATAAAAGAGCCTTCATTTCACTATCTACAGACGGATCTGTCAATAGTTCTTTGTTGTTTTCAGATTCTTGTAATACTGTTATATATTGTTCAGAAATTGTTACTAATGGAGTTAACTGTTTTACTTCTCGAGATAAATCACGGTATAATTTATAATCATTTGAAACTTCTGGATTAGTCATTTGTTCGGACAATTTTTTGTAGCGTTCAATTATGCTACGTAGTTTTTCTTCCATTTATATGTAAAATTGCTCTGTTACGTTAATCGTTGTTTATACGTATTATAATTTTGGTACGTAGGTTTAATATACGATTTTTTCTTGATTTAATACGACAAAATATCATAAAAATTTATGAAATCTCAATTGCTTTCTTTTCCAACAGTTGATAATGAAATTATTACTATTGATTATTATCAACCCAGATTTGATAATGAAGTACCAATTTTAATTATACTTCACGGATTTAAGGGGTTTAAAAATTGGGGTTTTTTTCCATTTACGTCCGATTATTTTCGAAACAATGGTTTCGCCACTTTTACATTAAATTTTTCACTTAATGGAGTTACAGATTCTATTGGGGATCTTTTTGACAATGACAAATTTTCAAAGAATACATTATCTAGAGAATTAGATGAAGTAGGTTTTGTTTTAGACTGGTTAGTAAATACTGGAATTGAAATATTGAATATACCTTGGAATAAAAAAGTATTTCTTCTTGGACATTCTCGTGGGGGTGGAATTGCAGCTTTAGCAAATGCTTCTCTATCTCAAATTACTTCATCAGTACATTGGGCAAGTGTTGGTAAATTTGGAAGAACCACTCAAAGGCAAAATCTTCTTTGGAAAGAAAATGGTAAGTTAGATATTCCTAATTCTAGAACTGGACAAATTTTATCTCAGAATTATTCTTATCTGGAAGATATTCATAATAATTCAGATCGTTTATCTATTAAAAATGCTGTAGAACAAACTACGAAACCAATGTTATTTATTCATGGTTCTGAAGATTTAGTTATTAAACCACAAGAAGTTTCAATCCTTCCTGAATTAAATAGTAGTAAAATCGTTTTTTATAAAGAAATAAAGCAAACGGGTCATACGTTTTCAGTTGTTCATCCTATGATAGAGATTCCTTCTGTTTTTCAAGAATTGCTTTCTACCTCACTTATGTTTTTTAATAAGGATTTATGAATCGTTTAGAAAAATTATACAAATATACTTTTCTGATTATTTTTTCAATTACAATTTCAATATTTGTTTCTGGTTGTGAACTAATTGTTCTCCGTCAACCTTATACAGTAATTACTTTAACTGATATTGACCAAATGACTCCTTCGGGTGTAGTCTTGCTCTTTAAAAGAGAATTAGATTCTCTTAACACTACTGCAGTTTTAAGTTTAATGACTAATGAGAATTTGAAACAATTCAATGGTGCTGAAAAGTTTTCTCATTTGTCGTCTGTTCAGCGATTGTTATATCGTTCTAAGGGGAAAAATTTGTTTATTAAAAACGTTCAATTTTCAAACAATCCTACTTCCGCAATAGTAAAAGCAACCTTTAATTATATAGAACCAATTGAATTTTCAGTTATACAACGAAATGAACGTTGGTTTGTAACTTCTTGGAATTAAAATTAACTTATGTTATCAACTGACGAAATAAATATTGAGATTGAGAAAATTTTCCCTGAATTGGTATCAGTTCGAAGAAAAATTCATCAGAATCCTGAGCTTTCTTATGTGGAATTCCAAACTTCAGAATTGATTCAAAATGAGTTAACGAAAATGGGGTTGGACTTTACAGTACTAGCAACAACTGGTGTTGTTGCAGAATTTGGCACTGAAGGTCCTTGTGTTGCTTTGCGAGCAGATATTGACGCACTCCCAATTTTTGAAGAAAATGTTATCCCATTTAAATCGCAAAACGATGGTGTTATGCACGCTTGTGGACATGATATGCATACAACTATGTTGCTAGGGGCAACAAAAATTCTTTTTGAAAATAGAGATTCACTAAAAGGTAGGATAAAAATAATATTTCAACCTGGTGAGGAGCGTACTCCCGGTGGAGCTTCTATATTGTTAAAAGAAGGTTTGTTTGAAAAAGGATTTAGACCTGATGTAATATTTGGTCAACATGTCGACCCAGATGCAACAGTTGGATCAGTAAGTTTTACTGAAGGACCTATGTTAGCATCTGCAGACGAATTGTATTGGACTTTAAAAGGAACTGGAGCTCACGCTGCACAACCTCATAGGGGTAATGATGTTATTGTTGCTGCCTCAGCCCTTATTCAGCATCTACAATCAATAGTTTCGAGAATGAGGAATCCTTTGTATCCTGGTGTTTTGAGTGTTGCTTCTATTCATGCAGGGTCTGCAACGAATATTCTCCCAGAAGAATTAACAATGATGGGCACTTTACGCTCATTTAATAATGAATGGCGGTTTGAAGCATTAGAAAAAATCAAAGAAGCTACAAAACAAATCTGTGAACTTTATGGAGTAGAAGGAATTTGCACTCCTGCTATTGGATACCCTGCTTTGATAACAAATGCTTATGCAACTTCGATTTGCAAGTCTGCTGCAATAAAATTAGTAAGTACCGATAATATAAGAGAGTTTGAACCAAAAATGTGGGCTGAAGATTTTGCATTTTATGCTGAAAAAATTCCTGCTTGTTTTTGGATGTTAGGAGTAAGACCAAAGAATATCAAGACTATTCCTGGTTTGCACAATCCTCGATTTTTACCTGATGAAGAAGCATTAAAAATTGGTGTTTCATTATTAGTTTCTTCTACTATTGAGTATGTTTCCTCGTATGAAAATATTGCATAACCATGGTTAGAGCAGCTATTGATATTGGCACAAATACTCTGTTGATGCTAATTGAAAAAAAAGATAAAACATTTATAAATGAACATAGAATTGCCCGTTTAGGTGAAAATCTTCAAGTAACTGGAATGATTTCATCAAATGCTATGCAAAGGGCAGCTATAATTTTAAAAGAATACAAGAAGTTACTTGATACTTATGAACCCTTTACTCTAAAAATTGTGGGAACAGCAGCATTACGGAATGCCAATAACTCAAAAGAAGTAATTTCGGTTCTTTCAGAAGTTATAAATTGCCCAATAGAAATTATATCTGGAGAAGAAGAAGCTACGCTTACTTTCAAAGGAACAGTTGAAAACAGTGAAACTTCTGTTGTAGTTGATATTGGGGGAGGTTCCACTGAAATTGTGTTTGGTTCGTTAGACACTGGAATTATATGGAGAAAAAGTTTCCCATTTGGAGCAGTAGTTCTTACAGAACTATGCAATAATAAAGAGAATAAATCCCAAATTATTCGAAATTTTATTACTCCATTCTTAGAGTTAATCCCAAAAGAAATCAAGTTTCTCATACAAAACAATACCTATATCTATGCCAATGCTGGAACTCCAACAACTTTAGCTTCTATGGAGTTAAAGTTAGAAATATTCGATGAAAAAAGAGTAAATGGTTTTGTATTGCAAAAAGACGTACTTTCGAATCAAGAAGAATTGCTTTTTTTACTCAATTTAGAAGAAATACAAAAGTTACCTGGAGTACACCCAGAAAGAGCAGATATTTTACCCGCTGGTACGTCTGTTTTGTTAACTTTATTTCAATTTTTCAACTTAAGTAAATGCATCGTTAGCACCAAGGGTCTACGTTATGGTGTTTTACAATCAATAATATACTAAAAAGATTAACTAAAATAATATATGGCTACTATAAACTCAAATGAAAAATCATCTTTTCAATTGGCATTAGATGTTTTTGGCATTATAAGGAATGATAGAAAAGATCTATGGCTCATTTTATTCTATTCTATTATTTCAGTACTATTATCGCTTATAATGCCACTTGTTGCACAAGCAATAGTAAATGCAGTTGCATTAGGTGTATTCACAACACAATTATTAACACTTTGTATTCTTGTAGGTGTAGGTACTGTTTTTGCAGGAGGTTTTCAAGTTTTAGAACGGTATATTATTGATGTAATGGAAAGAAGAATATTTGTAAAACTATCGTTAGAATTTGCACAGCGAATACCAGCAATTCAATCTTCAGAATTCGAACAACATTACGCCCCAGAATTGATCAACCGCTTTTTTGATATTATGACAATACAAAAAAACGTAGGCAAGCTTTTAATGGATGGAATCAACGCTGGTTTAGTTATTGTAGCAGGTTTAGTACTCTTAGGAATCTATCATCCTTTCTTTATTCTCTTTGATTTTGGTTTATTACTATTTATACCAATCTTAGTTTTTGTACTTGGCTGGAACGGTGCAAAAACTTCTATTTTAGAATCGAAAGAAAAATACAAACAAGCTCAGTGGTTAGAAGAAATAGCTCGCTGCCAAACAACCTTTAAACTGATACCCGATTCTCCATATTTATATTCACGTTTTGATGAAATATCTGTTAACTATGTAAATAAAAGAGCAAAGCACTTCGTTGTAATTGCTAGGCAACTATTAGGTGCAGCAGTTTTCAAAGGGTTTGCAATTGCAGCTGTTTTAGGTTTAGGCGGCTTATTAGTTATGGAAGGCCAATTAACTTTAGGTCAGTTAGTAGCAGCAGAAATAATGATAATTTATGTACTTTCTTCTATTGATAAAATTTTAGGAATGTTCGACGGATATTATGACATGATTGCCGCAATGGGGAAAATCAATGAAGTTCGAGATAAAAAATTAGAAGTATCGTTCGAAGGTCCATTTTTAACGTGTATTGGTGAAGGGATGAACATTTCTTTAAAAGATGTTTCATATCAGAATAATATAGAAACTTCTTGTAATATTCAAAACTTAGACTTAGAAATCAAAGTAGGAGATAAAATTTCTTTCGTTGGTGAATCGTTAAGTGGATTATCTGCAATTCCAAAACTAATGATGGGTTTGAATAATCATGAAACTGGAAGAATCGAAGTTAATGACATTGACATTCGAAGAATTTCACTTCATGAGTTAAGAAGAAACATTAGTATTGTATTACCTATGAACGAGTTATTCGATGGAACTATAGAAGACAATATTACCTTAGGGAAATTCTATACGAACGAAGAAATAAATTGGGCATTAAAAACAGTGCATGTGTACGAAGATGTTATGAATTTTAAACTTGGTTTATCTACTCCAGTTACTTCAGAAGGTCTAAATTTACCAAAAGGGATGATTAGAAAAGTTATGTTTGCAAGATCAATTATTTCAAAACCGAAAGTGTTGATTATTGATCAAGCCTTTGAAGGAGTCCCCCAAAGAGTGAAAAAAGATATTATTAATTCTTTATACTCAAATAGAGAGTGGACTATACTAGATATTACAATGGATCCTGATATAATAATTAAATCATCAAGAGTAATTACCCTTGATAAAGGGAATAAAGTTGAAGAAGGTTCTCCGAGTGAATTGATTAAAAATAATTCACTCTTTGCTCAATTATTTCCAGGATTAGTGGAATATTATTCCAAGGTGTCATAATATGAAAAATATAAATGTAAATCCATTCTTTTTAAAATCGTTAGAAATTGTAAAGACACCTAAAAATAGTATTGGGTTGATGATTTTTTTAATGACTTTACTATTAATATCAATAATTCTTCTAATGTTTGTTCCATGGCAGCAAACAGTTAGTGGCTCTGGGAAAGTTACTTCTTTTAATGCTGCGGCACGTCCACAAACTATTGAAGCTGTTATAAATTCAAGGATAGTAAAATGGTATGTTCACGAAGGTGATGCTATTCGAGTTGGAGACACGATTGCGATAGTTAAAGATATAAACCAAAATTTTATGGCAGTTGATTTTTACGATCAGTTAGTTGAACTGCGTGACAATACTGTCAATGCTCAAGAAAGTTTAATTGCTCAGGCTCAACAACGTTCTAACCAAGCTAGAGAAAGGTTGATACAAGCTCAAGCTTCATATCAAAACTCTATTGAACAATATATAATTAATTTGCGTCAAAAAAATAGGGATGATTCACTTTCTAGTAAAGGCTTGAAAGCTACCCGTGAATATGAATTGACTTATCAAAGGTATCAGAATTCTGTTCAAGATACAACGTTACGGAAACGCTCCTCAATACAAGCACAACAAGATATTGTTATTTTTCAAGAAGATCAAGAACGAATTCTTTCTAATGCTAACGCTATAATTGCTGAGGTAGAACTTCGTTTAGCAAATGCCAAACAACGTTTGGATGCTTCGGTTATTCGTTCACCAATAAAGGGTCATATAGTACGAATTTCTTCTGCTGGGGCGGGTCAAACGGTCAAAGAAGGTGATGTTTTGGCTAAAATTGTTCCTGATACATTAGATCAAGCAATAGAATTATTTGTTAATTCTATGGACGCAGCTATCGTTTATGAAGGAGCTAAAGTTAGTATTCAGTTTTCTGGTTTCCCTGCATTCCAATTTTCGGGTCTTCCTGAACTGGGAGTGGGTATTTTTAGGGGAATTGTTAGTGTTATCGATCAAGTAGATGATGGAAATGGTAGATTCCGTTTGTTGATTATTCCAGATCAGTCAAAAACTCGTTGGCCTTCAAGACAGTATATTCGACAAGGAACAGAAGCTACAGGGTGGGTGTTATTAACAACTGTTCCTTTAGGGTATGAACTATGGCGTCAATTTATGGGATTCCCTCCTTTGTATCCTGTTAAGAAGCCTTCAATTGGAGTAAAACTCTCATGAGATATATACTAAAAGTAATAGTTCCATTTTTTTGTGTTTTTCCAGTATTTTCACAAAATGTGATTACTTTTGATGAATATTCTCGTCAAATATTAGCTACCAATCCTTTGGTCTTAGAAGCAGCGTATGAAGTTACAGTTGCTGAAGCTGAACTATTAGGAGCAAGAGGACTTTTCGATCCTGTATTAAAGGGTAGTTTTAATTTGAAAACACAGGATGCTAGAGACAAATTAAACGATCTTGATCTTTCTGTAGAGCTACCTTTTGCTTCACTTTTTGGACCAAGAGTTAAAGCACAAGTTCGTAGGGCTGTTGCTCCAAGTACGAACTTAGCTGATAGAACTGGTAATCTTTCCGATGCTTCTTTAGGTGTTTCTCTTCCCTTAGGTCAGGGAATATTTACAGATGAAAGACGAAATAAACTATTTCAAGCGGAAATCAAACCAGAACTTGGACAAGCAAAGTTCCAACAAAAAAGAAACAAAATACTCGTTGAAGCATTAATACTGTATTGGAAATGGGCGGAATATTATCAACAACTTCAAATTGCTAAAGCATTAGTCCAAATTGCTGAAGAAAGAGCTGGCCAATTTCGTCAAAGAGCTTCTGCTGGCGATATTGCAGGAATGGATTCTTTGGAGGCAAATTTAGAAGTTGTTTTTAGAACTGTAAATCTAATAGATAAGCAACAATTGTTTGAGCAAGCGGGTATTTCACTACAAGTCTATTTGTGGAATGAACAACAGCAACTTGTTCCACTTTCTGGAATTCCTGAACCTTTTCAAACAATAAGTAAATTAAGTGAAATAGAAATTCAATCTGCTCGAGAAGATGCGCTACTTTTACGACCAGAATTAAAAATGTTACAACTTGAAAGAACAATGGCGACAATGGATGTAAACTTAGCCAAAGAGTTTTTACGACCTAATTTAAATGCCAATTTCGATCTTATGTTTTATGATTTCGGAGGAGTAAGTTTTGGCGATATTAAATTCGGAATATCAATGACCCAGCCATTGTTATTCCGACAGGCTCGTTCTCAAGAAGAGTTAGCCAACATTGGAATTCAACGAATTGATTTGCGTAAACTCCAATTAGAAGCAACAGTTATTGCAGATGTAAATTTTTATGTAACAGCTTTAAACAGAAGTTATGATCAAATTCAATTGTTACTAACAGAAGTTTCTTTGGCAACACAGCTATTGAATTTTGAAAAAGAACGTTTAATAGCTGGTGAAACCTCACTATTCTTAGTAAATCAGCGCGAACGTTTTTTAGGACAATCACAAGAAAAATTAGCAAAAGAACAATCAATCTATTTTCAATCTTTAATATACTTACGTTGGGCAAGAGGAACAATATAATCTATACTGTTGAATATATATTGAAAATTTAAAGAAGCATAGTATTTCATCAAGCTTCTTTTATAGTATTAAATTTTAGTATTATACAGTTTTAAATACGATTAATTTGGTCGGCATTTAAAATTACATTATATTTGGACTAAATCTAAATAAGATTAGTAATTTTAAAAATCAAATTTCTTCTTACTTCAATGAAAAAGTTTCTTTTCAATTCAATATTAACCCTTTCAGTACTAGTAGTAATATCTTGTAAATCGGATTTACCAGTAACACCAGATTCGCAAATTCCAACTTTTTATGATAGCAGTTCATATTCAAATTCCATTGCAATATATTCCCCAACAATTTCAAATTTTACAAATTTAGTAAAAGAGATTAAAAAGGGACGCATATCAGGAACTACAGTACCAAGTGCAACCATGACAAATCTTTATACTTTAGGTTCTATTTCTCTAAAAGATATGACGACAACCTATTATCAAGCTGTTATTCAAAAGTCTATAATTGAATTAGAAAAAGCATCAGGTGGAATGTATGATCCAATAAAAACTGTCCAAGAAAATGCTCAAGGTGGTGTCTACGGCTCATATTTGTTTGATGAAAATGGATTAGAGCACGAACAAGTTATAGAAAAAGGAATGTTCATTAGCACTCTATTTAATGAAACTTTTAGTAAATTGTTATCTCAAAACACTATTTCTTCAGTAGATAATGCAATTATGCTTTACGGAGCTCATTTTCGTTTTCCAAATAGTAATAATGCAACAAAACATCAATATGCAGATAAATTTACTGCTGGATACGCTTCAAGAAGAGACGATAATTCTGGAAATGGTTTGTATCTATCTGCTAAAAAAGATTTTATAGCTATTAGACATTGGATACAAAATGGAAATAATACTAAAAGAGACGAATCAGTCCAAAATCTAAAAAAGAATTGGGAAAAAGCCATAGCTGCAACCGTAATAAATTATTGTTATGATGTTATGACTAAGCTTTCAAAAACTGATCCTCAAGTAGAAGATTTATCTGGTGGTTTACATTCATTATCAGAAATTATTGGGTTTCTACACGGAATGAAATCTGTACAAGGAACTATTATTTCTGATTCAAAGTTAAATGAAATGTTATTGTTATGTAACTATCCTATTGATGGCACACCAAGCCCATATATGTTTGTTACAAATCCACAATCAATATCGAAACTTTCTACACTTGTTCTAACATTACAGACTGTATATAGTTTTAGCAATGCAGAAGTTGAACTATTTAAAAGAAATTTAGTAACTGAACAATCTCGATAAACTATGTTAAAACGTACAAACCTATATTTTCTATCACTGTTTTTTGTACTACTATCTTGTACTACAGATGATCCAGTGAAACCAATAGATACTTTTGATAGATCAAAAATGCTAGAAAGTCAATATTCCTTTGTGATAATACCAAGGTTATTAGATTCTAAGGAATCAGTTGAAAAACTTAAAGTAGAACTGAATTCATTTTTAGAAAATCCTTCAAAAGAAACACTTACTATCGCTAGAAATCAATGGATAGAATCCTATAAATTTTGGATTCAAATTTCATTTTTAGATTTTGGTCCCGGTGAGAGCACATTAGGTACTATCACTGAAAATATTGGTACTTTCCCAGTGAGAATTTTTAATTCAACTTCTTCTACGGGAGCTACATTAAAAGGTATCGAAACTCTAATAAATGAAAAAGACTATTCCTTAGATAATTTCTTTAGAGACACCAGAGGGTTCTTAGGATTAGAATATTTACTCTTCTCCGCAGATGATTCTACAACTATTTTAAAGTTTAGAAACGTAACTACTGGTGAACAAAGAAAATTGTATACAAATGCAGTTATCAATGATATAGTTTCAAATATAACTACACTTACTTCTCAGTGGAATGGTGAATATAAAACTACATTTTTAAATTCTAAGGGTACAGATGTTGGATCTTCAACATCTATGTTATATAATTCTTTTTTGAAAAATTTTGAAGCACTTAAAAACTATAAAGTAGGTTTGCCAAATGGTTCTCGAGCTGGACAAACTAAACCTGAACCAGAAAAAGTTGAAGGTTACTTCAGTGGAAAATCTATTGATTTTTTGAAAGTTCATTTTGAATCCATAAAAGGAATTTATAGAGGGTATGATCGTGGAATAATTCCCGGAACTGGTTTTAATGATTATTTACTTACGATATCTTCTGGAGATGTGTTAGTCCAAAGTACGAATGCACAATTCTCAGTAATAGATGAAATTCTCTCTTCATTAGAAAATAGTAAAACTTTATCTCAAAGGATAGTATCCCAAGATCCAATAGTTCAAAATCTTTATATCGAGTTATCGAAACTTACTCGATTTATAAAAAGTGATATGTCATCACTTATGGGGATATCTATTACATTTTCAAGTAGTGACGGTGATTAAATTTAACTGTATTTTCTACATTTTTCAGCGACATTACCAAGTAATTGGCTCTGTTGCTGTTACTATTTGTAAATGATGTCACTATTTCAAAAATACTGGACTTCAACTGTTGAAATTTATCCATTAATAACTTTTAGGATACTTTTCGGTTTAGTAACATTTATTATTACTATTCGATTTATGCTTTTGGGGTGGATAAATGATCAATATATTCTACCGAAAATACATTTTACTTATTTTGGATTTGCTTGGGTTGAACCATTTGGAACAGTAGGAATGTATAGTGTTTTTACATTGTTGCTCCTTTGTTCAATATTTATTATTCTTGGTGCTTGGTATAGAATAGCTATAGTAACATTTTTCCTACTCTTCACCTATGTTGAGTTTATAGATGTTTCCTATTATTTGAACCACTATTACTTTGTTTCGTTAGTAGCAGGAATTATGTGTTTTCTTCCTGCAAACAAAGCCCTTTCTTTCGATTGTATTCGTAATCCATCAATAGTACAATTGAATATTCCAAGATGGTGTATTGATATTCTCTATTTTCAAATATCTTGTGTGTATTTTTTTGCAGGGATAGCAAAAATCAACAGTGATTGGCTGTTGAATGCCCAACCGCTGAGAATATGGTTGCCTGCACACGACAACATTCCAATTATTGGATGGCTTTTTAGATATTCCATTACTCCATATTTTGCTAGTTGGTTTGGAATGGTATTCGATTGCTGTACGCCATTTTTACTGTTATGGAATCGATCAAGAATTGTTGCTTATTTCTTTGTTGTTTGTTTTCATATTGTAACCGGAATACTGTTTCAAATTGGTGTTTTTCCTATAGTAATGATTGCACTAACCACAGTGTTTTTCGCTAACGAAATACATCAGAAAATTTTAAACAAAATTGCTAAGTTTTTACCATTTACTTTTGAACAGCAAATAGTACGATTATCGTCAGTGTCTCATTTTACAAAAGTAGTTCTATCATTATTTATAGCTATTCAATTATTCCTTCCATTTCGGTATTTGTTTTACAATGGAAATTTATTTTGGACTGAACAAGGGTATCGTTTTTCTTGGAGAGTTATGCTAATTGAAAAAGCTGGTACGAGTACTTTCTTTGTTCAAGATGGTTTAAATGGCAAAAAAGGATTTGTTGACAATACATTATTCTTAAATGCTCATCAAGAAAAACAAATGTCATTTCAACCAGATATGATTCTACAGTACTCCCATTTTTTAAAAAAATATTATTTCGAAAATGGAGTACATAATCCTGTTGTAACTGCTGAAATATATGTCACTCTAAATGGAAGACCTTCTCAATTGTTTATAGATTCAACCGTAAATCTTGCGACAATTGAAGATTCTTTTTCTGAAAAAAAATGGATTTTACCATTTTTTGATACTAACCGCAAGAAATGAAATTTTTAGTATTCTTGTTTAGTGTTTTTTTACTTTCGCTTCAATTGTATTCACAAAAGCAATTGAAAGTTGATGTAGTATTGGATACATTAATTCAAGAAAAAATTGAAAAAATCCAGATAAAAGTTTATGCATACTCTAATAACGAAGAAGTAACCTCTGAACAACAAACAGCAACAAAATCCATAGAAAAAATAACTACGTTTCATTTTGAATTTTCGGCAAAAATCGAAAACATAAAAATCGAAATCCATCCAATTACTTCTATAGTTAGAAAATTTGCAAGTATAAAAAAAGGAATTGAGTTAAATGATTCAATAACGTTTGAAGAAATTTATTTTTCAGACAAAGTATATCAACTAAGTGATGTTTTGATCCAACAAAGTAGAAGAAACAATTTTGGAATTACTTCATTAAAATCAGTCGATGGAATGGGGATCTACGAATCGAAAAAAACGGAAGTTCTCCAAATTCCTTCCTTAGTTGCAAATGTAGCAACGAACAACGCTCGACAAGTTTTTTCGAAAATAGCTGGAATAACTATATGGGAAAACGATGGTTCTGGATTGCAACTTAATATTGGTGCCAGAGGATTAAGCCCTAATAGAACTTCGAATTTTACTGTTCGTCAAAATGGTTATGATATTTCTGCAGATGCACTGGGTTATCCTGAAAGTTATTATACACCACCTTTAGAAGCAGTTGAAAAAATTGAAATTATTCGAGGTGCATCGTCTTTACAATATGGACCTCAATTTGGTGGAATGATCAATTTTGTGTTTAAGGAAGGTACGGAATATAAAAAATTTGAAGGAACTACAAGACTAACTGCTGGTTCTTACGGATTTTTAAATAGTTTTACCTCCATTGGTGGAACTATTGGTGATGTACACTATTATTCATTCTTCCAAAGAAAACAAGGTGATGGTTGGCGGCCCAACTCTGCATTTAGTTCTAATGCAGGTTTTGTTGCGTTACATTATTTACCACTTAAAAATCTTGAGTTAAAACTTGAATATACAGCACTACAGTATCAAGCTCAACAACCAGGTGGGTTAACTGATGCTATGTTTCAACAAAATGCACAGCAGTCAATTCGTTCAAGAAACTATTTCGATGTTGATTGGCAAATTGTAGCAATAATGGGAATGTATACTATTTCTTCCACTTCAAAAGCTGACTTTCGTTTATTCTCTCAATTTTCTTCTCGACAATCATTAGGGAATTTAGACAGAATTACAATGATTGATTTAGGTGGAAATAGAACTCTTTTAGAAGACCAATATAGAAATATTGGTTTTGAAAGTCGATATATACATACATACTCCTTGCTTTCATTACCTTCTACAATGGTAGCAGGTGTCCGATACTATAATGGATTTACTGCACGAAAACAAGGTGATGCATCTGCGAATAACAAACCTGAATTTGAATTTAATACTCCTTCAAATTTAGAAAATTCAGATTATAAGTTCCCAAGTAGAAATTATGCAGTTTTTGCTGAGAATATTCTAAACATTTCTGAAAAATTTTCTGTAACTCCCGGAGCAAGAGCAGAATTTATAGGTACTTATTCAAGTGGGTATTATAAACAAACAGTGAAAGATTTTGCTGGAAATACTATTGTTTCCGAAAAAATAGAAGATAACCGTTCACGCGATAGAAGCTTTCTACTTTTGGGAATAGGGTCAAGTTATAGAGCTTCATCATCATTTGAAGTATATACTAATATTTCTCAAAATTATCGTTCCATAACCTTTAGTGATTTACGTATAGTAAACCCAAATTTTGCTGTTGATACAAATATTCAAGATGAAAGTGGCTACAATGCAGACTTTGGATTTAGAGGTGTTTTTGACGAAATTTTCACTTTCGATGTTTCAGTATATTATCTCCATTATAATAAACGAATTGGTTGGAAAATGGTTTCAGATCAAGCTCCACTATTTTTACCATATAGATATAGAACAAATATCGGTGCTTCTGTTTCAAAAGGCATCGAATTGTTTGCAGAATATGATCTTTTGAAGGCAATCAGTTCTACTTCTACTGATAATTCTCTTTCAGTTTTTGTAAACTATTCTCATACCGATGCTCGATATTTAGAATCCGAAGATAAGTCTATCAGCGATAAATTCGTAGAGTATGTACCAAGACAAATGTTCAGAAATGGTGTAACTTTTAAAACAGAAAACTTATCAATTGGATTACAAAGTTCATTTGTATCTGACCAATATTCCGATGCGACAAATGCCGAATGGTCCTCATCAGCAGTTAATGGTAAAATACCTTCATATTTTGTAGCAGATGTTTCCGTTTCGTATATATTCTCAGATTTTCGAATCGAAGGCAGTCTCAATAACCTTTTCAATAATATTTACTTCACACGACGCGCAGAAGGGTATCCAGGACCCGGAATTATCCCTGCAGACCCAAGAACTATGTACTTTGGAATTCAATACACTTTTTAAAAAATAGAGATTCGGTAGAAATTTTGTATTTTTCCAAAAAAAAGAGAATAACTATGAAATTAATACTCCCAATACTTTTCTTTATTGCGTTCGTTTCGAATGTGTTTTCACAACCTCCAATTATCATTACAAATGGTTATGCAGGTTTACCAATTTACCCATTAGATAGTTGTTATTTTTTTGCTAGAACACTTGCAAAAGATGAATTGTTTTACCGTTGGGATTTACGATCTGCATCGAAAACTGAAACTCTTGATGGAGAATTTGAATCCACTGTTTGGTTTAGAATGACACCATTTCCTTTAATTGCTACTCCAAGTTTCCGATATATTCAACAACCAATTACTCTACAACAATTCAAAATCAAAGGTGTTAATTTTGAAAAAAAAGTATTCCTTGCGAAAGCTATTAACCCAAAAGGCACCGTTTTCCTTTTTCATCTAGAAACATCTGCCGCCGTTGAATGGACACAGAACAATTATGAACAATTTCAACTTTTAAAAACTCTTCAGTATTTCAATTATAATGTTGTTCTCTTTGATTGTGAAGAACGGACAATTACAGAAGACTTAAATGGTGATCAACAGATAAATTGGGCTACATCCCCCCATTCACTTTTGGATAATATTGATTATGCAAATTGTAAAATCATTATTGAAGAACTAAAATCGAAAGGTGAATTGTCGCCAAACGAACAATTATATTCTATTGGCAATGGAAATGGCGGTTCTTTCGCACAAGGATTTGCTGAATTGTTTGGTGCAAAAGCATGTGTAGTTTATAATTCAACTCAAAATCCAAATATACACCCGTCAGTTCAAAGCGTTCCAGTACTTTTTAATCTCACCGTTAAAGATAATTCTACAAACTCTACAATTGTACAGTTATATGTGGATTCAGTTAACCAGCTATCGAAATGTGCTTCAATACATTATACAAGACCTACCCCATTTTATCCTGAAATGTTTTCCAGAACAGCATTAATTCCATTACAATTGAGTATTGATTTATTCGATGAAATAAAGCAAAACTCAGTATTAGATAGTATGAATTATTTAATTGATAGTTATGATTATTTATTCATTGATATTATCTCAAATCCTACTAAATGGCCTGTTGCACGAGCAATAAATTCTTCGTTTAGCAATACATTTAATAAACAATTAAAAATTTCTGCCGCAGATAGAGAATTTAATTCTAACCGAGTAAATACCGTTGTAGAGTTTTTAGAGTTTCCTTGTACTATAAACACTTCTGTGAAAACAGCAGAAAATTCTCCTTATAAAAATAACTTTGAAACCAACCCTACAGATGGAACATTTACTTTTGAAAGTAAAGACGATTCTGAACTTTCGTTTTTAGTATATTCAATAAATGGTGTTCAAATCTCAGTTCCCAATTCTAAAATTGAAAAATCTTCGTACCAGTTTCAATTTTCTGCTTACCCTAAAGGACTTTATTTTATCCGTTCTTCTAAAGGGACTGTAATTTCTATATTGAATCAATAATAATGACAGATATTCAAACGCTAATAAACAAAGCACGTTCGAACAGATATGTTCCTATACAATCTTTTGTAGCACCATTTCAATCGATTCGAAAATTACTTGCATTTCAATCGAATAAATTTCCAGAAAAAGAATTCTGTATATTTTATTCTGAAGAAGGAGCAAGGTTATCAAAAACATATGTAGAGTTAACTCGAGAAGTTACATCGTTAGCCAACCACTTATATTCGTTAGGAATTCGTGAAAATGATAAGGTAGTAATTGCAGGGAATAATCATATTGAAACGGTAATTCAATATTTTGCAATTTGGTATTTAGGTGCCTGTATTGTTCCTTTAAATATGTCCGAAGATGTTTCAAGATTAGAATTTATAATAGTAAATTCTAATGCGAAAGTATTGTTAAGTAGAGAAAAGTATAGATCGATTATATCTACAATTCCTCTTGATAGTACCTTGAAAATTGAATATGGTTTTACAGAATATCCTGAGCTAACTAATGAGGGGGAAATATTTGACAAAAATGTCAATCACCTCTTTAACGATTCGTTACTAATTTATACTTCTGGAACCACAGGCAATCCCAAAGGTGTATTATTACAACAAGTGAATCTGTTTGCAGATTGTTCTTCAATTACAAAATGGCATAATATAGATTCAACAACTCGAATGATGTGTGTTCTGCCTATTCATCATGTTAATGGGATTGTCGTTACTATTTTTTCTCCATTTTTAGTAGGTGGGTCTTTAGTTTTAAATCATAAATTTAGTCCCTCGACATTTTTCAAGAGAATTGCTGATGAATCTGTTAATATTGTTTCGGTAGTTCCAACACTCTTAGCTTTTTTGTTAGAAGCAGAAGCTGATAGTTTGGGAGTTTCTTCTAAAGGATTCAGACATATCATTTGCGGTGCTGGACCCCTAACTTGCGATCTGGCAATTCGATTCGAACTGCAATATTCTATCCCTATTATTCATGGATATGGACTTTCAGAAACTACATGTTATTCTTGTTACTTACCTATAAATCTGTCAAAAGGTGAACGTCAATATTGGCTAAAGGAATTTCAGTTTCCGTCAATTGGGGTTCCTTTAGATTGTAATGAAATGGCGATACTTTCTCCTGAAGGAAAAGAATGTTCAGAATCTGAACGTGGGGAAATAGTCATACGTGGATGGAATGTAATGAAAGAATATTATCAGAATGATGAAGCAAATTTAAAAACTTTTTCAACTGGTTGGTTTCACAGTGGTGATGAAGGTTTCTTTACTAAAGATAATGCAGGAAGATTATTTTTCTTTATTACTGGTCGACTAAAAGAACTTTTTATTCGTGGGGGGGTGAATATATCTCCATTAGAAATTGATGAAGTAATAAATAAAGCACCAGGTGTAAAAGCAGGTATTTCAGTTGGCTTTGAAAATGATATGTACGGTGAAGAAATTGGTGCTTTGATTATTCGAAACGAACACTTTGATTCTGAAGAAAAATTGTTAGAATATTTTGTTGCAGAATTGCCATTTCATAAAGCACCAAAGGTAGTATTGTATACAGATTCATTACCTGTTACTTCTACCGGAAAATACCAACGAAACAAAGTTAAACACTTATTTTCAAATTTTAAATCATCTCAATTTAGGAAGTAATACCATAATGTTTTTTCTTATATATATATTTTTACCAGTAATTTTGGTTATTGGCTTCATTATCATTTCTATAGTATATTTTACTTCTAAAAAAAGAAAACAAATGGAATTAGACAAAGAAGATTCTATTGATTTTCCATAAGTTAGAACTGTACTTTTACTTTTGGCAAAATTGCTTTAATTCTTGTTTTTTCTTTTTCAGAAAATGGATTTCCTTTTAACATTAGTACTTTCAGTGAGGGAAGTTTTGTTAAAATATCAGGTAATCGTTTGAAATGATTGTTTTCTAATTCTAAGGTTTGTAGAAGTTTAAGTTTAGAAAAATTCTTTGGTAAGTCTGTAAGTTTGTTTCCATTTAAAGAAATAACAATTAACGAATCTGCTGAACAAAATGATTCAGGAATCGATGTAAATTGATTATCTCTTGCCTTGAAAATTTGTAGTCGTTTTAGCTCACCTAACCATTTGGGTATTTCATCTAATTGGTTTTTCGAAACATTTAATGAAATTAGTTTTTTACACAAAGCCATCGATTCAGGTAATTCTGTTAATTTATTTGAAGATAATTGTAAATCTTCTAACTTTTGTAAAAAGTAAAAACTGTCTGGTAGTGAAGTAATCTTGTTTAAAGACAAGTTTAATTCCTTTAACTGCTTACATTCAAACAACTCTTTTGGAATTGATTCTAAATAATTTCCGTCAATCATAAACTTATATAAACTTCTCAACTTCCCAATACTTTTAGGAATAGCATCTATATAATTACCACTTACGTTTATAAGTCGTAAACCCTTCCATAGATGTAATGAATCTGGCATTTTAGAAAATCGATTGTTCGTTATAGAAAATTCACTAACACCATCTATTAACTCCATACTATCAGGTAATTGAAAGAGGGAATTGTTATCCAATCGTATTAAACGTAGATTTCGTAATTTTGCAAAATCAAAAGGAAGGGAATCTAATTTGTTTTGGCTCAGATCTAAAATCATTAAATTTTGCAATTTTGTAAATGAACTTGGGAGCTTTTTTATTGAATTTCCTTGAGCTTGAAACTCTACTAAATTTGGTAAATATCCAACACTATCGGGTAATGAATCAATCTTGTTATAGGAAATATTTAAAGTGGACAATTTCCTAAGTTTATGAATGTTGTTTGGCAAGGAAGTTAATGCATTCAATTTGCAATCTAAAATGTAAAGTCTCCTAAGTAACGTAATTCGGTCTGGAAGGGAACGTAATTTGTTTTCAGAAATATCCATTAGTTGGATGTTGTATATCTTATCAATAGAATCAGGTAATTCTTTTATTTGGTTTTTTTGAGCATAAAGCCAAGTTAGTCGTTCCGCTTGTAAAATTGAATTTGGGAGCAGTTGTACTTTATTTGACGATATATCGAACCATCGAAGTTGTTTCATTCCTGAAAACATTTCAGGAAATTGAGAAATTGAGTTTGAATGAATTGAAAACCCTCTTACTAAAGAAAAAGCACTATCTTTTATTTTTTCGAATGAAGATATCTGATTGTTCGAAAGAGTTATCAGAAGTAAACTGTCAAATTGAGAAAAGGTTGAAGAAAAGGTTTTAAATTTATTATTCGATAAGTTCAGTGATCGGAGATAAAGATTCTGCGAAAAATTCGTAGAAATTTTCTGTAAATTGTTATACGAAAGATCTAACCACTGTAGATGCCAAAATTCTAAGAAATCTTCAGGAATAGAATCTAATGAACAATATCTTCCTTCGAACCATTGAACATTTGGAAGTTCTGAAAATGATTCTAGAATAAATGGAGTTAAAACTTGAGCAGACAGATTTAGCTTCAGTGTTATTGCATCACTTTCTAAGGCTTCAAAAATAGAGCTATCCGAATCTAGGAGTTCTAATTCTTCAGGTGTAAGTAAAGGAACCGTATCAAAGGCTACTTCTACCACTACTGTAGAAGCAGAATCAAGTTGTGATTTCACTACTTTAGTTGTATCGGAACTAAATGAAGTACCAAAAATTCCAACAACACACACTAAAGTAATTATGTATCTATTTGTAACCACACGAAGAATATTAACCAATTATCTTATTGTTTATGGATGAAAATAGCCAATTGTTGAATTTAATTAGACTACTAATATTAGACCAATTTTTTAGACGCAAGAAAAATAACAGTTATTGTACGAAAAATGGGAGAGTTTACTATATAATTATGAAAGTAAAGGCTGTTGGCATAAATATTGAAAATATCACATGATGGAAAACAGCGAAAATTCAGTACAAAAAGACTCTTCTTTGAATAAAAATGCCCCAATTGTAAAAAGGACAACATTTATAAAAGAAGCGATTGCTCTAGCGTATCACCCCGACGGACATTCTGCTCCAGTAGTAGTTGCTAAAGGAAGTGGTTCAATGGCTGAACAAATTATGAAACTTGCTGAAGAACATAATGTTCCATTGTTAAATAATCCTGAATTGATTCAAGAACTTACTACATTAGATGTCCTTGATGAAATACCTGAAGAACTTTATAAAGCAGTAGCTGAAGTATTAGCTTTTATATATAAGTTAGATGAAAATAGTAAATTACAATTGAAAGATGATCAATAATGTTACGTGAACTCCATACTGCTGCATTAGGAATGATTCCTCAAATGACTCGCTTGGAAGTTATTTCTAATAACATAGCAAACGTTTCAACTCCAGGATTCCGTAGAGAAGTTGTGTTTGAACATGCACTCACAGATGCAAAAAGAAATTTATACAATACTCAATCAGAACCAGAACCTGAAGATACTACGGTTGGAACATATTACGATTTTTCTATAGGTGGAATTAGTCGTTCCGGAAATCCTTTAGACATTGCAATTAATGGCGATGGTTTCTTTGCTGTTTCCGATTGGGAAGGTAATGAAATGCTTTCCAGAACTGGTCGATTTATGTTAAATCCTCAGGGGTATATAACAACTCCTGATGGTAAAATGCTAATCGGAGATGGCGGACCAATTCAAATTCCAATGATGTCTGGTACACTTTCGGCAGTAAACCCTGATATTACTCGTGCATCACAAATTACAATTGCTGAAAATGGTGAAGTCTTTTTTAATGAAATACCTATAAATTCTGTAAAACTAGTTCATGTTGACAATCCTCAAACACTTCGAAGAACAGCCGATCAATCATTTATCCCAACCAGTCAAACAACTATGAATGAAGTGATGGAAGGTGATAAAATGATAAAACAATTTCACTTAGAAGGTTCGAATGTGAATATTGTTTCGGAAATGGTTCAAATGATAGAAGCTCAACGACAATTTGAATTTGGGCAAAAAGTTATTCAAACAAACGATTCTACTTTAGATCAAAGTATGGAATTAGGTAGATTTTTCTAATTATTAGTAACCTTATCAAATGGATAAAACTTTACGAACTGCATCAACTGGGCTTTCAGCTCAACAAAAATATATTGAAATTATTTCGAACAATCTTGCAAATGTTAATACGTACGGATATAAAAAAGTACGTCCAGAATTTCAAGATTTGTTGTATGAAACAATGAAAACAGTAGGTAATGTTCAACGTTCAGGAATTGTTCCTGTTCAAGAAGTACAAATTGGTAGTGGAACTGAATTAGTTGCTACAACTCGTCAATTTACTCCTGGCGATATTACTGCTACAAATAATCAATTCGATATGGCAATTAATGGTGAAGGTTTCTTCATTGTTCGTCGCCCAGATAACTCGTTTGGCTTTACAAGAGATGGATCGTTTGTTCGTGACCGAAATGGACAAATGGTTACTTCTCAAGGCTTTATACTAGAACCCGGTATTCAAATACCAGATAATTCGCAACAAGTAAATATTAGCCGTGATGGAGTTGTTTCGGTAATTTCTCAAGGTGCGGTCGACGAACAAACGGTTGGTCAAATTCAGTTAGCTCGGTTTGTGAATCCAGCAGGATTACGTGCATTAGGTGAAAATATTTTTGTTGAAACTGTAGCCTCAGGTCCAGCAGTATTTGAACAACCCGGAATAAATAACACAGGCGATATTATTCAATCCTATATTGAATCTTCTAATGTTGATTTAGTTCAGGAAATGGTAAATATGATTGTTGCTCAACGAGCCTATGAAATAAATTCTAAATCTGTTCAAACTGCTGACACAATTTTAGGAACTGCGGTTCAATTGAAACGATAAGATGACTGTTCGTATAGTTTTGATTCTAGGATTGATGCTTTTAACGAATTATGTTATAAATGCTCAATCAACTTTTTCTGGAAGCAGACTCAAAGAGGCTGCTCTTTCTCATATTCAAGATCGTTGTTTAACAGATTGCGAAATAGTCGTTAACACAATTCAAACGCAAAAATTTGACGAAAGTGCTGTTGAAGCTAATATTGTAGACGATATTGCTTACTTCAAAGGTAGAATGAATGTTACTGTTGAATTTAAGAAAAATTCGCTTTTACTTCGTTCTCTTCAAGTTCCTGTTTATGTGAAATTATTTTCAATATTGCCGACAGCAGCATCGAATTTAATGTCAGGACATACTCTACAAGAAAGTGATATTTTAGAAAAAAAAGTTGATATAACTGCATACAAAGAATCTGAAATAGTTACTAAACCAGAAGTTATTGGTTTCCGAACTATTCAAAGAATTCAACAAGGTGCTTTGATTACTGCAAATTCTGTTCTTTCTCCTGAATCAATTCGAAAAGGCGATATTGTTACTCTCATTGTTCAATATGGTACCGTAACAGTCAGAGGAACAGCCGTTGCTCTTGAAAATGGCGAAATTGGTGACAAAATTAGAATATCTCGAGAAGGTTCTCAATCAGTACTTATAGGGATTGTACAACAAAATGGAATCGTTTTTGTTACGAAATAAAATGGTACTTACAATGAAAAAAATATTAATTCTGACTACTTTCTTAGTAGTAAACTTCATTAGCATTCAATCGAATGCATCAGCACAGTGGGTAGAAAATGCTCGTCGTTCTTTATTTTCAGATGTAAAAGCATATACCGTTGGAGACGCATTAACGATATTAATTGTTGAAGACACTCGAGCAGATAATTCTGCTAATACTATTCAAACTGCTACAACGAATATTGGCGGGACTATTCAAGGTGGTATTGGTAGTTCTCAAGGCTCAGTAAATGGTTCAATAGGAACTCAAAATGGTTTTACTGGCAGAGGACAAACTAACAGAGGCGAAACGTTTCGAGCAAAGTTAACTGCAAAAGTTTTATCAGTCGAACCAAATGGAAATCTTAAAATTGAAGCAACAAGAACAACAAAAATAAATGGTGAAAATCAGAAAATCACTCTTTCTGGTTTAGTAAGACCTGTTGATTTGAACGACGCAAATAGCGTATTTTCTTATCAAGTTATGGATCTAACACTTATTTATGATGGCGACGGTACTTTAACCGAAACACAAGAACCTGGGCTGATCACTAAATTCTTACGTTTCTTGTTTTAACAACTAAAAAAGTAAACTTATGAAACATCTCGTCTTAATTTTAATGGTCTTTTTCTCGTTATCATCGGTAGTAGATGCTGCGAGATTAAAAGATATTGCTACGTTCGAGGGTGCTTCGTATATTCAGTTGACTGGTCAAGGATTAGTATCTGGTCTAAATAATACTGGTGATTCACAAGGTTCACGCTTTACTCTACAAATAGTCGCAAATTACTTAAAGCGTTTTGGAATTACTGTTCCACAATTAAACTTTTTTAATATGAGGATTAGGAATGTAGCGGCAGTAAATGTTTCTGCAACAATTCCTGTTTTTATGAGAAAAGGTGCGAGGATTGATGTAATTGTTTCTACTATTGGAGATGCAAATTCTTTGCAAGGCGGGGTGTTAATTATGTCTCCACTATCATCAGTAGATGGTTCAGTGTATGCAATGGCACAAGGTCCACTTTCAGTAGGTGGTTATGCAATTCGTTCTGCAGGGTCACAAACAAGCAAAAATTTTGTAACAACTGCTCGAATTCCAAATGGTGGAATATTAGATCGAGATGTTGAAGGAACTGTAGTAACAAACGGAATTGTTAGAATCCTTTTAAACGATCCTGATTGGACTACTGCAAATCGAGTTGCAACATCTATCAATACCGTTCAAGGCTTAACTAATGCAGCTACTGCATTAGATAAAGGAACAATTGAGGTTAAATTGCCAGCTAATGCTACACAACCTCAAATTATGCAGTTAATGGAGCAATTAGAAGCATTAGAAATACAAACCGATATACAAGGTAAAATTGTATTAAACGAACGTACTGGAACTGTTGTAACTAATGGTGCAGTTCGTCTACTCCCTGGTGTTGTTGCACATGGAGGATTAGAAATTCAAGTTGCAACAGAAAACACCATTACCCAGCCAAATCCGTTTACTTTGGGGGGGGGGCCGGGAAGAGCAAGAAATTCTACAATCACTGCCAATGAACAACTGAAAGAAGCTATTGTTATCCCTGCTTCGCAGTCAGTTCAAGATATTGCTGCAGCTTTAAATTTATTAAAAGTTTCTCCAAGAGATTTAATTGCTATTTTTCAAGCTTTAAAAGAAGCTGGTGTTCTTCAAGGTGAATTAATAATTCAATAGTTTTTTTTAGATTTATATGATTCTAGATTCTACTTTTCTTTCTCAATTACAACCAGAAAAACCTATCTCAAAAGGATTAGTACAGAGGAATATTGGGATTTCTCACGACCCTGAAGGTGGTTTTGATACTGTAATGGATGCAGAACTACAAAGTAGAATGAAAAATCTTGAGAATACTTTGCAGAAAAGATCTTCAATTGGTGCGAAAGACCTTTCTGAAGACGAGAAAAAAGAATTACTAAAGGCAGCACAAGGTTTTGAGGCAATGTTCTTTTCTATGATGCTTCAAGAAATGCGAAAAGCAATGTTAGATGATACTGATGAAGATTCTGATGAAGAAGGAATGTCCTTTGGATCTGATATCCTACAAGGTTTTGCCGATACTCAATTCTCAGATTATGTTTCAAAATCTCAAACGGGTATTGGCGTTGCTACGATGATTTATAAACATCTTACAGGCGAAGATGCACCAAAACAACTAATCCCAACAATTTCGAAGTTACCATTAGTCCCTCCATCTGGTAGCTTTAATACCCCTCAACGTATTGAGGCTTTTCCATTACCAAAAAATATTGATTCAAAATCTGTAATAACTCCCAAAAAAGAAATTTCTGATTTAGAAATTGAAGAACCAATAAAAGGTAATTTTATTGATAGAGTAACTAATAGAATAAACAGGTATGAAGAAATTATTGCCAATGCTGCACAAGCACATCAAATTCCAATATCGTTAATCAAAGCGGTTATCACTACTGAATCTGCTGGGAAGAATAATGCTAAATCTACTGTTGGAGCTAAAGGATTAATGCAATTAATGGATGGAACTGCAAAAGATTTGGGTGTAAAAAACTCTTACGACCCAGAACAGAACATAAATGGTGGTGCGAAGTATCTTCGTCAGATGTTAAATCAATTCGATGAAAATATTGATTTAGCCTTAGCTGCCTATAATGCAGGACCTGGAAATGTTCGAAAATATGATGGAATCCCACCGTTTAAAGAAACCCAAGCCTACGTAAAAAAAGTAAAATCATATATAGATCAATTTTAATCTAAATACTCTTTACAGCATTCTTCATTTCTTGAATGTTCTTTTCTAAATCTCCGGAAAAAAGACCTGATCCACTAACAATTATGGAAGCTCCAGCAGAAACGGCACTTTGGACATTTGAGATTTTAATTCCACCATCAACTTCAATTGGAATATGTTCATAAGAATTCTTCACTAAAAAATTCTTTAAAGTTTCGCATTTCTTTAGAAAACTTGGAATAAACGATTGTCCCCCAAACCCTGGATTTACTGACATTAACAGAATAAAATCAAGATATTCAACTGCATCGTAAATAGCTGTAAGAGGTGTTAAAGGATTTAAAACAACCCCAGCTTTTGCACCTGTATTTTTTACGTTTTGTATTGATTTATGTAAATGATTCGTTGCCTCAGCGTGAATAGAAATCCAATCTGCACCTGCATCATAAAATTGTTGAACATACTTATCTGGTTCTGCAATCATTAAATGGCAATCAAATATCATCGTAGATTTGGGTCGTAGTGCATTCACTACTATAGGACCAATGGTAATATTTGGAACAAAGTGTCCATCCATTACATCTATATGAAGAACTTCAGCACCTGCATTTTGACAACGCAGAACATCTCGTTCTAAATTAGCAAAATCTGCAGAAAGTAGTGAAGGGGCAATTAAAACGGGCATTAATTTCTAATTGGTTGAATAGATTCACGGAAATGTTGAGCAAATTCTTGTAATTTAGAATCAATAATACTAAATAATGAATTTTCACTAAAAGTTCCATCACTTAAATTTGTTCCAGCTTCCATATCAAAGTAAAGTAAAATGGCATCTTCTATTTTTTCAATTGGATAAATAGAAAATTTTTGATCTTTTACTGCTTGAATAATTTCTATTTTGAGCATTAGATCAGGCACATTTTGTTTAGGAATTATAACACCGTGCGTTCCATCTAAACCACGCAATGCACATATATCAAAAAATCCTTCTATTTTTTCATTCACTCCACCAATTGGTTGTATATCTCCCTTTTGATTCATAGAACCAGTAATTGCAATACTTTGTCTTATTGGAACTTGAGATATAGCACTCATAATTGCGTAAACAGCTGCTGCTGATGCACTATCACCTTCAACACCTCCATAGGTTTGTTCAAATGCAATATGCGTGGTAAGTGTAAAAGTTTTTGATCGAGCAAATCGTTCCAAGAAGAATCCAAAAACTATCATCGAGCCTTTGTTAAGAATTTTACCACTTAACTCTGCTTCTCGTTCAATAGTGACAATACCTGCATTCCCAACCCCAGCTGTTGCAGTGATTCTTACAGGTTGTCCAAAACTTTCCAAACCAGTACTTAGAATAGTAAGTCCATTAATTTGACCAACTCTATAACCATCGGTGTCTATTAAAATAGTATTATTAAGAATCCTCGTTTTAATCTTCTCATCATATACGCTATTTCTTCTTCTTCTATTTTCTACCGCTTTATCAACGAATTCTCTTGTAACAAACAATGAATTAAACTTGTTGGCATAATACGCAGCTTCTCTTGTAATATCTCCAATATCACTAAAAATTAATGATATTTTATCTTGAGTCTCTGTGCTCGAAACCGCCCATTCTAATATGGAGGCAACACCACTTCTATCGCAATGCAACAAATTATCATTTACACATACCCTAGCTATAAACTTTGCATAATACTCAATCATTTGAGGAGTTAATTCAGTTTCGTAATTAAACTCTGCAAGTACTTTGAAGATCTTTTTAAAATTTTCATCATTAAAGTACAATGAATAATACGTCTTTTGATCTCCAATTAGAATAACTTTTACATTCGGTTCTATTGGTTCTGGTTTGAGTAAGGTTAACGTTCCAATTGTTGAATTGTCAACTGCTTGAATTTCTAATCGTTTATACAACAATACTCTTTGAAGTGTTTGCCAAGTTTGAATGTTTAAATCAGCAATGCTAAGAATTAAAAATCCTCCATCTGCTTTTAAAAATGAACCAGACTTTATATGTGAAAAATCCATACTAATTCCGCCGTTTTTGTCCATTTTTCGTTCGATGGTACCAAACAAATTTACCATAGATGGAGAAGTTTCAATTACAATTGGAGTTGAAGTAGTTAAAGAGTTATCCAAAATAACATTTACAGAATACCTTTTCATTCTTTCATTAACTTTTTCAACTACAGCAACTTCTGTTTCAGCCATACCCGGTATAATTTCAGAAGGCAGTTGGAATAGTTCAATATTCTTGTAAATATCTTTTTCAACTTGTTCAAGGTATTCAGATACTTCTGTAGATTCAAAACGAGATTGTATATCGGATAAAATTCCTTTAATCTGTGTCGATGTGGCATTCCTGTCAAAATCGGCTAATGCATGGTTAACTTCACGGGCTTGTTTCATACTAATTCTTCCAAGCTCAACTAACTTTTTCCGTAAGTCACTATAAGCTTTTGATAGCTCCTGTAGTTTTTCTTGAGTAACTTTTCCTTCCTCTACCATTCCTGGTAACAAAGAAATATGTATGGGTTTTCCATCAATAACAGGGAATATTTCTGGCTGATATCCACCTTCTTCTAACTCAATCTGCCCTAAAAGAAATCCTAACGGTCGGATAGTCATATCAAAGGCATGAAGTGTATCGCGTTCGGTAGTTTTAAATTTATCAAGAATTTCTTGGCGTGAATTACGAAAAGTATCTTGTTCAAACAACTGAGGAATTGTTTTTCGTAAAAGGGAAATTGCATCTAACATTGCTGTCTTAAAATTATTACCATTCCCTTTGCTAAATTCTAAAAGATGCGGTTCATCAGAGAAGTTGAAATTATGAACATAACAATAGTCTTTTAATGAAATATTTGGGCGACGTATTTCTTTAATAATTTGTTGAACAGTTGCCAATCTTCCACTTCCTAATTGACCAGCAACAAAGATATTATAACCACTTGAAGAAATTTCAGAACCTAATCGAATTGCTTCCATTGCTCTATCTTGACCAATAATTCCAACCAATGGAGGAATATCCATCGTCGATTGAAAAGGAAATTGTGATTCATCGCAAACCCAGTGAAGTTGTTCAGGGCGAAGAGGTGTAGGAGTCATAGTAAGTTAAAATAAAGTAGATTAATATGATAAAGCTTTTTCATAAAATTTTTGGGTAGCATCCCAATTCACTACAAACCACCAAGCATCAACATATTCATTTCTTCGATTCTGGTAGTTTAAATAATATGCATGTTCCCAAACATCTAATGCTAAAAGTGGAATACAATCCCAATACGTTTGTTTTTGTTGATTTTCAATTTGAGTAATCATTAGGCGTTTGTCTGAAGTTCGCATACTCAATAACGACCAACCCCCACCTTCAACTGAAATTGCATTCGCTGCAAATTGTTTTTGAAATGTTTCAAAGCTACCAAAATCACGTTCTATTGCAGAACGTAGTTTCCCTTTCGGATTTGGTTTTCCACCAATTGTAGGTCTTTTCATTGACTTCCAAAACAACGAATGGAGTGCATGTCCACCACCATTAAAAGCAATTTGTCGGGACCAATGCTGAACGAGCGAATAATCACCTTCAGTTCTGGCTTTTTCTAACATTTCTTCAGCTTTGTTTAATCCATTTACATACCCTTGATGATGTTTAGAATGGTGTAATTCCATTGTTTTAGCATCAATATAAGGCTCAAGATCAGTATAACTATAATCTAATTTAGGCAACGTATGAAGTTTTGATGCTGCAATAGTTTTTGGAATTTTATCATTTTGTGCCAAAAGAGCTGTTGCAGGGAGGGCAATTGCACCCATAGATAAAAAATCTCTTCTTGTGGAATTCATAGTTAACCTTAATGTATTAATTAGAGAAAAATTCTGAAGGTTGATCATCGAACAATATTGAAACTGAAATCCAATCACGTTTTGGAGATTTATAAAAAATCATTTTCCAACGTAATGGTAACTTGTCATGTAAAGTAACAAATTGAAGTTCAATTAGATTATTTCCAATAAATGTTGATTTCACAACTTCATATTCTAAAGCTGCACCATAAAGCGATGTTGCTTTTCTGAATTGAGAAAGGATATTCATTTTTTGTTCTACTTTATCTACAATTGGGCTATTGAGTGTAAGTAAATCATACCCTTCTGAAACTTTGTCAGCAATGGAATTTTCAAAAAATGCTTTTGTTAACGCTTTTACCTTATCAGGATAAACAATACGAGCTGGTTTTAACGGATCATCTGCTTGTTGTTGGGCGTATAATGAAACTGTGCATAGTAGCAACACTAATAAAAGTGTAAGGTTTTTTTTCATAACTGTAATTTAATATAAAGAATCTCCCAAACCTAAAATCGTTCGTATCCTGTCAACTTCATACCGAGACAAATGTCGGTATTGACCTCGATCTAACCCTTTGGTTGTAAGAAATGAATAACTTTTTCTATCTAAAGATTTAACATCGTAGCCTAAAAATTCGAACATTCGGCGTACTTCTCTGTTTTTACCTTCTTTGATTTCTAATCTAGCACGTTGTCTATCTAATGGATCAACGAAAATAATACAAGGACTTGTAAGCCCATCTTCTAATTCAAGCCCAACGGAAATTTTCTTTGCATCATCGAAGGTAATTTTTTTATCTACCTTAACAATGTACTCCCGAGGAACCTCATATTTAGGATGTGTCAAACGGTATGCCAATTCTCCATCATTGGTTAAAATTAATGCACCGGTTGTATTCCGATCTAACCTTCCTACTGGAAAAAGTCTCGTGTGAATCTTCACTATATCAAATACTGTTTTCCTATTTAACTCATCTGAAACTGTTGTAATAATATCTTTTGGCTTGTTCAAAAGAATGTAGGTCAAATGTTTTTGAAAACTTACTGGTTCCCCATTAACCGACACTAAATCGGTCTTAGATACCCTTGTACCATGATCAATTACAATTACACCATTTACAGTAACATTACCATTTGCAATTAACTCATCTGCTGTTCTACGCGATGCAACACCACCATCAGCAATGAATTTGTTAATACGAATTGGTGCATTTTCCAACATTGCATCTACTGAAATTTTTCCTTTTGTTGTTAAAGGAGTTTTTTCGTGAACAATTCTTTTTACTACTACTTTTGTTCTTCGTGCCGTATATCGTTTACCTGGAGTTGATTTAACATACGATCTTTTTTCTTTCGAATCATCGTCAATAAAAGTCTTATTCTCTCTTTGTTCTTTAGAATAAGGAATTCGTTTGTTTAATTCTCTTTTTTCAAATTGACCACGTCTTGGCAAAGATGCCTCATCTTCATTACTTTTGTAAGTCGATGTTGATTTAGAATCAAAGTGTTTTGTAAACTTTTTTGGCTGTTCTGAATTATTTTCAGTTTTTGAATCAGTATTTTCAGACTGCGATTCGCTTTGTCTAGCAGTTCTTACCTTTGAAGAACCAGAATCTGGTAATAAATCTCTTTTTGTGTATTGTCGAGGACTAAATTTAGAAGGTGCTGGATCTTTCAGTTTTATTTCTAATTCAATTGGTTCTTTAGAATATTCTTTCTTATAAGGTCTTTGAGAATCAGCAGAGGAAAATTTTCTAGTGTTTCTACCATTTGAATCAGAAGAGTATTCTTTTTTATATGGTCTACTCCCTGAAGAACTTCCACGATATGGTTTATCGCCGGAACTATCCCGAGAAGA
>Ga0105049_10000043_pt1 | contig 107274 bp, 95 predicted proteins | sample MAT06_FD_78087 | JGI IMG/M metagenome (GOLD analysis project Ga0105049, IMG submission 78087) | Freshwater microbial communities from Lake Fryxell liftoff mats and glacier meltwater in Antarctica - MAT-06 | ecosystem: Environmental > Aquatic > Freshwater > Ice > Liftoff microbial mat | place...
CACGACCGACAGAGGCACGACCGACAGAGGCACGACCGACAGAGGCACGACCGACAGAGGCACGACCGACAGAGGCACGACCGCCGCAACAAGGCTCGGGCGTGCCAAGAGCACCGCGCGCGCACCACGCCAGAGCGCTGCGCGCGCACCACGCCGCACTGCACGCACTAGGCGCTTTGGACCAATGACTCCTCGTCGGACGTCATCAATGCCAGGATCACGTCGCGCACGATCATGGGGTCTGTCGCTCGCGCATGCACCTGTGTCAGGCCTGTCCGCTTGATCAGGTCACCAACATTCGTGCTGCGGATGCCACCGCCGCCGAGAATCGCAATCTTGTTGCCCGCACGCCGCTGCATCGCTCGCAAAGTGTCCGCACCATCCAACGCTGATGGCGCGTGACCTGCGGTCAGCACGAGGTCTACGCCAAGTGCGATGAGCAGCTCCAACGCTGAATCTCCGTCGGGCGTTCGGTCGAAGGCGCGGTGAAACCCCACCCGCATCGGCCGGGCCAACGAGAGGAATTCAGCGAGCTGCTGTCGTTGCACCGTCCCGTCGCTATGCAGCGGGCCGACGACGATGCCATCAACTCCCAATGCTTTTGCGGCGACGATATCGTTGCACATCACGTCGATGTCATCCTCCAGATACACAAAACTCTCCGTCTGCGGCCGAATCATGACGTGCAGCGGCACCTGCACTTCGTCGCGACACCGTGCCATCAGTCCCAGCGATGGTGTGGTACCGCCATCACCAGGGCCGCACAGTTCAATTCGCCCGGCGCCGTAGGCCTGCGACGCGCGCGCCGCGTGAACGGAATCACAGCACGCCTCAACCAGTGGCATGTACGAGGAGTTCAGCGGTGTTGTAGGAATCTGTCGCATAGGTCAGTCGGGAAACTATCGCACCGCAACACGCGTTGGCGCGGGGCGAAAGAGAAAAAGAAACACGGCAAACACGCCGAGTGCGAAGAGTGCTGCGAACTGCCAGATCTGCCTCCAGTCATGCGTGACCGCCGAACCGCTGCCGGTCGCGAACTTGCTCACGACGCTCCCGGATATCGAGGCGCCCACGAAGTAGCCAATACCATTCGTGACAAGGTTCAAGAAGCCCTGTGCCGCTGCGCGTACCTGCGGACCGGCTCGCTCATCGGTGTAGATCTGCCCCGCCACGAAAAAGAAATCGTAGCAGATGCCATGCAGCAGGATGCCCGCGTACACCATCCACATGACCGGGCCATCGGCCCCTTGGCTGAAGGCGAAATACCGCAGTGCCCACGCCAGCATGCCCACGAGCATGATCCACTTGATGCCCAGTTTGCGCAGCGCGATCGGCAAAAGCAGCATGAAGCCAATCTCCGACATCTGCCCATAACTCTGAATGAACGCCGGCTCCGGAGCACCGATCTCGTTCAAATACGGATTGGCGAACGCGTAGTAGAACTGCAGCGGGATGCACAGAGAGAAGGAGCCCAGCACGAAGATCGCGAAGTCGCGGTGCTTGAGGAGCTGTAAAGCATCAAGACCGAGCGCATCGCGAACACGGAACGAGCGCCCAACCGCCTTCGGCGGCGTGTGCGGCAACGCGAGCGAGAAGACGCCCAGCACGACGCTCGCCGCCGCTGCGACGACCATGGGCAGCGCCAGTTTGTCTGCCTGGAGTACTTTGCCAACCACCAACCCGGCCACGATCCAGCCAATGGTCCCAAGCACGCGAATCAACGGGAAATCCCGTGCCGAATCGGTGACGTGCGAAAAGGAAATGGAGTTCGTGAGCGAGAGCGTTGGCATGTAGCAAAACGCGTAGGCCAGCAACAGCGGATAGAAGCCGCTCCACTCCGTCTGGCGCGAGACGAGATACATCAAGCCGCCGCCGACCACATGCAGGATGGCGAGTAGTTTCTCGCTGGCGAAGAATCGATCCGCAACGATCCCCATAAAAAACGGAGACACAATCGCCGCGATCGCCATCGCGCCATACGCGGCGCCAACCTGCGTATCGCTGAAGTGCAGCGTTTGGGTGATGTACGTGCCCATCGTCACGTACCACGCTCCCCACACGAAGTACTGGAGAAACATCATCACCGACAACCGGACCTTCGTACTCATGCCAGCCGCACCCGAGTCTGAGCGCAACAGGTGACCGGGTCCTTCGGGCCTCTTTCGGAGGTCGCCACATGCGCGCTCGCGCACACGCCGACCGGAACCATGTCCGGCGGGCCAGTCATGGGGGCGACATCGTCAAGAGGCGCGGAGCGAAGGCGGTGCATAGGGGCACGCGTGGAGTGGGCGGTCGACCATGCCCTGAAACCGGCAAGTGAGTGACCGCTATGCTATGCCCTGGACAGGCTTCAGGGAAGTGAATTTCCACGAATCCGACCAGATTCGTTCACATGGCTCCGCGCGCGGTCTATCCTTCTCCTGCAGATCGGCGACACGCCCCCAGCGTCCATCCTCCCCGCTCTCCCCGGAGCCTGTGCATATGAGCGAGTCCTTGGCATACCCCATCGGCAAGCACGTGGGGAGGGCCGAATACTCAGACCACGAGCGCTCCGCATTCGTGGCGAGACTGGCTGCCCAACCGGCCGCTCTTTCCGCCGCCTTGGCGGATTTTCGCGATGACGATTTTGAGCGATCCTATCGGCCCGGTGGATGGACGATTCGGCAGGTCGTGCACCATTTGGCCGATAGCCACATGAACATGCTCCTTCGAGTCAAGTTCGCGCTTGCTGAAGTCGATCCGGCAATCAAGGCATATGACGAGAATGCCTGGGCCCAACAACCAGATGTCTCGGCCGTCTCGCCAATGGTGTCGCTCAACCTGCTCACGGCCCTCCATGAACGTGCGGTGGCGCTCTTCCTGGCGCTTACGCCCAGCCAATTTCAGCGCGGACTCACACACTCCGAGAATGGTCGCATGACCATCGGGCAGGTGCTCGCACTCTATGCCTGGCACGGTGACCACCATGTGGCGCATGTCCGGGCGGCGCAGGCGCTGGTGCAGCTGTCTTAGGCCGGTACTGCCGGTATCGGCCGGTACATGCCGGTATTGGCCGGTATAGGCCGGTATAGGCTATAGGTCGGTATAGGCCGGTATAGGCCGTAGTTGGCCCCCGGCGCTTACGGCTGCCCTTCGTAGATGCGTCCTGCCTCACCCACCGCCGCCAACTGCGCGGTCCCGCCCACGCCGAAGAGCGCGTAGATGATGCGTGTGGCTGGCGCCGCCAACGTGCGCCAACTCCGACCGTCGTACCGGAGCACCGTGCCACTGTCACCCGCTGCGTAAATCTCCGTCGGGCCTCGACCCCACAGTGCGCGCAGATCTCGCGAAGTGGGCACGGTCTGCGTGTTCCACTGCACGCCGTCGTAGCGCAAAATGGTGCCTGCGTCGCCCGCGATGAAGACATCGTTGGCACTGGTCCCCCACACCGCGCGCAAACGTCGCGTGGTCGGCACCGGAACGTTCAATTGGCTCCACCGGCCGCCGTCAAAGCGCAACACCACGCCGGAATCGCCAACGACGTACACGTTTGCCGGATCGCTCCCCCAGACGGCGCGCAGAAACTGCGACGTGCCACTGGCCTGAGGCGACCACGGTCCGCCGCTGGCGCGCAAGATAGTTCCGCGCTCTCCCACGATCACACTCTGTCCGGGCCCGCCGCTCCAAATCGCCCGCAAAAGCGCGCTCGTTGGCGAGACTTGCTTTTCCCACTGAGTGCCGTTGTAGCGCAGAATGGCGCCGGTGTCCCCAACGGCAATGATCTCGGTAGCACTCACGCCACTAATCCCGTACAGGTCATTCGTGCCAATCGCGTTGTCCAGCGCCCAGCCGACGGAAGATCCGCGACGGAAGATGGCACCACCAAAGCCGACCGCGAACGTTGGTCCGGTGGGGGCGCTGTACACCGACAGCAGCGAGGGATCGGAGATTTCTGTTATCCCCGTCGCCAATTGTCCTTCGCCGCGAACCGTCACGATCGTGCCCCACCACGCACCCAGACGGAGTGCGCCATCACCGCGCCTCGTGATCGCGCGAAGGTTTTGCCCGGTGCCAATGTTGAGCGCCCGCCAGACCACGCCGTCGAAGTGGTACATCGCGCCCGTGTTGCCAACGGCGTACACGTCGTTGAACGCACGACCCGTCATCGCGAACAGGTTCGCCGCACCGGGCTTCGACATGGCAGTCCAGGCCAGACCATCGAACCGCATGATCGTGCCGCCCGTGCCAACCGCGAAGACGTTGTTCGGACTCGTCCCCCACACATCGAAGAGTGGGTTGCTGTTGGGCGTGTCTTGTTTGCGCCATGATGTGCCGTCGAAACGGAGCGTGGTTCCGTTGTTCCCAACCACAAAGACCGGTCCGCCGCTCACACCCCAAATGCCCCACAGGTCGTCAATCACGGGAGTGGTCTGACGTGTAAAGCGGGTGCCGTCCCACCGCAGAATCGTGCCCTGATCACCAGAGACATACATCTCCGATGCCGACAACCCCCACACTTCAAGCAGCGTCGCCGTGGTCCCGCTCGACACCGTTTGAAAGGTCGAGCCGTTGCCGCGCAGAATCAGTCCGCTGGTACCAACGATCCAGATATCCGTTGGCGACGAGCCCCAAATGCCAACAAGCGTTTCCGTGGTGCCGGTCGGCACGATCTCCCACGGACCATCATTTCGCGATCGCAAAATGGTGCCGGTCTGGCCAACACCATATGTGGTGCCCTGGGTGTCGTCCCAAATGCCGAGCAGCGTTTGATCGGAGAGCCCACTGCGCGTCGTGCGCCACTGGCTGATGCCCGGCGCCGCCGCCGTCACCCCAACCTGCACCAGCGCCGACAGCGCGCCCACCGTGGCGGTGACACGCGCGGTTCCCGGGGAGATCGCGCTGACGGTCCCGCTGCCATCCACCGTGGCGACGGTTGGCGCGTCGCTGCGCCACGTGACGGCGGGCGTCGTGATCAGCACGCCCGCGCTGTCGCGCGCTTCGAGGTCGATGCGCTGCGACTGCCCACTCTGTAAAAACAGGGACGCTGGGCGTGTCGCGAGCGACACGACCGACGTCGCGGGCGGTTTGGGCGGTTCCGGAGCCGCACCATTGTTGTCGCAGGCGCCAAGCAGTGAGGCGAGCCCGAGTGACGCCACTATCGGCACGGCCAGGCGCACGACGCGCCCGCGTCGCCATGGGGTGTCCAGGAACAAACGAGACGTGACACGGATGGCGTTCATGAGAGGAGGCTAGCGGCGGGAGGACGTGCCGCGCAACCAGTCGCAGCGTAGCTTAAAAGCATGACCTCTCCATACCCCACGCCACGCCTGGCGGTTCACACCGCGTCCCGATCAGCCGTCGTGCTGCTCGGGTCCCTTGCCGCGTCCGTCGTTCTCGCGCGGCCAGGTATTGCACTGGCCCAGCGCGGAGCGCCGCCGCCGCGGGGCGCCTCGGCTTCTGTGCCATCGCCTGGTGCAGACGTGTTTCTGGTACCGCTCTCGTTCGCTGGCGCGACAGTAAAAGTCGGCGTGCCGGCCAACCTGACGCGCCGCGATGGCTACGATAATCAGCCGTCGTTCGACGAATCGTCGCGCGAGCTGTACTACACGTCCAATCGCGGCGATGGACAGTCAGACATCTATCGCTACGACTTCAACACCGGACTGGCCGTCCCCGCGAAACGCACGCTGCCGGAAAGCGAATACTCGGCGTTCCCGATCATGTCGTCGGTCGCCAGCTCACGCCCAAAGGCTCTCGCGGTTATACGCGTCGAAGCGGACTCGGCCCAACGGCTGTGGCGCATGCCGCTCGACTCCACGGCACCCTCCGTGTTGTTTCCCGACATCAAGCCGGTCGGCTATTTCGCACAAGCCGATGATTCCACGTGGGCCATGTTCGTGCTGGGCTCACCCGCAACACTGCACGTCGCCACGATCGGTCGATCGGGCAGCCGGATACTGGCCAGCGACATCGGTCGCTCGCTGCATCGCATTCCCGGCACGCATCGCGTGAGCTACGTCCAGAAGAGCGGCGGCGAGTGGTATCTCATGGAGCTCGAACCGCTGAGTGGACGCATCGATACATTGGTGAAAACGTTGCCGCGCGCGGAAGATCTCGCGTGGATTGACAGCACCACGGTGCTGATGGGGCAGGGCACCAGGCTGTTCTCGTGGCGTCGCGGAACACGCGAGTGGACCGAAGTCGCCGACTTTGCCCTTGCGCATTTGCGTGGCATCACGCGCCTGGCGGTGAGCCCCAATCGGCAATGGCTCACATTTGTTGCCGATGCGGTGCCGCGCGCGGCGGCGGCGCTCCCTCGCGCGGTCTACACCGACGCGTTCGTTGAAGCCACCGTACGGCGCGGTATCGAGACGCTCGCCGCCGACTCGATGGAAGGACGTCGCACCGGCACACCCGGCGGCGCGCGGGCCGCGCGATGGATCGCGTCGCAATTCAAGGCGGCGAAGCTCATTCCTGCGGGAGACTCCGGTACGTACTTGCAGCAGATGCCGCTGCAGGATCGTGGTGCCGCGCAAGCGATGCCCGGTGGCGGCGCACCTGCTGCGCCCGCGCAGCCGCGCTACGTCCTGTCATCGTCGTGGGCGGCGTGGGATTCGGTCGCGCCGCGAAGTCGCTCGCGCGCGTCGAACGTTGTTGGTGTACTTCCCGGTACCGACCCGACACTCCGTGATGAAGTGGTGCTGGTCACCGCGCACTATGATCACCTGGGCATCGGTCGTCCTGTCGACGGCGACTCCATCTTCAACGGTGCCGATGACGATGCCTCAGGGGTGATTGCGGTGATTGAAATGGCCAAAGCGCTGCAGCGCGGACCTCGGCCCAAGCGGACTATCGTCTTCATGGCGATAACCGGTGAGGAAGTGGGCGGTTTGGGCACGCGATGGTACATCGCCAATCCCGTCCGGCCACTCGCCAAAACGGTCGTCGATCTCAACGTCGAAATGATCGGGCACGCCGACTCGTTGGCGGGCGGGTTTGGCAAGGCGTGGCTGACCGGCTACGAGCGTTCAACGATGGGCGACCTGCTGGCGGACAACGGCATCCCGCTCGTGCTCGATCCTCGCCCTACGCAGCGGTTCTTTGAACGCAGCGATAACGCAGCGTTTGCGCGCATCGGTATTCCGGCGCATTCGCTGTCCTCGTACAATCTGCTCTCGCCGTACCATCATCCGAAAGACGACGCGGCCTCGATCGATGTGCGGCACATGACGCAAGTCATCCGCGCAACGGCGCGGGCGCTGCGACTGCTCGCCGACGGCCCCGCACCGACGTGGCATCCCGGCGGCCGGCCCGACGCGCCGGCCGCTCGTCCGAATCGCCAATAACACGCCACGCTGTGAGAGCACGGGGGAATGAAGCGGGGGCAATCACCATGCTGGTGATCGCCCCCGCTTCATTCCCCCAAGTGCGTCTCGAAAACGCTACGCCTTCACCACGTTTCGGAACTGCGGCGTGTAATCCGGGAAGATCGTCGACAGGTTCGTATTACCAAGCCGCTTCTGCACAATCTCCGCAAGGATGTCGCGGTGATCCAAGGTCACGCGCAAATCCTGTCCCGACTCGAGATTCTCGCGCGCCAAGCCCGGCCACGAGTTGGTGAGCACACGACCGCCGTTGATCTTCTTGCCCATCGCAAACGCCACGTTCCCGCGGCCGTGATCGGTGCCTTTATCACCATTCTCGCGAGCGTTGCGACCAAACTCCGAAATCACCACCAGCGTGACGCCGTTGGCGGTCGTGCCCTGCATCACGTCGGCATAAAACGCGGCCAGCGCTCCCGACAGCTCCAGCATACGGTTGTGCATGTAGCTGTTATCAATGCCTGGCCTCGACCCTTGCGCCGAATGGGTGTCCCAGCCGCCAAGGAATGCGTGGATCGCTTCGATCCCCACATCCGACTTGATCAGCGCCGCCGACGACTTGAGCGCGTTGCCGAACCCGGTGTTGGGATACACCGCACCATTCTGCGTCGTGTAGCCGCTGAAGTTGATGGTCTGCAACAACGCGATGGTGTTCGTCGCGTCGAGCGCGTTGGCGCTCACCGGTTCAACGGCCGACGCATAGTTGGCCGCCAAAAACTGTGCACGCGCGTTGGCGGTCGCCGACGAGCCGTCAACGCGGAAAGCCGACGGACTCGAGATCGGCAACGTTTTCGGACCACCGACCAAGGTCGTGGGTAGGCCGCTCGTAAGTCCCAACGCGCGCAATGGTGCAGTGCTGCGCAACGGGGTGCTGGTCGCCAAATGACGACCGAGCCATCCGGTTGCAAGGTTCAGATCCCGCGGCTTGCCAACCTCGATATAGCGCTGTGCGTCAAAGTGCGAGCGCGATGTGTCGACCGAGCCCGTCGCGTGAGCAACCAAGAGGTCACCCGCCGTATACGCCGGCATGAGTGGCGCCATACCCGGTGAAAAACCAAAGAAATTGTCGAGAGCAATGGCCTTCGGCTCGGTTCCGGCGGCGTCCGGGCGTGCGATGGAGATGTTCGGCCGACCCGTGTAGTACGCCGGATCGCCGAACGGCACGACCAGCGACATGCCGTCGCAGCCACCGCTCAGGAACACCGAGACAATGATGTCGCGGCTTGAGGACGATTGCGCCAGCACCACGTTGGGCAGCCACGACGGGAGCATGGCGGCAATGCCGAATCCTGCGCCACGCACCAGGAAGTCGCGACGGGCAAGCGAGCGATACTCCTGACAACCGGTGTCGTTCGTTTCGTCATGCATGGCAGTAATTCCTGGAGAGACGGGAGCGGCAAACGGGCGTGGACGCGTGGGCGCGACTGTGGCTGGTCAGTACCATTGGAACTCCTGCGAACTGACGGCCAGTGCCAGCGTCTCCCGGACGCGTGCATCGTTATAAGTAGCCGCCATCAGATACGCTTGCAGCGCGCTGCCGAGTGCCCTTGGCATCTCTCCGCCAAAGAGGCGACCGTTGATCTGGTTGATCACGCCCGCCGCATTGTCTTGTGGCGCGCGGAACGACGCGACCGTGTTCACGCGTGCCACGGTGGCCGAGTTCAGATTCGAGATGTACGTCGCCCAGTTCCAACGCTGCGTGACGAGGCCGCTCCACCAGGACACTCTGTCAGGATAGCCGTCCGGCTGCTCCCAGTAAAAGCTCTCCATGTCGAGCTGGCTAAGACGCGCACGCACGGCGCGAATGTTCGTGACTTCGGTGACCATACTGCGCACTGAGGAGGTAATCAGGTGGAACGGGCGCTTATACTTGGCCGGCGACGCCATCACGTTCTTCCCCGACAGAATGGTGCGGATCATCGCTTTGATGTCGCCACCCGTTGCCGTGTAGACCGCTGCGGTGGCATCGACGACCGCCGCTGGCGGAGTGTAAGCCAGCAGCCACTGTGCCATTTTCAGCGAGAGGTAGCGCGCGGTGCTCGGGTGATTGATGAGCATGGTGATCGCGGTATCCCCTTCCGCCTTCATGGCCGCCGCCGCGGCCGCGTTCGTTCCGGTCGCCGGGAAGTTCGTGCCGAGAAACGTTTTCGCGCTCGTGTCGTGATTCCCGAAATTGAACACGAACGTGCCGGGATTGTAGTTGATGCTCCAGCCGGTCAAAATGCGCGCCAACTGCGCCACGTCATTCTGCGTGTAGCCACCGTCGGCGCCCAGCGAATGCAACTCCATGATCTCGCGCGCGTAATTCTCGTTCGGCGTGGGCTTGCGACTCGACGCTTGGTCGAGGTAGTAGAGCATCGCCGCGCTGTTCGCAGACGCGCGCAGCATATCAGGGAACTTGCCCAGCGCATGCGGACGAATCACCTGACGATCGTCGATGACCTTGAAGTGTCCGATCTTGTCATAGAGCGTGCTGAAGTGGTCGGTCCAGAACTCGACCATGCGCTCGTACAGCTGCTTCTTCGAAAAGGCTGCGCGATACATCGTCATATCGGCGAGCTGATTATAGACCTCGCCGCCGTCGGGTGCTTGCCGCAACTGGTCCGCCGTCTGCGACAGCAACGGCATCTGCATGGCGATCCGGGCATCCACCACGGAATCGTCGATCGCGGAGGCATTCAACTGATACTCGAGGTACCCCGCATAGCCGAGCTGCCGCGCCAGCGCGATCTCCGCAGGGGCAAGTCCCATCGTGATGCGCCGAACCAGTCGCAACAGAGGATCTTTCCACTCCGTTGACGGATCCGGGCGAATGCCCGCCGGCTGCGTCTTCTTGATCGGCTTGCCGCGCGGGAAGCCGGTCTGCGCGGTCGTCGCGGACGTGGTCGCCAAGGTCGCGACGGCGCCAGCACCGAGGACAAAAAATCGACGACGGCTTGGCGGTGTCGTGGTGCCTGTGTCAGGACCGTCCTGCTCGCGCGTTACTACGTCCGTGGGCGTGGGCATAATATGACCGATGGGTTGTGGACGAACACCTGCCTATATGTTCAATCTTTTCGCTGCATCTGTCAACGTTTTCTCTGTACCAAACGTAATCCACGCCGGTACGCACCCGCAGTCTGTGACGATAGCACCAGATTCGTGATACTCGGCGAGATCAGTCACCGTCCAGCATGCAGACGCGTCACATCGTACTGGCGTTAAGGCCATAGATCGCCTGGAGCAGCGCGAGTGCGACAAAGCCCACCACGCCGCCGAAGCCCAGAATCATGACCGGCTCGATCAGCGTCACGGCCAACGCTACGGCTCGCTGCAGTTCGCTGTTGGCGGCCTCGGCCGCGCGCGCCGCGAGGCCGGCCAGGTCACCACTCACTTCTCCGGCGTCCAAAAGGCGCTCCGTCAAGGGCGAGAGCAGTCCGGACACCGCCGTGGCCACCCGTTCGCCGCCACGCACCCGATCCTCTGCATCACGGAGCGACGCGGCAAGCTGCGCGTTCCCAACCACGCCTCGGGCCAGCGCCATCGACCCGAGCAGCGACACCCCCGATCGGAGACCGATGGCCAACGTCCCTGTGTAGGCGGCGGCCGCTTGGGTCCGCTCCAAGCGCCCGATCACCGGCCATCCAAGTCGCGCGGCATCGATCCGGCGCCTCGCGGCGGGATCCCGCCACAGAGACCGCATGGTAAGCGCACCAATCGTCGCGATCGCAAGCCACGCCCACCAGCCTTTGACCAGGATCGCGCTGATCAGCATTAACGCCCGCGTACTCATCGGGAGGGTACCGCCGCTGTCCGCGATGAGCGCGGCAAAGCGCGGTACCACCACCGCCAAAATCACCACCACCCCGATGAGCGAGGCCACACCCAGAATCGACGGGTAGACCAGCGCACTCCCGATCGTGGCGCGCAACGCCTGTCGGCGATCCAGATGGTCCGCCAGCAGCGTCAAACTGTCATCGAGCGTACCCGAGGCTTCACCGGCCGCAATCAGTGGTGCAAAGACGGGGGGGAACACGTCAAGTCGACGCACCGCGGCGCTCAGTGACTCGCCACGCGCGACGGCGTCGCGGAGCTCGGCGAAGGCTCCGCGAAGCCGCTGGCCCGTCGCTTCCTGTGCCGCATACGAGAGCGCGCGAAAGAGCGGCACGCCGGCGCCGGTCAACGTGGCCAACGAACGCACCACCATCGCCAGATCGCGGTCATCCGTTCGGCGGAACTGATCCCAGAACGCCGGCCGACGTGTTCGCGACGCTTCGTCCGTGCGCGGTGCACCGGTGAGTGGTGCCAACTCCACCACCCACAGCGATCGACGTCGCAACGTGTCGATCGCGTCGCGCTCGGACACCGCGTCTATTTCGCCGCGCACCGCGACCCCTTCCGCATTGGCGGCGCGATACTGCCACCGCGCGCGCGACGAGCCGCTCCCGGTCACCGTCCGTCGTCCTCGCTCACCACACGTGTCACTTCATCGATCGTGGTGTGGCCCTCGCGAATCGCGCGCCAGCCATCCTGTTGCAGCGACGTCACGCCGCGCTCGCGCACCAGCGCGCGCAGCGCATCGAGTGACGCTCCAGCCACGAACGCTGCACGTAGCGCATCATCAACGGTGAGCAACTCGGTGATCGCCGATCGTCCGCTATAGCCGCTCTGGGCACACGCGTCACAGCCCCGACCCTCACGCACCGCGGTGATGGGCGGCGAGATGTCTCGGGCCGCAGCAGCTTCGGCGCGCGTGAGCGGACGCCACACGGCGCAGGCAATGCAGGTGCGTCGCACCAGACGTTGGGCCAGCACACCCTGTAAGGTCGCGGCGAGCAAGTACGGTGGGACACCCATCTCGGTCAGGCGGGCGAGCGCGCCGGTCGCATCAGTCGTGTGCAGCGTGCTCAGCACCAGATGCCCCGTGAGCGCCGCCTGCACAGCGATTTCAGCAGTCTCGGCATCTCGCATCTCGCCCACGAGAATGACATCCGGATCATGCCGCAGAATCGCCCGCAAGGCATTCGGAAATCCAAAACCCGCCTTGCTATTCACGGGAAGCTGCACCACGCCGTCGAGGCGATATTCCACAGGATCTTCGACCGTGACCACTTTCACGCCCGGCGTACTACGCGCGGCAAGCGCGGCATAGAGCGTCGTCGTCTTGCCGGAGCCCGTCGGACCGGTGACGAGCAAGAGCCCTGAGCTTCGCCCAACGAGTTGCGCCCACGCCGCTTGTACCGCGGCCGTGATCCCCAGATCGCCAAGCGTGCGTCCGTCGCGACTTCCACTGTCGAGCAGACGAAGCACCAGGCTTTCACCGTGCAGCGCGGGTAACGTCGACAGACGCAGATCCACATCGCGACCATCAATGTGCACGCGCGCCCGTCCGTCCTGTGGCAACCGCCGCTCGGCGATATCGAGACCGGCCACAACCTTCAGACGAGACAGCACACCCGCCTGAAATCCGATCCCCAGCTGCTGCACATCATGCAGCACCCCATCACGACGCATACGCACCCGCAGGCCGTCGACCGTCGACTCAAAGTGGACGTCGCTCGCACCGCTTCGCACCGCCTCGGAGAGCAGCGCGTTCACCACCTGTACGACCGGCTCTCGGCTGGCCAGCGCGCGAAGGTCGTCCAGCGATTCGGTCGCATCTCCGTGCAACCCCACGCCGCCCGTGGAGCTGTGGTTTTCCGCCACCCGCGGTACGGCAACCAATGCCGCACGAATGTCAGCGGCCGCATACGATCGCACGGTGATCGCCCGCTGCAGCGTGCGCGCGAGGACGTCAGCCACCAACGGGACGATCGACCCGTCGGCGGCAACAATCGCGGCATGTTCCGTGACGGCGAGCGGAAGCACCGCGTGCTCCTCCAGCCATCGCGCAGGGAATCGCTGCGCGAGCATCCCCGCCGCTGCTTCACGCAAGAGGCGCGCGTCGCGCTCCGGCGACGCCACGTGGGACGCCACTGCAGACACCGGCGTTGCAGATTCCGGGCTGGTGGCCATCAGCCTTCGGGGGCGCCGCCCGGTGGCTTGCGCGTCACCGGTGTGCCATCCAATACACCTGGAGACCGCGATTCAAGGCTCTTGCGAAGACGCTCGCGAATGGCGTCGGCATCCGCATCGCTTCGTACGACGTAGGGCGTCACGAAGATCGCGAGCTCCGTGCGCTGACGCGTGACCACTTGCCGTCGGAAGAACGCACCGAGATAGGGAATGTCCATCAGCAACGGAATGCCCTGATTGCTCGTGGTGCGGTTGTCGCCGATCAGCCCGGCGATCACCACGGTTTGCCCGTCACGCAGGATGGCGCGCGTACTCGCCTCCCGCGTCGAAATCACCGGCGCACTCAGCGCCGCGGAGATGGTCTGCTGTGTTAACGAGCTCACTTCCTGCAAAAGCTGCACCGACACGTAGCCATCATCATTGATGGTCGGAATGATGGAGAGTTTTGTTCCAACATCCTGATACTGCACGGCGCGGTCAATCGACACGTCGTTGCCGAGTCGGGTGGATGAAATGAACGGCACTTTGCTGCCCACGAGGATGGTCGCCTCGCGGTTGTTCGTTGCCACGATCTCGGGCGTCGACAGGACGCGGACGTCGCTTGTTGAGGCGATCGAGCGCAATAACGCGCGAACCGCGGTACCATCCAACCGGACGAGGCGCAGCAACGCCGATGTGGAGCCGGTGTCGGGGATGCCGGTGTTGCCAAACTGACCCTGGACATCACCGCCGCGGTTGACCGCCGACCAGTCAACCCCAAACTCAAACCCGCGGCCAAGCGCGATCTCGGCGATCGTCACCTCAAACAACACCTGTGCCGGGCGCGTATCGAGTGCGTCGATGGTTTCGCGCAGCAGCGGATAGTTGGGCGGTGCGGTGCGAATCACCAGCGCGTTGGTGGGCGCGTTCGCCACGATCGTCGTGCGCCCGACAAGTACACCCGCCGCCGAGTCTCGCGGTGTTGCCGACATGGCTGTCGCGGTTGCGCCGCCGGCGATCGGCATCGACCGTTGCCGAAACGTTTCCGCCTCACGCGACCGAAACGTATCGGTTGCGCGCGACAGCGAACGATCACTGAGTGAGCCGGTGGTGTTTGTTGCCACCTGTACGCCGAACAGCTGCCCCAGGGCGCCAGCCAAATCCTCGGCCGAGGCGTACTTCAGGTTGACAACGTAAGTCCGCAGTCCCGACTCACCAGCCGGTGCAGCGTCCAGCTTCTGGAGCAAATCGAGATAGCGGGCCACGTTGGCCCCCCGATCGGTGATCAGCAGCGCGTTCGAGCGCGCGACCGCTTCCACGCGCGCACCTTTCGAGACAATGGCCTTCAGTGCGTCAGCGCCCTCGTCAGCCCGTATCGACTGCAGCGGCACCAACTGCGTGACGAGGCCAAGCGGTGGAGGATCCGGAAACGCGAAGCCCGTGCGCAGCGGACCTGTCGCAGGGGCCTTCTCGGTGGGCATCACCTGCGCCACGTTGCCATTGGACACGAGCATCAATCCGTTCGATTCCAGCAGCGACTCAAAGATGCGTTCCAATTCCCCGGCGCGAACCGGCGCTGCCGTCGAGAACGTGATGCGCACGTCAGGGATGTCACTCGTCATGACCGTGCGCCCGAGCATCGTGGCAAATGTGCGAATGACATCCACAAGCCGCGCGTTCGCAAAGTCAAGGGATGTGCCTTGTGCCGCGGTTGGTGTCGGCGTTGCGGCTGGAGGGGCGGACGTTTGACGCGGGCGCGTTTGCGCCGCGGCAGCACCAGACCACACCGTCATCGTCACACCGACGATGACGGCCATGCGGAGTCGGCAACGGTCTGAAGCGCCCGTGTTCGGCGCTCGCCGCGCGGCGAAATGGAAAGAGGTCACGGCTGTTTGTCGAGAGAGTCAGGCGGCGTACGCGGCGAAAGCCGAAGCGTTCGCGAGCCGCTGCGTGTAGCAACCACCACCTTGTCCGATTCAATGCGAAGCACGCGAAATCCGCCGCGTGCGTCGCCCACCGCGTACAACTGCGGAGCACCATCGGCGAGTGCGAACTGCACCAGCGCGCGGCGCTCACCGTTCGTCGTCACGATTCCCGTGAGGCGCGGCAAACTGTCGACGAGCGATGCCTGGCTCATTGTGCTGGCCGAATCCATCGCGCCGTTCATGGTCTCCGCCACCAGAGCCGCTTGCCCGGGCGGGACAAAACGTGTGCGCGGAGGTTGTCGCGTGGCGCTGAAAATGTTGCCGGCCACGACAACCGCCTCCAGTGAGTCTGTGGCGGACCCGCCACCGGTGGTGAGGGCCGGCGACGGAGTGGTCGCCAGAGGGACTGGTGCGCGAGCCGAACCCGCATCGCTCACGGACGACGGAGGCCAGACGAACAGGACGCAGGCCGCGATCACGCAGATGGTCGCGAAGCCGTTCAGCATCGCCGGACGCAAGAACGCAGGAGTCATTGCGGCAGCACCGGTGCGCGAAGCTTTACGGTGAACTGCACCACGTCGGGAGCGCCCGCGAGCGCCGCATTCCGTTGCAGCGCCAGCGACTCAATCACCAGCACCCGCGGGCCACTCGCAAGCGTTTGGAGTACGCTCGCAACGCCGCCGATGTCGCCGTACGCGGAGAAGGCGACCGGTACGAATTGGAGCGGGAGGCCGGTTGCCTCGAGCGATCCTGTGCTTGCCTCGCCAGCTGCCAGACTGTCATCGGTCGAGACGTCAAGACGTGAGACCACCACCTGACTCGCATCCGCCAAGTCCTGCAGGAAGGCCTGCGTAGCACTCGCCGCCAGGGTCGTGGAACGCGCATGCAGCACGCGACGCTCTTGTCCCGACAGCACGCGTTCGTCGTTCGTCGCGGCCGCTTCCAGCGATGCCGTTTGCGCGGTCAATCCATCCAGGTACGTTATGCGTTCCCGAGCACCAGCGATCTGTGCCTCCCGTTGCTGCCACCGACGCGCGAACGGCAGTGCACCATACGTCAGCATCAGCGCGATCGCGGTGGTCACCACACCACCAACAATCACGCGTTGTTCGCGTCGCGTTGCAGATTCAGGGCGTGCCACTGGCGCCTCCGTCTGCGATCCGCATGCGAAAGCTGATCGCAAACGACTCGCGCTGACGACCCACATCGAGAAAGCGTTGGCTCGGCGCGGCAATCCGCACGTCGCGAAAGCGCGCGTTGCCATCCAGGAGGGGCACGAGTCGCGGCGCGTTGTCGGCCGTACCATCCACGCGCCATTGTTGGCCGTCAAACTCGAGTCGTTGCACGAACGCGTCGCGCGGCAAGATACGCGTGAGTTGTGCCAGCACCGCCAGCGGCGAATCCGCCGCCGACTGTCTCGCGTTGGCTTGAGCCAGCATCGCCAGCTCAGCCTGCGCACGCGAGCGCCGCGTCTCCGCACGCACGGCAGGCTTCGAACGCTCCGACAGCTGTTCCACGCGTTGCTGCAGCGCCGTCAGCTGACTGCTTCGCGCACGATCGGCGGCAAAAAGCAGAAGCGCGACCGCGCCGAACGCCCACACGGCCGACGTGGCCCAGCGTCGTTGAGCGTCGCGACGTATCGTCAGCGCCAGTGCAAAATTGAGCACCTGGTCACTTGGCGGTGCATCAAGCCACGAGGTTGCGTTGATGAGCACGTCCTTCGCACCAACAGTGGTCGTGTGCTCCGCAGGCGATGAGTCGCCGTCGCGCGGAGCCGGAGTGCGTCGCACAGATCGTACCGCGCCGCCCTCAGCACGGACGACGCCGGCCTCTCCCAACCCCGCGGCCAGTTGCGCAGCGCCTGAGCCCAACACGCGCGCATACGCCTGCGGCGACGAGATCACCGCGCGCACGGGGGCCAACGCTCGCAGCGCGCGAATCCACCCCTCGAGTCGTGACGCGGGGATCGCCAAAGCGATGCCGTTCGTGCACACAACGGCCGCTGGCTCGGCGATGGGGAAGTACCGATCGGCGTCGCGCCACAGCATGGCCTGCTTCGCGCTCGCCTCAAGCGGCGGCAGGTCAGGCGCCGCCACCTCAAGAAAGCCGAGGCCAACGATCACCACGATGGCCGACGGCGAGACGACGTGCGCACGCAACGCATCGACCATCGCCTCCGGTGCGTCCGGCGACCACAGCACCTCACGAAGCACGTCGCCGTCGCCCTGCCGCACCAGCAGTCGCACGGCGTCGGGATCGAGCATGATGCCAATCGGCTTACTCACAGCTCGCGCTCCCGCCACCGCACGAGGCGCATCCCGTTCTCCCCCACATCGTATACGGCCTCGATCTGCCGCGACAATGGGTGGTCGATCTGCCATCCGCGTGAAATCAACACGAGGCGCGACGGCGCATCGACCAACGAACCCGACGCAGCAGCGCGGACCTCGCGTGACGCGGCGCGTCGATTGATCTTGCCGTCACCATCAACCGTTAACCACGGCGCGACTCGTGCCAGCAATGCGGCATCGAGACCCGAAATGTCGAGCAATGCGTCGAGTGTTTCGAACGGACGCCTGCGAAGGGGACCTTCCTCGCGCCCCAGCAACACGGCGGCAAGCGAGTCGCGGGACTGCATGCGCTCGTCGGTGGCCGTCAAGCGATCGCCTCGCGCGGCGGCTTCAATGCGCTCCGCCATCGCTCGGGCCGTAGCTGGCGGGCCCGCAAACGAGAAGAGTCGCGTGAGCCCGTCAACGCCGGCCGTGTTGATGTCGAGACGGGCGCTCACGTCCACCATCGTCACCGAAAACACGCCGTCGCCAAGCGTATCCTGGACCAGCGTCACCGCGGGTCCGGTCATTGGCTCCAATCGCGACAAAAAGTTGTCGCGCGCGGCGCCGTCGTTGGCCAGCACGCGGAGCGAGTCATCGATCAGTACCCTGGCGGCGATGATGCCGCTTTCGGCCATCGCTCGTGCCGTGGCTTGCGCGCGCACGTTGCGTGCGACCGAGGCACTGGTCCGTGATCCAGCACTGGCGAGTGCCGTCACCGAGGCCAGCAGTGCAATGGTCCACAACACCACAACGAGCGCGACCCCGCGTCGCGCGCGCCGTGTCTGATGTCTTCGCGGTCCTCCTGGCCGTCGCGTCATCGCCGCTCCGCGATCAACGCCAGCGGATCGAGCGATACCAGGAGCGGTGGGTTGGCACGCGCCTCACCAAAGCGTAAAGCAATCACCGCCGGTCGCGCTTGTGCCAGCGGCCAGTCGTTCCGCCACGCACCGCGCGACGTGGTGGTGGGGCGCTCGAGCACCTGCACGTCAAGGGTGGTCACGCTTGGAACCACGGAGTGCAATCGCGTCTGGTCGCGCGACGCGCCGATCGCTTCCGCGTCGAGCGTCAGTCCGCTGTCCGTGGTACTGACCGACACACGCCACGTAGGCCCCGTGCCAAACGGCGCGCGCACGCCATTCGACAAGAACACGAGCCGTGTGTCGCCGGGCACACGTGTTTCCAGTTGCATCAGCGGTTCATCGACCAGCTCGGCGGCGGGCGCGTGCCGCAACATGTCCGTCAACACCGAACGGAAGCGTGATTCGCGCTCCAGCGTGGTGCGGTGCGCTGTCGTCCGCTCTTTCGCAATCGTCGCCGTGCGGAGTGCACTGGCCGCGAGCGTCACGGAAACGGCGGTCAGCAGGATCGCCAGCAGCAGCTCCAGGAGCGTGAATCCCCGTCGCGTTGTGCGGTGCATCATCGTCCTCCCCCAGAGGCGACGGGCACGAGGCGCTCCAGCACATAAGTGCCACCAGAGGCCAGTGGAATCGTGACGACGATCCGGTCGAGGCCCGCGCGCCACGGCGCGCGGGCCACGATCGCATCGTCGTCACGACGATCGCTGATGCTGCCGAACGCATCGCCAGGCAGCGAGCCCGCAGTGGCCGCCGACATCGCCGACTCGGCGCGCGCCACCGCGTCCGTCCACTCCGCGCTGCGGACTTGCAGTTGCGTGGCGCCACGGGTCTGATCCAGACACACGACGCCCACAACGGACAACAGGACGAACGCGATGATCGCTTCGAGCAGGGTCACGGGTTCGTGCTCCCGTCGGCTGCCGTGCAGCTCAACAGATCGAACGCACGCGCATCGCGTCCCGCGGTGGGGATGCAGCCGCCGAGTGCATCGAGCAAGAGATCGGAAGGCAGGAGCGAGTCCTTCGCGTGGCCAGAATCCACCACCGCCCCATCGCGTTGCGCGGTCAAGACCCACTCACCGTTTGCCCGCAGGCTCACGCGCAGTGGCTCGCCCCGCCGAATCGCTTGCTGGCGGGCCCTGTTCACGATCTCGCGGCCAGCTGGTGCCGGAGCCGCCGTCGGACGCACGAGTGCGGGCGCAACCAATGCCGCGGCCACCCCCATCAGCGTGAGGACGATCAGCAGCTCGAGCAACGTCACGCCGCGGCGCAGGGGATCGGGGGTCGGCAGGGCCACAACATCACAATCTCGGTACAGCGAGGGGGAAGTCAACAAACCGAAGGATACCGAAGGACAGACGATACAGGAGGATTCCCGTTGCAGGCGGCTGTTGGCGGCGTCACAAACCCCTCAAAATGCCACCGCCCTCCCGGTCGAGCGACCGGGAGGGCGGTGGGCGGAGCGAGGGTCGTTTTACGGCTTGATCAGCGGCTTGACTTGCTCAGGCACGGCGAACGCCGACTCCGGGGCACCGTTGATGACCACATCCTTGAGCGTGAGCGTCATAGACTGAGGCCCCATGGACTGATCGATCTTCGTGGGCATCAGCAGTCCGCCAAACTTTTTGTATTCCGAAACCGCCTGGCTCACTTCCAGGGTTCCCATCTGGGTGATCTGCGAGCTTCTGCCGCCGACGAGTAATCCTGTGGCGGCAGAGAAGAACGAGATCGATTCCTGACCAGAGCCCTTGCGCACCATCTTCACGATGTATGCCTTGTCGCTGTTGATCGTCGTGTCGCCAGTCACGTCCATCTTGGTGAATCGGTCGGCGGAATAGAGCAAGTTCGCGTAGAAGTCAGCGTTTTCGGCCATCGCGGTGAGCTCCTTGTCGGCCAGAAGGCGGGGGCCGGCCATCGGGTTCACGTCCCACGCCACGGTGCCGTTGAATCCTTGCAGCATCTCACCCATGCCGGGGATGGTGGTTTTACTCGCCATCTTGTTTGGCGCGGCCATGTAGATCTCCATGGGTGCCGAAAGGCCTATCGCGGGCATATCCATCGTGACCATCTGCTTCATCGAGGTCACCTTGCGGATCTCGGCCTCACCGCCAATGGCGGACACGTATTTGGCGATGATCTCGGTGGCAGACGGGCGCGCCTGCGCGTGTGCAAGTGCCGGAACCAGTGACGAAACAAACACCGCTGCGGCAGCGGAAACTCGGGCTACTGAACGCATCGAAACTCCAAAAGTGGTGAGAGAAGTGGGATGTGGTGCGTGCGGCATTGTCGTGAAATCCGGTCGCACTGTGCGTGTCGCGACCAGTCCTTCGTGGAACACTCTGACATGTACGCGTGTCGTGCCGCGTGAGTTTCCCGCGCATCGGTTCCGTACACATTCCGTACGGGGTGTCTACGGCGTGGCCCCTTTCGGCACTGTCTTCGAAGCTTGGACGATCCACGCCAACGCAGCGTCTCGCGCCGGGTCTTTGCCGCTCAACAGCGCCTTCACGGTGAGCGGCGCATTTTCGTCGGGAACGACCCCGGGCCCTTCGATCGACTTTCCCGTCGGTGACGTAAAGTCGGCGATGGCGTGATACAGGATATCGCCATTCGGGAGCCGCTCCGGAACCGAGGGAAGCGCCTGACCCGCCGTCTGCGAACCAATGATCCGCGCTCGCCCCAACTCCTTCATGCCGGCGGCGAAGATCTCAGTAGTGCTGATCGACAGCTCATCGACCACGATCGCCAGTGGGCCGGCAAACGGTTTCACGCGCTGCAGGCGGGTATCTACCATGCGCGGATTCGCGACGAATTTGAGCGCCGCGCCGCGCTGGTGCATGGTGCCGATCGTCTGACTGCTGTCCAGAAAGTGGCCGGCGACCCCCATCGACATCCCGCCAACTCCGCCAAAGTTGCCACGCACGTCGAGTATGATCCCGTCGCTTCCCCGCAGCGAATCGATCGCCGCGTCAAACTGTGCCGACAGGACAGGCATCCAGATGTTGAAGTGGATGATGCCGATGGTCTTTCCGTCGCGCCGTACTCGCTCAAACGTGAGCGACGAAGGGATCGGAGGCAGGTTCCCGAATTTGGCCAGCGTACCGGGCTCCTTCTGCCGCACGATGGCCACAGAATGGGCCTTGCCGTCGCCATCGCGAAAGGTGGCGCGCACTGTGTCGCCCACACGACCGGCCAGCATCTGGGACGCCAGGCTGTAGGCCGTGAGCGACGCACGGCGCGGTTCCAGCTCGGCCAGTCTCGCAAGTCGCGGGGCGATCGGACACCCGTTCACGAGATCGAGGCGCCACCCCGCCTTCACGCCAGCCCGCGCGGCCGCGCTGGTTGCCGGGACCTGCGACACGACCATTGCTCCATCCAATAAGCGGAGCGCCGCACCAGTGGTGCCGCTGTGATCACTGGTCTGACTGCTGGCTGCTGTAGTCGCATCGCTGATCTCGCGCGGAATAATCGAGAAGTGGGATTGACGGAGACGGCCGACCATGTCCGAGAGAACGGCCCGCAACTCACCCGTCGTCTTGGCCCGCTCGGCTTTCGGACGCAACTCGTCGCGCACCCCCCGCCAATTCACGCCGTTGTAGGTGGTATCCCAATGCGTTCGTGCGACGATCGCCCAGGCGCTGTCGAACGTGGTCAGCGGGTTCGGGATGGGGGTTGCGGCGAGCGATCCGGTGGCGGTCGCCACAGGCATGTCGCAGGCGGCGACCACGGCGGCGTTCGCGCCAGGCGTCGACACCGTGGGAGCCACCATGCCCTCACGCGGGCCGCGGTGGCATGCGCCGAGGGTCGCCAGCAGCACGTAGGTGCCAATTAGACGGGAGCTGCGGGCGGGTCGGCTGAGCATGGAGGCTGAATAGCAGAAGGTAGCACATCGGAGCCACGGCAATCTATGCCGTGGTGCGTACACAGATCCTACTCCAAAGCGTACAGGGTGGGTTCGGGTTTCCGAAACACCCCCCCTCCCCACAATTGTCGGGAAGATCCGGCACTTCGACTCCCGAAACCGTTTGCGGCAACCTGCCAAGGCGCGCGAAAGGAATTACCATCCATGCTTGCGCCGTGGTCCCTCCTGGTTACGTGAGGCCCCGCGCCGCCCCAACGGTGGCAACTTCCTCGCTCCTCTACGAAAATGACGACGCGCCTTCATACGCTGCACGCAGCCGGCCAATCGCTCTGGCTCGACTACATCGACCGCACCATGCTCTCGAACGGGGACCTCGCGCGACGCATTCGCGAAGATGCGCTGACGGGGATGACTTCCAACCCGACGATCTTCGAGAAAGCACTGGCCGAAGGCTCGGCCTATGACGCGCAGCTGATGCAGCTGTCGCCGTCCCTGTCGGATCGCGCCGTCTTCGAAGCGGTGGCCACAACCGATGTGCGCGCTGCCTGTGATGCGTTTCGTTCGGTGTACGATGCCACCAACGGCGTCGATGGCTACGTCTCCCTTGAAGTCTCTCCCGATCTGGCGCGTGACGCGGCGGGCACCGTCGCTGAAGCTCGGCACCTCTGGAAGACGGTCGAGCGCCCCAACGTGATGATAAAGGTACCGGGCACAATTGAGGGGGCCGAGGCCGTACAACAGCTGATCGCGGACGGGATCAACGTCAACGTCACCCTGCTGTTCGCCATTGATGCACACGCCAGAGTCATCGAGTCGTACATCGCCGGGTTGGAGCAGCGCGCCGCGGCGGGCCTCCCCATCGATCGTATCAGCTCGGTGGCCAGTTTCTTTGTCAGCCGAGTCGATGCGGCGATCGACAAGCAGCTGGAATCGATGGCTGTCGCCGATGCGTCACAAGCCGCGACGTTGCGCGGTTTGCAGGGAAAGGCGGCTATCGCCAACGCCAAGCTGGCCTATCGGCTCTTCACGGCCTCGTTCTCCAGCCAGCGCTGGGCCGCCCTGTTGGCCAAGGGCGCGCGCGTGCAGCGCCCGCTGTGGGCAAGCACCAGCACCAAGAATCCCTCCTATCGCGACGTGATTTACGTCGAAGAATTGATTGGCGCTGATACGGTCAACACGCTCCCGCCAGCCACGTTGGAGGCCTTTCGGGATCATGGCGAAACACGCCTCAGCGTTACCGAAGACATCGCCAGCGCCGAACGTGCGTTGTCGGCGCTCGAGTCGGCGGGTGTCTCCGTACAGGCGGTCACCGACCGATTGCTGGTCGAGGGACTGGCGTCCTTTGAACAATCCTTCGTCACCCTCTTGGCAGGGCTCGGGCGCAAGCGCGCCGCGCTCGCCGCCACACCAGATGGAGCGTCTGCCGTTGTCCGCCACTGAGCACGCAAGCCCCATTCCCCGCACGGGACCGGAACGCGCCACCGACAACGCAACGGCCGTCGATTCGACCGCAGCGGGTTTTAAGCGCGCGCACGTTCCGCGCACGAAAATCGTCGGGACGCTCGGACCGTCCAGCAACTCGACCGAGAGTATTCGCTCCCTCGTCGAAGCGGGACTCGACGTGGCCCGCATCAATTTTTCACACGGCACGCACGAGCAGCACCTGCGCACTATCGCCATCGTGCGAGAGGTCTCGGCCGAGTTGGGGCGTCCAGTCGCCATCATGGGCGACTTGCAGGGCCCGCGTATCCGTATCGGCGATTTACCGGCGAAGCGGGAACTCACGCCCGGAGACGTGCTCGTGCTGGCACCGGAGCATGTCGCGGTCGGAGATGAAATCCCGATTACGTACGACGAGTTGTGTCACGACGTGTCGCCGGGAAACCGCATTCTGATCAACGACGGACTTATTGAGCTGTTCGTGACCGCCGTTGACGAACCACGCGTCACGGCAACCGTGGTCCACGGCGGCACGCTGTCCAGCCACAAAGGCATGAATCTGCCCGGCATCGCCGTCTCTGCGCCGTCCATCACGGACAAGGACAAAGCAGACATCGTCTTCGCGGTGGCCAATGATCTCGATGCGCTGGCATTGAGCTTTGTTCGACGCGCTGACGATATCGAATCGCTCCGCGCACTCATTCCGAAAACCGTTCTGGTCGTTGCGAAGATCGAGAAGGATGTCGCGCTGCAGAACATTGAGGAGATCTTGCGCGCGACCGATGCTGTGATGGTGGCCCGCGGCGACCTTGGTGTCGAGTTGCCCTTCGAAGAAGTGCCCATCGCGCAGAAAAATATCATTGCGCTCGCCAATCGCATGGGGCGGCCGGTGATCACGGCCACACAGATGCTCGAGTCCATGATCGAGAATCCCCGCCCAACACGCGCCGAAGCCAGCGACGTGGCCAACGCGATTCTTGATGGCACCGATTGCGTCATGTTGTCCGCGGAGACCGCCGCCGGCGCCTATCCGCGCCTCGCGGTCGAGGCCATGCGCCGCATCATCCATGAGATTGAGACGCATCCGCGCGCCTTGGCAATGGGACGGCAAGAGCGTCGCGTCGCGAGTGGAGTCAACACCGAAGAAGCGATCGCGGCGGCCACGGTCGCTGCCGTGCGCATGCTTGACGCGCCTCTGGTGGTGGTCTTCACCAAGAGCGGTTTCACCGCGCGCATTGTGGCGTCGCATCGGCCGACGGTGCCCATTCTGGCGCTCACCGACGAACCACGCGTCTGTCGCCAACTCTCGCTGGTCTGGGGGGTGGTCTCACGGCTCGTCCCCACCGCCCGCGGCTATGATCACATGGTGGCCATGGCGCTTCGCGAAGCTCTCGATCTCGGACTGGTCACGAAAGGGGATCGCGTGCTGGTAACCGCTGGCGTGCCGTTCGACGTGCCCGGAACAACCAACCTGTTGAAGGTCGAAACGGTGTGATGCGGTTGTGAAACTGCGCTTCCTGGGTACCGGCACGAGCTTCGGCGTGCCGCAGATCGGGTGTCACTGCGCGGTCTGTCGATCAACCGACCCGCGCGACCAACGCACCCGCTGCGGTGCCGTGATCGAAACGGATCACGGCACTCGGCTCCTCATCGATACGCCGCCCGAGCTCCGGCTGCAGTTGATCGCCGCAGACATTGATCACGTCGATGCTGTGCTCTTCACGCACGAACACGCCGATCATATCCATGGGATCGACGATCTTCGCGCGTTCTCGTTGCGCAGCGGCCAGCGCATGCCCATGTATGGCGACCAGCAAACACTCGCCGTGTTGCGCGAACGGTTTCCCTATATTGTCGAAGAGCATCTCAAGCCGGTCGCGGGTACCTCGCGACCGGAAGGGCAGATGATCCCGGTGACCTCAGGGGTCGCCTTCCGAATCGGCGACACCGACGTTCTTCCCTTCACTGTACCCCATGGTCGGACCAGTGTGCTGGCCTATCGCTTCGGCGACATCGGCTACGTGACTGATGCCAAGACGATCCCGGAGTCGGCGCGATTGGCGCTGGCCGGCGTTCGCGTGCTGGTATTGAATGCACTGTTGCGCGACGCCCATCCGACGCATCTCTCAATCGCCGAAGCCATTTCCGCGGCCCGAGAGATCGGTGCTGAACGCACCTTCCTCACGCACTTGACGCACCATACGTCCCACGCTGAGCTCGCTGCGGAACTGCCGTCTGGGATCAGTCCCGCCTACGACGGTTTGATCGTGACAGTCGACCCATCGAGCTGGTGAAGTCACATTGATGGTCTGGCCGTCCGCTTTTTCCGGTTTGCCCCTGCCAAAACGGCTCCAATAGGGGGAACTTTCAAACGGGCCGGCTCCCCGGGTCCCGTTCGGCTGTCTCGCTTGCTCCCCATTTTGCCGATGACTACTGACTCTCCCTCCACTACGACATTCGCCCTCGGCGGCGCAGTCACGATCGAAGCCGGTGTCGTGCATCTCCACGACGCCACCGCACTCGCGTCCTCGCACATGGACGCCCTCGTCTGGCAGGCCGTGTTCGCCGACGAAGCGGCTCGTAACACCGCGCGCTGGTTACTCTGGGAACTCGGACAGATCGCGGGCGTACGCCCCGCATCGATCCACGATCTCTACGTCGCTCGCGGCCAGGGTCACTGCGCTGGGTTCACCGTGCCGGCGATCAACGTCCGCGGCATGTCGTACGATACCGCGCGTGCAATTTTTCGCACAGCCAAGGCGATCGACGCCGGCGCGTTCATCCTTGAAATCGCACGTTCAGAGATCGCGTACACGGAACAGCGACCGGCCGAGTATGTCTCAGTCATGCTCGCGGCAGCGCTCCGCGAAGGATTTCGTGGACCACTGTTTATTCAAGGCGATCACTTCCAGGTGAACCACAAGAAGTATGCGGTCGATCCGGTCACCGAAGTGAATGCGGTCAAGTCGATTGTGAAGGAGGCGGTCGCCGCTGGCTTCTACAACATCGACGTCGATACGTCGACGCTGGTCGATCTCTCGAAAGCGACACTTGCCGAGCAGCAGCGACTGAACTACGAAGTCTGCGTGGACATCACGCGCGCCGTACGCGCCGAAGAGCCCGAGGGCGTCACGATCTCCATCGGTGGCGAGATCGGTGAGGTCGGTACCGAGAACAGCACACCAGCGGAGCTTGAAGCGTTCATGGATGGCTTCAATGCCACCCTCGCCGCACAGGCGCCGGGCATGGCCGGACTCTCCAAGATTTCGGTGCAGTCGGGCACGTCGCATGGCGGTGTCGTGCTGGCGGACGGTTCTATCGCCGACGTCGCGCTCGATCTCGATACGCTGGCCACGTTGTCCCGTATCGCCCGCGACAAGTACAGCTTGGCCGGCGCGGTGCAACATGGAGCCTCCACGCTCCCCGATGGGGCCTTCAACAACTTCCCACGCACCGAAACGGCGGAGATCCATCTCGCCACGAATTTTCAGAACATCATGTACGATCATCTGCCGGCCGAGCTCAAGCGGGAGATCTACGCGTGGCTGGATGCGAACGCGAAAGATGAGCGCAAGGCGACCGATAGCGACGGGCAGTTCTACTACAAGACGCGTAAGAAAGCGATCGGGCCGTTCAAGAAGCAGCTCTGGGCGTTACCCCTCGATGTCCGTGCCGCGCTCGGCGCGGCCTACGATCAGAAGTTTGGGTTTCTCTTTCGCCAGCTGGCGATTGCCGGCACGCGTGAAACCGTGTCACGCTTCGTGAAGCCGCCGATGCAGCGTCGCACAGCACCCGATGGGGAGACCAAGTTCATCGCGGCGCCCGACGATGCCGATTTGAGTGACTAAGTTGGAAGCGGTGGAGCGAGAGCCCTCACCGAGGGGGCCTTCGCTCCGCCGACTGTCGTTCCCATTCAGGAGGTTCGCATGTCGCGACGAGATGAGTATGATGACGAACGCGTGGTGGTGGTCGAGCAGGGCGGGGGCGCAAACGGCGTCGGTATGCTGCTGTTGGGGCTGGCTATCGGTGCCGGTGCCGCGCTGCTCCTGGCTCCGGCAAGCGGACGCGAAACGCGCGACCGATTGCAACGCGAGGCGCGTCGCGCAGGAAGCAAAATGAAAGACCTCGGTGAGACCGTCTCCGACGGCGTCACCGATCGCGTGAAGCGTACGCGGGCAAATTTTGATGAACGCGTGGAACATGCGAAAGAGGCGGTTCGCTCGCGCACCCACGCCGTGACTGATGCCGTGCACGCCGGTCGCGACGGTGCAGCCCAGGCGCGCGTCGAGCTGGAGCGAGCGGTCGCGGATTCCAAACGTGCCTATGCTGAAAGCCGTCGCGCTCGGTCAGCGCCGCAATTGGGGAACGAGACCGCTGACGACGTTACGGGCGAGAGTTAGCGCCTCATGGGACGTTGTCCGACGCGCCTGGAATCAGGGCGCCGAGGACAACGTACTCTTTCTCGCGGGCGGGCTGGCGTTCAACGTCCTGCTCGCCCTCGTCCCTTTTGTGCTTCTGCTCATTTCCGGCACAGCGCTCCTCCTCGGTCGTCAACCAGAGGAGGCTGCGCAAACGGTCACGGGACTGTTGCAAGCGTTCCTGCCAACGGATTCCATGACAGCGTCTGAATTGCTGCGTACAACCATCACCGATGTGCTGCAGACGCGTGGCGCGGTCACGGTGTATGCGGCCATCGGATTCGCGTGGTTTTCGACGCGGCTGTTCGGGTCGTTGCGGAGCGTACTCGCGCAAGTCTTTGATGGCGACGATCACGGCATTGTCGTTGGCAAGCTCTACGATTTATTGTCCACGGGTATCGCCACGGTCGTAATCGTGGTGTACATCGCGGTGTCGGCGTACCTTGGTCTGGCCACCACGCGAGGCGTCGCGTTGCTGGTGCGTCTTGGGTTGCGCGACGAGACCATGAGCGGGCTCGCCTACGTCAGCGGGCGACTCGTCGGACTCTCACTCGTCTTCGGGTTGTTCTATGCGCTCTATCATGGGTTGCCTCGTCGTCGACCGTCAACGCGGACCGCGTTGCTCGCTGCGCTCACGGCGACGGCCCTTTTCGAAATCGCGCGCAACATCTTTGCGATGCTGGTTCGGCGTTTTGATCCGAGCTCACTCTACACCGGAACGATCGCCGCGGTCGTCGCGGTCGTTTTCTGGACCTACTATGGGTCACTGCTTTTCCTTGTTGGCGGCGAGATCGCGCAGGCCATCCAGCTCCGTCGGGTTGCACGTGCGGAAACACTTGCCGCACGCGTCACCAGTCCTCCCGCGGGACGGGCGAAGCCTCGTCGCACCAAGTAGCCACGGCGCGACGCGGACATCGCCCTTCATTTTTCACTCGGCATGACAACGTTCATCGATCTGCGCAGCGACACCGTCACGCGTCCCACAGCGGCCATGCGCCGCGCCATGGCCGACGCCGAAGTCGGCGACGACGTGCTCGACGGAGACCCCACAACCGCACGGCTGGAATCGCTGGTTGCCGAACGTCTCGGCAAAGAACGCGCACTCTTCTTCCCGACCGGCACGATGGCCAATCAGGCGGCGATCGGTGTGCACGCGCCACCTGGCACGGAGATCCTTGTCGACGCCGAGTCGCATATTGTGCATTGGGAAATGGCTGGTGTGGCCGCCCTCGCTGGCGCGCAGATTCGTCCCGTGATCAGTAACGGACCGATCATGCGCGCCGACGATCTGGCGCGCACGATTCGCCTGCCGTCCGCGGAAGCGCCGGAGGCGTCGCTGGTGTGCGTGGAGAACACGCACAATGGTGCCGGTGGGATGGTGACATCGCTGGATGCGCTGGCGGCGCTCCGCGATGTTGCGCAGCGCCACGGCCTTCCCCTGCACATCGACGGGGCCCGGCTCTGGAATGCGTCGGCGGCGACGGGCACATCCCTCGCGGATTTCGCGGCGTGCGCCGACAGCGTCATGGTATCATTCTCAAAGGGCCTCGGCGCGCCGGTTGGCGCGGCGTTAGCTGGGTCGCGCGCATTCATCGATCGTGCGCGGCGCGTGCGCAAGCGCCTTGGCGGTGGCATGCGACAGAGCGGCATTCTCGCCGCCGCCGCGCTGTACGGCATGGAACACCACCTTGAACGCCTGCAGGACGATCACGGATCTGCGCGGTATCTCGCGCAGAACCTCGACGGCCTGAACGGCGCAATGGTCGTGCCACCCGATACCAATATTGTCATGATCGATTTGCCGACCGCGACCGCGACCGATGTCGTGGCGCGGGCAAAGTCCGTTGGCGTGCTCATCTCTGCCTGGACGGCCTCGCGTGTGCGATTGGTCACGCATCTGGACGCGCCGGCGGGACTGGTCGCCGAGGCCGCGCTGCGGCTGGCGAGGGTCTTTTAACAGACGGCCTCGGCCGGGTTGGCCTGCCGTGCGATGCACACTATACTTCCCAATGCTCCGGGTCCCGGAGGGCGACAGCCCACCAACCCCGTCAGGACCCCGAAGGTAGCAGCGGCACGTGGAATCTGGCGTCGCTTCGTCAGGCCCGGAGCACTGCGCGCGGGAGGATTCACTCCGCAAGGAGATGGACCTCCCGCGCGTTTTTTTGCGGACCGTTCGGGCTGCGGGCTGTGAACAGGTTGCCGCTCTACGCTACCACTTGAGCATCGGGGAATCGCGATAGAGCCCGGGAATGTGCGCCGAGTGATACAGCGGCTCTCCCGAGGCGACCAACCGTGAAAACTCGGCGTCCGACATAGGCGGCGACATCAGGAAACCCTGACCCATAATGCAGCCGAGTTCCTGCAGCGCCGTCAGTTGTCGCTCAGCCTCAATGCCCTCGGCGATCATGACAAGGCCCATCGTTTCGCCCAGCGACAGGATCGCGCGCGTCAGCGCGTCGTCGCTGGCGCCACCGCCGAGTTGCGTGATGAACGATCGATCAATTTTCAACACGTCGATCGGGAATCGCTGCAGATGTGAAAGCGATGAATACCCCGTGCCAAAATCGTCGAGCGCCAACGTCACACCCAGGTCCTTGAGTGCGCGCATGGTCACGATCACCGCGTCCGCATTGGATCTCATTGCCGTTTCGGTCATTTCAATGGTCAGTCGCCCCACGTCAAGACCCGTCGCCGCCAACGCCGCCTGCACGTCTTCCACCACGCTGACTTCCTGCATGTGTCTGCCGGAGAGGTTGACGGACACGTTGAGTGTTGGACCGTCCGTGTTGGGTGCGCGCCACCGCATCGCGTCGCGGCAGGCTACGAGCAGCACTTGCCGACTGATCTGACTCATTAACCCGATATCTTCGGCGATCGGGACAAAGACATTGGGAGAAATCAGGCCGCGCGTCGGATGATGCCAGCGGAGCAGCGCTTCGGCACCAAGGATTTCGCCAGTCTGGAGATCCACGAGCGGCTGGTAGTGCACCTGGAGCTCGTCGCGCTCCACCGCCCGTCGCAAGTCCGCCTCCAGCAACAAGCGATCGGTAATCCCGTCTCGCATGACCGGTTGGAATCGCACCACCCGCCCGCGACCCTCGTGTTTGGCGACGTACATGGCCACGTCGGCATCGCGGATCAGGCTTTCCAAATTGATGCCCTTTGGCGCCTGGGCCACACCGATACTCGCCCCAACAAAGACCTCGCGTCCGTCAACCAGGAATGGGCGCGTGAGCTGCGCAAGGAGCCGGCTGGCGGTGCTCATGCTCGACTGCACATCGGCATCTTCGATCAGCACGGCGAACTCGTCGCCACCAAGGCGGGCCACGGTGTCGCCGGCGCGTACTTCGCACTCGATCCGTCGTGCCGCCTGGCGGAGCAACTCGTCGCCAGCGGCGTGTCCGAGGCTATCGTTGACGCTCTTGAAGTGGTCAAGGTCGATGAAAAGCACACCGATGTCCACGTCGCCGCGCTCACGACGACCCAGCGCGTGGGTGACGCGGTCGGTGAAGAGCGACCGATTCGCCAGCGCCGTCAGCGGATCGTGAAAGGCTTGCCACGCAATCTTGCTTTCCAGGGCGCGTCGGTCGGTGACGTCGCGGGCATTCAGGACAATCCCTGAGATGCTGTCGGTATGCAGCTGGTTACTGCCCACCACTTCAAGCCAGCGCCATTCCCCATTCGCCTGCGCCGCGCGGCACACGATCTCTGACTGATCCGCGTCGCCTCGTGCGAGGCGCCCCAGCAATAGGCGCGTCGCTTCGGCGTCTTCAAGGTGGACGATATCGAGCAGATTGCGGCCAATCAGCGCGTCCGCACCAAACCCCATCATGTGCTTGACCGACGGGCTGACGTAGCGCGTCGTGCCGTCCAGGTCAACGACCACAATCAAGTCAGACGCGTGATGGACGAGCGCGGCCATACGACTGTCGGCGGCACGCTCGGCGGCGACGGCATCCAGTCTGGCATGCTCACCGATCACCAGCGATTGTCGGAAAAGCACGGCGGCGAGCAGCAACAGGACGCCCGCGGCGACGCCGCGGACCGCATCGAGGTCGCCAAGCTGCACCACGTACACGAGGAGCAGACCCACAATGCCGACGCAGGCATAGGCGAGCGATCCTGTGTGTCGCGGCAATCGGTCAGCCGACGGTGATTCGAGCGCATACACACGCGCACGCCGAGCGCTCATCGTGATGAAGCCATACCATGCCACCCAACACACATTGTTCAGCTCACCAAAGGTCTCCTCGGACGTGATGACCTGATGCGCATAGAGCATGTCCGCGATGGTCTTCACGCCGAAGCCGATCAGGAGAAGCCGGAAGGCTGCTGCATGCTCTTGGCCAGCGTGTCGCCACAACATGACCAGCAGTGCACTCACCAGCATGATGTCAACCAGCGGATAGCTGAGATTCAGCAGCGCGCTGAGGGATTGCTCCCAGTTCTGTGTCGGCGCTCGCACCGGAGACAACCAATACACCACCGTCGCTGCAGTGATAGCCGCAATCGCCGCATCCAGTTGCACGCGAACGCGCTCGGCACGAGTCGGCCCGAGCCCGGGAAACGATCCCAGACTCCACAGCGCCAGTGGCACGAAGGCACAATACGCTACGTCGGCTATGCTGAGCGGAGGACGCTCGCCAGTCATTAACGCGATGACGGCCCAGATGACATCGCCGAGCCAGCAGCTCCCGACCGCCAACGCCATCAGACTCCACGCGCGACGGCTATCCGCGTCGAGGTTGGTGGCCCGCGCGGCACTGACGAGTGCAAGAACGGTCGGCGCTCCAACGACCAGAAACGCCACATTCAAGAGCATCGCGTGCGACGACGCGGTCGGCCAATCGAGCAGGCCCGAGAGCGCGACACACAGCGCCGTCGCGAATTGCATCGCGATCAGGAGCCTGCCCAAGGCCATTCGTCGTGGCACGGAGTTCAGCTCGTGGTGCCGGTCAACGCGCCCACGTGCTGGACGCGACGCGATGCGCGATCAGACACCCGCACGTGCCTCGCGGAGTCCTGATAACCGATGTGATCTGTACCCTGGGGTCCATCGACGAACATCGTGTGCGACTGGAGAGCGGATAGGGAGTCGCGGGGTGCGGTTGCCGTCACACCAACGGCAATCCCGTTCTACGACCGGTATTGGCGATGCGGATAGCGCCGAAACGCCACCCCGTCAGAGTACCAACGAATTGAGCGGACCGAGGTCACAGCCAGTGGCGCCATCCGTCACACGCCGGGACCTGCAAGCCACTAAATTGTCCGGATCATGTCCATTGCCCTCGCCCGCAAGTATCGCCCGCGGAATTTCGCCACCGTGGCCGTCCAGTCCCATGTGGCTCACACGCTCAAGGGGGCCATCGCCAGAGGTCGGGTGGCGCACGGCTACTTGCTCTGCGGCCCCCGCGGCACCGGCAAGACCACGTTGGCCCGTGTCCTCGCCATGGCGCTCAACTGCGAGCGGCTCGCCGAATCGCGGCGACAGGCCGCAAACACGGGAGCGGAAGACGCGCTTGACGGTGAACCCTGCGGCCGGTGCACCAGCTGCGAACGGATCTGGAGCGGGGGGGCGTCACTCGACGTCGTCGAGATCGACGCCGCATCGAACCGCGGGGTCGATGACGCGCGCGATCTGCGCGAGCGCGCGATGTATGCACCGTCGGGAGACGACCGATACAAGGTCTACATTGTCGACGAAGCGCACATGCTCACGCGCGAGGCGTGGAACGCGTTGCTCAAGGTCCTTGAGGAACCACCACCGCGGGTGGTGTTTGTCTTTGCTACGACCGAACCACAAAAGATTGCCCAAATGGCCGCGCCGGTGCTTTCGCGACTGCAACGGTTCGACCTGAAGCGCATCGGACCGTCGGAGATTCGTGAACGGCTGGCGTTGATCCTGCGCGAGGAGGGCCTGAGCTTTGAAGACGATGCGCTGGCGATGATTGCGCGGGCCGCCGACGGCGGTCTGCGCGACGCCTTGTCGCTGACCGACCAGGTGCTCTCGCTCGGCGAGAGCAGTGCCGTCACCGCTGAGCGGGTGCGTATCGCGCTGGGTCTTATTCCGGATGAGGAGTATCTCGCGCTGCTCGATCTGATCACCGAGCGACGTGCGGCCGACCTGTTTCCCGCCGTGCAGCGCTTAGCCGATGCCGGCGTCGACTTCACGCTGGTATTGTCGGGGCTTGGCGATCTTCTCCGGGCGCAGCTGGCCATCGCGCTGGGCGGGGCTCCGCCGGATCTCCCCGAGCGACTGCGCGCCGCCCTCGCCGAGCGAGCCGGACGGGTTACCCCAGGCGATTTGCTGCGCATGCTTCATGCCCTGCTCGAAATGGAACCCATGTTTCGACGAAGCGGCCAGCCGCAATTGTTGCTCGAAACGCTCCTCGTGCGATTCGCGCTCCTGGACCGCACGGTCGAACTCGAAGAGGTCTTGAAGGGATTCGGTGATGGCGATCGTCCAGATCCTCCACCCCGGCGCGTCGCCGTCGAGTCACGCGTCGCCTCGGCGCACGCGCTCCCCCCGTCGCCACCGGCCATCGTCGCGACCGCACTCCCGGTCGCTGACTACGTCGCGCCGCCACTCCCCCGATCGGCAACGCAACAGGCGGCCCGCACCGCCGCCGCCGCGCAGATCGCCGAGTCCGTCCGCGCTCCCAGAAAGGTCGAGAACGTGCGCCCACCGACTCCCGCTCCATCGTTGGACGTGGTGTTGGAACGCTGGAGCGAAGTGTCCGAGATGATCAAGTTGAACGGCCGAGGCGCCGTGGCGCAGGCCCTGCAATGGCTGCGCCCGATCGAGGTCACGGAGCAGGGCAACGTTGTTCTTGGATATGCCCCCAACGACGATACATGGGCCCGCGCCGCAGAGAGTGCCCGCGCTGATATTGTGGCCGCCCTTCAGGGCTGCTTTGCCGGTCTGACGTCGTTTAGCGTACGTGTACAAACTGCCCGGTCTGATGTTGCAGCCGCGGACGGCAGTAACCCGTCGAAAAGGATCACCGCGCACGATGTGAAGAAGGAGCGATTGGATGCGATGACCTCGCGCGACCCACTGCTCCAAGCCGCCGTAACGCTACTGGACCTCGAGCTCAGGGATAGGTAGCAAGTCCTCCCTACTGAAGGAAGAAGTACTTATGTACTGCAGGAAGAAATACTGAGTACTGCAGGAAGAAATACTGAGTACTGCAGGAAAAAGTACTAAGGACTGCAGGAAAAAGTACTAAGGACTGCAGGAAGAAGTACTTCGTACTGCAGGAAGAAGTACTCCCTACTGAAGGAAAAGTACTAAGTACTGCCCGTCAGTACTCCCTACTCTATACTCCCTACTCCCGACTTCCCAATGTCTGACCTCTTCAAGATGCTCGACACGTTCAAAAACATGCAGTCGAAGCTGCAAGAAACACAGGAAGCGCTCGCCAAGCGTTCATTCAGCGGGTCTGCGGGCGGCGGCATGGTCACAGTGCAGTGTGATGGCAAGCTGCAGCTCACGCGCATCAAACTGGAGCGGACGGTCGTCAATCCCGATGACATTGAGATGCTTGAGGACCTCATCGTCGTGGCCGCAGCTGAGGCGCAGAAGAAAGCGGCCGACGCCATGCAAGAGGAAATGGGAAAACTGACTGGCGGCATGAACTTGCCGTTCAAACTGCCGTTCTGAGTCCACGTGTCGGTGATCGATGATCTCACGAGCGAACTCGCGCGGCTTCCCGGGATTGGGAGGAAAACGGCGCAGCGACTCGTCTTCCACTTGCTGCGACAACCGTCGGACCAAAGCCGTCGGCTCGCGGAGGCGTTGGTCTCTTTGGTGGATCGTGTCCGGACCTGCGAGCGGTGTCGCAATCTGACGGAGGCGCCTTTGTGCGCACTGTGCTCCGATCCGCGTCGCGACGGACAGCTGATTTGTGTCGTGGAGCAAGCGTCCGACATCGCCTCGATCGAACGATCCGGAGAATTCCGGGGCGTGTATCATGTGCTCGGTGGTCGGCTCTCACCGCTGGACGGGGTTGGCCCGAGTGACTTGGCGATCGACGCCCTCTTCAAGCGCATCGAGCCCGAAGCGGTGCGCGAGGTCATCCTCGCCACCAACCCCTCGATCGAAGGCGAGGCGACCGCGCTCTTTCTGCAACGGCAACTGTCCACGTACGGTGTCCGCATTACGCGGATTGCTCGCGGCCTGCCCATCGGCGGGGACCTTGAATATGCCGACGGCGTAACGATCGCTCAGGCGCTCTCGGCCCGCCGAGAGATGCTATGAGGCGGCCACCGGCGACCGTCGTCGCGGTCGGGCTCTTGCTGGGGGTCGCAGCCGGGTTCGTGGCGTGGAGCGACCAGCAATCGCGCTACCGACAGTCGCTGTTCCATCCCAGCCCCCGGAGACGACTGGCGGCACTCGGTTACCTTCGGGCGCACCCAAGCGTTGATAATGCGCGACTCCTAAGCGACTATATGCGCTGGGAGCCGTTGCCATTGCTGCGCCGTCGGGCCCGAGGGGTTCTGCGGCGGACCGAGCAGCGGTTACGTTGGTAGCATCCCCCCCCGTTGTGCCAGCCACGTAACAGTGCGTGCCGGACAGCGGTGCCTGAATCCTTCGCCCATACGTTCATGCCTGTTGGCGCTGCCACTTGGTCGTTTACCGAGGATGACTTCGGCGCGATCACGATTACGCTGCAACGCTTTCTGTACGACGCAAAGGCGCGTTGTGCGCTATTGGTCGATCGCAGCGGTCAGCTGGTCGCGACGGTTGGCGAGCCGCCCAACTTCGACGCGACCGCGTTCGCCACACTCACCGCCGCCGATTTCAGCGCCAACGATCAATTGGCGCGACTGATTGGAGAGAGCGACTTCAGCGTGCTGTTCCATCAGGGTGAACGCGAGTCGATGTACCTCGCCGACATTGCTCGGCGCGTGATTCTCGTGGTCCTGTTTGACAATCGCACCACCCTTGGCCTTGTTCGACTGCGCATGAAAGCGGCGGTCGACGAGCTGACCCGCACCTTCGAAGGCGTGTTCGCACGCAGCGGGAGCTCGCAGTCGGCCCCTCCGGGATTTCTGGCGGGCGCGGAAGACGAGATCGACCGGCTTTTTCAGTAAGAGACGTTAAACGATGTCGATGATCAACTATGCGTCCCGCGAAATCAATTGCAAGATCGTGTACTACGGTCCGGGACTGGGCGGCAAGACGACGAACCTCGAGTATGTGTATGGCAAGGTGTCACCGAATACCCGTGGCAAACTGATATCGCTGGCGACGGAAACAGAGCGCACGCTGTTCTTTGATTTCCTCCCCGTCGATCTTGGCACCATCCGTGGATTTCGCACGCGATTTCATTTGTACACCGTACCCGGGCAGGTGTACTACAACGCCAGCCGCAAGCTGATTTTGAAGGGCGTTGATGGTGTGGTGTTCGTCGCCGATTCGCAAGCGGAACGGGCCGAGGCCAACGTGGAGTCGATGCAGAATCTGTACGACAACATGGCGGCGTACGGATACGATCTGACCACGATGCCGTTTGTCGTGCAGTACAACAAGCGCGATCTGCCGAACGCGGCGTCGATTGCGGAACTGCAGGACATGCTCAATCCAGGCTGGGACGTGAGCGATCCTGAGCGGATGCGTCCATTGGTCGACCCGTTTCGGCCCAACGAGATGTTGGTGACCCAGCTCCCCACGGGGGAATGGGTCGAACGCGCTCCCTATTTTGAAGCGGTGGGTGTCACAGGCGATGGGGTATTCGATACTTTAAAGGCAGTGTCGAAGTTGGTCCTCAAAACCCTCGCCTAGTCACGGCCTGTCTTCCTCCGTCGGAGTTGTGCGTCTGTGAACCTGCCCAACGCGATCACCGTCGGACGTATCGCCCTGACACCGCTGATTGCCTGGCTGCCGTTCACCACGTCGTGGACGGCCCGGCTGGCCGCCTTCACGCTGTTCTTGATTGCCGCCGTGACGGACTACTGGGATGGCCACCTCGCGCGTCAGCGTGGGCTCGTCACCGACCTCGGCCGGTTGCTCGATCCGCTTGCTGACAAGCTGCTGTTGGTGGCTACGCTGGTGCCCATGTATTGGCTGCAACGTCACTACACCTTACTGGCGCCTGACGGCACCCTGCCGGAGCCGTCGCCGCTGCTGTTTCAGACGCCGATCGGGGCCGTGTCACTGCCACTTTGGATTGTGCTGGTCGTGTTGGGGCGAGAGCTGTTCATGACGATCTTTCGCACCGTGGCGGCGCGCCGCGGACTGGTGATCGCGGCGATTGGCCCGGCGAAGTGGAAAACCACTTTCCAGAGTATTTGGCTGGGCGCGGCGTATTTCTGGTTCTTTGCGACCACCTTCGCGGCGCATCAGGGGTGGCATGGCGGTGAGTCGTGGCGCGCCTTTGCCTACTTCAATGGGTTTGTTGGGGTGGTGAGCATGGTGGGCGCTTTGGCACTGACGCTGTGGAGTTTGTGGTTGTATATGCGTCGGTATGGTCGGGCGGTGGTAAGTGGGGAGCCCGTCGCGCAGTAACGAGGACGTGAGGAGGTGGCGTCACACGTGGAGATCATGGGCGCTGCACGCCGTTAACTTTCCGCGATGTCTTTCCCTATCGAAATCGTCACCATCGGCGATGAGCTGCTGCTCGGCTTTACCATCGACACCAACGCCGCTTTCCTGGCCCGCGCGCTCGCAGGCCTCGGCGTGCAAATCGTACGACGCGCAACCGTCGGTGACGCGCCTGATGGCATCACCACGGCCATTCGCGAAGCGCTGGAACGCACGGGGGCAGTCATCACCACCGGTGGCCTTGGCCCCACCGCCGACGATCGCAGCAAGCCGGCGATCGCAGAGATTTTCGGCCGCGCGATGGTCATGGACAAGGCTATTCTCGCGGCGCTCGAACTGCGGTGGCGCACGCGTTTTGGCGTCGACATGCCCGTCAGCAATCGCCAACAAGCGATGGTCCCCGAAGGCGCCACGATCCTGCCCAATCGCCACGGCTCGGCGCCAGGTATCTGGTTGGAAGACGACCGCGGCCGGTGGGTCGCTATGTTCCCCGGTGTCCCTCGCGAAATGCGCGGCATGGTGACTGATACGCTCGTGCCGCGCCTGCGTGACCGCCTGCCGCAGGACGGTCCGGTTGTCCGCTCACGCACCGTGCGAACGGCCAGCATCTCCGAATCGGCCATCGCCGACCGGCTCGGGGAGTTGGGGCGTGGCGTGGATGGGTTCCCACTCGCCTTTCTGCCCGGCATTGATGGCGTGGACCTCCGCCTGACATCGAACGGGTTTTCGTCTTCGGAGACAGAACACCGATTGAACGCCGCAGCGGCCAAGCTGCACGAGCGCATCGGCACGTTCGTCTACGGCCAGGGCGACGACGATTTGGCCGCTCTGATGCTTGGCGAGTGTGCCACCCGCGACGCGACCATCGCCGTCGCCGAGAGTTGCACGGGCGGACTGTTGGGTGCGCGCCTGACAGCGGTTCCCGGATCGAGTCGTGTGGTGCAGGGCGGCGTGATTGCCTACGCCAACGAGGTAAAAACGCGTGAACTTGGCGTTGCCCCGAGCGACCTCGAAGCCCACGGCGCTGTATCAGAACCTGTCGCTCGCGCGATGGCGTCTGGAGTGCGCGCCAAGTTTGGCACCACCATCGGCATCGGCATCACCGGTATCGCGGGCCCGGATGGTGGCACACCGGAAAAGCCGGTGGGTACCGTATGGGTAGCGGTTGACGTGGACGGTGACGTGCACGCAGTCAGCGCGATCATTCCCGGCGACCGTGGCGAGATTCGACAACGTGCGGCGCAGTTGGCACTCGATCGCCTGAGGCGGGCCTTTCTTCGCGACAGTGCGTCGGAAGGATGGACCGTACGTGGTTGACCTGGCGCACTAAACTTTCGTCTTCCTTACGCGTATGGTTCCCATTCACTGCTTCCAGTGATTCGGCACGCCAGTCGCCTGCTTTTCAAGTACCAGAGACCATGACTGATCATACGGACCCGATGCAAAACGCGCAGACCGATACCCAAGCCGACGGCGTTGCGGAATCCGCCGCGACCGACGCCCTCGACGCCGCCGTGCTGTCTACCGAGCAACGCGAGATCAATACGCTCAACGATCGCTTGCTGCGCACCGCCGCCGAGTACGACAATTTTCGTCGCCGCGCGGTGAAGGAGCGACAAGAGGCCGGCTGGCGCGCACAGGGTGATCTCGTGCGCGGCATCCTCGATGCGCTCGACGACATTACGCGCTTTGCACACGTCGACCCTTCAACGCTCGACTCGAAGACGGTGGTTGACGGGGTGTTGATGGTCGAAAAAAAGCTCTTCAAGTCGCTCGCCGGCCATGGCTTTGAAACGATCGATGCGACGGGACACCTGTTCGATCCCACTCGGCACGAGGCGGTCAGCACGGCGCCGGCACAGAGCGCCGAAGAAGACGGCATGGTTGCGGTGACGTTTCAAGTCGGGTACGTGATCAATGGCCACGTGCTCCGTCCGGCGCGTGTGGTCGTGAAACAGTTTACGGGCGCTGCGCCGCTCGTGTCCTGAGAACCTTGCGCTGACGTCTACAGGATTCCGCACCATTCATGGCCAATAGCAAGGACTTCTACGCGGTCCTCGGTGTCGCTTCGACGGCATCAGCCGACGACATCAAAAAACAGTACCGTCGGCTGGCCAAGAAATTCCATCCCGATGCGAATCAAAGCGACCCCAAGGCTGCTGAACGCTTCAAGGAAATTTCCGAAGCGCACAACGTGCTGGGTGACGCCGAAAAGCGAAAGCAATACGACGATATGCGCCGAGTAGGCGCGTTTGGCGGTTTCGGGTCGCGTCCATCGGCATCGTCCCCGTCGTCGCGCCCAAGTGGTTTTGGCACGACGGGCCCTGGGCAATCGGGAAGCGGCACGTTCAACGACTTCGATGTCGGCGGCATTGGCGGACTTGGTGATCTGTTCTCCTCAATGTTCGGTGGTGGCGCAGGCGCCGCGCCGGGCGGCGCGCGGGCCCGCACTCGCGGCCCGGAGCGCGGCCAGTCGATTGAGAAAACCGTGGAGGTTCCGTTTCGCGTTGCCGCCGTTGGTGGCAAAGTGCCAATCGAACTTGAGGTCAACGAGGAGTGCGCCACGTGTCATGGCTCTGGCGGCGCGCCGGGCGCCTCGCAGAAGACGTGCGCAGAGTGCAGCGGACGCGGCGTGATTTCTTTTGGCCAAGGCGGATTCGCCGTCAATCGCCCGTGTCCGGCATGTCTCGGTCGCGGGCAAGTGCCAAGCGAACGGTGCCCGACATGCAACGGGGCCGGCGAACAGCGTGCACGTCGCAGAGTCTTGATCGCCGTGCCCGCCGGTGCGGAGAAGGGAGCGAAGGTGCGCCTGAAGGGACAAGGTGGCAAAGGATCATCGGGAGGTCAGGCCGGTGATCTGGTCATCACGTTCGACGTGCAAGAGGATCGGTTTTTTCGGCGCGATGGACTGGATCTCGTAGCGACCGTGCCGATCAACATTGCGCAGGCGACATTGGGCTCCAAGGTGAGCGTCAAGACACTGGACGAAAAGAAGGTGGCGCTCCGTATTCCGGCCGGCACGTCAGCTGGAAAGCGATTCCGCATCGCGGGACAGGGGATCGAGAAAGACGGCCGTAAGGGCGACTTGATCGTCGAGGTCACGATCACCGTGCCGCCGACGCTGACAGAAGCGCAGGATAAAGCGATGCGCGAGTTCGCCGAGGCCGGCGGGATGAAGTTTTGAACGTCGCCAACGCTACGACGGCCTTTGCGTGCGGCACGCTTCGCGCGCGCGGCGTGAGCCTCGCCCTAGGCGCCGTGGTGCTCACCGCGCTTGCACCGCGGGTGAGCGCCGCACAATCAACGCCACGCGCAGCAGTCACCGCGCCGTCGGTCGGCGACGGGTGGCACGCTGAGCAGTGCATGGGCGGCATCACCTATGGAGCGCCTCTCAAGCTCGCCGCGTCGTATGGCGGTGGCTTCCTGCACGAGTCCAACAACGGTCCCGACGTCTGCGCCCTCGGCGTCGCGAAAGTCGGCCTCGGCGGTGCACAACTCAGTGCCGGCGTCGGCACAAGCTTCGCCCCCTGGGGCACCGGCGTCATGCTGACGGGCAACCTGCTGCGCACGTTCGCCAAACCGCTGCACGCGACCGGCAATGCAAACTACGTGGGCGCGTCGTTGCACCTCTGGCCCGCATTCGCGCTCGGCGGAGAACTGGGGTATTTCGTGCGACTCAGTGGTGGCGGGGACGCGGGCAAGCGCGTGGTCGGTTGGTCGGTGGGGGTAGGGTTTTAGTCGGGAGTAAGGGGAGTGAGTAGGGAGTAGGGGGTAGTGAGTAGGGAGTACGTACCTGCAGTAGGGGGTACCTTTACTGCAGTATCAAGTACTGGTTGCTGCAGTAGGAAGTACTCTCTACTGCAGTAGGAAGTACTCAGTACTGCAGTAGGAAGTACTCAGTACTGCAGTAGGAAGTACTCAGTACTGCAGGAAGAAGTACTCAGTACTGCACGTCAGTACTCCCTACTCAGTACTACATACTCCCGACTATCAAAAGCTCCCTACGGGAGCTTTTGATCACCCCTCCTCCCAAAACCACGTCGCCATCGTAGATCACCAGCGACTGGCCGGGCGAGATCGCGCTGACCGGCTCGTGAAATGCCAGTTCGATCACCGTGTCGTCCAACCGTATGATCGTCGCGGCTGCAGCTTTGGCGCGGCTGCGTACCTGCACATGCACCGTGTCACCGACACGGGGTGCGTCGACCAGCCAGCTGACATCGTGTGCAACGACGCCGCGGCCGAGTAGCGCGTCGCGCGGACCGATCACCACCGCACGTTCGTCCGGGAGAATCTCGACGACAAACATCGCATCGGCGAAACCCCCGGGGAGTCCTTTGCGTTGGCCGACGGTGAAGCGTGCGAAGCCATCGTGCTCACCGACCACCTCGCCCGTTGTGAGACGAAACGGGCCTGGTGAGAGTGATGGTGCATCGTCGCCCAGGTGTTCGCGGAGCACGCGTACATGATCGCCGTCCGGTACGAAACAGATATCCTGACTCTCAACCTTGTTCGCTGTGCGCAGGCCAAACCGTTTCGCAATCTCGCGCGTTTCGACTTTCGTTTGTGATCCGATGGGGAGCACGAGTCGGTCGAGTACTGTGCGGTCGATGCCCCACAAGAAATAGCTCTGGTCTTTTGCCGGATCGAGGCCGCGACGCATGACCGGCTGGCCGTTGCGCATCCCCATGCGCGCGTAGTGGCCGGTGGCCAACCATCGCGCGTCGATCGCATCGGCCTTGTGCAGTAAGTCGCGGAACTTGGTGAAGGTGTTGCAGCGCACGCACGGAATGGGCGTACGGCCGCGCGCGTACTCGCTCACGAAATCGCGCAGTACATCGTCGGTGAAGTGATCGACGAGATTCGTGACGTAATGCGGGATGCCAAGCGTGTCGCAGACACGGCGCGCGTCGCTGGTGGCGTCGAGCGAGCAGCAGGGGCGATCGGGTACGTCGGCGCCGTCCTGGTGCAGCTTCATCGTCACACCCACCACGTCACATCCCGCGCCGACCAGTAACGCGGCGGCTACCGATGAATCCACACCACCGGACATGGCGACGAGTACGCGCTCACCGGCTACTGGGCCCGTCATGCGAACGCGGGCTGTGGGCCGCGCGCCTTGGCGGCCAACGTGCACAGCACGTCGATCGCGCGTTCGATTCCGGCGTCGTCATTGAGACAGCCGAACGAGATGCGCAAGGCCGCGTTGGCAAGTGATGGAGGCACACCCATCGCTGTCAGCACGTGCGACGCCGAGACACTCCCGCTCTGACAGGCAGAGCCGGCGCTACAGGCAATCCCGCGTAGATCGAGCGCCATCAGCATCGACTCGCTGTCCGTTCCCGGGATCGAGAGGTTCGTGATGTGCGGCGCGCGCGCCGCCTGCTCACCGTGGATCACCAGGTCGGTGATCCGCGCGTGCAGGCGCGCTTCGAACGTCTCACGCATCACGCGCAGTCGACGGTCTTCAACGGCGTGTTCGGCGAGCACGAGCTCAGCAGCGGTCGCAAGTCCAACGGCGAACGCCACATTTTCGGTGCCGGGACGGCGTCCGCGATCCTGCGAGCCACCGTGAAACATTGGCTCGAGCGGTGTATTGCGTCGGATGAACAACGCACCGATGCCCTTCGGCGCTCCGATCTTGTGTCCGGAAAGAGTGAGCAGATCAAACGGCATGGTGGCCGCATTGATGGCGGTCTTTCCAAAAGCTTGCACGGCGTCGGTGTGAAAGACCACCCCGTTGGCTTTTGCTTCAGCGGCCAACGACGGCACATCTTGCATCACGCCGATCTCGTTGTTCACCCACATCACGCTGGCGACGGCCACGTGTGTGTCGATACATCGCGTGAAGTCCGCGCGGTCCAGGCACCCATTGGCATCGACCCGCACAAGCCGTGCCTCGCCGCCCTCGGCCGCCACCTGATGCACGGCCGCGAGCACCGCCTTATGCTCGATCGGCGTGGTCACGGCAGCGGTACGTCCGCCGGATTTCTGTGTACGGTACGCGCCGAGGATTGCAAAGTTGTCTCCTTCTGTGCCGCCCGAGGTAAAGCAGACTTCGTCGGGATGGGCCCCAAGGCAGACCGCCAGGCGCTCCCGGGCTTCGTCGAGCGAAACCCGCGCTTCGCGCCCCCACCGATGCACACTGGACGGGTTGCCGAAGCGAGGACCAAAAAACGGCTCCATCGCGGCCAGCACTTCAGCGCGGACGGGCGTCGTGGACGCGTGATCGAGATACACAGGATCTGGCATCCTGATAAGATACAAAAGTGGGCGATCACCCGTCACCCACGGTACTGACCCAGGCACCTCCCGATGTTCACCAGCTGCATTCACTGCACGGCCGACCTTGGTCGCAACGAGGCGTTTGAGCTGTTCCCCGTCGGGACTCGACTTGCCTTCGATGCGGCCCGCGGTCGGCTGTGGGTGATCTGCCGCGCCTGCGATCGCTGGAATCTGTCGCCCCTTGAGGAACGGTGGGAAACGGTCGAGGAAGCGGAGCGCCGGTTTCGAGACAGTCGCCTGCGCGTCAGCACAGATCAGATCGGATTGGCACGCCTGAAAGAGGGTGTCGAGCTGATCCGTATCGGATTGCCACAGCGGCCTGAAATGGCCGCTTGGCGCTATGGTGATCAATTCGGACGTCGTCGCAATCGGCAGATGTTGGTCACGGGCGCGGTGGTGGGGAGTGCGGTCGGCATCATTGGCGGAATGGTGGCCGTGGGCGTCAGCGTTGGCAGTTTTGCGGGCGTGTATGCCAATGCCGGGCTTTGGGACGCACTGATTCACGGTCGACAGAGCAAGTCGATCGGCAAGCTGGCGCTGCCGGATGGACGTTTGGTGGATGTGCAGCGACGGCACGCACGCATGAGTGCCTTCGAACGTGCCGAGCCCGGCCACCCGCTGCTGCTTCGACTCGAGTCGACCGTTGGATCACATCTGCTGGTCGGCGAGGACGCCATGCGTATTGCAGCCCGATTGCTGCCAACGGTGAATCGCTTTGGCGGATCGCGTTCGGAGGTGCAGGAGGCCGTGCGACTTCTCGACGAGATTGGCGATCCGATGGCCGTGATGACAACGATCCAGCAACGACACGGGCGGAAGGAGGGTGACAAAACGTGGGCCGACCGTGGTACGTGGGGCGTCGGAAAACGCCAAATGGTGTCGAAGCTTCCCGGCACGTTGCACTCGCTCGCCCCGCGTGAGCGGCTGGCCATCGAGATGGCCGTGCACGAAGAGCGTGAACGCCTGGCCATGCAAGGCGAGCTCCACGCACTCGAACGTGCGTGGCGCGACGCGGAAGAGATCGCGAAGATCGCCGACGATATGTTCGTCCCGGAAAGCGCACACGATGATCTCGAGCGCCTGCGTGGCGACGCTTCGCGCTCGACTCGCGACTCCGCCGAGTAACGCATGTACGCCACCGGTATTCATTGCGCCGCGCGACTGGGCAGCAACGACGCCATCGAAGCGATGCCAATCGGACGCCGAATGGCGTTTGATCAACTGCTTGGGCGTTTGTGGGTTGTCTGCCGCACCTGCGGGCGATAAAACCTCACGCCGTTCGACGAACTCTGGGAAGCACTTGACCAGTGCGAGCGGTCCTTTCGCTCAACGCGCGTCCGCGTGAGCAGCGACAACATCGGTTTAGCGCGCCTGCCGGATGGCACAGAGCTGGTGTGGGCCTCGGTGCGGTCTATCCGTTGCTGCACGTCGCCGGCATGGCGCGGCTCTTGATCGCGGAACAGAAAAGCGGTCCTCTCCTCCGCAACGCGACGACGGAACGTGGCTCGCGCCGCTTGGTGCACCTCGGCTGATTGAGATGGCGGGCACACGCGAGTAATGGGGCACTGATATCGGTATCTGGGCGAGTGGGAGCAGCCGTCAATCGCGACGGCGTTGGGCTGATCGAAGCGGCCGGCGGACCAGACCAGTTCGCGCGATGGGCAACCACGAAGCGACGTGAGTGGGTGTCGAGGAGCGCGTTCGGCGACACGGGAGATCTCAACCACACCCCGGTGGCTGCACGACTGGCCTGCGAGATGGCGCTTCACGAGGACAGCGAACGCCACGCGATGCAGGGCGAACGCGCGCTGCTCACGCGCGCATGGCAAGAGGCGGAAGAGATTGCGGTGATCTCCGATGCGCTGGCCGTACCCGCGCGCGTTCAGAGTGCGCTGGCGCGGCTGAAAGACGATTCAGCGTCGAAGTAGCGCGCGCACCGGCGCGGCGTCGACCCCGTGGATGGCCAACGGTTGGGCGAGGAGCTCGTACGCTCCCGGTGCAACGTCGTCGAGTGCCAACGTCTCGAGGATAAAGGCGCCGCCGGCAAAGAGCGCGTGATGGACGGGCAGTGTCTTGCTCGTTCTACGATCCACGCTCGGGGCGTCGCTGCCCCACAGCTGGAGTCCGCGCGCAACGAGCCAGAGCGCCGCGTCAAGACTGAGCGTGGGCCAATCGCCTGGAAAATGTCCTGGCGATACCGCGCAGCCCGTACGCAGCAGTATGCGTGTAGGGATGGATGTTTCTGCCGCATGCACCGACGCGGAGGCGGACGCGGACGCGGACCTGGACGCCGACGCGGACGCGGCTTCGAGGAGAGACCGCAGCAGGTCCACCGACACATCCGTCTGCACGGGGTGGTCCGTCGGCAGCGCGAGCACCATGGCATTGCCAACGAACGCCGAGATCGGCAACGATTCCGACGCGGCCCAGTTACTCTCGATGTGTATGGGCGCATCGGCGTGCGTGCCGACATGCGGGCTCGCGGTGATCGCACTGAGGTTCACGCTGTCCCCCGTCTCCCGACGACACACCCAGCCGCACGAAAACGGTGTATCGCCCGGCCACGCCGGCGTATTGATGCCAAGTGGAACGGAGATGTCGATCAGCACGTCAGGACCGCCGCCCCGCAGACCTGTTGCGTACGCTGTTCAGCGCGCGCCATAAAACTCGGAGCGCACCTTCCACAGCTCCGGGAAAAATCGTTGGTTGACCGTGCGCGACAGATACTTGGCGCCGAGCGTACCGCCTGTCCCAAACGTGCCAGTCCCGATGATGCGTTCCACGAGCTGCACATGCAGAAAGCGCCAGCGTGCGAATCGCTGCTCAAACTCCAGCAGTCCTTCAACCACCAGAAACAACGGGCTGGGGCCGGGGCCGGTATACAACGACACCAACGACACGCCCTCGTGGGCGATGAGCGCCAACGTGAGCGCCTGCAACGTTGGTCGCAGCAATGCCGCCTGCACTTCCGGTGGAGGATCACCATGTTCGGCGAGCGCCGCCATGTAATGCTCATCGCGCAATCCGGCGGTGGCCTCGATCGCACGGAACTGCACACTCTGCGAGCCGCTCGACGAGCCGAGATACCCTCGAAACTGCGCGAACCGCTGCGGCGGGAGCGTGTCCAGCGCGGTGAGTTGTTGCGCGACAATCTCCGTCAGCACGTTCACGCGCTGAATCGCCAGCAACGCGCGCATCGTATCATACTGCTCCAGCGCGGTAATGAGCGTGTCCATCTCGTGGCGCAGCACTTTAAACCACAACTCGCTCGCCTGATGGACCACGATGAAGAGCAGCTCGTCGGGATGCTCAGGCGTGGATTGCAGTGTTTGCAGGCCCAGCAACGCATCCAGCTGCAGATAGCTGCCGTAATCGATCCCGGTGCTGCCACCGTGACCGGCCTTCGATGCATCGCTCATCGGTAACCTCTCAGAAAAAAAGTCACGTCCACACGCGACGTTGCTGTCGCGCTAGCTGTCGCGCTAGAACGTTGCTACGCCAAGCGCGGTCACATCGTCCACACGCATGGTTTCGTCGGTGAAAAATGGCTCGCCATACTGCACCCGAATGCGAGAGCCGTAGTGGGCCGCTTGATGACGGACGATCTCGTACAGTGGTTCGCCGTTCGGGTAGACCTCGCCGGCCTGCGTCGCGCCATCAAATTGCGATGCGTAACACTGGATGGCCTCAAGTTTTTGCGTGAACTGGCTACTGATGTCCACCACAAACGTCGGCTTGAGCGCGTCTTCGCGATAGGCAATGGCGTACAGCAGTTTGAAGGGACGAAACGCCGGCGCGTCGCCGGGTGCGTACTTGGCCAGTCCCGCCAGAAAGCACGCATCCCGCACCAATTCTGCGGCGAGGCGGTGGTCGGGATGGCGACCGTGGGGCGCCGGTGCGATGACGACGCGGGGGCGCAGCCGTCTGAGTACCTGCGCCAGCGTCGCGCGCGTCACATCGTCGTTGCGAATCCCGGCGTCAGGCAGACCCAGATTTTCGCGCACCGACAGCCTCATGACGCGCGCAGCGGCAGCAGCTTCGGCCGCACGTAGCTCGGCCGAACCCCGCGTCCCCATCTCGCCCTGCGTGAGGTCGAGCACACCGACCGCATGTCCAGCCTGCACGCCACGAATCAAGGTGCCGCCACACGTCAGCTCGGCATCGTCACGATGCGGCGCGATCGCGAGAAGATCGAGGGCGAGCGGTGCGCTCAGTTTTTCCTCGCCAAATAGGCTTCGACACGCTGCGCAATCTGCTGTCCACTGGCAACACAATCGCCGACGGAGACGCCGTTTCGGTAGTTGCCGCCGAGATACAGTCCTGGGTTCGCGACTTCTGTGGCATCGGCCGCCGCCTTCACGGTCGCATAGCCCACGTTGTACTGCGGAATGGCCTTCGGCCAAAACACATGCTTGGTGTACACCGGTGCGCCGCGTACACCGAGCAGTTCCTTCAGTTCACCAAGCACACGAGCAATCAGTGCGGCCGTGTCTTCGCGCGCAATCTCCGGGTGACGTGCGCCACCCACGAAGCAGGTAATCACGACGTGGTCTGCTGGCGCTCGGGCGGGAAAGAGCGACGAGGAGAAGAGCGCGCCAAGCACGGAACGCTGTTCGCTTGAGGGGATCAGCATCCCGAATCCATCCAACGGGTGCGACACGTCCGCGCGTTTGAACGCCAGCGTGAGCGTACTGACCGATGGATACTCAACCCGTTCCACCGGCGTCGCATACTTGCGAAGCGCGGCCGGGAGCTCCATCGCCGCCAGCACGTGCGACGGCGTGGCCATCACGACCGCATCGAAGGTGCGAAGCTGCGGGGCGTTGTCATGGCCGGCATCGACCACCCACCGGGAGTCTTCGCGATGCAGGAGCCGTACAGGACACCCCAGTCGCAGCGCGCTGCCCAGCGAGGCGGCCAGCGCGTCGGTCAACGATTGCATGCCATCCACGAACGAGATAAGTCGTGTGCGTGCAGGTGTCGCCGGTCCTGACTCAGCGTTCGGTGCCGTCCCGCTCGTGTTCCCGGCTGACGACGCGGCGGCGCGGGCGCGGCGTCGCTGGGCCATCAGCCCATTGGACAGCGATCCGTGTTCTCGTTCCAGCTGATAGACGCGCGGAAACGCATGCGCCATCGACAGCATTTCGGTATCGCCGGCGAAGATTCCTGAGACAAACGGATCGACGGCGTAATCGAGCACCTCGTGCCCCAGTCGACGACGGACAAAAGAGGCGACCGATTCGTCACTGTCCGGTTGACCACGCCGAACCAGCGGTTCAAAAAGCACGCGCAGTTTGGCTGTCAACGAAAAGAGCTTGGTGCCAAGCATCGCCGGTGGCGAAAGCGGGAAGGGGAGCAGCGCCCCGCCGCGCACCACGTACCGACGGTTCGCCTCAGGGTTGGCCTCAACCACGTCACCCAGCAAGTCGAGCTGCGCGAGCAGTTCCTCTACCGGTGCCGAGGTGACGAACGAGTTGGGACCGTGCTCGGCGAGGAATCCGTCGTCGTGTGACGTGCAAATCATGCCGCCAGCGTGATCGCTGGCTTCGAACAGCGTCACGTTCACCCCGCGTTTGCGCAGTTCGTACGCGGCCACAAGGCCGGTGACGCCGGCACCCACCACGGCTACCGAGCGATGCTCTGGTCGCTCTGGCTGGGCTGTTGGCATGGAATCATGACGATCGGCGAGTACGCGCATGATTCACGCTCCTGCGCCGTCCGACGCCCAGTCCCGGGGAACCAACATGCCAACCAGGCGAGCCTCTACCGACCCTGCCGCGTATCGTGGGGCGTACTGCCACATCGCCAACGGCGGAAGGCTCATCAGGACGCTTTCGACGCGGGCGTTTGTCTGCAGTCCGAAGATGGTTCCGCGGTCATGCACCAGGTTGAATTCGACGTAGCGACCGCGGCGGACCAGCTGAAACTCGCGATCACTTGGTGCGAACGGTTCGTCGCGACGGCGATGCACGATCGGCTCGTAGGCGTCACGCAATGACCGTGCGATGTCAGTCACGAACGCGCTGATTTGCGCTGTCGTCAAGCCATTCTCGTCGGACGGTCGCAGGTGGTCAAAGAAGATGCCACCGATACCACGCGCTTCGTTGTCACGGTGCGTGTTCACGAAGTACTCGTCGCATGTACGCTTGAACTCCGGATAAAAACGCGTGTGATGACGGTCGCAGATGCTGCGGAGCGCGCGGTGGAAGAGCACCGCGTCGTCTTCATGCGGATAAAATGGCGTGAGGTCGGTTCCGCCGCCGTACCAACTGTCGGTGAGTCGGCCGGTTTCATCCGCCAATTCGAAGTACCGTACGTTGAGATGCACGGTGGGCAGTTTCGGACTCCGCGGATGCACGACAAGGCTGACGCCGGTCGCGAAGAACATCGTGGCGCCAGCCGCTGCCCCTTGTCCACCGAGTCGTCGCGACGCCAGCTCCGGAAGTTCACCCATCACGGCCGATCGGTTGATGCCGGCCTTTTCAAAGGTGATCCCGTCGGTCATCACACGGGCAACGCCGCCGCCGCCGCCCGGACGTTCCCAGCGGTCTTCCGCAAAGGTCCCGCCACCATCCAGGCGCCCGAAGAACGACGTCAATTCGTCATGCAGCCCGGCGATCCAGCGTACTGCCTCCGCCCGACGGGATTCAGGAGAGAGCACGTGGGCGGCTCGTTCGACAGGGAGAACGGCGCTCATCAGACGGCAACCGGCTGCGCGTGCACCTGCGCCCGCGCCTCGGACAACGCATTCGCCGCGGCGAGGGTCTCCTCGGTCCAGCGCCATTCCTTCACCGCATCGACGAAGGCGCGCGCGTGTGCCGGCGGCACGTCGGGAAGAATCCCGTGGCCGAGATTGGCGACGTGGCCGATAGGCCCAAACGCGTTGATCATATCGTGCGTGCGGCGTCGAATCTCTTGTGGTGAACCGTAGAGCGCACAGGGGTCGAGATTGCCTTGCATGGCGATCTCGAGCCCCTCGCACTGCGCACGCGCCGCCAACGGGGACGTGTGCCAGTCGACGCCAACGGCATCGGCCTGCGTTGCTTCGGCAATCTCGCGGAGCGCCCACGAGGCGCCGGGCGCAAAGGCGATGAGTGGCACGCCGAGTCCGCGAACACGCGACGCAGCCTTCGCCATGTAGGGCAGGGCAAAGGTACGGAATTCGTCGGGACCCAAGGCACCAGCCCACGATTCAAACAACTGGACAACCTGCGCACCGGCATGAATCTGTGCGACCAGAAAATCGCCGACCGCCGTGGCCAGCTGATCAAGGAGCGCGTGCGCGAGCGTGGGATTCTCAAACAACATGCGCTTGGCGGCGGCAAACTGTTTCGTGCCTTTGCCTTCGATCATGTACGCCGCCAATGTCCACGGTGACCCCGCGAACCCGATCAACGGCACCCGACCGTTGATCTCACGGCGCGCAAGGCGCAACGCGTTCAACATGTAGGCAAGACTGTCTTCCGGGTCGACCGGTCGCAAACGATTCAGGTCTGCGAGTGTACGAATGGGCGATGGAAACTGCGGGCCGACCCCTTCATCCAGGGTCAGATGCATGCCCATCGCTTCCGGGACAACCAGGATGTCGCTGAAAATGATCGCTGCGTCGACGCCGACTAACTCGAGCGGCTGCAGCGTCACCTCAACGGCAAGCTCTGGCGTTCGACACATGGTAAGAAAATCAGACTTCGCGCGGACCGCGCGATACTCCGGCAAGTACCGTCCAGCCTGTCGCATCATCCACACCGGTGGACGTTCAACGGATTCGCGGCGAAGCGCGCGCAGGAGGAGGTCGTTCACGGGAGCGGTGTTCGGGTTGGTCACGTCACCTGCTCGGACGCAAGCGATGGCCATTCGGCGACGGCCTTGCGCGCTCCCGCGTGCTCCGGTCGACCGATGGGGCGCGTCCGTCCTTCACGGCTTGGCGCCTCGCGAACCACCACCTCTTTGGTCCGTGCGCCGCTGCGTAGCGTGCGCGGGATGGGCTGCGGAGCGGGCAACGAGGGTGCGAACATCTCGAGCAGCATCATCGCTTGCGCGTCCAGCGGTTCGCCGCGATGGACCGCGCGACGAAGCGCGGACATGGGGCCGGCCAGGAGTTTGGAGACAATGCGCGCGGCCGTTCGCTCGGCGACCTGCCCGCTTCCAGCCGCGAAGGCGACCTCACGACGCGCAACGCCTTCGAGCGCTTCACGCAATGGGCGGATGGCATCACGGGCCGGCATGGTGGCGATCCAGTCCATGAAGGATCCGACCTCTTCTTCACAGATGCGGGACGCGACGGGCACCGCTTCACGACGCATCTCCTCCGCGTCAAGAATCGGCTGGTGGAGTGTATCGAGATCGATCAGCGTGACGCCGTGCTCTTCGGTGACCCGGTGATCGATGTTGCGCGGCACGCTCAGGTCCATGAGGAGCAGTGCATATCCTGTTGAGGCACAGGCCACGCGCGCACTGCGCAGCTCGGTCAGTGTGAGCACCGGCACTTCGCTTGACGTCGCAATGATGACCACGTCCGCCATGGCCGCCTCGATGTGCAGTGCTTCCATCGGCGCGGCGCGACCACCGACAAACTTGGCCAGTTCGTGGGCGCGATCAAAGGTCCGGTTGATGATGACGAGGTCGCGGGCACCAAGCTTGTGCAGCTGCTTGGCCGAGCGCGTCCCCGTTTTTCCGGCACCGATGACCACACAGCGGGCGTTTTGCAGATTGCCAAAGCGCTGCGATGCGGTGACCGCGGCCTCCGCGCCAACGGAATTGCGTCCGGCGCACAGCGATGTCTCGGTCTGCGCCCGCTTCCCCGCACGGAGCGCCGTCTCGAACAGACGATGCAGCACCGGCCCCGCCGCATGACCGACGGACGCGCGCTTGTATGCCGTTCGCAGTTGACCGAGAATCTGACCGTCGCCCAGTACCTGCGATTCAAGGCCGGAAGCGATTCGTACCACATGTCGCGCCGCCTGCTCGCCGAACCGCTGCGTTGCCGTCTGCAGCAGCGCGTCACCCTCGCTGCGGGTGCGCATCCACCGTCTGGCCAACGTTTGCACGGCACGTTCGACCACTTTCAGATCTTCGCTGTCGACCCACGCATACAGCTCCGTGCGATTGCACGTCGAAATCAGCGCGGCTTCAGTGACAACTTCGCTTCTCGCGGTCCGGTACAACTGCGAAAGGCGTTCATCCGAAAGATGAAATCGCTCGCGAGTCGCCACGTCGGCGAGTCGAAAGTCGATGGCGATCGAGATCAGCATCGGGGAGTGGGCTGGTGGGTCGAACTCATGCCGTGGCGAGACCGGTCAAGTGCGCCAGATTCTTGAAGAAGATGCGAACGTGCGCCAGCGGTTTGGCTTTGACCAGCTGCTTGTTCATGTAGCCATCAAACGTTAGCTCCTGGACATCTTTATCGCGACAGATGGCCACAAACCGTTCACGGCGATTGTCGTTGGTGTACCAGAAGTTTTGCATGATGTCGAGCACTGCAAACACCGCGCCGTGCATGCGCATGAAGCGCCGACGCGCCCTGCGCAGAGCTTTCGCATTGCCGGTGGCCAGCGCTTCCTCAACGGCTTGCGCCGCAAAACGTCCGCCCGTCATCGCATAGAAGATCCCCTCTCCGCTCGCCGGCGCAACCACCCCGGCGGCATCTCCCGCCAAAACCACGTCTTTTCCGTTGTCCCAGCAGGGGAGTGGCTTGATGGGGATGGGGGCGCCTTCCCTGCGGATTGTCTCGACTTTGTCGAGCCCCGTATCGAGGCGCAGCTTGGCGACCGCCTCCTTCATGTCAAACCCCTTCTGTAGCGTGCCCGTGCCGATGCTGGTCGTGTCGCCGTGCGGGAACACCCACGCGTAAAAATCGGGCGACAGCGGCGCCTGATAGTACACATCGCATCGAGCGGCACCAAAATTGGCCCCGTCGGCCGGGATCGGCGACTTCACGATCTCATGATAGGCAAACACGTGGCGCGCCTTGAAGGCGCCGGGCACACACTGGCGGGCAATTGGAGACAATGCCCCGTCTGCACCGATCAGCATCCGCGTACGGACCTGGCGGAGCTCTCCACCGCGTGACTTGCCGTCGGTGTAGCTGATAATCGCAACCCCGTCATCACCGCGCGTGAACTTGGTGAACGTCCCTACTCGCCGCTCGGCGCCCGCCTGTGCCGCCCGGTCACGTAAGAACTCATCGAAGACATCCCGGTCCACCATGCCCACAAAGCCGTCGCCAACCGGAATGTCGACCGTGCGGAATTTGGGCGAAATGATCCGAGCGGTATCGATATGCGCGACCAGCATCGACTCCGGGACGTCGAAGTCCCGAAGCAGTTGCGGAGGCACTGCGCCACCACATGGCTTGGTGCGGCCTGCGCGATCGAGCAGCAAGACCTTTCGACCTGCCCGCGCCAACTCGTGAGCGGCCGTGGCGCCGGCTGGGCCACCACCGACTACCACCACATCAAACAACGAATCGCCGGGCAATGATACTGCGCTTGTCGGTGTCGGGCCGCTCATACTTGCTCCGTGGGGTAAGACGTTTCGATGCAAACGAAAGGACGCATTGGACTGACAGACGATCCTGCGCTCGTGAGGCTCATGCGTGCAAGACCGCGGGCAACATGTCAGGGCGCTGCTGCAACACATCGCCGGCACGTTCGCTCGACGCGCTGCGCCACGCCAGCGCAGCGGCGGCGGCGAAGAGGACCGCTTCGACGGCGAAGACAGTGAGGTACCCTCGAAGAGGTGAGCCGAGTACAGAACGTGCGAGGTCCACACCGCCAGCGCCGGCCATCGTTCCGACAGCGTACGCGACCGCTTGTGCCGCACCGAACACACCGAGCCGCAATCCCGCGCGGCCGTCGGCTCGATCTCCCGTAAGCGCCATCATCGAACCGATCGCGCCAATCGCGAACACGCCATTGGCGATGCCAAGGACGGGCACGACCAGGCGAAACATGTTGACGTCGCCAAACGCCGGCGTCAGTGACAATACGACGTACGTCATGGCGGATGCCAAACAGCCAGCTGCCGCCCAGTGGCGCAGTTGGCCGCGACGTGTCGCAATGAGCGCCGTGAGCACCATCCCAATCAAGACACCGCCGTGATGCGTGCCCGAGAGCGTCGTGCTCTCAGCGGGCGACATGCCAAACGCGATACCGGCAAACGGCTCGAGAATCAAGTCTTGTGCGCTGTAGGCCAGCATGGCAAGAAAGATGAAGCTCGCAAACGTGCGCGCGGCCGGTTCGGACCACACGGCACGAAATCCCGCGGTAAACGACCCCGTCGGCGTAGGCGACGCGATCTGTTCGCTGGTCGCGACCGCATGACGCTCAACGCCCCACGTCGCGACCACGGCAACCAGCAGGCCCACACCACCAATGCCGGCCGCGATGAGATTCAGTCGCGCGAACGAGAAGGGCTCGAGCAACTTTCCGGAAATGATCGCGGTGAGAATGATGCCCACGATCATGAGAATCCAGGTAATCGCTGCGGCGCCGGCACGCTGCGACGGACGCGCCCGTTCACTCATGAGCGCAAGTAGCGGTGTGCCGGACGCACTCACCCCAGCGCCAAGGGCCACACTCGCGATCGAGGCGAGCAACAGGCCAAGTCCAAAATTGCGCTGCATGACCGGTATGCTGGCCGTCACGGCCACGCCCGATACGGCGCAGAGCAAAAGCCCACCAAGAATCCACGGGGTACGCGCACCACTGCGGTCGCTATCGTGCCCAAGGCGCGGGCGGAGCGCCAGCTGCACGCCAAAGTGCAGCCCAACAAGGATCCCGGGCACCGATGCGGGGAGACCGAGTTCGACAACGATGACACGATTGACCGTTGTGGTGAGCAGCACCACCACAGCGCCGATCGCCGCTTGCACCAGCCCCAGTCGCGCCAGGTTCCACCAACTCATCGGACGCTCTCGACAAATGGTGCCGTACGAACGGCGAAGGCCGTGATCATCATCCCCGAGACATAGAACGGTACGCCGAGCGCGCTCAGCCACAGCGCACGTTCGATGGGCGCCGCGAGAAAGCGGCGCATCATGAACAGTTGTGCCACGACGAGGGCACCGATCACCATGGCGTGCGTCGGGCGCTGCCACAGGACAAGCAGGCCGACCACCACGAGTTGTGCCAGTACCATCACGGCGCAGGCCACACGGGCCGCGCCCTGCGCACCTAACAACACGGGCAGAGACCGCACCTGCATTTGACGATCGCCCTCGATCGCCTTGAAGTCGTTGAGCGTCATGATGCCGTGCGCCCCGATACTGTAGAGCAGGGCCAGCAACAGGATCTGCCAAGGTGGGATGCGGCTGCCAAGCATGATGCCTGCACCGGTCACCCATGCCAGCCCTTCATAGGTAAGGCCGACAGCCGTGTTTCCCACCCAGCCGTTCTGTTTGAAGCGCACCGGCGGAGCGCTATAACCCCACGAAAACGCCAACGCGATCGCGACGGCGCCGACGCCGAACAGGCCAAGAGGGATTGACGCCAGCAGGGACAAGAGGGTCCAGCCAATGGCGACGACGAGGCCCCACTGACCGGGAATCCTGCCCGAGGGAATGGGCCGGTTGGGCTCGTTGATCGCATCGACATGGCGATCAAACCAATCGTTGACGGCCTGGCTGGACGCGCACACGAGCGGGCCAGTGATCAGGATCCCCAAGGCCAAAACGGCGACCTTATCGGTGAGCGCTACGCCGACGGAAATGGCGCCGCACGAAAAGGCCCACATCGGGGGAAACCAGGTCACGGGCTTGAGCAACGTCAAGACCGCTTTGGGGTCCGGGCGTGCCGTTTGCGAGAGTAGGACGGAGCTGACGCTCATAGGCGTCTAGTTTAGTTTACAGTCTGGAAATGCGACAGACCCGATTTCGCAGAAACCGGGTCTGTTTCGTTTAATTTTGTGGCGAATCGGCCCGATCGGCGCCCAACTCGACCAATCGGTGTCTACGAAGCTTGACATATAGGCTCTGGCGAGACAGGCCGAGAACTTCGGCGGCAGACGTTCTGTTGTAATTGGTGAGCTCGAGGGCCGCCTCTATAAAGTGGCGCTCAACCAGATCGATCGTATCGCGGACCAGATCGCGCAGAGAGACGCGGCCCACCAGCGACGTCAGCTCCTCGACCGCGTGGGTCAGGTCTTTCGCGCCCTGCACACCATTGGCAAGCCGACGGCCGATATCGCGTAAGGTGAACCCGATGCAGGCCTCCTCGCCGTCGGGCACCCACACGGCCGACACCTCGACCTCCGACTCGGTCCCGTGCGTTCCACGAGCCGACGTCGCGATCAGTCGCACGGCACCGTTCTTCCGGAGCATGGATACGAACACCCCAAAATCAGCGCCCGGGCGGCCGACGTAGTTTGAGATCAGCGTATCGCGCACCTGCTCCTCGTTCGCCACCTCGGCGATGTCGAGAAAGGCGCGGTTGGCAACCAAGACGTGTCCTTCCAAATCGGTCACGACGAACCCGTCCGGTGAGCGCTCGATCAAGTCCAGCACACGAACCGCTGAGCCGTTTGCCGCGACCGCGCCGCCACTTTCCGTCGGCGACAACCGCACCAGGAGCAGCGTGGCGGCGTCCTGCCTGAAGCAGGATGCCGACACATGGAAGGGCCGTCGACCGTCGAGCAAGGTGATGGTAATGTCGCCCGCCCGCCCGGCCCCTCGGGCTGCCGCCAGCAACTCGCTGATGGCCTGCACACCCGCTCCATCCAGACCAAAGGGAAACGTCCGGCCCACCAACTCATCGGTGCTGGTGCCGAAGATATGCGCAGACGCCGTGTTCGCGTCGAGGATCTTCAGCGAAGCCCCGTCGAGGACCAAAATTCCGTCGGTCGACAGCTGGAAGAGCAAACGGTATCGGGTTTCGACGTGGCGCAGCCGCCAGTAGTCGCGCTCCAACGACTGCTGCGCTTCAACGAGTCGCTGTTGGAGCGAGGACACGTGACGCATGTCGCGCCCGACCGCTACAATGCTGCCGTTCTGTCCCACACGTATTGCCGTGTAGGCGATCGGCACCTCCACGCCGCTGGGCGAGCGGTGGTTCACTTGTCGACGCTTGGACAACCCCGAGGTGGATGCTTCGCGCAGCAGCGTCTCGATTTTGACCCGCGTTTCCTTCGAAGCCGTCTCTGTCCAAGGACGTCCGACCCAGTCTGTGGTGAGCTCTACCGGGGACTGGCCGGCCGGGAGTGCGACGTCCTGCACGATGCCTGACTGATCGATAATGACCGCCATGTCACCGCCGACCGCCAGGAGTGCAGCCGCCGAACGGGCATCTATCGCGCCATACACCGGTTCAGTCGAGTCCAAGCGTTGCACGGAATTCGCCATGTGCTGCAATATTCTCCGGTCGGGCGACCAAGCGCTTCGACTCGTTGGTCAGTGCGAGAACAGACCGCGCGGCGGCCGGGGCTTCGCGAGCATCTGCGGCGGACGTGTCCGCGCCCACTCGGGCAACAAGTTGCGGGTCATCATTAAAAACGCGCCCGCCAACCATCACCTTGACCTCGGGGTTGCGCGAGACGTCGCGGAGGCGACGAATCTCGCGCTTGAGGACCGCGATCCGACTTTCGCATCCCACGGAGAAGCCGATCACGTCGTACCACTCGGAACTCACCATTTCCATCAGATCGTTTTCCGTCCACGGGGCGCCCACCAGTACCCGCCACCCGTCGCGAATCAGGAACTCGCCGACCATGATGATGCCAAGCGTATGTTGTTCGCCCGGCACGCAGGTCAAGAGGATGCTGCCCACAGTCTCCGAACGTCCCGCGTCAGTGAGAAACACTTGGCTCAGGTCCCGCAACATCCGCTGCATGCGGCCCATGGAAAGGGTCACTTCGACGAAATCGCACTCGTCGTTGTCCCACAGCTCGCCCAGTCGCCGCGCCGCGGGAGAGAGGAGGTCGAGGTACACGGCGTCGATTGAGGTCCCGGACGCGAGGAGTGCTCGCACATAGTCGTGAGCCCGCCCGTCGTCGTCGCCCCGGACGGCGGCCACAAAGGCCTCGACGTCTTCCGCCGCCAGCGACGCTGATACGGCCGTCACCACCGCCGGCGAGAGCGGCCCCACCCGGTGGCTGAAGAGCAGGCGCGGCACAATCTCATTCTCGATCGTCCGCTGGAGTCGTTCGCGACGGGCGGCGGAATCGGTGGAATCCATGGCACTCGGTAGGCTGGCAACCCCGCTCGGGTTGGGTACGTGAGAGCCTGCCGGGGGCGGGGTGACAGACGCGCCGAACATTGCCGCTGGATCTCCTAAGCGCAAGGACGTTTACTCTCCGCTCAATTATGCCACTCTGGTGGGAAATTGTCAACAAAAGTTGACGTCAATCTTTCTTGACAAGTTTGTGTCCCGGTCATAACATCGACGCATCTGGGCAGCGAACCCCCGGACTTAACTGGTTGACGACTGTGGTACCAACTCACGTGACGGCTGCGCCCACCGCTGCCGACGCCCTACAACTTTCGGCAGACGCGTCGCTCGGCGCGTCTGTGAAGACGGGTCTGTACACGCCCGAAGAACGACGCCGCCGCGACGCGACGCCTTGGACACTCGTGCAAGGTATCCTCGCGCCCATCCAGTTCCTCGTCATGGCGGTCTCCGTCGTGCTCGTGTTGCGCTATCTGCAGACAGGCAACGGCCTCGCCGCGGCGAACGTGTCGATCGTGATCAAGACGATCACGCTGTACACGATCATGGTCACCGGGGCGATCTGGGAAAAGGTGGTGTTCGGCAAGTATCTGTTCGCGCCCGCGTTCTTCTGGGAGGACGTGGTGAGCATGGGTGTCATCGCGTTGCACACCGCGTACCTCTATGGGTTGGTCACGGGGTGGCCACCACGCACGCTCATGGTGCTTGCGCTCGTGGCCTACGCCACCTATGCGGTGAACGCGGTGCAATTCATCCTCAAGCTGCGTGCTGCACGCTTGCAGGAGCGCCGCTTGAAGGGGGCCCGCGCATGACGGTCGCCGTGACGCCGGCTCTTGTCGCCGATGGCTGTGGGATACCGGCATCCCTCGCGGCGACGCGTGGGAGTGCTCTTCCCGTAATCCGCGAGCGGGGCCAACGAGAAGTCTTTTGCGGACTCACCGGGATTGTCTGGCTGCATCGTAAAATGCAGGACGCCTTCTTTTTGGTGGTCGGTTCGCGCACGTGCGCGCACTTAGTGCAAAGCGCGGCTGGTGTGATGATCTTCGCCGAACCCCGCTTCGCGACGGCCATTCTTGGCGAACGAGATCTGGCCGGACTCGCCGACGCCAACGAAGAACTCGATCGCTGCGTCACGCAGCTGCTTGAGCGCCGTCCGGACATTGCGACGCTGTTCCTGGTCGGCTCGTGTCCGTCCGAAGTCATCAAGTTGGACTTGCAGCGTGCCTCAGAACGTTTGAACGAACGGTTTATGCCGCGCGTGCACGTTCTCAACTATTCGGGCAGCGGCATCGAGACCACCTTTACGCAAGGCGAAGACGCCTGTCTTCGCGCGCTCGTACCGCACATGCCGCTGGCCGATCGTGCCGCGCCGAATCTCCTCGTTGTTGGCACGCTGGCGGACGTCGTCGAAGATCAGCTCACCCGACTGTTCGATCAACTGGGCGTTGGCCCCGTGCACTATTTCCCGCCGCGCCGCGCCCGTGATCTGCCGCCGATCGGACCGAACACGTCGATCCTGCTCGCGCAGCCCTTTCTCAGCGAAACCGCGCGTGCCCTCGTGGCGCGCGGCGCGACGCTGCTGTCGGCGCCGTATCCGTTGGGGGCCAATGGCACGACGGCGTGGTTGCGGGCGGCCGCGCGCGCCTGGGGGATTGGTGATGACGTCGTGGAGCGCGTGACGGCCGCACCGAGCGCGCGCGCCCGCGCGTCGATTGCGCGGTACCGTGCGCAGCTTGCAGGCAAACGCCTGTTCATGTTTCCCGATTCGCAGTTGGAGATTCCGCTGGCCCGTTTTCTCCATGAAGAGTGCGGCATGGAACTGCTCGAAGTGGGCACGCCGTATCTCGACAAGCTGATGATGGATGCCGAACTGGAACGAATGCCCTCGACCGTGCAATTATCCGAGGGGCAGGATGTGGAACGGCAGCTGGATCGCTGCCGCGCCGCACGTCCCGATCTCACGGTGTGTGGGTTGGGTCTGGCCAACCCGCTGGAAGCAGAAGGCCTTCGGACGAAATGGTCCATCGAATTGGTATTCTCACCGATTCACGGATACGAACAAGCCGGTGATCTGGCGGAGCTCTTTGCCCGTCCGCTCGACCGTGCACAACGCTTGATGGTGTAGGAAACGACGCGATGCAACTCACGCTCTGGACCTATGAAGGGCCGCCTCACGTTGGGGCCATGCGGATCGCCACGTCGATGGAAGGCGTGCACTACGTGTTGCACGCGCCGCAAGGTGATACCTACGCCGATCTGCTCTTCACGATGATCGAGCGACGCGATCGTCGACCGCCTGTCACCTACACCACGTTCCAGGCGCGCGACCTTGGCGGTGATACGGCCGAAATGGTGAAACAGTCGGTGCGTGATGCCTACGAGCGATTCAAGCCGGACGCGCTGCTGGTCGGCGAATCCTGTACCGCCGAGCTCATCCAGGATCAACCGGGTTCACTGGCGCAAGGCATGAACCTGCCGATTCCGGTTGTTCCGCTGGAGCTCCCCGCGTACTCGAAAAAGGAAAACTGGGGGGCGAGCGAAACGTTTTACCATCTGGTGCGCACGATCTTGATGCCGATGGTGCCGGCACCGGGCACGTCGTGGCCACGTCCCGATCCCACCGATCGCAGGCCGCGCGCCAATCTGCTTGGTGCGACATCGCTCGGATTCCGGAACCGGGACGACGTACGTGAAATCACCCGCCTTCTCGCCGACTGCGGCGTAGATGTGCACGTGTGCGCGCCGCTGGGTGCGACGGTCGCCGACCTGCGCCGACTTCCCGACGCTGACTTCAACATCGTGCTCTACCCCGAAGTCGCCGAAGCGACCGCGCGCTGGCTGCAGAAGTCGTTTGGCACACCCATGGTGCGCACGGTGCCGATCGGCGTCCTCGCGACGCGCGAGTTTCTGGAAGAAGTGGGAAAGATCGCCAACATCGATGTCGCGCCGGTGCTGCGTCGCGAGCGTGTCGGCGAAGCACAGGCAAGCGCCAGTCGCTCGTTGTTGCCGTGGTACTCACGCTCCGTCGATTCCACGTATCTGACCGGTAAGCGCGTGTTCGTGTTTGGCGACGCCACCCACGTGCTCGCCGCTGCGCGAATCGCCAAAGACGAACTTGGGTTTACGGTGGTTGGGATCGGGACCTACTCGCGCGAATACGCGCGACCGATTCGCGAAGCCGCCGCCGCGATGGGCGTTGAAGCGCTCATCAGCGATGACTACCTCGAAGTCGAACAGCGCGTTGCCGAGCTGGCACCGGAGCTGGTGCTCGGCACGCAGATGGAGCGCCATATTGCGAAACGGCTTGGTGTGCCCTGTGCGGTGATCTCCGCGCCGATTCACGTGCAGGATGTGCCCGCGCGACACTCGCCGCAGATGGGTTTCGAAGGGGCCAACGTCATCTTCGATACATGGGTACATCCGCTCATGATGGGGCTTGAAGAGCATTTGTTGCACATGTTCAAAGATGACTTCGAGTTTGCTGATGGAGCTACGCCGTCACACTTGCATGCGACATCGAAACAGCCGTCGCCGTCGTCGGTGAGCGCTGGCGCGTCGTCAGCGGCGATGCGCGGCGACCGGGTGGGTGCGACGCTCGCGACGGACATGACGCGCGACGCGGATGTCGACGACGCGCGGGACGCACCGGCGGCGGCCAATGCCGTCGGGGCGACGGAAGAGGAGTCGGCGCTTGGCGAAAGCTCCGATGGTGTCGTGGCCGCGATAGCTGCGAGTGCTGTGTGGTTAGCGCCCGCAGAAGCGGAGCTTCGTAAGATTCCCTTCTTCGTACGAGGCAAGGCGCGTCGCAATACGGAGCGCTATGCCATGGATCATGGCATCACGCAGATCACTGTCGAAACGTTATACGAGGCAAAAGCACACCATGGCCGCTAGTTCTTCCGTGCAGCGAACGGTACTCCGCATGGCGATCGTCACGCTGGACGCGCACCTCGCGGACGCGTTCGAACAGGCCCGCACGAATCTCGAGCGCGATCTGCCCGGGCTGTCGCTGTCGATGCATATCGCGGCGGATTTCGGCAGCAACCCCGCATTGGCGGAGCAGGCGCGACAGGATGTCAGCCAGGCCGATATCATCGTCTGCACGCAACTGTTTCAAGAGGAGTACGCGAACGCCGTGTTGCCAGCGGTGCTCGCGCGACGCGATGCCGCCGACGCGGTGCTGTGCGCGCTCTGTACGCCGGAACTCGTGAAGTGCACGAAGCTTGGCAAGTTTGACATGAGTGGCGGGGAAAACCGCTCGCCGTTCTCGCCGATTTCGCTGCTGAAAAAGCTTCGCGGGTCGCGTGGCGACGGCAAGTCCAGCGGCGAGCGTCAGATGACGGCACTCAAGACGCTCCCCAAGATTCTCAAGTTTATTCCCGGCACCGCGCAGGATGTGCGGTCGTACCTGCTGCTCATTCAGTATTGGTTGGCGGGGTCGGCCGAGAACATCGAGCAGATGATCCGCTACGCGATTGATAAGTACGCCACGGGACCACGAAAGGCATTGCGCGGTGCGCTCAAGCCCGAGGCGCCGCAGGTGTATCCGGAAACCGGGTTGTGGCATCCAGACTTGCCGGGATACGGCATCACCGAAGACATGAAGGCGCTGCCGACAGCGGGATCGCGTCGTCGCGCGGATGCGGGCACGGTGGGCGTGCTCGTCGGTCGGTCCTACTTGCTGGCCGACAACGTAGCGCATTACGCGGCAGTGGTTCGGGCCCTGGAGTCACGGGGCATGCGCGTGGTCGCTGCGTTCGCATCCGCGCTCGACGCCCGTCCGGCAATCGAACGCTATTTCACTGATGGGTCGGGACGCGCCACGATCGACGCGATGCTCAACCTCACAGGGTTCTCCCTGGTCGGTGGCCCGGCCTACAACGACTCGACGGCGGCACAGCTTGTCCTGCAAAAGCTGGATGTCCCGTACTGCACGTTGCAGACGCTCGAGTTCCAGACCATCGACGAGTGGCGCAACGACTCCCGAGGGCTCAACCCGCTGCAGGCCACGTTGCAGATCGCGATTCCGGAACTGGACGGCGCGATCGTCCCTACGGTCTTTGGCGGAAAGGGCAACGCCAAACAAGGGAAGGCGGCAGCGTCCGAGCCCATTCCCGAACGCATTGAACGCATCGCGGAGCGCTTGGGGCGTATCATACGGTTGCGGCGCCGTGATCGTGCGGAACGGAAGCTGGCCATCGTGCTCTTCAACTTTCCACCGAACGCCGGCAACACGGGCAGTGCCGCGTACTTAGCGGTCTTCCCGTCACTGCAGCGCGTGCTCGCCTCGCTCAAGGAGCAGGGCTATACGGTGGAGCTGCCGTCGAGTGCCGACGACCTGCGCGAGCGCCTCACGCAAGGCAACCGTGAACGGTTCGGTGCGCCGGCCAACGTGCACACGCGCATCCCGGTGAACGACCACGTGCGCCGCGAGAAATATCTCCGCGAGATCGAAAACACGTGGGGGCCTGCGCCCGGAAAACAGCTCAGCGACGGACAAACGATCCACGTCATGGGCCTGCAGCTCGGCAATATCTTCATCGGGGTGCAGCCGTCCTTTGGCTGGGAAGGCGATCCGATGCGGTTGTTGTTCGAAGGCGGCTTTGCTCCCACGCATGCCTTCAGCGCTTTCTACCGCTGGGTGCACGAAGACTTCGCGGCCGATGCCATTCTGCACTTTGGCACGCACGGCGCGCTGGAATTCATGCCGGGAAAACAGTCTGGTCTCGATGACCGGTGCTGGCCTGATCGCTTGATTGCCGATACGCCCAACGTGTACCTGTACGCGTCCAACAATTCGTCGGAAGGCACGTTGGCCAAGCGTCGCGGCAACGCCACGCTGGTGTCGTATCTCACACCGCCCATTGCCAACGCGGGCTTGTATCGCGGACTGCTCGATCTCAAGGGATCCCTTGACCGCTGGCGTGCGCTGGATGCGTCGAAGGCCGGCGAGGCGAACGCGCTCCGTGCCATGATTCAACAGCAAGCGGTCTCGGTGGAGCTCGCCACCGCGGAGCCGGAATGGACCGCCGAGCAAGGCGACACACAGGTGGCTGTCCTGCGCGAGCGATTGCTGGAGCTCGAGTACAGCCTGATTCCGATGGGACTGCATGTGGTGGGCGAAGCGATGCCCCCGGCAGCACGCGCGGACACGCTCATCGAGATCGCCAAGCTTGGACGCCCGGAGCTGGAGTTGCCGCCGATCGGTGAGGCGATCACCGTTGGGGTCGGAGAGCAGGGTGCGGATAGTGACGATACCGTCAACGTGAACGCGATCGTGCGTGAGGCGGTCGAATCGTTGGTGGGCGGTGCTGACGTGCGCACCGCCGAGCGAGTGGCCAAAGGGGCGGCGGCGGCACGTGGCGTGCGCATCGCGAATCCCACGGCGTTGGAGCAACATCTGGCGTCGCTTCAGACTTTTGAACGCACGCTCCGCGAGGACCATGAAGTGCCCGGCATCTTGCGTGCGCTGGATGGTCGGTATGTGCCGCCTGCCCCTGGTGGCGACCTGCTTCGCAACCCAGCGGTGTTGCCAACGGGTCGCAACGTGTACGGTTTTGATCCGTACCGCGTCCCCAGTCCGACAGCGATGCTCGAAGGGCGCACGCGCGCCGAACAACTGCTGGCGCGCGCTGTGGCCGATAGTGGGGCGTTGCCGGAGACCGTGGCGGTCGTGCTCTGGGGCACCGACAATATGAAGAGTGAAGGGGCACCGCTGGCGCAGGTGATGGCGATGATGGGCGTCGTGCCTCGTTTTGATAGCGTGGGCCGCTTGACCGGTGCTCGGCTGCTCCCCTTGGCCCAGCTTGGTCGGCCGCGTGTCGACGTGGTGATCACGTTGTCGGGAATTTTCCGCGATCTGTTGCCGCTGCAAGTACGGCTGCTCGCCGAGGCATCGCTGGTCTGCGCGCAAGCGGACGAAGACCCCGAACAGAATTTCATCCGCAAGCATGCCTTGGCCACGATGGCGGAAACGGGGTGCGATATGGCTACGGCGGCGCTCCGCGTCTTCTCGAATGCCGATGGCACCTACGGATCGAACGTCAACTTGCTGATCGATACCGGCAAGTGGCAGTCGGAAGACGAGCTGGCGGACATGTTCGTGCAGCGCAAGGGCTTCGCCTATGGGACCGACGGGCGTCCGTCCGCGCAGCCCGCGCTCATGAAGCGCGCGCTGGGTAGCGCCACGTTGTCATTCCAGGGGCTAGATTCTGTGGACCTTGGCGCCACCGACATCGACCAGTACGTCGAATCGCTTGGCGGCATGACGCGCGTGATCGCTCAACAGCGCGGGGAGAATCCTGCGGTGTATGTCGGCGACTTTAACGGAGCCAAGGGCAAGGTGCGATCGCTGTCCGAGCAGGTGGAGCTGGAGTCTCGGACCAAGATCCTGAATCCGCGCTGGTACGAAAGTCAGTTGAACTATGGGTACGAAGGCGTGCGCAACATTGCCGGTCACATGATCACCACGTTTGGATGGTCGGCCACCGGCGGTGCCGGAACCGTGCCGCAGTGGGTGTACGCTGAGGTGTCGAAGACGTTTGTATTGGACGAAGAGATGCGCAATCGGATGGCCAGCATGAACCCGGACGCCGCGTCGGGGCTAGCCCAGCGTTTGCTGGAAGCCACGGACCGCGGATTCTGGACCCCTGATGATGCGACGCTCGAGGCGCTGCGCGAAGCGGCGGCCGAGCTCGAGGATCGACTTGAGGGTGTCCATGCTGCATGAGCAGGCAGGTGCACGGGCGCTACAGCAGCCGGCAACGGCGTGGAGATAACGTGACGGCAACAAAACTTCCGATCCTGGGTGCGGTCGGTGATGGCGAAGGCAGCTTGCAGGTGCACCTCGATGAGACGCAGAAAATCGACGGCGCGCTGGTCATTGCCGTATACGGCAAGGGCGGCATCGGCAAATCGACGACGTCATCGAACTTGTCGGCGGCCTTTTCCCGACTTGGCAAGCGTGTCTTGCAGATCGGCTGTGATCCGAAGCACGATTCGACCTTCACGCTGACGAAGAAGATGGTCCCCACGGTCATCGACGTGTTGGAAAGCGTCGACTTTCATGCTGAGGAGCTTCGCCCTGAAGATTTCATGTTTGAGGGCTACAACGGCGTGCAATGTATCGAGGCGGGCGGACCTCCTGCGGGGACCGGTTGCGGTGGCTACGTCACCGGTCAGACCGTCAAGCTGTTGAAGGAACACCACCTGCTGGAAGACACCGACATCGTGATCTTCGATGTGCTCGGTGACGTGGTCTGCGGTGGGTTTGCCGCGCCGTTGCAGCATGCGCATTATTGTCTGATCGTCACGGCCAACGATTTCGATTCGATTTTCGCCATGAACCGCATCATTGCGGCCATCCAGGCGAAATCGAAGAACTACAAGGTGCGCCTTGGTGGGGTGATCGCCAATCGCTCGAAGGATACGAACGAGATTGACCGCTTTAACGCTGTCGTTGGACTCAAGACCATGGCGCACTTTCAGGATATTGACGCGATTCGTCGCAGCCGCCTCAAGAAGTGTACAATCTTCGAGATGGAAGACTCGCCTGAAGTCATCGCGGTCCAGAACGAATACATGGCGCTTGCGTCACGGATGTTGAACGACGTCGTGCCGCTCCCGGCCTCGCCGCTCAAGGATCGTGAGATCTTCGATCTGCTCGGCTTTGACTGAGCGTATGCGTCATGACTGAACCTTCGACGCCGTATCTGGAACGACGGGCGTGGATCGGCGAGTATTTCGACCGCACCGCGTCGGCTGCCTGGAAAACACTGACCTCCGACGCGCCCGTCTCACGGATTCGGGCCAACGTGCGCGCAGGTCGCGAGACCATGCGTCAAACGCTGTTGTCCAGTTTACCGGAGTCGCTGTCTGGCGCGCGTGTGCTCGACGCGGGTTGTGGGACCGGTGTGCTCGCGATGGATCTCGCGCGGCGCGGTGCGTCGGTGCTGGCGATAGATTTGTCGCCAACGTTGGTCGACCACGCCCGCGAGCTGGCCGCCCAACAGGGCATCACGAACATCGATTTCCGGTCGGGCGACATGCTCGATCCGGCGTTGGGCTCGTTTGACTACGTGGTCGCGATGGATTCGCTGATTCACTATGAGTTGCGCGAAAACCTGGGTGCGCTGTCGCGCCTGGCACCTCGGGTCGGTCAGCAGATGTCGATCACGATTGCCCCGCGCACCAGCGTGTTCGCGGCGTTGCAAGCGGTTGGGAAGTTCTTTCCGCAGAAGGACCGGGCGCCGTCGATCGTGCAGGTCGCGGAGTCGGCATTTGTGCGCGGATTGGCCGAGACCCCGGCGTTGTCGGCGTGGTCGATGACCCATACACATCGTGTAGTACGCGGCTTCTATCGATCGCAGGCTGTTGTGCTGCAGCAGCGCGGATCGCGTTAACTCGTTTTCGGAGACAGGACGGATGGGCGTATTCGGTTGGGGTATCGTTGGCGTGCTGGTGTTAGCGGCGATGGCGTGGTTCGTGATGCGTCGGCGGGTGGACGTGCCGTGCACGATCGAGCTACAATCCACGCACGACTCGTTTCACGCGCACGTGAATCTTGAAGGCGTTGAGGTGGACCCGGGTGATTCCGTGCTGGTGCATGGCACCCCTTCACGCATTCCCTTCGGGACGCAAGAGCAGTTTGCATCACACGCAACCGTTGAGCGCGCGAGCTGGCTGCGCCGACAATTCGTCAAGCTGACCGGCGGGACGGAGTTGTATGAACTATATGATGTTGGCTTTGAAGGCTAAGGAGCACACCCATGTATCAAGCAACCACTGAACTGCCGACGCGGGCCTACGACTCGATCAATGAGGCGACGAAGGCCGCGCAGAAGGATGCTGTTCTGGCGCCGCGGTTTTATACCACCGACTTCGCCGCGGTCGATCGCCTGGTGATCAAGCCGGATAGTCGGCAGATGTGGGACGACATTCTGGCGGAGTTCCGGCGCGATCCCAATAAAGATCACTTCAAGCGCAACGCGGACTTCGACGCCGATTTCTCGCAGATGGACCCGACGTTGCGCGAACAGTTCATTGACTTTCTGGTCTCGTCGGTGACGGCGGAATTCAGCGGCTGCATTTTGTACGCGGAAGTCAAGAAGCGCGTGAAGAACCCCGACGTACGCGAGCTGTTCGGCTTTATGAGCCGCGACGAAGGGCGACATGCCGGGTTCATCAACCATACCCTCAACGACTTCGACGTCGCGGTGGATCTCAGCTTTCTGACGAAAGCCAAAAAGTACACCTTCTTCCAACCGAAATTCATTTACTACGCCACCTATCTGTCTGAAAAGATCGGGTACGCACGGTATATCACGATTTACCGCAACTTCGAGCAGAAGCCGGACAAGCGTTTCCATCCGATCTTCAAATGGTTTGAGAATTGGTGTCTGGACGAGTTTCGCCACGGTGAGGCGTTCGCGGTGTTGATGCGCTCCAATCCGGAGTTTCTGGAAGGGCGCAATAGGCTGTGGATACGGTTTTTCCTGCTCGCCGTCTTCTGCACGATGTACGTGCGGGATCACGCGCGCGCGCCGTTCTTCGCGCAGATGGGGCTGGACGTTGAAGACTTCGACCGTCGCGTGATCACACTGACCAACCTCATCAGCCGTCAGGTATTCCCGCATACGATCGACACGGACAGTGAGGCATTCTGGACCCTGTTGGGCACGATGTCGAAGAACACCGAGGCCATGCGAAAGGCGGAGGAAACGGGCGGCGTGCTGTCACGCCTCAAGGTTGTGCTGCTGAAGGCCGCGAACGTCGTCACGTTCGTCCGGCTGTACCTGCGTCCGCCGGTCAAGCAAGCGTTGCCGGCCGATGTTCGTCTTCAGCCCAGCTGGTAAGCGTTCCCGTGACTCGTTCTCGTCCGCTGTCAGCTCGTGTTTGGCAATCTGTCAGCATGCGCTTCATGCCGTTTGCCGATGTCGCCACCGAAGAAGTTCCGCTTGGTCGTCTGTTTCGGCTGTCGCTCTTTCAGCTGTCGGTCGGCATGGTGCAGACGCTGTTCGTCGGCACCTTGAATCGCGTCATGATTCTTGAACTGCGCGTACCGGCGACGCTCGTGGCGCTCATGCTGGCCATTCCGTTGCTGGTCGCGCCGTTACGTGCGCTGGTCGGATTCAAATCCGATACGCACCGCAGCCTCCTCGGGTGGAAACGCGTGCCGTTCCTCTGGGGCGGTACGATGCTGCAGTTCGCCGGGCTCAGTATGATGCCGTTTGCGTTGCTGGTGCTCTCCGACGGGCCGCGTGCCGGGCCGGCGTGGACAGGACATCTCGGGACCGCGATTGCCTTCTTGCTGGTCGGCGCCGGAGCGCACACCACACAAACAGCCGGCCTGGCGCTGGCGACGGACATCGTGTCGGAAGACAAGCGTCCACGCGTGATCGCGTTGATGTATCTCATGATGTTGCTGGGCACGCTCTTCAGCGCGCTCTGCCTTGAGTGGTTGTTGCGCGATTTCTCAGCGATGAAGCTGATCCAGGTGATCCAGGGCACGGCGGTCTTCACGATTGTCGTCAACATGATCTCGCTCTGGAAGCAGGAAGCGCGGGTTCGCGGCGTGGTAGAGTACAAGAAGGGTGAACGACGTCCACTATTCCGTGATGCGTGGCGCACCTTCGCTGCGGGCGGCAACGCGGTCCGACTGCTCGTGGCATCCGGGCTCGGGTTCTTCGCGTTCAACCTGCAGGACGTGTTGCTCGAACCCTATGGCGGCGAGGTGTTGGGCTTAACGGTCTCGCAGACGACGCTGCTCACGGGAATTATGGCGCTCGGTGCCGTGGGCGCGTTTGCGGTGAGTGCCACGCTGCTGCGTCGCAATCGGGACCCGATCCGCCTGGCCGCGATGGGCGTGATGGTCGGTGTGGTCGGCTTCGCGATGATCACCTTGTCGAGCCCCATGCAGGCGCCCCTCTTGTTCCGCGTGGGCGCCGCACTGATTGGCTTTGGTGAAGGGTTTTTTGGTGTTGGGACGCTCTCCTATGCGATGCGCCTGCGAGATGCCTCGCAGCATGGGATCGCGCTCGGTGCGTGGGGTGCCGTATTTGCCACCGCAGAAGGGCTCTCGTTCGCACTCAGTGGCATTATGAAAGACGCGTTGTCGCATCTCGCCTCGCGTGGTGTGTTGGGCCCCGGCATGAGTTCGCCCGCTTTCCCGTATGCGGCCGTGTACATCGTGGAAATCGTTGTGCTCTTCGCCACACTCGTGGCGTTGGGTCCGCTGGTCGTTCGTCGCGCGACGGTAGAGATGACGAAGAATCAGCCTGCAGGTACGTTTGGACTCGCTGATATCCCCGCTTGACCGTATTCACCCTCGCAGAGGAGTACTGAAAGATGGAGTACATCGATGGCGCGCAGATCGCCCTGTATGCGTTCTGGCTCTTCTTCGCCGGCTTGATCATTTTCCTGCGGCGCGAGGACAAGCGTGAAGGGTATCCGCTGGAGTCGCCGCAGGGCCCGCGGGAAGGCTGGCCGCCGGTTCCTGAGAAGAAGACCTTCATTCACCGCACGACTGACGGAGGGACGCACTGATGGCTGAGCTCAAAGCAGTCCCGGCCGATCGCTACAACGGCTCCCCGATTGTCCCGACCGGCGATCCGATGATCGATGGCATCGGGCCCGCCGCCTGGGCGAATCGTTCCGACACGCCCGACATGACGGTGCACGGTAAAGCGAAGGTCGTTCCCATGCGTCTCGATGCGACGTACTTCGTAGCCAAGGGCGATCCCGATCCGCGCGGAATGCCCGTCATCGCGGCTGACAAAGTCGTTGCGGGCACGGTGATCGAACTGTGGGTGGATCGTGCCGAGCCGCAGATTCGCTACTACGAGGTCAAGCTCACGAATGCCGAGCGTCACGTGATGCTGCCTGTCGGATTCGTGCAATGGCCGAACCTCGGCCTCTGGGGCAACGATAAGCTGCTCGTCAAAGCCATCACTTCCGCACAGTTCGCCAACGTCCCCGACATCCAGCGGGATGATCAGATCACGCTGTTGGAAGAAGACCGCGTGATGGCGTACTACGCCGGTGGCCATTTATACGCAACGGCCGCGCGGAGCGAGCCGATTATATGAGCGCTGACAACGGGGTGGGGACGCCCGCCTACATCAAGGGTGTTCCCCATCCGTTGCCGCCGGGCGAGCAGCTGTTGTGGGAGGGCGCTCCGGATACCCGTGCGGTTGCCACGCATGTGTTCCACTGGCGCCTGTTTGCTGCGTACTTCGCGGTGATGCTTACGTACTGGCTGGTTTCCACCGACACGCCTTTCGACAGTCAGGCGTTTGTGGCCGGACTTGGCGTTCGTGTCGGACTCAGCGTCACGGCGGTCGCGATCGCGTTCGGCTTGGCGCAGTTGGTCGCGCGGACGTCATGGTACGCCATCACGTCGAAGCGTGTCGTGCTTCGACTTGGCATGGTCTTCCCGATGTCGATCAACATTCCGTTCGCGCTGCTGACATCGGCTGGCGTGGGTCGTTACCGCGACGGCACCGGGCAGGTCCTGCTTACGCTCAACGCGGAGAGTCGTGTCGCGTTCATCGCGCTTTGGCCGCACTGTCGCATGTTTCAGCTCGGCAACCCGCAGCCGGTGCTCCGAGGGCTGCTGGATGCACAGCGAGTCGGGACACTCCTCGCGGACGCCGTCGCGGACGCATCGAGCGGCCAGCAGGAGGCGCCGGTGCGTCGTGGTTCGCCGCGCGAGACTGCGGTCGATGCCAGCGTGCTGCCGCACCCGGCGGGCGCATGACCGGCCCCATTCACTTCGAGCCGGAACCAGGAGCCCGACCCGGCGCCCCACAGATGATCGTGCCCCGACCCGCGCTGATCATGGCGGCGGCGTTGATCGTCTTTGTCATTGGGTTGGCTGCGTCGGCCAGGATCTTTGGATTTGGTGCCGATCGCGAGCTCGCCACCACGGTACTGGTGCAGCGAGATCTCCTGTTCGCGGATGCCGCGAACGGCGGTATCGTGGTCACCGATGCGAACACCAAACAGCAATCCGCACTGCTCGAACCCGGCACCAACGGATTCTTGCGCGGCGCACTCCGCGCGTTGACACGCTCGCGCACCGCGGCGGGTATCGGTCGTGACGTGCCCTTTCGCCTTGTGCGGTACACCGACGGCCGACTGGTGCTGCTCGATCCCGCGACGACGCATCATGTGACCATCACGAGCTTCGGGATCACGCAAGTCGAATCGTTCGATAAACTCCTGCGCTGACCGGTCGCTACTGCGGGGATTTTTTGCCCGTCGCGTTGATGTTCACGGTGCACGCGAGGTCTTCTCCGGTGCGCATCCGACGGAAGAAAACAATACTGACCTGCAGAGCGACGGCGCCGTCCTTCAGGAACTGGCCGGTCAGGCGCGTGGTAAGGGCGGTGCTGGACCGCGCTTGGTCGGGGACGATGCGAAAGGTCGAGGCGAAGTATCCCTCCCGGTCCATGTTACTCAGAAAACTGTCGCCGCCTTCGAACACGAAGGTCAGCGTGTCGGCACCTGGAAGGTGCCGGACCATCGCACGATCAACGGAATTCGGTGCGCGTCGCCACACCTCGGCGCACTCGCGCGAACCTTGCGTCACCGCCTCAGCGTACCGCAGCGTGTACAACCCCGCCACGCCTGCACCGCGTGGCCCCGTGTCCCGCGTTGCCATTGCACGCCGACTTCGTGTACGAGCGTCCTCACGCTCGACTGGCGTGCCCGGCGCTGGGTCGCTGTCCGCGACGCGAAATCGCACCAGCGTTCCAAACTCCGTGATGATGCGATCGATGTCATCTTTGCGCAGCTCATGACGCAATCCAGTACGCTGGTCGCGGAAGACCACCACGCCTGCGCGCACGATCTCCACGCGACCACGCATCAATGACCCGTCGTTGAGGAAGATTTCATCGAAAGCGAGTGCGGGGGCGGAACTTGGAACCGTGTTCGTCGTTCGCGAGCTGCCTTGAGCGCGACGTGTTGGTTCGACGAACACCATGCCTCGTCGATCGCCCACGTCCGCCGCAAGGAAGCTGCCCGTGATGGACGGGACGCCCGGGCTTGCACCGACGACGGCAGTCGAGAACGCATTGGCGGAGTCTGATTTCGCGGGGACAATCGTCGTCGGCTCCACGGCGGCCGCGACGGACATCGACCGCGCGGTCGGTGCCCCTCCTGTCGTCGCGGGCGAAGCCGTTGGCGCCGCGGCCGTCACGACCGACGAGGCAGGAGGCACTGCTGACGGCGTCGACGCAGACGCAGCGGTGATGACCGCTTCGCGTCGACTCTGACTCACGCCCCACGCAATACGCCCCAGAAAACCGACGTAGCTGACCGCCGCCGCGATCGCGATTCCCCAGACCACGCGCGAGTCGGGACCCGATGCGTGCGCGCGTCGCGTCGTCGATGACGTCGTCCGTAGTGGCGTATAGGGTGCTGCACGAGATGGTTTGGAGACCACGCGCGCACCAGCCGACCCCGGTGCGACACGCCCAACGCGAAGGGGCGTTGCCGCCGATCGCGATGCCGTTGGCACGAGCCCATTCGGCGCGCCGCGAGCAACACGGGTCGTCCCGGATTCGCGCGATGGGGTAGCGTCGCTGGTGTTTGGTCGTATAGGCGCGAGCGGAGGTGCGATACGCAGTTGCTCCGGCGCGATCACGTCAAAGGCGAGCGCCCAGCTCTCGACGGCCCACTGCGCCATCTCGGGCTGCACGAAGCGTTCCGCAGACCACTGCATGACGAAGGGTGCCACCATCGCATCCCAACGCGCGGGCTCGAGGCGTTGTGGTGGAAATCGTTCGCGCCATCCGCGCTGCAGCGCCTCGACCAAGAGTTCAGCCAACGGTCGTGCATCGCTGCCGGTCTGGTCCAGAAGACGGTTGCGAAACACGGTGAGTGTCGGCGCATGCCACGTGTGCGGTTCGGTGTGGACGAGCTGTTGCAGCGCCGTGCGCATGCGTACACGCGGATCCACGAACGAGGTCATGGTCGCGCCGCCAGGCGCGTTCCGGTCAGGTCGGCGATGATCGCGCATGAACGCTCTCGGCGCCAGCCCAGCGTGGCGCTCGTGGTCTTGACAGCCTCCGCAAAAAAACCGGTCCGTGTGAATCGACCCGACATCGCGAATGTCCACCGTACGCCGTTGGTCAGGCCGGAGTCGGGGCCGGTTTCGAATCGTCCACCAGCGTCGACGTGACCATCGATCGCACGATCCGGCCACCGTATGACATCCGACGATTCGTCATGTTCGACGGCCTCGATCGATGTCTGCTGGAGCGCCAACGCCTCCGTAACACGATCGCACCCATCACCGCCGACCACCGACCGTGTGGCGTGCGACACGCGGTACATGCCCGCCACGGGACCTAACCAACCGCGCGTGAGCTCCATCGTGGCGCTTCGCTGTTCAAGCACGCCGACACGTGCACGAGTGTTCGATGGAGCAAATGCATCCGCCACCGCTGGCGCAGGAGCGATCACGACGGCCGCAGTGTTGCGCGGGGCACGATCAACGGGGCGTGTGACCAGCCTGAACGCTTCGACGCAGATCCACAGCACGAGCGCCCCTGTGATCACCGTAAACCACAGGCGTTCCACGCGAAGGACGCGCGCAATCTCGACGGCGGATATGGTCCCCCGCGCGCTGCGGCGAGCGGCCGTGCGCCGAGCGGACCACGACGCGTGTTGCGCGGCATTGGGTGCCATAACGGCGCTCGACAGCCCGGCGATTGGCGCCGACGGTGACGTGAGAAACCCCATGGCCCGTCGTCCGGCGCCACGCGGTGCGATCGGCGCCACGCTGGGCTTGTGTTGTGCGCTGCTGCTCGCTCTTGCGCCGGCCATGACACGCGTATCGTTGGTGATGGCCGCAAGCGACGGTGGTGCAGGCACGATATCGTAAATCCGGAGCGCGTACCCCCACAAGTCGACCGCCCAACGCGCCATATCTTGCTGCAGGAAGCGCGTAGCGACGAGGCGATGCACGAGAGGGGCGCGAAACCGTTCCCACGACGCCTGCGTGACGGTGGTCGACGTGTCCGCCATCATTGCGTGCAACGACAACCGCACGTCGGGAGCCACGGCGAGCACGAAGTCGACCAGCGGACGATGATCGCTGCCGCACGCGTCGAGCAACTGGTTCCGGACACGCACGCTCAGTGCGCTGCCCGGTGCGAGGACGTCCGGCATCACTGACTCGTCGGATGCAGAAGCCAGTGCGCGGAGCGCGATCGCCAAACGCGCGAAGGCGTCGGCGCTCATCGCATCGCGTCCAGGGCGAGGACGCGCGCAGGCGTCTCCTCACCGATGCGGACCGAAAGGCCGGGCGATGCCGTGACGGACATGTTGCGGGATACGACGCGTTCGCCGCCGCCGCCGCCCGTCACAATCCACGGCGTATCCGCGTTGTTCACCAAAACCAGCTGTCCGCCCTGTTCTGCCACGTACGCGCGCGGAGTGCGATCGGCGCGTTCATTCGGGGCGATGCCCGGTCGAAGATGCCAGTCGTGCAGCGTCAGATTCCGCCACAGGAGCAACAGGTCTCCTTCGTCGACGATACCGCCGCTCCCGGTATCGCGCATCATGCGCGCCAACATCACCGGAGATGGTACGCGCTCTTCCCCTTTCAATGAGGCCATGGGTAACCCTGGCGCCAGGAGTGTCCAGCGTCCAGAGGGTAACGGATAGAGCAGTTGCATCGTGCGATACAACGCGACTTCCCATTCCGCAGCGTCGGCGCGTTTGTCCGGTGCGTGCAAGCCGTCGACGAAGGTCCGGGAAAAGCAGCGCGCGATATACGGCCCCAGCCGCGAATACGGTACGTCGACGACGGATGATGGGGGATTGCGACGGTCTGTGGGGTGTTCAACAAACAGCGCCCGCGAGCCCATCGACAGCTGCTCATCTTCTTCGGCCGAGCGTGTACTGTTGACGCGCTTGCCACGGAGTGGATGCCGTTGCAGAAGAATTTCGTAGAGCAATACGGCGAGCGCATACTTGTCCGTGGCGATTGATGGGTGACCCTTTCCGCCCAGCACCTCGGGCGCAATGTAGCCGGGCGTTCCCAGCACCGACGGCGGGGCGATGCCCGGCACGACAAGCGAGTCGATGTCGATGATACAGGCATCGCCTCCGCGCAGGTCGACCAACACGTTTTTGTTGGACAAGTCCGCATGCGCGAGGCCCGCCATATGAAGACGTCGCACCGCGCGCGACAAACGCACGCCAATCTGCAACTTCGTGAGCAACGAGCCGGCCTCCTCGGCGGGGACCAGCCGCGAGGCTTTGCCGCCCGAAAACCAGCGCACTTCTTTTTCCTGACGGGTGCCGAGTCGATCGCGAAAGTAGAAGTTGTCGCGATATGTGGGTGTCACCACGGCGAGGGGCGGCCATACCAACTGATGACGTGCCGCGAACTCTCGCGGGATGGCGGTACTGCCATCCACCATCCCGACCGGCCAGCAGAAGTATGGCAACCAGTACGCGCCATTGTTCGCCAAGGTCGGGTTGTAGGTCGTCAAGATGCGCGTCAACCGGTCGAGCCGTTCCCGCCGGTCACTGAGATGACCGTAGTAAAACCCCACGGCGAACTGTTTGTCGCGCGTCAGGAACACCCGCTTTTCCGCGCCAGTGCCTACTGGATCATCAGCGATCTGTAGCACGCGCCCGTCGGTGAGCCGCACAGTGGCCACGTCAGTGCACTCCGTCCAGGTACGCGACGAGCAAGGTGCGGTCATCGTTTTCGCCACGCTTTTCGAACGTCAGCCACTCCCCCATCGCGGTGCCGGCCGCAGCACTTCCCAGCACGCTGCCGTTCCACGTCCATTGCACGCCGATCGCCTCGCGGATCTGTTCGGCGTCTGTTGTGCCGAGCGAGTGTAAGGAGCCGAAGAGACGCGGCGCGTTGCGCGCCAACGGATACCACGGGTCTTCGATACCGTCGGTCGCCAGGAGCACGGCTTGCAGGCCTGCGATCGGGCGTACGGTGACGGAGGCGAGCAGTCGCTGCTCGCTTCCGTCGTCCGGTAAGAAGTGCATTACCTCGCCGGAGAACTCGCCCGCGTCGCCCTCATGAGGAAGTAGCACCGTGCCATCGGCGTGGCGAAGCACCAGCCCGCCGTCTCCGACGTGAAGCGACACCACGTGCTGGCTGCTGACCGCGACGGCTAGCAACGTGGTACGCAAATCCCGCGGCGCGAGCCCGGTTGCGACGGCAAAGTTGCGTAGCGCCAGATAGCAAGCGCTCGCCGAAGCAGTCGCGCGGGCTTCCAACGGCCCCGTCGCCGCGGCAAACGTGTCACAGAATGCTTGTGTGGCGATCAGCGCGCCAATGCGGCTGTACGGCGCTGAGCCGGCGCCGTCGGCCACCGCGCCACACCATCCATCAACAGTGGCGCGCACCGCGACGGCGTCTTCGCGATGCTCGCCGCGGTGCGCATGCAACCGGCCGCGTCGCGAGGCGGCAACGATTTGCCAGTCACCGTGAGCAACGTGGCGAGTGGCAACCTCCACGGCCTCCAACGCATCGCGCCGATCGAACGCGGAAAGATGGGTCGACCATTCGACGGGACACCACGGCACCCCCGGGGGCTTGGTGGCCCAGGTGGGACGCGTCGGCGGCTCGTCGGCGACGGTCGGCGGGGTTTCGTCTGTGGGCGCCGTCACACGCTACGGAACGATCGTGATGCCGGGCGGTGGCGGCGGCAACGTAATGCCCGCACCATCGGCCAGGGCGCCAACCTTCGCGCTGGTTTGCTTGACGGACGCCGAGACAAATCGGAAGAAGTCGCGGAACGCATCGGGCGACATGTCTTGCATGGCGATGACCGTTTCCGTTACCTGTTTAAGGGCCTGCGTATCGGCTTGATCGCCGCAGGCCAGGGCGATGATGTTCGCCGGGCGCCGATCGCGCAGCTGTTGCGCGTACATGGGCCAATCAACGTCGGTCGGCGCGCCATCGCTGAGGATGAAGACCAGCGGCCGCCAGTCGCCTTTCACTTCGGCGGTGGTGCGCATCAACTCGCGATCAAACACGTCGAGTAACAGTCTGAGGCCATCACCGAAGTTGGTGTTGCCGCTGGCCACGAGGTCTGGCGGTTGGAAAGCGGCCACTTCGGTGAGCGGCACCAGTTGTACCGCACTGTTCGCAAAGGTCAGCACCGACAGGTAGGCGCTTTCGATCGCTTGCGGATCGCCCATGAGGTCGCGATGAAGCTGGCGAATGCCGGACTTCACCGATTCGATGGGCGTGCCTTGCATGGAGCCGGAGACGTCGGCGAGGATGTAGACGGGCAGGCGGCGAGTCGACACGATTCGGAAGGGAAGAGGGAGACTGAACGTCGGTGGACACCTGGCGAACCAGCCGGTCGCGGCACCGCGTCGCGCGTATCACGCGTTGCACCGGATAAACGCTCTACGTACGGGCCAGTGTTTCTGGATGGCCGTAAAAACGCGAAGCCCCGTGACGCAGACTGCGCCACGGGGCTTCGCCGCGCTTTGGGTCAATAACCCGATGCGCGGTACGCGGTGCGCAAAACAGCGGGCCAGTCCGAGGAGCGGCCCGCTGCTTGCTTCGGCTAGCGAAGCCCGCCGCCAGCCGGTCCTGGAGCGGCACCAGCAGCGACGCTTGGAGCAATTGGCGCTGTGGCCGGACTTGTCGGGGAGCCTGGCATTCCCGTGGCACTGGCCGAAGAGGGCATGATGCCCGGAAACGGCGTACCGTTCCAGTCTGCACGACCCCACAAGGCGGGGTAGTGCTTTGCCATTTGTGCCGCGTACAATGGCTTGTAGACCCCGTTGTGGCACGTCAGGCACTGCGCCTTCGGTGCATCACCCATCGCTCCCAGACGCACGGCAGGATAGACCCCTTGCAGCGGCGAGAGGTAGTTGCTGTTCACGTCGCGCAGCATCTGGATGCCATAGAACGCCGTTACGCGTTGCGGCGGCGCTTGCGTCCAGCTTGAGAACTGTCGGCTGTTATGGCAGTAGGTGCAATTGACGCCGAGCGACTTGGACTGGCTGATCATCAGGGCGTAGGTCCACTCTGTCTGTTTCACCGAGCTGCGATTGGCGTTGGACGGAGCGACCGCTTTGGAAATGACACGCGCGCCGTCCCGATCGAGATAATGACGCAGGTAGTCATTCTGGCTGCTGTAGAACCAGAGTCCGTTCGGCAGCGGCTTGCCCAGATGGCAGGTGTAGCAGGTAACGCCAGTGTTCTTCACGTGCGAGGAATACTGCCCGTTGATCTGTCGCGTCATCTGCAACATGCGACGGGCGACCAACTTCGTATACAACGGCTTCCCCGAAGCCAAGGTGTCGGACGCGAAGTTGGCGACGTTGTGGCAGTATGCACAGTTGCCGGTGCCGGCGACCCACGTGCTCATGGCGATCATCGTGCGATTGAACTCGGCGACGGAAATGTCGTTGAGCACCTGCACGTTCTGCCATGGGAGCGGACCTGGCGGCGACCCACCAGCAGGCGGAAGCGGCGTCGGAATTTTCACCTGCGTAAACTGCGACTTCACGTCACCGCGCGTGTAGTTCTGTTCCATCGCGACGCCGCGATAGCCGACCTGCACGGTGTCTGTGGTGCGATCGCCGATGCAGCCGGCGATCGCGACCAACAGAGGAGCGAAGGCGGCGACACGGATGGTCGATGCCTTGTGAATGCTACGCATCACGGATTCCTCCCTGGAGCACTGACCAGCTCCACGCGACGATTCGCGCGGCGGCCCTGCGGCGTATCGTTGGTCGCGGCCGGTTGCCGCGAGCCCATACCGGAGACGCCATCGACGCGTGTCGAGTCAACGCCGTACGCTGTTGTTAACTGTTCGCGAACGTAGCCGGCACGATTGGTGGAAAGCGTATCGTTCGCCGCCGCATTCCCGACGTTGTCTGTATGCCCGACGATCGACACACGACTGTTTGGATTCTGCGACAGGAATGTCACGATTTCCCGATACTGCTCATCGGATTCCGGACGCGTCGTCGCCGTGCCCAAGTCGAAGTAAATGGCGCGAATCGATACGCGACCAGTCGCAGTCAGCGAATCGGCGATGCTTTGCGCGTTGATGACCGGAGCGATTTCTTCCGGGGCGAGCATCGGACGCGTGGACCCAGGCTGATAGACGGGGAACGAATCCGGAGCGGTGCCCTGATACCGACCGCGCAACGTTTCCTGTTGCTCGGGGGTAAGAACGTTGTTGGCCGGATACGCCGAGACCAAGCCATGTTTCACGCCCCACAAGTACCAGTTGTCCACCACGGTCCCGGTGAGCAGGATGCCGATACCACCAGTAAAGGTCGTCAGCACGGCGAACCACCACGCCCAGCGATGAATCGACTCCATCGTCGCGTTGAATCCCATCGTCCAGCGCCAGAACAACATGGACCGTTCAGCCGCCGTCCCGCGGTCGGTGATCTGTTCGATCTCTCGTTCGCCGCCGACACGGGCGACTGCGAGAATCGTTGCACCATGCATGGCGAACAACACCGCGCTGCCATACAAGAAGACAATCGACAGCGCGTGGAACGGATTGTAATACAGGTTGCCGTAGCGAATCGAGAACGCCGCTGTCCAGTCCAGGTGCGGGAAGACGCCGAAGGGCACCATCTCGCTCCAGCTCCCTACGAGCAGGGGCTGTATGAAGAACGCGGAATACAGGAATATGGCGGAGGCGAAGGCCCACGGGAGATGCGAGCCCATGCCGAGCGCTCGGGCCCGTCGATAGGTGCGCAGCCACCACAGTCCAATCGATACCGTGAGGAAGAATCCCGCCATGAGGTACCAGCCACCCTGCGCGAGGGGCGGGATGTGCAGGCCGTACTGCGGTGGTGGAGGTTCGAGCGCGAGCCATGGCAATTGGCGGATGAACTCACCAAGGTCCCAGCCCACGGACGCCCACATGTTCAGTCCGATGATTTCGAACGCAATCAATCCGCAGAGCAGGGAGTATACTCCCAGTGTTCCGAGATAGATCGGGCCGATCTGCGCGTCGCCGAACTTACCGGCGAGGTAAGAGAACCACCCGGTTCCGATGCGATTGTCGGCATTCTCGATGGAGATGCCCGCTTCGGGAACGGTGCGGACCTGCACGCGCGTAAAGAGGTTTTGGTATTCGAGCATTGCGGCCCGCGCCCTCAGCGCCAGATCGGGAGGTTAAGCCACCAGCCCCACCACTCGGGCCAGCCCTTCGTCCAGAAGGGACCGGAAATCACGATGCAGATCGCACTCCAAATGGCGGCTCCAACAGCGAGGAACAAGCCAAGACGATGAATGCCGATCGCGCCGATCGAGTAGCCAAGCAGGTCGCGGAAAAAAACGTTTTCGGTTTCGCTGGTCCCGACCGGCTGCCCCTTCGGAGGATTGGTGACCGAAAGGATCAAAGAGCCGTGCATCGCCAGCGCCAGACAGTTCGTGAAGAAAAACGTGACGGCGATCATATGCGCCGGATTGTAGTGGAAGTGGAGGTACTGATACCCCACGTTCGACACCCAATCGAGGTGCGAGAAGATTCCGTACGGAAAGCCATGTCCCCACGCCCCGAGCAGCAGCGGGCGAATGACGACCAGGGTGGCGTACGCCAGAACGGCGGCGCCGTAGGCCCACGGAATGTGCATGCCCATGCCGAGCTTGCGACTGATCTCAGCCTGTCGCAGCGCCCAGCTTCCAAAAGCGCCCAGTGCACACAAGGTAATGATCTGCCACAACCCACCCTCACGCATCGGCGCCAACATCAGGCCGTACTTGAGATCAGGAGGTGCAATGGAGATCTGCCAGAGGTTCCACGTTGGACCCATCGCCGCGCCCCAGACACACAATATGGTGCCGAGTACCACGCAACAGATCGTCGTGACACCAAAAAAGCCTACGTAAAACGGACCGAACCAGAAATCAAAAAGATCTCCGCCGATCAGCGTGCCTCCACGGACACGATACTTCTTTTCGAAGCTCAGCATCGCCATGGGCGATTCTCCGGACGGACGGACGAGTAGAACAACTGGCGTCGGCCGGGGATGGCGTCGCACCGACACGTGCGAGACGCCATCCCGGCGACGACGCGCGACGAATTACCGACCTGGCGGAAGCGGCGACATCTCCGCCGCGGCTGCCGGAGCCGATGCCCCGACGGGCGCCTGCGCAGAACTCAACGTGCCATTCTCGATCCACGAGTAGCGCTGTGAGCTGAGCAGGATGAAGTGAATGACGAACGCGAGCACGCCGATGAAGCCGGAAATGGCTACCATCACGCGACGCGGGTCATACATCAGCCAAATTCGATGCATGATGACTCCTCAGCGGGTGGCGGCAGGCGAGGTTGCGTACTGCGCCTTGAGTGTGCCCGGCCAGTTGAACTGGCTGAAAGCAAACATGTGCATGACCAACACAGCACCTGCGATGAACGAGCCGATGCCGCCCATGATCAGATGCGGATCAAGCCCGATCCAAATACGATACATAATTCTCTCCTAGAGCGTGGTTGTGGGGTGAGGTTCCAGCAAACTTAGAACCAGGGACGCCAAGCCCATGCAAGCATGTGCGCACCAACAGCACCCAGCACCCAAACACCGGTGCCAGCGATCCAATACTTATTAAAGCGGATCGCCTCTTCTTCGTTCATGCCAGTCTTTTCAAACATCGACATCGAAACCTCCGAGGAACTTCCGAAGCTACCGCGCTCTTCCCGCGCGGCTAGGATGCCAACTCCCATAGAGTGGCGAACACTTGCTGTGTGAGCTGTAAACTGAAGCTTACACTTCAAACCGTCAAGAACTATTTACGCTTTTTCGCCCTGTTCTGCACATTTCTTTTCGAACAGTTCCTACGCACACCACTTTCGAAGAAAAAGAGGCACTCCAATTTCTGAAACTCGCTCAATCCCGGTGGACTGGCCTCACCGGGCGCACTCCGGATTCATCGATGCCGGCGGCTGGCGATGGCACGTGCAGCGGCGCGGAACCGGGGCAGGGCTTCTGCTCGTCCACGGAACAGGGGGCTCGACACACTCCTGGTCCGGTGCACTCGACGCACTTGCCACCACGCACGCGGTGATCGTTGTCGACCTCCCCGGACATGGCTTCACCACACCACTTCCAGGTGGTGTCGCTGACGATGTCTACTCGCTGACGGGCCTCGCGCGGGCGCTCAGTTCGCTGGTGCACACCCTCGGCGCGAAGATTGACGTCGCTGCCGGGCACTCGGCCGGCGTTCCGCTTCTTATGCAGGCGACGCTCGACGGGGGAATCACCCCGCAGCAGCTCGTTGGATTCAATCCGGCGCTCGTGCCACCGCCGGAGTGGTATATCGCCCTTTTCGCGCCGGTGCTTGGGCGGCTTGTTGAGCGCAATGCGGTTGCCGATGCCGGCGCGTGGCTGGCGCGCGCCACGCGTCTCGTCGACGCCATGCTCAGCACGACGGGCTCCACACTCACCGCGCCGCAACTGGCCCACTACCGCCAGCTGTGCGAGCGCCCCGCACATGTCCACGCCGCGCTGTCGATGATGTCGCGCTGGGACCTGCCACGACTGCTTCGTGATGCGGTCGGGCTGCGAGTGCCGATGACGCTGGTCGGAGGCACTCGCGATCGTTGGATTCCGCCACAATCCATTGCGCGTGTTGTGGAACGGTTGCCGATGGCGCACTTCGAGACGGTCGACGCCGGGCACCTGATACCCGACGAACGCCCCGACGTCGTGGTGGCGACGATTAACTCGTCGCGCCCACCAGTCCCCGGCGACTCGCCAACACGTGATCGCGCGTAACGATGATGTCGCCCAACTCACGTGCGTCCTGCTCCGCCAGATCACGCAACCGCTTCGCGGCGGAGATGCGAATCAGCACGGGATACTGGTCGACCGTTTCGTCCAGCGCACTTTTGGCGTCGTCTTCCCACGGCAACTCCTTGTGCAACCGTGCTGGCGTCGCGTCGATCTTGTCCATGTCCGTGCCCAGCGGCAGGATATGAAACAGCATGTCGAAGAGGGCGTTGCAGACTTCCTGAATGATGTAGGTCGCGCCCGAGTAGCCCATGAAGGGCGTCCCGAGATGGCGACGAATGATCGCCCCCGGAAACGACGAGGGGATATACATCGACCGCGCGCCTGCTTCGGCCAGATACATGCGCTCGTTGTAGCTGCCGAACATGATCAGCGGCGGCGTCGCTTTGATTGCCGCACGCACCGCTTCGTTGTCCGGCTTCACGCCAGGGCGACGCGAGAAGGCAAACGCGCAGGGCAGCCCCATCTCGGTCTCGAGAAAATTCTTGACGCCGCGTGCATACGTCTCGTTGGCGACAATCGCAAAGCTCGCCGTGCCGAAAAAGTCCTGCGTCACACTGCGCCACAGATCCCACAACGGCTTGATCGTGGTGTGCTTCTCTTTTTCGATGAACGGCTCGGGATCGAGGCCCAGCAGCTCACCCAGCGTGCGCAGAAACTTCGTCGTGCTGTGCAGGCCGATCGGCGCCTGCAGATACGGGCGCTCGAGTGCCTCGCACAGCATGCGCCCGAACTCCCGATACATGCACACGTTGACGTCGGCATCAACGAGACGCGGGACTTCCTCCAGATGACTGCCCAGCGGGAACACCATGTTCACGTCGGCACCGATCCCCTCGACTAACCGTCGAATCTCCGCCAGATCACTGGGGGAGTTGAAGGTGCCGTAGAACGTGCCGATAATGTTGACGCGCGGCTTCGCACCAGGGGCGCGCTCCTTGGGCTTTGGCGCGACACCCTTCTTCAGTCCGTACTCCGTCCAGAGCCAGTACATCGCGCGCTCTGCCGATTGCCACTGATCCTCATCGATCGTGCGCGGCAGAAAGCGCTGAATGTTCGTGCCTTCCGGCGTCACGCCGCCGCCAATCATCTCGGCGATAGAACCCGTGACCACAACGGCGGGGAGTTCCGGGTCGAGTGTCTTGTGCGCGCGACGCATCGCGCCTTCGGTCCCGTTGCGACCCAACTCGTCTTCGCCAAGGCCGGTGACAACGATGGGGAGTTCGTGCGGCGGGAGCGCGTCGGTGTAGTGCAGCACCGACGTCACCGGCAGATTCTCACAGCCGACCGGGCCGTCGATGACGACCTGCATCCCCTTGATCGCTGTAAACACGTACACCGCGCCCCAGTACCCACCAGCGCGATCATGATCGAGCACCAGCATTATGCGTTCTCCATGAGCACGCGCGTGAGCACAGGCGTTGGCAGAGGCGTGAGTGATCTCGTCATCAGACCATCTCCGCCGCTTTGCGCGCCTTCGCCATCTTCGCGAGGTGCCGCTTGTAATGATCGCGGAAGTCGGGATGATCCTGCGGCACGTCTTCCCACACGCCGGCCGCGAAGCCTGTCCCGACGCCCTCGAAGAACGTGCTCATCGTATCGAAGCGTTCTTTGTTGCCAAGCGCCGCGTTCACGACCGTCGCCAGTGATCCCGCACCCGCCGGGCCCATCAGCGGACGCGCGGAGATGAGATTGGTGAAGTAGAGCGCGGGAATCGACAGCTCCTTCGCCTTTTGCACGACCGGCGTGGTGCCGATCGCCAGATCCGGCTGGAACTCGTGCATGGCGGCCAGATCCTGCTCGAGCGATGCGCGGAATTGCACATGAATGCCGCGTGCGGCAAGCCATTCGCGATCGGCTTCGCTGTACGGGGTGCGCGGGCAGGCAGTGCCCACGTAGCGCACGTCAGCGCCGCTTTCCACCAGCAGTCGCGCCACCAGCAATTCCGACCCTTCGTAGCCCGACATCGTGATGCGCCCCTGAATCGGCTTCGCGCTCAAGGCCCCCTTGATCGCGGGCAGAAACTTGTTCTTCGCGCCATCGATCTTCCCGCGTGCCACACCAGCCATCTGTCCGATCGACTCAAGCCACGCTTCGGTGCCGTCATAGCCCACTGGCGCCGAGCCCACGATCGGCCGACCGGCGGCCGTAAATTCGCGAAACGACGCGGTATAAAAGGGATGAATCGCGGCCACGCCCACGCAGTCGAGCGCGGCATACAGTTCACGCCATTCGCGCGTGGGGACGACGGGGCCCGCGGCCAACCCAAGCGGTTCGAGCATCATGCCGATGCCGACCGGATCGACCGGGAACATCTCTCCGACCAGTGTGATCGTTGGCTTCTCGCTCTTGCCACCGCGCGGCGAAGCGACGGGACCCTGTTCGGCCTCCGTGCGCGCGTAGCGCAGCATGGCACCGGCCAACACGTCCTTCGCTTCGGCATGTGTGGGCACGCCAAAGCCTGGAACATCGATGCCAATGATGCGGACGCCGTTGATTTCTTTGGGGAGCAACTGCAACGGCACACCTGACGCCGTGGGGACGCAGAGGTTGGTGATGATGATCGCGTCGTACAGCGCCGGATCGGCCATTTTGAACACGGCGTCGCGAATATCCTCGAACAGCTGACCCGTGACCAGCGTCTCGGAGTTGAACGGTACGTACCCGACCGTGCGACGCGCGCCGTAAAAATGCGACGTAAACGTGAGACCATACACACAGCAGGCCGAGCCCGAGAGAATCGTTGCCGTGCGACGCATGCGCAGTCCGACGCGCAATGAGCCGAAGGCAGGGCACATGCTCTGTGGCTGATCGTGCGGTCCCTTCGGATAGTCGGCGGCGTAGCGATCGAGTGTTTCACTCTTGCCGGCGGCCTTCGCAGCGGCCAGCAACTCGTTCGCACCGGCGTGACACCCCAAACCATCCGTCGCGGTGGCCGCCGTATTGATGGCACTCGCGTCGAGGATCGGCAGCGCGCGCGAGGAGGGCTGATCGGCGTCGTTCGCGGTGGGGGTACTGCCCGCCGCGTCGTACACAACTTCGCCCGACGTGTTCTGAATCATCATGTGCTCCGGCTTAGACGGTGTCGTACACGACTTCGAGCGACGGCTTGGTCACGTCTTCTCGGCCTACCAGATCGAACATCGTTGCCGGCTCAAGCACCACATTGCCACCGACCTGACTCGCCGCGAAGAGCCCCAGCAGCTCATCCTGCGTGAGCGGCTTCGGGCGGACGGGCGCCGCGTCGGCGACGGCCTGTGCCAGCTCACCGAACAACGGTCCCCACTGTCCACCGGGAAATCCGATGATCTCGTAATTTGCGCTCTTCCTGCGGATGTCGTCGTGCGCCGGAACCTTCGCGAGCACGGGAATGCCGGCGGCCTTCGCGAACGCTTCCGCCTCGCCAGTGCCGTCGTCCTTATTGATCAGGATACCGGCCACGCCCACGTTGCCGCCAAGCTTGCGGAAGTATTCCACCGCCGAGCAGACGTTGTTTGCGACATAAAGCGACTGCAAATCGTTGGAGCCGACCACGATCACCTTCTGGCACATGTCGCGCGCGATCGGCAAACCGAATCCGCCGCAGACTACGTCGCCCAGGAAGTCGAGCAACACGAAGTCAAAGCCCCACTCATGGAAGCCCAGCTTCTCGAGAATCTCGAAGCCGTGAATGATGCCGCGACCGCCGCACCCACGACCAACTTCCGGTCCGCCCAACTCCATGGCGAACACGCCGTCGCGCTTGAAGCAGACGTCACTGATTTTCACCTGTTGGCCCGCGAGCTTGAGGCGCGAGGAGACTTCGATGATGGTAGGGCAGGCGCGTCCGCCGAACAGCAGCGACGTGGTATCACTCTTGGGATCGCACCCGATCAGCAATACTTTCTTGCCTAGCTGCGCCATCATGTACGACAGATTGGCGAGCGAAAAGCTCTTGCCAATGCCGCCCTTGCCGTAGATCGCGATGATCTGCGTTTCTTTGGTGACGGGCCCGGTGTGTACGGTGTCGGGCGCCATCGCGGCTTCGTCGCGCACGCGGGCGTGCAATTGATGCAGGGCGCCGTTCGTGGCGGTGGTTCCGTTCTCGCTCATGCAGCCGTTCTCCAGTCGAGGATCATCTTGACGCAGCGGGGATCGCCGAACGCAGTGGCATACGCGTCGGCGGCGCGGACAGCAGGTTCGCGGTGCGTGATCAGGCCATCGAGATCGAGGATCCCTCGATTGGCAAAATCCGCAACCGCCAGTAAGTCGGACTCCTTCCATTGCGCCGCGATGCGAAAGCGCGCTTCGCGCAAGAAGGCAGGGGGAAACGTGAACGACACCGGCTCGCTGTAAAATCCGCCAAGACAGATCTCGCCGCCGGGCGCCAACCGTTCGATCAACGTGTCGAGCAGTCCATCGGCGCCGCTCACATCACAGATCGTGGCGTAGTTGCGTCGGGGGTCGTCGTTCGGGTGCAGCACCATGTAACCTCTCGCCCCATCCTGTCGAATGGGGTTGGTTTCCCACACGGTTGGCGTCTTCACGGCGCCGGGTGGTAACAGCGACTGGTAGAGCACCACGAGTCGTGCAATCAGTCGCCCAAGCGCGCCGTGTCCAACAATGAGCTCAGGCATCTGCGCCGCATGCTCGCGGACGTTCGTTCCAAGACAGTGATGCGCGGTGGCCGCCAAGGCAAACAACGTCCCGCGCTCTCCGAGCGAGGGTTCGAGCACAATGGTCTTGGCGCCATTGACCACGACGCGAGCCGCCTGTCCTCCAAAGAGTCCGCGCGCGTCGGTAAACCCGCGCGAACCGGCGACGTACACCAGCTGGCCAACCGTGCGCTGCGACGCGGGACCCGCTTCCGCGATCAGTCCAACGCCTTCGTAGCCCGGCACCAGTGGGTACGCGAGGCCAGGGAAGGGGGGCATGCGCCCGGTGAACAGCAGCTTCTCGGTTCCCGTGCTGATGCCGGACCAATGCATGTCCACCACAACGTCGGACTCGGTCACGTCAACGAGTCCTAAGGAACGCACGGAGAGCCGCTGGGGCTGCTCGAAAACGACGGCGAGGGTTTGCACGGGTGTAACGTGTAGTTGACACCGTGACCTGTCAATATACGAGAGCAAATTACTCGGGATTGACGGTCACTGGCTAAACGTGGGCCACAATAAGGCCAGTCTGGATTGGGAAACGCGTCGAAATTTCTCGACTTTTTCTGAAGCCCGCCTCACGCAGCATGTCATGCAGTTCGGAGGCTCGACGGGCCCGACCTTTGCCCATCGCCATCAGGTAGAAGGAGAAGTAGGCATCTCCCACCGTTTCGGCACCACGCGCTCCAGCCATCGCCTCAGCCACCAACAGCACGCCGCCTGGCGGAAGTGCGGCCCGCACTCTCTTGAGGAGGCTCAGGACCGAGGCGTCATCATGGTCCAGCAGCACGCGGACCAGCGAGATGACGTCGGCGCCCGTGGGAAGCGCGTCATCGTGAAAGTTGCCGCTATGGCATTCAACACGATCACCGAACCCGCCGCGCGCCAAGCGAACGCGCGCCCGGGCCGCCACTGACGGCAGGTCAAAGAGCCGCAGCTGGAGGTGGCCATGCCGCGCGCCCACGAGCGAGAGAAACGCCCCCTCGCCTCCGCCCACGTCGAGCAGGCATCGGTGCCTGGAGAGGTCATACGCGTCGAGCACCTCGTGGGCGACCGGGGGCAGCGTCTCGGACATGATCTCCGAGTACGCCGCAACACGGGAATCATCCATGCCTTGCGGGCTTGGTGTGTCGGCGTACGACCAGTAGCGGGACAGCTCGGTGCGGAAATCGGCGCCCTCACGGAGCAGGGAGACGGGATCGGCGAGATCCTTGTACGCGAGTCGATGGTGACGAACCAGCGCCAGCACGCCGGTATTCCCTACTAAGGGCGCACCCAAGGGACCAATCGCGTAGCGTCCATACCGCCGTTTGTTCAGCAGCTTGAGAGACGTCGCAGCGTTGAGCAGTCGTTCGGTATTGGCCGCCGTCAGCTTGGTGTGCTCGGCGATTTCATCAACAGTACGAGCGCCCTCGGCCAAATACTCAAACAGCTCCAGCTCCACACAGGCGAGCAGGGTCTGCGTGTAGACAAATCCCGAGACGATATCGAACACCGCACGCGACCGGCGTCTGGTGATCGGCTTGGTGAGCAGGAACCGGGCGCTCCACCGCTGAAAGTCGTCGGTCGCGACGAGCGAGTTCCAGCGATCCTGGATGCGCTCAAACCATGTCGGGGGCGGCGTCGGCGTGGACACGGTGCTGGCGCGCGGGCCAGCGGACTCGGCCGTAACCGAGCCTGGCGTTGGTCGCGTGCGCTCCGAACCCACCGGAATCGGGACTGGAGAAGCCGTGATGGCCGAAAGTGCGTGGTCGCGAGGATTCACTGGCCGAGGATATCGAACTGGCACGAAGGTGTCAAGAATTGTGTACACTTCAGTTCCGGGACCTTGCGAGCAGCATGGCCCGTTCCTAACGTGGCGACGCGCCCTTCGACGCGCGTACACTTAATTCTAGCGACCTCAGCATTATACATGAGACCGGTTTTTCCATTTAGCGCGATCGTGGGCCAGGAAGAGATGAAGTTGGCCCTGCTGCTGGTCTCGATCGACCCGTCGATCGGTGGCGTGATGGTTTTTGGAGATAGAGGCACCGGCAAGTCGACCGCAGTGCGCGCGCTTGCGGGCCTGCTGCCCCCGATGAAGGTGGTGACCGGCTGTCTGTATGGATGCGATCCGGCGGCCAGCGGGTCGTGGTGCGATGCGTGTCGCGCCAAATATAAGGATGGCCACGCGCCTAAGGCACATGCGTCGCCGGTCCCGATGGTGGACCTGCCGCTCGGCGCCACGGAAGATCGTCTGGTTGGCGCGCTGGATCTGGAACGGGCACTCACCTCGGGTGAGAAGGCCTTTGAACCAGGGCTGCTTGCACGCGCACATCGGGGCTTCTTGTACGTGGACGAAGTGAATCTGCTGGAAGATCACTTGGTAGATCTCCTGCTCGATGCCGCGGCGACTGGCGAGAACGTGGTGGAGCGTGAAGGGGTCAGCGTTCGACACCCCGCCCGATTCGTCCTTGTGGGCAGCGGTAACCCGGAAGAGGGCGAACTCCGCCCGCAGCTCCTGGACCGTTTCGGTCTTGCGGTGGACGTCCGCACGCCGGAGTCGATCGCGCTGCGGATCGATGTCATCAAGCGTCGTGATGCCTTTGATCGCGACCCCACCACGTTCCTGGCGCACTGGGCGAAGGTCGATGCAAAAGTTCGACGATCGCTGGAAAAGGCGCGGGCGCGACTGGACACGGTGTCTGTTCCGGACGCCGTGTTGGAGCGCGCCGCGACGTTGTGCTCGCAACTGGGCACCGACGGACTGCGCGGCGAGCTCACGCTGCTGCGCACATCGCGAGCGCTGGCGGCGTTTGAAGGCGACGACGTCGTCACGACTGAACATGTCCGTCGTATCGCGGCCATGGCGCTCCGCCACCGGTTGCGCCGCAATGTGCTTGATGATGCCGACTCAACCACGCGAGTCGAGCGCGCCGTGTCTGACCTGTGGGGCGCGACGAAGGACGTCGCGTGAGCGCGCGGCGATGAACGCGTCGTCGGTGAGCGCGCAGGAGCCGGACGCACTGGAGCCCACGCAATCTGATGCGGCGCTGGTCGCGTTGCTGCTTGCCGTTGACGGTGCAGGGCTCGGTGGTGTTGTGCTGGATCATCCCCTGCACGAAACGTCGCGTCAGTTCGTGGAGTTCGTGCGTGCGCTGTTGCCAGCATCGGCGCCGATGCGGCGCCTCCCGATCGGCGTGAGCTCCGACCGACTCATCGGCGGTGTCGATCTTGCCGCCACGTTGAGTACAGGTCGGCTGGTTGCCGAGCGCGGTGTGTTGGCGGCTGCCGACGGTGGGATGGTGGTCGTGCCGATGGCGGAACGTGTCGCCACATCGGTTCGCACGACCCTCTGCGAAGTGCTCGACTCCGGGGCATTGCAGGTCGCGCGTGACGGTGTTGCAGAACGTCACGACGCGCGTGTGATTGCGGTGCTGCTCGATGAGTCGGTTGACGACGAAGTGATGCATCCAGCGCTGATTGATCGCGTGGCATTTCGCATGGCGCTCGATCCGGCGGCGGTGTCGCCGCTCGCGAGGTCCGACGCAAACGAACTGCAGGCGTTGGCCGAGACGGTTGCCGAGGCGCGCACTGGGCTGCCTGCCGTCACGCTTGATGACGGGTGGGTCGCCGCCATCTGCAATACGGCCGAACTCTTCGGAGTGGCGTCGGTCCGTGCGATGCTTTTTGCGATCCGCGTCGCCCGTGCGCATGCCGCGCTGGCATCACGCGACGCGGTAGGGCCTGACGACGCCGAGGTGGCCGCGCGCTTGATTCTGGCGCCTCGTGCGACACGTATTCCTGCACCGCCGCCGGCAGAAGAAGAGCCAGCGCCGCCGCCGCCGCCGCCGCCGCAGAGCGACGACGCGCCTCCGCCGCCGCCCGAGGATCGTCCGGACGACGCGCCAGAGCCAGAGCCGGAGCCGCCACCAGAAGAACCGCAAACGGATCAGGATGCGGACAGCACAACGCCCGAGCCGCCACCCGATGGTGGAGAATTGCTTCGTGCCGCGGTCACGTCGGCGCTGCCGCCGGGCATGCTCGAGAAGCTGCTTGAGCGGATGAACGCCGGAGCGATGTCCGGGCGCGTGGGCGCGGAGCAGCAGAACATGTTGCGTGGCCGTCCGCGTGGCGCGCGGAGCGGTCTTCCTCGTGGCGGAGCGCGATTGCACCTGTTGGAAACGTTGCGCGCGGCCGCGCCGTGGCAGAAACTCAGACTCGCGGCAACATCGTCGCCTGCAACATCGTCGCCTGCAACATCGTTGCCTGCAACGCCGTCACCCGCAACGCGGTCGGCGGTCGCATCTCCCGCCGCGGGAGCAACGCAAAAGCCGCGCGTGTCCGTGCGGCGCGAAGACTTTCGCATTCGGCGCTTCATCGAGAAGACGGGCACAACCGTGCACTTTATCGTTGATGCCTCCGGCTCGGCCGCTGTGTATCGGTTGGGCGAAGCCAAGGGCGCTGTGGAGCTGCTGCTCGCGGAAAGTTATGCCCGTCGCGATCGCGTCAGCCTGATGGCATTTCGCGGCACGGGCACGGAGATTCTGCTTCCCCCTACACGCGCGCTGGCTCGTGCCAAGCGTGTGCTCGCAGCGCTGCCCGGAGGTGGTGGGACGCCGATGGCCACAGCGATTGATGCGGCAGCGCAGCAGGCACTTGCCACCAGGCGGAGCGGCAGTGCACCGTTAGTCGTGATCCTGAGCGACGGACGTGGCAACATTCAACGTGATGGAACTCCCGGCCGCGCTGGCGCGGAGCGTGATGCCATGTTGGCGTCGCGCGCCTTCGCGCAGTTCGGCATTCCCGCGATGTTCGTCGACACGTCACCGCGCGGCGAGCCGATTGCGCGCCGGTTAGCCGACGCCATGCGTGCGCGATACATCTTCTTGCCGTCTGCCGACGCCAAGGCCCTTGGCAACCTGGTGCGTGTCGCCAAAGAGCTTACGTGAGGCGAGCCACATGAGCAACGCGGCGTTGGCATTGTTGCGGTGGCGCAAGGCGTCGCACCTGGAGGGGACCGACATCGCCACGCGCGAGACGACCGCGCGCGTGTTCATGCGTTCCGTGTTCGTGGTCGTATTGTTTTGGTGGAGTGCGACGGGTGTGATTTTCGCGCTTGAACGCGGCGCGGCCACACGCACGGCCGGGCTGCTGCTGGCATCGATGTTGGCGGTGTGGGGACTCTGGCTGGTCGTGGTCGAACGCGATCGCGAGTCGCCGTCTGCGGCGCGTCGCGGCTTTCTCGGTGCGTCGTTTCTGTGGACGTGGGTGCAGGTGCTCTTTTATGGTGGCTGGTTTATCGGTCCGGCCGCTCTGGCGGTCTCGATTCCCGCAGAACCGCCCTCGTGGTCGCTGGCGGTGCGTGCGGTCATCGCGATGCTCTGGTATCAGTTGGCGATGCTTGCCGTGCTTGGTGTGGTGGCGTGGGGCGTTGCGCGGCGCGCCAATCGCATTGCCTGGTGGGCGTTGCTCACGTTCTGGATTTCGCATCAAGCGGCCAGCATCAACATCTTTCTTGGTGTCGAAAATCCCGGTCGCGGGTTCTTTCCCGAAGGGACGACGTTTTTGGAGTCGTACTTTGGTCCGCAGCGCAACTCGTGGGCGCTTCCCGCGACTATCGCGCTCGTCCTGGCCTTCACGCTGCGCGTGGGCATTCACGCTTTACGCGATGCGTCACCGATGCGACGCCAAGCCATGATGCTGCTGACCGTGCTTGGCGCGCTGGGTGTGTTGGAGTTGGCCGTGCTTGGTGCCCCGGTCAACCTGGCGCTGTGGGATTGGTTTCTGGCGCTTCGCGGCTACTAGCGCGCGGCTCCGCTGGCCGCCGCGCGGCTACTAACGCCGCCGCGCGGCTACGCAGGCCGCCTCGCGGCTACGCAGGCCGCCTCGCGGCTACGCAGGCCGCCTCGCGGCTACGCAGGCCGCCTCGCGGCTACCAACGCCGCTCCGTTCTATTCATGACGGAGTGCCTCGATCGGATCCAGTCGCGACGCCCGTTGCGCCGGGATCATGCCGAAGACAATGCCGATGCTGACCGATACGCACACGGCGATCACCGTAAACAGAATGGGCACCGGCGCATCAATGTCGAGCGCGAGTGACGCGATGCGTCCGAATCCCAGGCCCACCAGTATGCCGATCGCACCGCCGATGCTGGTGAGCGTGGCCGCTTCAATCAGGAACTGCTGACGGATATCCCGACGCGTTGCGCCAAGCGCTTTGCGCACACCAATCTCGCGTGTTCGGCTGGTCACCGAGACCGTCATGATGGCCATGACGCCAATCCCGCCAACGAGCAGCGCGACGCCAGACAGCACGACCATGACCAGGAAGAACACGCCGGTGATGCTGTTGAAGGTGTCCAGGACCTGGTCTTGCGTCACGAGATCAAAGGTATTGCCGTCGGCGGGGCGCAGCCCACGCATTTCGCGCAATGCCATGGTAACGGCACTCTGCGCGTCGGCAACGCTGACGCCGTCCTTCGGCTTGACGGGAATCCACAGCGCGTTCGTACGATCAATGTCGAACTGGTGATCCAACATGCGGTAGGGCACCACGGCGCCGACTTCTTGCCCCGGCGGTGCGAAGATGTTCGCGGGCTCCAGCCACAAGCCAATCACCTGCGCGGATCGTCCTCCCACGCGCACCCATCGTCCAACACTCGTTTCCTGGCCGAAGAGACGCAGAGCGGCGCGCTCCTGCAGGACAACGACCGACGCGCCGGACAACAGTTCGGAGCGCGTAAACCAGCGACCCTCGAGCAGCTCACCGCCTTGCACAAGGGGGAAGCCGTCGTCGGCACCAAAGACGGCCATCGACTGCGATCGGGCACCGTCGACTTCGATGCGTGCCAGGATCTGCGCCCACACGGCCGCGTAGCCCACCTCCGGTAGTTTGCGAATGCGATCTGCTTCGCGTTCGTTGATATCGGGGCGTACGCGCACATCTTTGGGTAGATCGTCGGGATTGAGCGGCGTCTGTGAAAACTTCTTGAGCACGTAGAACGTCGACGGTCCGGCGACCTCGATGGCGTTCACGATTTGATCGCGAATCCCTTGTACGATCGCCGCCATCGCCATCACGGTGGCCACACCGATCACGACGCCGAGAATAGTCAGCGAGGATCGCAGCTTGTTGACGCGCAACGTATCCAGGGCAATGCGCACGTTCTCGCCGAGCGCATCAAGGCGTTGTTGTACCGACACGCTACGTCTCGGCGCGCATGGCGGTGATCGGATCCAGTTGTGCTGCGCGCGAGGCAGGGTATACGCCGAACAACACGCCAACACCCGCCCCAAGCGTGAGCGCCAATACCACGGACCAGGTGCTCACGCGCGCCGGAAGCGGCGACACCGTCGCGACGATGGTGGCCAGTCCCCAGCCGGCGGCGACACCGAGTGCACCGCCCAACACTGCCAGAGCTATGGATTCCGCGAGAAACTGCCGACGAACATCGCGTGCCGTCGCGCCCATGGCCTTGCGCAGTCCGATCTCGTGGGTGCGCTCGGTCACCGCCATCAGCATGATGTTCATGATCACAATGCCGCCCACCACCACGCCAATCGCGACGACCGCTGGGACCACGGCGAACAGCACGCGGGTGAGATTCTTCCAGAAGTCCACGAGTGCGTCTGCCGTGCCCACATCGAAGTTGTCGGCCTCACCCGGTCGCAGCCCACGAGACACGCGCATCGCCTCTTCAGCGCGGGCCATCGCCGGCGCGATCGCTTCGGCGGTCGACATCTTGACGGAGATCGTGGTAGCCTTTCGACGTCCGTAGACCGCTTCGAACGCCGTGAGCGGCATCAAGGCGAAGCCGTCAAACGACTGACCCAATACCCGGCCTTTTCGCCCAACCACTCCCACGACCGTGAAGCGTTGACCCATCAGGCGCACTTCCTGATCGATCGCGTTGCCATCGTTGAACAGCGTACTCGCCACGTCCGCGCCGATCACGATTACACGGCGACGCTCACGCACGTCAATGTCAGTGAGCGGTCGTCCAGACGTGAACACGTAGTCCTGCACCGTTTGATATCCAGCGGTCACGCCAAACACGTTCACACTCCCCAACGTACGATTCCGCCACACCATGTCGGACCGCGGCGTTGGCCATCCGGACTGCAGGCCAATGGCCCTGGCTTCGGGGAGCGCAGCGGTCACGGCCTCTGCATCACGCTCATCCACGCGTGGTCTGCGGCGTAGCAACCGCGTCTCGGTATCGTTGAACAATCCGAGGCTGAGCGGCAGTCGTCGGACCTGAAAGGTATTCGTGCCGATCAGTGCGTCGGCGATGTTCTCTTTCACGTACGCGTTCATCCCCTGGATGATCGCCACCACCGCCACCAGAAATCCAACCGACACGACAATCCCAAGCAGGGTAAATGCCGTCCGTAGCGGATTTACGACCAGCTGACGGATCGACATTATTACCACATCGGCAGACCGCATGGCCATCGCGCGTTACTCGTGTCGGAGCGCCTCGACAGGATCGAGTCGAGAGGCTCGCAGTGCGGGCAGCATGCCAAACGCGACGCCGGTGATTGCGCTGGCGCCGAGCGCCGTGGCCACAATGCTGGCCGGCAAGGACGCGGGAATGCTGGTGTTACTGCGAATCACCCACGCCAGTACCGCGCCAATACCAAGGCCGATCAGCGCGCCGATGGTTGTCAGCGTTGCGGCTTCAACGAGAAACTGCCAGCGAATCGTTCCAGCGGTTGCACCGAGCGCCTTGCGCACGCCAATCTCGCGCGTGCGTTCGGTGACCGAGATCATCATGATGGCGACGACGCCCACGCCGCCGACCAGCAGTGCGACGGCAGAAAGTGCCAATCCAACGGCGAATATCGCGCCGAACAGCGAGTCGAACGTTTCTTGAATGCGATCTTGCTCAACGAGGTAGAAGGTCGAGCGTGCACCGGGCTTGAGCCCTCGCCGCGCGCGCATGGCGGCCATGACCTCGTCCATCACTTCGCTTTGCGTGCTCGTCGCAAATGGTCGCACGAGCAGCGTGAGGCCGCCTTTCCATACGTCCAACGTCCGCACTGACGCCTGCAACGGGAGAATCGCCCGCGGCGTGTCCGGCCCTTTGCCTTCCAGCGACTTGAGAAATCCTGCCTTGGGCTTGTAAATGCCAATCACCGTAAACTGTCTTCCACTGATCATCACTTGCTTGCCGATGGGCTCCGATGTGCCAAACAGCTGTGCTCTGAGCGTGTCGTTCACCAGGACCACCGGCGCGCCCGCATCATACTCTGTGCGCGTGAAGTTGCGACCGGGATCAATGTCGGACGCGTCGACCTGCGGCCAATCGGTGCTGTAGGCGTCATAGCCCACATTGTCCAGGCGCACGTTCTTGTACGCGAAGTTGCCGCTGCCGCCGAGCACACCGATCACGTTCGAGACGCCGGGAATCCGCTCGATCATGTTCCACTCAGCAAACGAGATGGGCGGATTGCGTCGGTCCGGGCACTTCTCGTCGGTCCCATCGCAGGCGTTGATGCCGCTGCTGCGTCGCTGCACGATGAACGTCGTCGCGCCGATCTCTTCCAGGTCCTTCTGGAAGGACTGGCGGATGCCGTTCACCACGGCGCCCATTGCCACGACGACGAACACGCCGATGGCAACCCCGGCGATCGTCAGCGCCGCGCGGACCTTGTTGGTCCGAATCGCCTCAAGCGCCATACCGACACCTTCGAACACCAGCAGCAATTTATTCATCGGCTATTCCTGTCGCAGGGCAGTGATGGGATCAAGCTTCGAGGCCCGACTGGCCGGATACATCCCGGCGGCAATACCAACCCCTGCGCCGGTAATCAGCGCCGCCGCGATCGACCACGGCGCAACGGCCGCCGGCAATGGCGTCAGCGCCGCAATCAGCTCGGCCAAGGCGATGCCCAGCCCGATGCCGATCGCCGCGCCAATGATGCTGAGCGTCGTGGCTTCAACAAGAAACTGCGACAGAATATCGCTTCGCTTTGCGCCAAGTGCCTTGCGTACGCCGATCTCGCGTGTGCGCTCAGATACGGCCACCAGCATGATGTTCATGATGACCATCGCGCCAACCACGAGACTGATCGCGGGAAGGGCCGTGCCAAACAGCACGAGGCGACCTTTCAGCTCTTTGATGAAGCCGAAGGCGGCGTCTTGCGTGACCAGTCCGAAGTTGTCCGGCTCGCTGGCGCGCAAGCCGCGAATGGAACGCAGTGCGCTGCGCGCCGCTTCGATCCCGTCCGGGAGATCTTCCATGCGCGGCGCCTGCACAATCAACGAGGACACGTCGCGCAACGGGCGCAGAATGCGCCCCATCGGCGATGTATATGGCGCGATCGCCAAACGGTCCAGCGAGAAGCCGAACACCGAGCCTTGCTTCTCGATCACGCCAATCACCGTGAACGGCAACCCCGCCACACGAAGCTCACGTCCCTCGGGATTCACGCCGGGAAAGAAGGCCTCGGCGACTTCCACACCGATCACCACCACCGGTGAACCGGAGCGAACTTCCTGGTCGGTAAACGCGCGCCCCTTTTCAATCACGAACTTCTTGATCTCGAAGTAGTTCGCGTCGGTTGCTACGGTCTGCACCTGTTTCGGCCGCGCGCCGATGGCCGAGGCATACTTGAACGACTCGTTGGCGATACTCGACTTCATATTCGATGGAATTGCCCCGCGAACGGCCTCGACGTCGGTCATGCTCAGCAGCGGTCGACGCTGCGCCGATCTCGCGTCAAACCCGCGATTGCCGCCGGGTCCCACGTTATTGAAACGGCGCAACGTAAAGGTGTTGCTCCCGATCAATCGCGCGGCAAAATCTTCTTCGACATAGCGCCCCATCCCTTCGACGATGGAAACGACAGCGATAAGAAACATCACGCCGATCGTCACCCCAAGCAGGGTGAATGCGCTCTTCAGCTTCTGGACGCGAAGCTGGGATAGGGCCAGGCCAATCGAATCACGTATCTTCACCCCTCAAGGTAACCGGGGCCCTACTCGTAGCGCAGGGCCTCAACCGGATCGAGGCGTGATGCCCGCGAAGCGGGGAGCAGTCCGAAGAGGATCCCGGTGAAGGCGCTCGCTCCCAGCGCGGCGACCACGGCCAGCGGTGGAATGGATGCTTCGACGGGCGAAAAGCTGCGGATCGCCACAGCAGCCAACCAGCCAACAAAGAGCCCGATCGCGCCCCCGATCCCGGTCAGCGTAGCCGCTTCAACCAGAAACTGCCACAGGATCGTGCCGCGGGTCGCCCCAAGCGCCTTGCGCACACCGATCTCCCGCGTCCGCTCAGTGACGGAGATCATCATGATGGCTACCACGCCCACACCGCCCACGATCAAGCCTACCGCCGAGAGTGCCAGCATGACCAGGAAGAAGAGCCCAAAAATGCTGTTGTAAGTCTCGAGCAGCTTGTCCTGGGTGATGATGGCGAACGAGGATTCTTCGAGTGGGCGCAGGCCGCGCAGGCCGCGCAGCGCCGCTGTGACATCGTCGAGCACCTGGCTCTGAGGCACGCCTTCGCGTGGTTTGACGCTCAAGCCCACGTTCCCCGCGCGTGCGCCCAGGTTGCGGATCAGCGCTTGCACCGGAATGACCGCTTTCGGGCGCTCACCGCCCGATAAGAAGCTCGCGTTGTCCTTGTACACACCAATCACCTCGAAGGGCACGCCGTTCAGCGTCACCATCTTGCCGAGTGGATCCGATTGGCCGAGCAGGCGTTCCGCCATCAGCGTGGAGAGAACGGCAACACGCGCTCCGGTCCGCGCCTCGCCGCTGGTGAATGCGCGACCAGGATACACCTCGGGCGCGCTGATCGTCGACCACTCGGCCGAATAGCCTTCTATCGACGCACCGGAAAGCGCGCGGTCGCGGTACTTGGCCGCCACCGACCAATCAAGTCGCTCGCCCACCGCTTCAATCGAGCTCAATCGACGCAGCGCGTCGACTTCGTTCGGACGAATCGGCGGATTGCGCAACCACGCGCACGTGTTCTCCGAGCCATCGCAGGCCTCAAACGAAATCGGATAGCGCGTCAGGAAAAACGTGGTGGGGCCCGTGCTGGCGAAGTCGCGGGCCACAGACTGATTGATTCCGTGAATAGCCGCCGACATCACCACGACGACGAACACCCCCACGGCGATCCCCAAGATCGTGAGACCAGCGCGCACTTTGTTGGCGCGACAGGCGTCAATCGCGATCCGCACACCTTCGGAGACGGCGAACAGGCGAAATGCACCGAGTGCCATGGGTTACTCCTGCCGCAACGCGGTGATGGGATCAAGGCGCGACGCACGGCTGGCCGGGTACACCCCGGACACAATTCCAACGCCCGCGCCGAGCGCGACGCCAACAATGATCGACCACGGGGCGACGCTGGCCGGCAACGGCGTGATTGCCGCCAGAAGCTGGGCGAGCAATATGCCGAGGACGACGCCAATCGCCGAACCTACGGTGCCCAGCGTGGCGGCTTCAATCAAGAACTGCGACATGATGTCGCGACGCTTGGCGCCCAGTGCCTTGCGGATGCCGATCTCGCGCGTGCGCTCGGAGACGGCCACCAACATGATGTTCATGATCACGATAGATCCCACCACCAAACCAATCGACGGGAGCGCGATACCGGCCAGCACGAGATACCGTTTGATCTTGTTCCAGAACTCGAGCGCCGAGTCGGCAGTTTGCAACGAGAAGTCGTCCTTCTGACCTGGGCGCAGTCGGTGAGCGCCGCGCATCGTGGCGCGCACAATCTCCATGGTTTCTTTCATCGCCATATCGCTGGGCGCTTGGATGGCCACCGCGTCGATGATGTTCGGTCGGCTGTTGAGCAATCGTCGGGCGGGGGATCGCCACGACGCGATTACGAAATTGTCAAACGACATGCCGAACACTTTCCCCTGCGACTCCGCGAGACCGACCACGCGGTAGGGAACACCACCCATCTTTACCTCGCGACCAATCGGATCCAACCCAGGGAACAAGCGGTCGGCGGCATCAATGCCGATCACCACCGACTTCTCGCCACGTGCCAGCTCCTGCTCGGAGAGCAGCCGGCCGCTGGTCACGGCAAGTTTCTTGACGTCGAAGAACGCACCGTCCACCGCGTTCACGCGAACTTGTCGAGGCTTCGGACTGACCGACGACGTCATCTGGACCTGGTCTTCGCTGGTGATGTACCACTTCACATCGCTCGGCAAGTCACGAACGACCGGCGCCAGATCGGTGATCTCCAGCCGCTTCCGGCGACGGTACTCCTCCCACGTGGCCTCATCGACATCACCGATATTGATGTTGGGACGATGACGCAGTTCGAAGGTGTTGACGCCGATCAGTTTCCCAATCAAATCGTTCTCCAGATACTTGCTCATACCTTCGACAATCGAGACGACCGAGATCAGGAACATCACGCCGATACACACGCCGAGGAGCGTGAAGGCGCTTTTCAGTTTTTGGACGCGGATGGTGTTGAGGGCCAGCCGGATCGCTTCGAAAAATTGCATAGGGCGCGCCTCGCGCGACGGAAGGGTCTGCGAGGAGATACGGCGCGGGCGGCGGGGAGTTTCGTCTGATGGTACGCGGGGCCCATATGTCACGAGGCGCGCATCGTACGGATGCGCGCCTCGTAAAGGACGTACTCGGGTGTTCTTACCGCACCGCGCTTAGTGTATGCGCTCTGATCCGATCTTCAGCGCGTACTGCGCACTGCTCTCATCGCTCGAAATCACGCCGTCGCGCAGCACGATCACGCGTTTTGCATGCACCGCGATATCGGGTTCGTGCGTGACCATCACGACTGTTTGTCCCTGCGTGGCCAACTCTTCGAACACGCGCATGATTTCTTCCGACGTTTGCGAGTCCAGGTTCCCGGTAGGTTCGTCGGCGAGCAAAATAGACGGCCGATTCACCAGCGCCCGCGCGATCGCCACGCGTTGGCGCTGACCACCGGAGAGCTCGTTGGGGCGATGGCTGATACGCTCACCAAGTTGCACACGCTCCAGTGCTTCGGTCGCGCGCTTCTTGCGCTCGTCGGCCGAGACCCCCGCATATACCAGCGGGAGCTCCACGTTTTGAAGGGCCGACGCGCGCGGCAGCAGGTTGAACGTTTGAAAGACGAAGCCGATTTCCTTGTTGCGCACGCGCGCGAGGGCGTCGTCGGACATTTCTGACACCAACATCCCGTTCAGCCAGTACTCGCCGCCGTTCGGGGTGTCGAGGCACCCGATGAGGTTCATCAGCGTGGACTTACCAGAGCCCGAAGGACCCATGATCGCGACATACTCGTTGCGCCGGATCGCCAGATCAACACCGCGGAGCGCACGCACGATCTCACCGCCCATGTCGTACTGGCGGGTGAGCTGTCGCGTGACGATGACCCAGTCCTTCTCCGGGGCCGCACCGGCGGAAGAGACCACCGCGCGGCGTTCGCCGGTTGTGCTCAGCCCAATGTCGTCCAGCGTCTTACTCACGATTTCTTTCCCGTGGACGGTGTTTTCTTGTCGTCTGGCTTGGCCGTTTTGATCAAGGCACCGTCTTTCAGCTCACGGATGGCTTGGTAGGTCCCGGCAACGATGGTCTCGCCGGCCTTGAGCCCCTCGAGGACTTCGAAGTGCCGCTCGCCCGCGATCCCTACCTTTACGGTGCGGAAGCTCACTTTGTTGTCCTTGCCAACCACAAACACGCCTTCGATGTCGCGCTTGCCCACTTCCTTGGCCGGCTGCGCACGCCCAACGGTTACGGCGGTGTCGGCGTTCGGCAGGTTTTCGTTCTCACGAACGGTGAGGGCGATGATCGGAATTGACAGGACCTTGGTGCGCGACGCCGTGACGATGCGGGCCGTTGCGGAAAAGTCCGGGCGCGTGTCTGTGGGCGGGTTGAGCAATTGCACGCGCACTTCGTAGTCGATGGCCTGGTCGCCCGTGTTGGTCGCCGTCTTGTTGACCGAGCTGTTGGAGATCTCGAACACGCGCCCTATAAAGGTGGTGTCCGGGAACGCATCGATCTGGATGATGGCCGAGTCGCCCACATTAATGCGCGCGACATCGGTTTCGTCGACCTTCACTTTGGTTTCCAACACGCTCATGTCGCTGATCGTGAGCAACGTGGCGGCATCTTTGTTGAGCGTGCCCATGATGGCCGTTTCACCTTCCTCGACGTTGAGCCGCGTCACCTTGCCGCTCATCGGTGCCGTGATCGTGGTGCGACTGAGCGCCTGCTTGGCATCACGGACGCTGGCCTGCGCTTGCTCGACGCTGAACGTTGCCGCGTCAAAGAGCGCTTTGCTGACTTCGGCCTGCGTTTTGAGCTGTTCGAGTTGATCGTCGCTGACGAGGGCAGGGGACTGTGTCTTGATCGACTGCGACCGCTCGTAGTTCCGCTCTGCCTGCAGCAAGCTGGCCTTTGACTGGGCCGCCTGGGCACGGGATGATGCCAGCGCCGCTTCCGAGCGCTGCAAGGCGGCGGTCACTTGCTCCGGGTCGATCTGCAGCAGAAACTGCCCCTTCTTCACGAAGTCGCCTTCTTTGACACTGAGGCGTACGATCTTGCCGGTCACGTCGGCCGAGACATCGACCTTCACGCGCGGCTGGATCTGCCCGCTGGCCGTCACCGACGCGACCAGATCGCGCGACTCAACAGCCTCCGTACGCACTTCGACGGCCTTCGTTTCGCCTTTTTTCTTGGCAGCGTATCCCAGTCCTGCTACGGTGGCGATCAAGACCCCACCGATTGCAAACTTGACGGTATTCGTCATCAACTATTTCCGGTTAGCGAAGAGGACGGCCAACGGCCGCTTCCAGCGTGGTAAAGGCACGTTGTACGTCATAGACAGCGGTAATTCGGTCGGTCTCGGCGCGCTCGTAGTCGCCACGAGCCTGTTGCAGGTCGACAATGCTCGCCAACCCCACACGGTAACGCTCCTGCGCCAACGCCAGTGCCGTTCGAGCAGTGGCAACGTTTTGTTCCTGGAGGGCCACTGTTTGCTGCGCTGTGGTCAGCGACAGAAACGACGCGGTCACATCGGCAACAACGCGCAGCTCTTGTCCACGAAGGTCGTTTTGTGTGTTGCGGCGCTGTACGTTGGCCTGTTCGATCTGCTGCTCGCGGCGAAAGCCGTTGAAAATCGGCAGCGAGAACGACGCCGAAAGGCTGTACGGGTTGCGGGTGAATGCGAACGGGTAGTCGCCCTGGGCATCGCGAATGCCCCGTTCCTGCTCTGGCGTGAAGGCAATGGCGCTGCAGGCGCCCAGAGTATTGGACAGCCCAACCGCAGCGCGCACTTCTTCAGAACGAATGCAGCTCGACCTCGCCCCCAGCGTCTGAGAGCGGCGTTGATCGATGAGTACTCCGGAGTTGGTAAAGCGATTGGTCTGTCCGGACACATTCGCGCTAAGCGATAACGACGGGTAGTAGGCACTGCGCGCCGAGGAAGCATTGTAACCGGCCGCCTCTTCACGCGAGCGCAACCCCTCAAGCTGTGGATTGGACTTGCGCGCCATCGTCAGGACGGCAGGCAATTCCAGCGTGGGCGCAGCAGGCAAGTTCGCGTCAAGACTCACGCCGGCGATCGGTTCGATGCCCATGCGCTGGAACAACCGGACGATTTCAATCGCCACCTGATTGCGTTGATTGAGCGCAGCCACTCGTTGCTGCCCGTTTGCGACCTCGGCGCGTTGCGCATCGAGCACCGATCCCGAACCGACCTGCAAGCGGGCCTGCGCCAATTGCAGCTGCACGGTCGTCGTGGCC
>Ga0105049_10000045_pt1 | contig 105696 bp, 90 predicted proteins | sample MAT06_FD_78087 | JGI IMG/M metagenome (GOLD analysis project Ga0105049, IMG submission 78087) | Freshwater microbial communities from Lake Fryxell liftoff mats and glacier meltwater in Antarctica - MAT-06 | ecosystem: Environmental > Aquatic > Freshwater > Ice > Liftoff microbial mat | place...
AGACCAAATACTTGCGCTCATTTTTGGCAACCTCTAACGAAGCGCTTAGAGACGGACTCGCTGAAAAATTGGGGTCAGGTCTTTCATCATCACATTCAGCTATGCCGCGCCAGAATGTAAAATGAAAGACTTGACCCTAGAAGCTCTAGAAGCTCGACCTTAGAAGCTAGATAACGAATCCGCTCGCGCACTTGGTCGAGCACCTTTTTCGATTGCAGAGCGCGTAGGTTGGGCAAGATTTGATTGCCCAACAATTAGCTACACCATCACGTTACGTTGGGCTTCGCTTTGCTCAACCCAACCTACGAAGCTGACCCTGAGGTTTCTCCACATATATTCCATATAAATCATGCCCTAAGGGAAGGGCTGGTTCAGCGGTGTTTTGTAGGCATAGCGTCACCACCACAAAGCCAGTTCCTCCCCTTTTCAGGGGAGGTTATGCCGGATTTTCGTTGAACTGAAAAAACAGTCGCCGTCGCAACCGCGTAGGTTGGGCAAGGTTTGTTTGCCCAACAATGGACTACCGCATCACGTTACGTTGGGCTTCGCTTTGCTCAACCCAACCTACGAAGCTTGCAATAAATCACCTAGTAGCATGATTTATATGGAATATTTGCGGGGGAACCTCAGACCTTGGCCCCTTTAATTCGTTTCTCTAATTCGTTGAAGGAGCCCACAAGCCAACGCTAATTTTTTTGCGAGGCGCTAGCATTGGCGGATGTCGCCAGTCATTTCTGGCTGAAGAAGGCTGCTGGACATTATGTTTTTATTTTTTATCCTTGGCTTGGATCGACTGTGCATTCAAGATGCACTTGCACAACAACTGGTCAACCCAATCTCCGCGTTGTTCGCCCAATTAAGCTTCACTCGAAATCCCTACGTCTAGCCATAGAACATGCCGGTTTCTGTGCGCCTCATTTGACGAACCTGTTCTTGAACGTTTTGCGCTCGCGACGTTTTGCCGAGGTCTTATGCTCCTCGCTAAATCCAAACGCAATATCACCCGCAGATGCCAATGACCTTTCCCATGTTGGGCGATGCTTTATGCGCCCACCTTCAACATAATTTTCCCAATATGCGCTGAAGATTCCATCAGGCGATGTGCGCTGACAACATCATCGAGCGCGAAGGTTTTGTGAATAACGGGCTTTACTTTACCGCTGGCAAGTAGCGGCCAGACTTGCTCTTCTAGCTCGCGCGCGATGCGTTCTTTCTGTGCGTCTGGCCGTGCGCGCAGGGTGGAGCCTGTGATGGTTTGGCGCTTCATCATTAGCGGGCGAAAATCCACTTCCACTTTGCCGCCCTCTAAAAATGCGATGAAGCAGTAGCGGCCTTCAAGTGCTAATGAACGCAGATTTTTTTCGATATAGCTGCCGCCGACCATATCTAAAATAACGTTCACCCCTTTTTTCGCGGTGATAGTGGCGATCTCAGTCATCCAATCTTGGGTTTTGTAATTGAACACATGCGCAGCCCCAATGGTTTTGCAGAAGGCTTCTTTTTCGTCATTGCCAACGGTCGTGAAAACTTCGGCGCCGAAAGCATTCGCGAGTTGTATCGCGGTTAAGCCAATGCCACTGGAGCCGCCGTGTACGAGGAATCGTTCACTGGCGCTTAACTTGCAGGTGTTAAATACATTCACCCACACTGTGAAAAAATTCTCAGGCACACCTGCGGCTTCCAGCATCGATAAACCCGCCGGTAGGGGCAAACAATGCCCGGCAGGAGCAGCGCAATATTCGGCATAGCCGCCGCCTGGGGTGAGTGCACAAACCAAGTCGCCCACGCGCCAGCGGGTCGCGTCTCCACCGACGGCAATGACCTCACCAGCCACTTCTAAACCCATGATGGGTGACGCATTTGGCGGCGGAGCGTAATTGCCTTGGCGCTGCGCAATATCGGGGCGATTCACGCCTGCATAGGCGACACGAATGAGCACATCTGATTGCCCGATAGTCGGCAATTTGCCTTCGCACAATTGCATGACATCTGCCGCGCCCGGGCTTGAGGTGGCGATGTATTTCATTGAGATTGGTAGTGCGCTTTGTTGTGCGCTTGGTAATGTTGTATCAGACATAAAATTAAATCGCTTTATAAATAGGTAATGAATTAGGTATTCGACATTGGCTTTGGACATGCGCGTTGGCAAATCACTGCATTGAAATTTGATGGTGAAGTGGCCTGTTAGCTGGCATTATCCTAGCAATTAACAATTCATCGCACCGCCCACCACAAAGGCCTAAAAATGAAATTTGATTTTGTAAATGTGAAATTGCCCGTGCTAGTTTTTAGTCTCAGCTTATTCGGCGCATTGTTTGCCGCAACACCTACCTTAGCGCAGGCGCAGCCAATTGTGGCCGCATCAAATGCGACGGCAAAAGTAAAAGCGCCAACACTGCGCGACGTCAGAATGCTGCTCGACGCGGGCGATTTCGCATCTGCCTATGTGCCACTGAAACGCTTAGCGCGCAATGGTAGCGTGGAGGCGGATTATTTGTTGTATGTGATGTACGCCGAAGGCAAAGGGGTAAAAGCAGATATCGCAATTGCCATGAAATATTTGCGTGCCGCAGCGACCCAAAACTATCGTCGTACACCAGGTAAATATGGCTATGCTGATGCGCAGTATGCACTTGCTAAACGATACGCCGCGGGCGAGGGAGTCACCAAAAATGCCAAAAATGCGCTGAATTACTTAACGCGCGCGGCGGGTCAAGGCAAAGTCGATGCGATGAGCGAGATACCGGCTTATTACGCTGGCGAGAAAGGGATTGCTGCCGATGCGGCGCTTGGTTATCAATGGTCGCTGGTCGGCATGATGCAATTGAGCGGCGCACAAAAAAAATCGGCAGAAACCTATGCGAAGCAATTCAAAACCAAGCTGAGCGAGCGTAAGCAGCGCCAAATTGAAATTAAAGCGGCGAAATGGGAACCGCGTCGTGATTGATCGCAATTCGCTTTAGTAGGCTGTTATTCAATAAAATAGAGTCCGCGATATGGCCACGCAAAAGCCCGCAGAAAAAATAATCGTCCCGATCATCGCGGACGCAAAAACTAAGCTCGCCGCGATTAAGACCGACGCGACCTGCGACTTTGCGGGCGATAAAGCTGAAGCAGTGACCGTTCTCGCGGGGTTGAACGCCCAACTCGCCGCATTGCAAAATGTACTCTACGCCGAGGGAAAACAGCGCGTATTGGTGGTGTTGCAGGCAATGGATACCGGTGGCAAAGATGGCGCGATTCGTAAAGTATTTACGGGTGTTAACCCGCAGGGCGTGCACGTGGTGTCCTTCAAAGCGCCAAGTGCTGTTGAATTAGCCCACGAGTATTTATGGCGGGTGCATCCGCATGTGCCATCGAAGGGCATGATCCATATATTTAATCGCAGCCATTATGAGGATGTGCTCATCACGCGGGTGCACGGCATGGTAAATGATGCCACCGCCAAGCAGCGTTTTCGGCAAATTAATGATTTCGAAGCGATGCTGGTAGAGGAGGGCACAACGATACTGAAATTTTTTCTACACATTTCCAAAGACGAGCAAAAAGCGCGATTGCAAACGCGGCTGGCTGACCCCACCAAAGCATGGAAATTTAATATGGGTGACCTTGATGAGCGCAAGCGGTGGGAGGATTATCAGCGCGTGTATCAAGATGCGCTGAATGCCACTTCTACCCCGCACGCGCCGTGGTACGTCGTGCCGGCTGATCGCAAATGGGTGCGGGATGTGTACGTCGGCTCAGTAGTGGTGCAAGCGTTAACGGCGCTTGGGATGAGCTATCCTGCACCAGCAGCGGGCTTAGATACGTTGGTTATTGGAGATTAACGCTGAACCCAGAATCTTGAATGCTTAGCGGTAAAGGTTGTTTATAGGCGGGCATTTTCGAGCAAAACAGGTTGGAAATGCTTGTCAATAAAAGACTTTTTATTATTTGCAAGCGCAACAATCTACATTGCACTGCACCATGCGTGGCGTCGCTCTGCTAAAATGCGGTTCGCTTGATTTTCCATTCGTCTGACTCGAAGTTTTCGCAAGGTTTGCCATGCCGATTTACGCTTACAAATGTGCCACCTGTGGCCATGCCGATGATGTGATGCAAAAGATGTCTGACGTCGCACTGACCACGTGCCCCAAATGCGGTTCGGAAACGTACTCGAAGCAGTTAACAGCGCCAGGTTTTGCATTAAAGGGTAGCGGCTGGTACGTTACTGATTTTCGTGACAGCAAAAAAAATGAGCCCGCCAAGCCAGCAGCGGAGGCGAATAAAACGGATGCCGCAAAAACTGAAGCAAAACCCGCTGCAACTGAATCAGCAACGCCCACCACACCAGCGCCTGCTTCCGCACCTCCACCACCGGCAGCGACCCCAACATAGCCATGCGTAAATATTTAATTGCTGGTTTGCTGGTGTGGATTCCACTTGTCATTACCATTTGGGTGTTAAAGCTGTTGATTAATACAATGGATCAAACGTTGTTGTTGTTGCCTGTGCGGTTTCAAACGGACGCGCTGTTTGGTTTTCATGTGCCCGGCATGGGCGTGATTTTGACCGTCGCAACGGTGTTGCTCACTGGCATGATTGCCGCAAATTTTTTTGGTAAAAAATTACTCGGTTGGTGGGATCATATTTTGAAGCGCATCCCCATTGTTAATTCCGTTTATGGCGGCGTGAAGCAAATATCGGATACGCTTTTTTCGCCCGAAGGCAAAGCCTTCCGTAACGCGGTGTTGGTTCGCTATCCGCAGCGCGATACTTGGACTGTTGCCCTTCTCACCGGTGAGCCTGAGCATGAGGTGACAGATCATTTAGGCTTTACCAACTATTCAGTCTTTGTGCCAACCACGCCAAATATTACAGCGGGATTTTTTTTGATCGTGCCAAAGTCCGACGTGATTCCACTCAAAATGACAGTTGATCAAGCGCTCAAATATATTATTTCAATGGGGGTTGCCGAGCCGCGTCGCCACACGCCTGCCATCGCTAAAAAATCACACACTAACGGGGCTGAGATGAAAAAATCCGGCACCGACCCCAATCCATAGCCGTTGGGATTTTTTCCTAACGGCGAGTTGATATCACTTCAGCGCCATCCCACTTTGGCGCGCGCGTTGTTATAACGACACAGCGCCCATTGTGCGTCAATCATGATGCATGAATCAACCATAAAACGAAACACACAGGCCAACAAAAATGAGAACAAATTATTGCGGCTTAATTGACGCTTCCTACTTGGGACAAACGATCACAGTCTATGGCTGGGCACATCGTCGACGTGATCACGGCGGCGTGATATTTATCGATTTACGCGATCGTGAGGGGCTATTACAAATCGTGATTGACCCGGACACACCAGATGCTTTCGGCACAGCCGATTCGTCACGGACCGAGTATGTGATGAAAATTACCGGGCTCGTGCGGCATCGGCCTGAAGGCACGGCTAACACCAATTTGAAATCAGGTGAAATCGAAGTGCTCGCAAAGTCTATTGAGATTTTGAATGCGTCCCTCACGCCGCCGTTCATGATGGATGACGACAATATCAATGAAGAAATTCGCCTCAAATATCGCTATCTCGATTTGCGTCGTCCGCAAATGTTGGCGAATTTGCGCCTGCGCCATCGGGTGACATCTGCCGCGCGCCGCTACTTGGATGACACTGGTTTTATCGATGTTGAGACGCCGTTTTTGTATAAATCTACGCCCGAAGGGGCACGCGAATTTTTAGTGCCATCGCGCATTCATGATGGTCAGTTTTACGCGCTGCCGCAGTCGCCGCAATTATTTAAGCAGCTTCTCATGGTGGCCGGTTTTGACCGCTATTATCAGATTGTGAAATGTTTTCGTGATGAAGATTTGCGTGCGGACCGTCAGCCAGAATTTACCCAGATTGATATTGAAACGTCGTTTTTAAATGAACGTGAAATTCAAGACATCATGGAAGGCTTGATCAAAGCGTTGTGGAAGGCAGGACTGAATATTGATCTGCCCGATTTTCCGCGTATGGCCTATGCGGAGGCGATGCGTCGCTTTGGTTCCGACAAGCCCGATCTGCGCGTCTCGCTGGAGTTAACCGAACTCACCGATTTAATGAAAACGGTTGATTTTAAAGTGTTTCGCGCCGCAGCGGACATGAAAAATGGCCGCGTCGCCGCGATCTGCGTGCCCGGCGGTAATGAAAAATTTTCGCGTAAAGAGATTGATGACTTAACCACATTCGTCGCCATCTACGGCGCGAAAGGCTTGGCGTATATCAAAGTTAATGATGTCACTAAGCCAAATGAAGAAGGTTTGCAATCACCGATTGTGAAATTTTTAAATGCGGAATCATTGAGCGCAATCATGAAAGCCTGTAACGCTAAAAATGGCGACCTAATATTTTTCTCGGCGGATAAAGCCAAAGTGGTTAACGATGCATTGGGCGCATTACGCCAAAAAATTGGCCATGAAAAAGGCTTCGCTGAAAAAGGCTACAAGCCGTTGTGGGTTGTGGATTTTCCAGCTTACGAATACGACGAAGACAATCAACGCTATGTCTCCGCGCACCATCCGTTCACCGCGCCGAAAGACGAACATATCGCATTAATGGAGTCTGACCCCATTAAGGTGCTCGCCAAGGCTTACGACGTGGCCATGAACGGCTGGGAAATCGGCGGCGGCTCGGTGCGTATTCACTCACCCGAATTACAAGCCAAACAATTCGCGGTGCTAGGCATCTCGCCAGAAGATCAACAAGCGAAATTTGGCTTCTTGTTAGAGGCGCTCAAATACGGCGCGCCACCGATGGGCGGTGTCGCGTTCGGCGTGGATCGTATCGTTACACTGATGTGCGAAAAGTGGGATTCCATTCGTGACGTGATTGCATTCCCCAAAACGCAGCGCGGACAAGATTTATTGATTGAAGCGCCATCGGTGGTGACCGAAAAGCAGCTTCGTGAATTGCATATTAAGTTGCGCAATACATCACTAGTTTAATTACAAACACGCCTATTGGCGGGCGTTTTCGGCTATAATTGGCTTAAACTGCCTGCCAATAGTCGACTTTCAATTATTGTTTCTTATGAGTGTGATTGAGTTCCAAGATGACCATTGCATTGATTGTTCATGGTGGCGCCGGATCGTGGCGACCTGGCTCTGAAGATGACGCGATTGCTGCCACGCGCATTGCGGTTGAAGCGGGTAGAAAAATTTTGGCGGCGGGCGGTTCCGCGCTGGACGCGGCATGTGCGGCTGCGGTTATCCTCGAAGACAACCCCATCTTTAACGCGGGCACTGGCGCGGTACTCAATATCGATGGCTATGCGGAGCTTGATGCGTGCGTGATGGTGTCTGATCGCCATCAAGTCGGTGCCGTCTCGGCCATGCAGCGCGTTAAAAATCCAATACTAGTGGCTCGGCAGGTGATGACCGAGACAGATCACGCGATCCTTACTGGCGAGGGCGCAACCCGTTTCGCCAGAGCTATGGGGCACGCTGACTATGACCCGATTACCGCCGCCAGACACGCCGACTGGGCGGATAAGAAAGCAAAAATGGATGAGACGCTCGGCGCTGGCGCAATTAAAACACTGGCGTTTTTAAAGTCACACCCAGAATACGCAGGCGGCACGATTGGCGCAGTGGCAATTGATTCACGTGGTGTCATTTGCGCGGCCACATCCACTGGTGGCGTGACGATGAAAATGGTCGGTCGGGTTGGAGATACGCCAATTCCTGGCGCGGGTAATTACGCATCACAGCATGTCGGCGCATCTGCCACGGGCACTGGCGAATACGTTATTCGCAGCCTATCGTGTCGGCAAATATCGGACAACCTCGCCAGCGGTATGAACATCAGTGAGGCGGTCGATGCGGTGCTCGCACAACTCGGTCGAGATTACGATGGCGACATTGGTCTCATTGCCATTAACGCCGATGGTCAGCCCTATGCGAACCACCGCACCCGCGATATGCCACACGCCTATTTTTGTGGCGATGGCAAAATTGTGGCGAAGATGCGAGTTTAAGCTGTAGTGATAACCGAAAAAAAGTAAAAAAGCAGATATTAGCCTTATCCATACGTATATATTGGGTGGAATTTTCGTCTACCAAATAGGCAGTTTCAGAAGCAAGCTGCACAACAGAATCCCTCTCAACCGCTCTTTTTCTAAGGGAGGAGCTGATGCAGGTTGCTGGAATATGCGGCTTATTGCGAAGGCATTATGGTGCGTTGTAAAAACTTAAATGACGCAAAAAAATTACTGCACTAAGCGCTGCATCGAATTGCCAAGAAAAGTAAAACGCCTCCCTTTTCAAACGGAGGCTGGGAGGTATTTACGTTGAGGCGAAGAGCGAACTCCTCTATTACACAATGACCAGATAAATTAACGCGCAAAGTGTAAATCACACAAAACTTTTAAATTGTGAGTAAAAGTAATTTTTTCGCAAATGACTTGCCTAACGTCTAGATTTAAACACCGCCTGATACGCGCCCGAGGATAAAAATACACCAATGGTAACGGCAGTAATGCCGAGGTAGTCAATTGGTTTGGGGACTTCGCCTAGTAATGGAATCGCGGCCAGCATGGCGAGTACGGGCACTAGCGAGGCAAAGCTTGCCCCCAACGACGCGCCGAGTAGTGAGACCGCTCTGGCATAGGCGAAAAGTGAGATGATGGATACGAAGATGCCTTGGTAAATGGTTTGAATGATAATCGCCTCCATCGGCGCTTCCGCGATTCGGTGCGGCAGCAGCAGTGCGTAAATAGGCAAATACCAAACGGCGGAAACAACAGATACCACCGCCGCGGCATGCAGTGCGCTGAAGCCTTTCAAGCTCGCTTGTCGCATCGCCGCGGTAAAACTTGCCCAGCACATCGCGGCCAGTAAAAATAATAAATGGCCGCGCCAGTAGCCAGTTTCAAAGTGCGTCAGACCCGCGCCTACGAAAATGACGATGCCAACGGGAATGAGCATTAAGCCCAATCGTCGTGGGCCGCTGATTTTTTCATGTAGCAGCTTGATGGCGAGCAGTGAAGCCCATAGCGGCATGGTACCGGGGATAAGCGCACCAGCATGGGCCGCTGGGGCGAATTGGAGGCCGCCAGAGGCAATCAGCACGTAGGGCACGCCAGCGCCGGCGCAAATGATGAGCCATGTCCTAAAGCCCAGCAGTCTTAAGCCCCAGCCGCGCTTAATGACAATGGGCAGCAGCAATAATCCTGCGCAGGCAAAGCGTAAGGCGGTGATATCGAATGGTGATAGTGAGGAAGTAACGCCGTAACGTGTCAGTAAAATCCAGCCAACCCAAATTGAAATCGCGAATAAACCCCAAGCTGCACCCTGCAAATAGTGCGCACGCGATAATGGGGTCGTTGCATTTGCTGCATTCGTTGCAATCGCCACATTCGCGACGGCACTTGTAGCGTTGTTCGTTGTCGGAGATACAGTTGAAGGCATGTCGATAAATTATGGTTAAAAATCGTAACAGCAGTCTAGCAGCACGAGCAAAAATGAAAACGCCATATGATTCAATACAATAGTGATATGAACAACATAATCCAAGCAGTCCCGCTGCCCGCAAAACCCTACAAAATTCCGCGCTCAACCTTAATCGTGATTTATAACGATGTGCGCGAAGTGTTAATGATTGAACGTGCCGACCATCCCGGCTATTGGCAAAGCGTGACGGGGAGTCAGGATGAAGGGGAACCGTTGTTTGAAACTGCTAAGCGTGAAGTCATGGAGGAGACGGGCATCGATTCAAGTCAATATCAATTAGTCGATTGGCAGCAGCAAAGTGAGTATGAAATTTACGCCATTTGGCGGCATCGCTACGCGCCTGGGGTCACGCACAATACCGAGCACGTCTTTGGGCTAGGAGTGGTCGGGCGTGTGCCCGTCACACTCGCACCGCGCGAGCATTTGCAACATGTGTGGTTGCCGATTGATAAGGCCGCCGTCATGTGTTTTTCAGCGACTAATCGTGAGGCAATATTATCGTTGCTGGCAAAAGTGCCATGAACTCGCCCACGCCTAAAACCCAGACAACGCCGATAGCGGAGACGCTCTCGATTGCAACCTACAATATTCATAAAGGCTTATCGCCGCTAAACCGCAAGCTCATCATTCATGAAGTCCGTGAAAAATTGCATGCGGTGAATGCCGACATTGTTTTGCTCCAAGAAGTGCAGGGCGCACATGCAAAAAATCAATCGCGATTCGCCAATTGGCCGGATCGCCCGCAGCATGAACATATCGCCGCAGGTGCTAATAATGTTGCCGACGGCAGCAATGGTCGCTATACCGACATTGTCTATGGGGCGAATGCGCTGCACCAGCATGGTGACCATGGCAATGCAATTCTTTCGGCCTATCCGATTCACACATGGGTGAACCATGATGTATCCCACCATCGGTTTGAAAACCGCGCGCATTTAATTACCCACATCACCGTGCCAGGCTTGGCGCAGCCGCTGACCTGCGTATGCGTGCATTTGGGGCTATTTCATCGTAGCCGCATGATGCAAATTGAGCGGCTGATTGCGTTTTTAGAAGAGGCAGCACCGCAGCCACAACCATTGATCATCGCGGGCGACTTTAATGATTGGCGTTCGCGGCATAGCAAATTAAGTGAAAAATTAGCCAACGCTCTCGGTGTCACAGAAGCGTTCGAGGCCGCACATGGCAAACCGGCGCGCACCTTTCCGGCGGTCATGCCTATTTTCACGCTTGATCGTGTTTATGTACGTGGCCTGACGGTGTTGTCGGCGCAACGATTGCACGGTGACGTTGATGGTGCCCGCTGGCGACGGATGTCGGATCATGTTGGGTTACACGTTAACTTTGCCATTGGTGACACGGGAAATACCGGCAAAACTGGCAACACCAGCAACGCATAATGCAGCTCGTTCCGGGCAACAGCATCCAGCTACTCAAAAATGGCGAAGAATTTTTTCCTGAACTTGAAGCGGCCATTGACGCGGCTAAAAAAGATGTTCGTATTGAGACTTATATATTCGACGACGACGCTGCCGGCAGCCGGATCGCGAACGCGTTGATCCGCGCAGCTTTGCGCGGCGTGGCGGTGCGGTTGTTAATTGATGGCTTTGGTTCGGCACAGACTGCAACCGCTTTTTTTGGAAAACTCGCGGCAAGTGGCGTCAGCTTGGCGTTCTACCGCCCTGCGCGCGGATGGTTTGATTTGCGTCGAAGCCGGGTGCGCCGCGTGCACCGAAAAATTGTGCTGATTGACGGTCATGTTGGCTTTGTGGGCGGCATTAATTTCATTGATGACTACACCGAATGCTTGTCTGAAACGCACCCACGCTACGACTATGCGGTAAAAATTGAAGGCCCAATATTGGCGGACGTTTATTTCAGCGTGTCCAAGCTGTGGCGTATCGTGAAATTATTCGGCGGCAAACGCAATGTTCGCGAACGCGGTCAAATTTTTCAAGAAGTCTGTTACGAAACTGCAGGTAACGTTGCCCTCGCTTTTGTGACGCGCGATAACGTCGGCCATCGACGCGATATTGAGCGTGAATACCGGCACGCGATTGTGACGGCCAAAACGGAAATCATTATCGTCAGCTCATATTTTTTACCCGGAAGACGATTGCGAAATTCGCTCATGCGCGCGGCACGCCGAGGCGTTGTTGTCACCATATTGTTGCAAGGTGCAGCAGATCATCCCTTTCTGCAATACGCCACCCGTTCGCTATACGATAAATTACTTGCCTCAGGCATTCAAATTTTTGAATATCACAGCGCGATGTTGCATGGCAAAGTGGCGGTAGTTGATCGCGAATGGGCAACTGTTGGCTCGTCAAATCTTGACCCATTTAGCTTAATGCTGAACCGTGAAGCCAATATCATCGCGCTCGATAGACCATTCGCAGAAACACTGCGCGCGTCAATTCTGGATGAAATTTCAAAAAATGCGACTCAGCTTCATTTCACCAGTTGGCAAGCGCGAAGCCTATTGCAACGCATGCAATCTTGGCTTGGATTGCTGGCGGCGCGGGTGGCCTCTGGCATTTTGGGGGTAAAGCATGATTAAAATTATTGCGACTTTATAATAGTCAAATACATAAAAGCCGCACAACATGTTGCCTAAATCATGTTGTTCCGCATAATCCCAGCAAAAATGGTGTTTATCAACGGTGCAAGGTAGGTTGACAAAAACGCGCTGAGTCAAATGTTGGTCTCACAAAATGGACAGTATTTGAACTATGACGTGAGCTTGGAGCACGCAATCATTGCGCGCCCCGGATAACGGAAGGATGCTGGCCTACTCGTGTTGGAAGAAGTTCACAAAATGTTATCTTGGAAAAAATGGCTTAAGGCCGTGTACGATGGTAAGCCTCGGCAACAACAATTGCTGGTTACAGGAAGTCGACGATTCGGTACATTTCGCCAAACAGGCAAGTCACTCGCAGGGGTTTTTTTTTCGTGGCGACTGCACCCGATTTCGATGCGGGAATGGTGTGTAGAAACCGAGGCTTGACCGCAAGCTGCACTCACCCATTTACTTATGCGTGGTGGATTTCCTGAGCCGCGGTTGGCCGCGACCAACGACGATGTCGAACGCTGGCGTCGTCAATATTTTGATGGTCTCATTCGCAATGACGTACTCGAATTCTCACGTCTCTATGAGTTAACCGCGATCGGTTTATTCGCCGGGATGCTGCTGCAACGGTTGGGCTCGCCGTTGTTGCTCGCCGCCATCGCATGCGATTTGCAGGTCTCCCCAATCTCGCTAAAGCGATATTTAGAAATCATAGAGGTACTCTATATTGTCTTTGTTCTGTGACCATGGCATCGCAATATTGCGCGTGCGGCACTGCACGAGCCGAAGGTGTATTTTTTTGACACAGGATTCGTAGTGGGCGATGATGGGGCAGGCTTCGAAAACCTCGTTGCCGCTTACTTGTTAAAACACATTCACTGGCAGCAAGACGCTAAGGGCAAAGACGTCAACCTGCATTACCTTCGTACCAAGGACGGGGCTGAGATTGATCTCGGTTTAAGTGCCAAAACAAACAACGGTGAGACCTTAACGCATCTGCTTGAGACAAAGTTAAGTGACACTAAACCGCGCCGCGCACTGACGCGTTTTGCGGGCGAGCGGCCTAACGCTTGGGCGGTGCAAATAGTCCTGCACTTGCGGCAAGTGCAGGGCCATGGGGCAGTTGAAGTGCGCTACGCGGCGGAACGCTTGCGCGCGTTTGACGCTTAAAGAGAGCTGAATAAGTCTAGGCGAATGGTTTAACTAGCTATCGCCCTGATCGGCGTGATCCACCGGTGCCCCCTATGGCCCCCGTGCCTCGATTAGCACTCGCCCCACGAATCAGCGTGCCCACACCTTCGCTGGTAAGTACTTCTAGCAACAACGCATGAGGCACGCGGCCATCAATAATGTGAGCCGTCTTCACACCATTTTTAACTGCGTCAAGCGCGAAATCGATTTTCGGAATCATGCCGCCGGAGATGGTGCCGTTTTTAACCAGCTCGCTAATCTTGGCGGGCGTTAAGTTAGTGAGTACGTTGCCCGCTTTATCCAATACGCCTTTAATGTTGGAGAGAAAGACTAATTTTTCGGCTTGCAGTGCAATCGCGATTTTGCCAGCAACGACATCGGCATTAATGTTGTAAGCCGTGCCGTGTTCATCCACGCCGAGCGGGGCGATAACTGGAATGAAATCTTGCGAATCAAGCAAATCGATAATGGCAGTATCAATGGAGACGACTTCACCGACTAAGCCGATATCAATTTTTTTGCGCTTATCCTCACTAGAAATAATGGTCATTTTGCGGGCATGAATAAAGTTGCCGTCCTTGCCGGTGAGGCCAACCGCCTTGCCGCCCGCTTTGTTAATCAGGGTGACAATTTCTTGATTGACCAAGCCGCCCAACACCATCTCCACTACGTCCAGCGTTTCGTCGTCCGTCACACGCATGCCTTGGATGAATTGACCTTCTTTGCCAATTTTTGAGAGGAGTGAATTGATTTGAGGGCCGCCACCATGCACCACCACCGGATTCATGCCCACTAATTTTAAGAGCGTAATGTCTTCCGCAAAATCCTCTTGCAACGACATCTCCGTCATCGCGTTGCCGCCGTATTTGACGACAATATTTTTATCCCAAAAGCGTTGAATATAAGGCAGCGCCTCAATTAAAACGTCTGCTTTGAGTGCCGCACTGATGGTGCCTAATTTATTCGCCGCGTCTTCGATTTTATGAACCACTACTTTTTTAGTTGGTGTGGGTTTTGGTTTCGGTATTGGCTTGGCTGTTTTTTTTGTGGCGGGCATTGGAGGGTCCTGTTTAGTCTCTGGTGATATTGCCGCGCATTTTACGGGATTGATGTGTATATGCAACCGACGCCGTTCTGATAAACGACCAACAGCCATGTAACACCTACTCTGGTTTGACGTCGCGCGATAGTAGTGCCTTCACCGCATCTTGTGGATTTGCTCCCGCGAACAATATGGCATTGACGGCATCGGTAATTGGCATATCGACGCCATTTTGCTTGGCGAGTCGGGAAGCGGTCGCAGCCGAATTCACCCCTTCAGCGACATGGCCTAAGCCGGCCAAGATGTCGTCAAGTGACTTACCTTCAGCAAGTAGCATGCCCACCCGACGATTACGCGAGAGGTTGCCCGTCGCGGTCAATATTAAGTCACCCACACCCGTGAGCCCCATGAATGTTTCGGCTTTACCGCCCATCGCCGTGCCAAGCCTAACGATCTCGGCTAAGCCTCGGGTAATGAGGGCGGCGCGCGCATTCAGCCCAAGGTTCATGCCATCCGAAATGCCGGCGGCAATTGCCATTACGTTTTTAAGGGCGCCTCCAAGCTCAACGCCCACGACATCGGGTGAGGAATAAACGCGCAGCGCGTTGCCACTAAGTTCAGCACTCATCTTGGCTGCAAATGTAGTGTCGTTGGCAGCCAATGTTAGCGCGCAGGGTAGGCCCCGAGCGACTTCATCAGCAAAGCTGGGCCCGGACAATGCGCCATAAAAACAATCATCAGAAATCACGTGTGCTACCGTTTCATGCGGCAATTTTCCAGTGGCGCGGTCAAAGCCTTTGCATGCCCAAATAACAGGCGTTGACGGTGCAATGCCGTGTATACGTTCAACGCTAGCGGCCAATCCGTCGGTGGACGTCACAATTAATGCCATATCAGCGTTCGCTAACGCGGCGTCCAACTGTGGTGTGACGAAAATGTTTGATGAAAGCGTGATGCCTGGTAAATATTTCTCATTTACGCGCGCTAAAGCAAGCGCGCTGAGACTCACTTGATCACGACCCCAAAATGACACACTGTGTTTTTTAGCGAGTTGTATCGCGAGCGCAGTGCCCCAAGCGCCCGCACCAATGACAGCTACGTTCAACTAGGTATCACAAGGTGGGGGTGATTACTCACCCCATACCTCGCCCGCTTTAACAAAGCCAGACTGACCGTCACGGTGTTTCACCGAAAGCCAGCCCGCAGGGGCGATGCTGGTGGTGACTTCCAACAGCACATTTCGTTGTGCGTTAAAGGCAATAGCGGCGGAGTCATCAGCAGCAGCGCGAACTACGGCTACAGTGGCGTTTACCGCTACTAGGCGCAACGTATTTCGCGCGGCAAGCACATCACTCTCGACCCAACCGATAGTGCCTTCTTGATCGCGCACTTTGACCCATTTATCGAGCTTGACTAAAACCTCAAGCGGCGAGGCGCGCAAAACAATAAACAATTTATTGGCGCGTGTTGACGGCGCATCAAACAAGACCGCTGGTTTATCGCCAATATTGACGAAGCTTTGCTTCACTCCCACCGCTAGCGGCGTTGGTTGCGCCTCGACGAACGTTGCAACGAGAACAAATGAAAACGCCGCAGCAATCGCCGCGGCGTTCATCGACTTTGCAAACTGTATCGTCGAATAGTGCTTCATCACCTAGTGCGTTGCCGTGGCAATCGCAGGCTGTTGTGTCGCAGCTTGTGCTTCCTGCGCTTTTTGCGCCTGATAAAGCGCTTCAAAATTCACCGGGTTTAGCAGCACAGGTGGGAACCCAGCGCGGGTAATAGCATCCGAAATTGTTTCGCGTGCATATGGATACAAAATATTTGGGTTACCGATTCCTAAGATTGGGTCAAGGTCTTGATTCGGCACGTTGCGAATTTGGAAAATACCCGCTTGATTAGCCTCGGCTAAAAACATTGTCTTGTCGCCAATCTTTGCCGTAACCGTAATGGTTAATTCGGTTTGATAAATGCCGTCATCGACTGATTTAGAAGAATGATGTAATTGCACATCGACTTGCGGTGCTTCACGTTCTAAGAAAATACCTGGTGCATTCGGCACTTCAACCGATAAATCTTTAACGTAAATTTTTTCGATATTATAGGTGGGCTGATTATCAGTTACTGTTGCTGTTGCTGCTGGTTCTGGTGCTGCGGCGGTTGTGTCGGTCATGTTCGTTCCTTGGGTTTCAATAAAGTACAGGTAAAAAAATTTATGCGGGGTTAAGCAGAGGCGTTAATCCACCCGCCTTGTCGAGTGCAGCTAAGTCGTCAAAGCCACCAACGTGGGTATCGCCAATGTAGATTTGAGGCACCGTACGGCGCTGGGTCCGCGTCATCATCTCTTCGCGCTTTACGGGGTCGGTATCGATCAAAATTTTATTAATTGTCTCTACCCCCTTTGATTTCAGCAGCCGTTCTGCCATTTGGCAATATGGGCAAACACGCGTGGAGTACATGGTGATGGTTGGCGTAGCCATGATTTATTTCTCCACCGGCAAACTGGCTTGCTGCCAAGCGGCGAAACCACCTGCTAATTGCACGACATTGGTAAAGCCTTTAGCCTTGAGTAATCGTGCAGCAGCACCGGCGCGGTTGTTACTTCGGCAGGTGACAATCACCGGTTTATCTTTGAATTTTACAAAGTCGTCAACGCGCTTATCAAGCTCTGCCAGCGGCACATTTTTCGATTTTGGGATGCGCCCGCCGTTATATTCGCCATTGTCACGAATGTCGAGCACGAGTGCTTCGCCTGAATTCATCAATCGCGTGGCCTCCATCGTACCAACCTCTTTGGCACCACCAATAGCTTTGACGATGGTCGGCCAAAGTAGCATAACGCCGCTGCCGATAAACAAAGCAACCAGCATAATATTTTGTGTGATGAATTCAGACATTGAAATAGTTAGTTAAGATGTGAGCGTTGGCGAAAGTGATCAATACAGAATTGGCTAGATCGTCACGAAAGCCTGTCATTCTATCACTTCGCACGTTTTTGCTAATATTGATGGTCAATTAAGCTCCTTAACATCTTGGGTAAATGAGGCAAAATTCAAGCCGGTTCTAGGCTGACGCTAATCCAATTTAATTTATGTGTAACCTAATATGAAAAAACTCGTACTCATGCGCCACGGCGAATCGCAGTGGAATTTAGAGAATCGCTTTACCGGCTGGGTCGATGTTGATCTCACTGATAAGGGCATTGCTGAAGCAAAACATGCGGGCGAGACGCTTGACGCGAACGGCTATGATTTTGATGTGGCCTACACCTCGCTCTTGACGCGCGCGATTCGCACGTTATGGATTGCTCAAGAAGTACTAGACCGCCGCTGGCTACCGGTAATAAAACATTGGCGCTTGAATGAACGTCACTACGGGTCACTACAGGGGTTAAATAAAGCCGAGACCGCTAAAAAATACGGCGACGCGCAGGTGCTCATTTGGCGGCGCAGCTATGACACGCCACCGCCCGCGCTTGCAATAGATGATGCACAGGATCCATCGAACGATATTCGCTACGCGCATTTACTTGCTGAAGAGCTACCGCGAACTGAATGCTTAAAAGACACGGTTGAACGGGTTGTGCCTTATTGGCAAATCGAAATCGCGCCACAAATTCGCGCGGGTAAGCGTGTGATCATCGCGGCGCATGGCAATACTATTCGCGCGCTGATTAAGCATTTTGATAACGTCGCTGATGAGGCGATTGTGAACGTGAATATTCCAACTGGCGTGCCGCTCGTTTATGAATTTAGTGACGATATGCGCCCACTCCGAAGCTACTATTTGGGTGACGAAGCTGAAATTGCGGCGGCGGCGGTGGCAGTGGCCGCACAAGCTAAGGCAACGTAAGCGTTGTTGAAGCGCATGCATCAGTTGTTTAAAGTCGATTATTGGCGGCTGCCTTCAGGCAATATTGCTTGTAGATGCTCGTCAATATTGGTGATTGCTTTTTTAGTGACGCCCGTAGCAGTTGCCAATACCGAAAAAAAACAAACGCTTGACGACTTACGGGGGCGCATAGAAAAGCTCAATCGCGATCTTGCCAAGAGTGAAGAGTCGCGTGTTGAAGAAGCCGACAAGCTAAAAACGACGGAAAAATCGGTATCAGAAGTTAATCGTAATTTGACTGAGCTTTCTCGCGCACAGAACGAAATTGGCCGTGAACTCAATGACGTCGATACAAAAATCAGAGCGACACGCGCCGATATCGTTCGTGAGGAAACGTTGCGTGATAAGCTGATATTGCATCAGTACATGTACGGCAATACCGACGCAATGCGACTAATGCTGGGCGGGCAAGATGTTTCGCAAGTGGAGCGCCAATTGGCCTATTTGGGTTATGTGACGCGCTCGCGTATGGAAACAATTTCGCGCCTGCAGACGAGCGTCACCGCATTAGCGAGCCTAGAAGTGCAGGCGCACGATAAACAGAATCAACTAGCAGAAAATGCTGTCGCACAAAATGCCGCACGCGCCACGTTGGTACAAGAAAGGCTCGCGCGACAAAAAGTGCTGTTACAGCTACGTGCCGACATCAATAAGAATAAACGTGAAGTTGGCCGTCTTAAGCGTGATGAAAATCGGCTAACGAGATTAGTCGAGCAAATCGCTATTGAGTTGGCGAAAAAACCGCAAGCGCGTGCGCCATCTCGCCCGTCGGCGGTTGTAGCAAACATTCCGCGCATCCAGCCGCCTAGTCAGTTCGTAAACGATGTGGTGGATAAAGGCTTTGTCGGTCGTGCCTTTGCCACGCTACGTGGCAAATTGAAGCTTCCTGTCAGAGGTGAACTTGCTGGACGATTTGGTGCCCAACGTGAGGAAGGTGGCGTGACTTGGAAAGGCTTATTCATCCGTGCAGAAGACGGCCAAATCGTTCGTGCGGTAGCCGACGGCCGGGTGGTATACGCCGACTGGCTGCGGGGTTACGGCAATATCGTTATTATCGACCACGGAGCGGGATACTTAAGTCTCTATGGGCACAATGAAAGTATCGTTAAACAAGTTGGTGACAATATCAATGCAGGTGAGGCAGTTGCCTCAGTCGGCTCTACCGGCGGCTCACTTGATTCGGGTGTATATTTTGAATTACGCCAAGACGGTAAGCCGTTCGATCCGATGCGCTGGGTCGGACAATAATTTTTTAAGTGTTGAAAGCAAAGTGTATGAACAACCAAACGCCGCAAGTTCTCCCTCCGTCAACTAAATCCTTTAGCAACAAGGTGAAGGCGGCCGGCCTAGTGAGCTTGGGCGCGGTCTTGGGTGTCTCGATATCATTGCATTTTTCCGCCATCGCTGAACGCAATCAAACGATGCTCAATTTGCCGATTGAAGAAGTCCGCATGTTGTCTGAAGTCTACGGCCGCGTGAAGGCGGGCTATGTTGAGGAGGTTGACGACAAGCGGCTGATCAAAGAGGCAATCAACGGCATGTTAAACGGCCTTGATCCGCACTCGGCATTTTTAGATGAAGATGCATTCAAAGATATGCAGGCAGCCACCAGCGGCAAATTTGGGGGACTCGGTATTGAGGTAGGCACTGAAGATGGCTTTGTAAAAGTTATCTCGCCCATCGACGATACACCCGCCTACAAAGCTGGGATTAAATCAGGCGATTTTATTATTAAAGTGAACAATACCAACTTGCGTGGCTTGAGCTTAACTGAAGCTGTCAAGCGTATGCGGGGAGAAGTCGGCACAGAGGCTGTTCTTACCATTTTGCGTAGAGGTGAGGCGAGCGAGCTTAGGTTCAATGTGAAGCGCGCTGTGATCGAAATCCAAAGCGTGCGCACTAGGCAGATAGCGCCGGATATCGGCTATGTTCGCTTGACCCAGTTTGAACAATCTACACCCGAAAAAATGGTGAAAGCGATCAATGATGTTTATAAGCAAAACAATAACAATCTCAAAGGCTTGATACTTGATTTACGTAACGATCCGGGTGGCGTGCTGGATGCGTCAGTTGCGGTATCCGCCGCATTCTTGCCAAAGGATGTGTTGGTGGTTTATACCGAAGGACGTATAGAAGATGCCAAGATGCGGCTTTATGCGAAAAAAGAAGATTACCAACGTCGCGGCGGTAAGGAGGATGTACTGGCAAAATTGAACCCGCTGGTCAAAACAGTACCGCTGTTAGTGCTGGTCAACAACGGTAGCGCGTCAGCGTCTGAAATCGTCGCGGGCGCATTGCAAGACCACGGGCGCGCCATCATCATGGGTACGCAAACGTTCGGCAAAGGCTCGGTGCAGACTTTGTTGCCGATTAGTAACAATAGCGCCATTAAGCTCACCACCGCGCGCTATTTCACGCCAAATGGCCGTTCAATTCAGGCCAAAGGTATTGTGCCGGATAAGTTAGTTGACGACGGCACGCTACGCTTTGTGACGCGCGAGGCAGACTTAGAGCGCCACTTAGAAAGTGACGAAGAAAAAAGAGCCGTAGAGGCGATTAAAAAAGCGAAGCCGGTTGACTTAGCGCTGCCCGAGTCAGAGGCGAAAAAAGACGAGCCTAAAGTAGAGTACAAACCAAAATTAGCACCTGATGGCAAGCCGATTGATTTTGTTTTACAACAAGCACTAAATCATTTCAATGGTGAAGCCGTCGCTGCAAATCCTAAGGCGTGGTTTGCGGCATTGTCAAACGCAACCAAGCCCGCTGAGACAGTAGCAGTTAAAAAAGTAGCAGCCACGAATCCGGCGCCGTTGCAAAAATAGTCTCAATACTCTGGTGAGCTGTGTAATGGCTGAAGATGAGGATGACCAAAAGCTATTACGCTACTCAAGGCATTTATTACTTGAGCCATTTGGCATTGAGTCGCAATTAATATTAGACGCGACGACGGCCTTAGTTGTGGGTGCTGGCGGGTTAGGCTCTGCGGCTCTCATGTATTTAGCCTCGGCCGGCATTGGCCGCATCATTGTTGTCGATGGGGACACGGTGGATTTGACTAATCTGCAGCGCCAAGTAATACATGATGAAGCCTCAATTGGCGTTAATAAAGCGCTGTCAGCAAAAAAGCGTTTGCAGGCAATCAATTCAGTGATAGAAATTGAAGCGGTCACAATACGATGCAATGAAGCCGCACTGTTTGATTTAGTAGCGGGCGCGGATATTGTCCTCGACTGTACAGATAATTTTCAATCGCGACATGCTATTAATCGTTGTGCACATGCACACAGAAAAATCTTAGTCTCAGGCGCCGCAATTCGTTTTGATGGACAAATCACCAGTTTTGATTTTCGTCATAACAAAGCGCCTTGCTACGCGTGTTTATTCCCTGAAGACGGTATCGCTGCGGATGAGCGTTGTGCAGTTATGGGTGTATTAGCGCCGCTGGTAGGCGTTATCGGCGCAATGCAAGCGGTGGAAGCGATACGTTGTCTGACAGACGTTAAAAGCGAAACGTCTGATTTAAGTCGGGTTGGTCGATTGCAACTTTTTGACGCGCGTTCAATGGCATGGCGTGAGGTGCGTTATGTGAAAGATAGTCAATGCAAGGTATGTGGCGATCATATTGATAGACATTCACCAGTCGTTGCAGCCACTCATCATTCAGCAAAGGAATTTCAACATGCGTAATTTTTTATCGATAGTTGCAGCATTAACGCTGCTGACGTTCTCGATCACCCAAGTTGATGCACAAACGCTCTATAAACACGTCGATAAAGACGGCAAAGTTACCTACTCAGATAAGCCGCCGAAAGAGGGCGAGGGCGGTAAATTGAGCAAAGTCACCGTTGATACCACCGCTAACGTTACCAAACACGTCAATAAAGATAATAAAGGTAACGTACAAAAATTTTCCGACGTCAAAGCCAGAGGAGACGAGCGAATTTCACTGCGCGAGAAGCTGCAAGGCGATATAAAAACAGCCGAGAAAGCGCTTGAAAGTGCCAAAAAGGCGCTCGCAGATGGCCGCGAGCCGTTAGAAGGTGAAACACGCATTGTGGTGGGTAAAAACAGCAATTCGGTTCAGCGCACGCCGGATTATCACGAGCGTGTTGCGAAGCTCGAAGACGCTGTAAAAAATGCCGAAGCCAGTATCAAAAAAGCCGAAGAGCGCTATGCACGAGGCGCGCCGGATTAGTCACCAACTTCCGATAACGGCCAACGCGGTTTTACGTTAAACCCGCCGTCGCGGTAAATTTCAGTCGATTTTTTGCCATGCATTAAGCGCATTGCACCAGCGAATGCGATCATTGCGCCGTTGTCGGTGCAAAGCCCCTGTGGCGGATAAAAAACATTCGCACCTGTCGCCGCTGCTTGGCTTGTTAGTCGCTCTCGCAGCCGATGATTGGCACCCACACCACCAGCAACAACTAAGCGCTGCATATTAGTTTGACTTAGTGCTTTTAATGACTTGATGCATAACACCTCGGTAATGGCGTCTTCAAAGCTCGCAGCAATGTCGGCACGGGTGGTCTCGGCGAGTGTTGCATCTGCATTTTTTAGTTTGTTAACCAGCGTGAGTACTGCTGTTTTTAGGCCGCTAAAGCTGAAATCAAGGTCGCCTGAGTGAAGCATCGGTCGTGGCAGTCGATGTAACGCTCTATTGCCGAGTTGTGCAAGCGCTGCCAGTGCCGGTCCACCCGGGTAGCCTAGTCCTAACAATGACGCGGTTTTGTCAAACGCTTCACCGGCTGCGTCATCGACAGTTTCACCGAGTAATTCATATTCGCCAACGTTATATACCGCCATTAGCTGTGTGTGTCCGCCAGATACCAGCAATGCCACGAATGGGAAATCAGGACGCGGGTTGCTCAACAGTGGTGACAACAAATGACCCTCAAGATGATGAATTCCCATCACGGGTTTGCCTATTGCAGCACCCAATGCAGCGGCCACGCTATTGCCCACTAAGAGTGCGCCGCCCAGCCCCGGACCTTGTGTAACCGCGATATGCTCAATAGCGCATAGTGAGTATCCACTCTCATTGAGAATTTCGTCAATTAAAGGAAGCGTGCGGCGAATATGATCGCGCGACGCTAACTCTGGCACTACACCGCCATAAGCGGTGTGCATGGCAACTTGTGAATGTAGACGATGACTAATTAGCCCTTTTTCGGTGTCATATAAGGCCACACCAGTTTCGTCGCAGGAAGATTCAATGCCTAAAATTAACAAGGGATATCGCTAGGTGATTGATAATGTTGCACAATTTGTGCCGTTTGGTTATTATATTGGGCTTCGCCGAGTCCTTACCGTAATTGCGAAGTGCAAGTAAATACAAAAGCTTCAGACCCACAACCATTTAGGTTGGGCGGGCATAACCATAAAAGTGATTAAGGAAATATTGTCATGTTAGTGAAATTGAAAGAGAACGAGCCGTTTGACGTGGCGTTACGCCGCTTTAAGCGTGCCATTGAAAAGACTGGCCTTTTAACCGATTTGCGCGCACGCGAGTCGTATGAAAAGCCAACTGCTGAACGTAAGCGTAAACACGCTGCCGCTGTTAAGCGCCGTTACAAGCGTCTTCGCGCACAAATGCTGCCACCAAAAATGTATTAAACGAATGCGCCGTTAAAGCGCATTCAACAAAAAACTCAAGGCAGATAGCGAACGCTACCTGCCTTTTTTTTGCTTTTTTCTCTTCTGCCGAATTACAAATATAGATTAAACAGGATTCCTCAATGACAACTTCTCCCCTTCGCGAACAAATCAACAACGACATGAAAGCGGCGATGAAGGCGCGCGAATCGACCAAGCTCAACGCCATTCGTCTTATTACCTCCGCCATTAAACAAAAAGAAGTCGATGAGCGCATTGAGGTAACGGACGATATTGTTTTGTCTATCATTGAAAAAATGTTGAAGCAACGCAAAGACTCTATCGAGCAATTTACGGCTGGAAACCGGATGGATTTAGTGGCAACCGAGGAGTTTGAAGTTGGTGTGTTGCAGGTCTATATGCCAGCACAACTTAGTGAGGCTGAGCTCGCTGCCGTGCTGGATAGTGTAATCGCCGATGTCGGTGCAGTGAGTGCGAAAGACATGGGTAAAGTGATGAATGCGTTAAGACCGAAAGTGGCGGGGCGTGCGGATATCGGCAAACTTTCTGGGCTGGTGAAAGCAAGGTTAGCCTTGTAATCGGCTCAGTGCCGCAAATCGCGTCCAAGTAAGTCCAATAAATAGGCCATATAAATCAATTGGTTAAGGCGACTTACATAAGAGGCAAAACAAAGACTATTCATCAGCCGTCCCGCTAAGATTGTCTGCACGCTAACGCACTATTTTTGGCGTCTCCCCTGTTCCTTCCCTGTTGACGGCACGCCATTTGTTCGTCAGTCACCAGAAAGCACACTGAAAAATAGCCTCGCTATCATCGCAAACGCTAATGAGCAATTTCGGTTAAAAAGCATGGGCTAAACTACGCCATGATTCCACAAGATTTTATTCAGCAATTGTTAGCGCGTGTCGATATTGTCGAGGTGATTGATCGACATGTGAAACTCAAAAAATCGGGGCAAAATTATTCGGCGTGTTGCCCGTTTCATAATGAAAAATCGCCGTCATTTTCGGTCTCACCGATCAAACAGTTTTATCACTGCTTTGGCTGCGGCGTACACGGTACCGCGATTAGTTTTTTGATGGAATACAATGGTTTGGGTTTCCGCGATGCGGTTGATGAACTCGCGCAATCGGTGGGAATGTCGTTGCCAGTCGAGGCGAACCGCGAAGAATCGCTTGAAAAAGCCCGCCAATCGGCGACTTTAGGTGAAATCATGACGGCAGCGATGCGATTTTATCGCGCCGAATTAAAGACTTCCAGTACCGCCATTGATTACTTCAAAGGTCGCGGCGTCACAGGTATCGTCGCGGCGAAATTTGCACTCGGCTACGCGCCGGATGATTGGCAAGGGCTTAAACGTGCGGTAGAGGATTACTCCGCGGCGAGTTTAAAAGATTGTGGCTTGGTCATTGATAACGATGAGGGTCATCGCTATGACCGTTTTCGTGACCGCGTCATGTTCCCTATAATTGATCAGCGCGGCAACGTCATCGGTTTTGGTGGCCGCGTGATTGGCGCGGGCGAGCCTAAATATTTGAATTCACCAGAGACGTCATTGTTTGAAAAAGGCCGCGAACTCTATGGGCTATTTCAGGCCAGGCGTGCGATACGTGACACCAACACGGTGATCGTTGTCGAGGGCTACATGGATGTGGTCGCCCTCGCGCAATCGGGGGTGGAAAATGCCGTTGCCACGCTGGGTACGGCCACCACCCCAGTGCACGTCGAAAAATTGTTACGCATGGCGGATAACCTAGTATTTTGTTTTGATGGCGATAAAGCGGGTCGGCGCGCGGCATGGCGAGCGTTGGAGCAATCACTGCCGGTCGTTGCTGACGGCAAAGACGTGCGCTTTTTATTTTTGCCCGCAGAAGATGACCCGGATACGTTTGTACGTCGCTTGGGCAAAGATGCGTTTTTGGAGGCGCAAAAAAACGCGAAGCCGTTATCGCAATTTTTATTCGATGAATTACGCGCACAGGTTGATATCAGCAATGAAGAAGGTCGTGCGCGGTTGATGACTTTGGTAAAGCCGTTGATCGTGCAAGTTGGCGCACCTGCTTTAGCCTTTATGTTGCGACGAAAGCTGGCCGAAGAAACTGGTTTAAGCGCCATTGAGATTGAACGCGTTGTGCCGTTATCGCCACACGTTGGCTATGTCTCCAATCAAACCAATGCTCAACAAAATAACAAACATAACCAAAATAGTAATATTCAAAACGGCAACAAACCATTCAAACCATGGAGCAAACGTAGGGGCCCTGAAGATGGCGCACCCGCACCGCGCATTAAAGCGCCTGCTGCCGGATTAGCCGTACAAATTATTGGTCGTATGCTGGTTAAGACCTCATTGGCAAATCGCTTTGATATCAATGTCGCGCAGGATGACGCATCGCCGTTGGGCACGGCCTATCGTGTAGCGTCGTATATCCGCGACCACGACGGCGAAGTGGTGCATCAGGCAATGGTAGTGGAGCATTTTCGGCAAACGCCAGACGCCTATGCACTGCAACAAGCCTCATTATTATTAAGTGAAGTCGACACTGACCGGCTTGATTTAGATGCTGAATTTAATGATGCACTGGCTAGATTGCGCGATGACGCCACTAAAGCCGCTAAACGCGCTGAGCAAGACAAGAGGGCGCAAGAGTTAGGCTTGAATTAGCAAATTAATAAACTCGACTATTGACGGTTTGTTTGAGCACTTTATGCCTGAAGAAGCCCATAGAAAATGGGCTTTTGGTTTTTGCCCTCGCTGCCAGACGCATGTGCCGACAGAATTTCCAAAAAACCGTTTTGCCCAGTCTGCCAATAAGCCGCGCTAAGTCATTGTCGCCATTGAGAAAATAAAATAAACGCTATCGAAAAACGATGCGCCGCAGTATAATCCACGGCTTCGCGTGATTTGGCTGAAATAAATAGCAATACACAACCACACGATTGCGTTGCAATTGACATGCGATGCTGTCATTGGTGACTCATTTGATGCCGCATCGACACGACATTTCCTAGCTTGCTTGCAACCCCATGACTTGATATTTGTCATAGTCGGCACAATCGTTAATTGACTACTCCAGCAAACATTTCCTCGCACCACCGCTCATATTTGGATTAAAAAATGGCTCGCAAACCTAAAAGCGCTCAAGATCACGACGAATATCCGTTTCCCAAAGGCAAGCTTGCCAAAGCCGCAGAGCTTGCACCAGCCGATATTGAAGCACAAAAAAAACGTCTCAAAAGCTTAATTACGCTCGGTAAAGATCGTGGCTTTTTGACCTATGGTGAGATTAACGATCATTTGCCAGATCTGGTCGATGCGGAACAGATTGAAGCCATCATCACCACCTTTAACGATATGGGCATTCAAGTCTATGATGAGGCGCCAGACGCTGAAACGTTATTGATGAATGAAGCAGCACCAACGATGGCGGACGACGATGCGGAAGAAGAAGCCGCTGTAGCACTTTCCACCGTAGATTCTGAATTTGGCCGCACCACCGATCCCGTACGTATGTATATGCGCGAAATGGGCTCAGTAGAATTGCTCACGCGCGAGGGCGAAATCGAAATCGCCAAGCGTATTGAAGACGGGTTGAAACACATGATTCAGGCAATTTCCGCCTGCCCGACTACCATCGAAGCGATTCTGTTGCTAGCCGATAAAGTTGAACGCGACGAGCTACGTATTGATGAAGTCATTGATGGCTTGGTCGATCCAAATGAGGCAGAAGTCAAAGAAGCTGCATTGTCTGATGAAGAGTTAGATGATGACGAAGAAATCGACGACGAAGAAGATGCCGATGAAGATGGCGCTATTGCGGCGGCTAACTTAGCGCAGTTGAAGCTAGATTCAATGGTGCACTTCAACCAGATTCGTAAAATTTACAAGAAAATGAAAAAGGCGCTAACCGAAAAAGGTTATCGCTCACGCGCCTACAAAGATTTGCAAGAGGAGTTGTCTGCCGAGTTGATGCATATTCGTTTCGGTGCAAAACAAGTCGAGTCGCTTTGCAATGGTCTACGCAGCTTGGTTGATTCAGTTCGCAAAAAAGAGCGCGAGATTCAGCACCTGTGCGTACAAAACTCTTCAATGCCGCGCACCCACTTTATTAAGGTGTTCCCAGGCAATGAGATTAACGTGAAATGGATCGCCGACGAAATTGCTGCGCCACATGCTAAAGCCTACGCCGCCGCATTGCTGCGTTTCAAACCAGCCGTGATGGAGCTACAAGAGAATTTAATTGAGATTCAAAAAGATGTTGGCGTGCCGATTAAAGATTTGAAAGAAATTGCGCGTCAAATGTCCACCGGCGAGGCCAAAGCGCGTCGTGCAAAACGCGAAATGATTGAGGCTAACTTGCGCCTCGTCATCTCCATTGCTAAAAAATACACGAACCGTGGTTTGCAATTCCTCGACTTGATTCAAGAAGGCAACATCGGCTTGATGAAAGCGGTAGATAAGTTTGAATACCGTCGAGGCTACAAATTCTCCACTTACGCTACCTGGTGGATTCGCCAAGCGATTACCCGTTCCATCGCCGATCAAGCGCGCACCATTCGCATTCCGGTGCACATGATCGAAACCATTAATAAGATGAATCGCATTTCGCGCCAAATCTTGCAGGAGACCGGACTTGAGCCTGATCCCGCGACGTTAGCGTTAAAGATGGAAATGCCGGAAGATAAGATTCGCAAAATTATGAAAATTTCCAAAGAGCCTATCTCGATGGAAACGCCAATTGGCGACGATGATGATTCGCACCTAGGTGATTTCATCGAAGATACCAATACGCTAGCACCAACTGATGCGGCCCAATATTCATCGCTACGTAATGTTACCAAAGACGTGCTCGACTCCCTCACCCCACGCGAAGCCAAAGTATTACGGATGCGCTTTGGTATTGAGATGAATACCGATCACACGCTGGAAGAAGTCGGTAAACAATTTGATGTCACACGTGAGCGCATTCGTCAGATTGAAGCCAAGGCGCTACGCAAGCTGCGTCATCCATCACGGTCGGAGCGCTTGAAGAGTTTCTTGGAACAAGAAAGTTAATTTGCAGTTTGCAGTAAACGCGCAATATAAAAAGGCAGCCGAGGCTGCCTTTTTTGTTGGCTAAATTCCGTATATGTTAAGTTCTGCAGTGGCGCAATTTTTGCGACCGCGCATTTTAATGATTTTGCTGCGTGCCAATGATCATATTGAGATTGCAAAGTGAGCCACGATTGCGCACTGCCGCGGAGAGCCGCTGCTAGGCGTAATGCCATCTCCGCACTAACGCTCGCCTCTCCATTGAACACGCGCGATAACGTGACTCGTGACGAGCCCAAATAAAGCGCGAGGCAGTGACTGAAATGGCAGCATCGGTAAAAACACCATCGCGTAAGACATCACCTAGATGAGCAGGGTTGTTTAGTCGCGTATTTAGCTTAGTGATCGTCCTGATAATTAACAATGTGTGCATGACCATTTTTCAACTTAAATGTCATGCGCAAATTTTTTTCTAGCCAAACAGCCTAATGGCCATTTAAGTTGCCTTTTGACCTAGAAACGGCAGTTGGACGGGTGTGTTCCAAGGGGATAACGTCTGCCTGCCGCTTATAGAATCATCGGTTACTGTTTCGTATAGCGATACGAAATGCAGCCAATACACCAGCGACCGATTACAACGCCAACACCACCCGTGTAGTTTCCCGCGCTTCAGGTATTGGCTCGGTATGAAAACCTAATCGAGTCGCCAGTTTTAACATGCCGCGGTTGCCGTTAAGCACAGTGCCTTCAAATACAGCGTAATTCGCCTCGCGCGCGCACGCGATTAAATTTTGCATGAGCGCCTCACCTAAGCTTTTCGCTTGCCAGCTGTCCGCAATCGCAATGGCAAATTCAACACTTTTCCCGTCGGCGTTCGGGTGATAACGCGCCACACCGACGATTTCAGATTCATCTGGTAGGAGGGCAATGAGCGCCATTTCACGGTCATAGTCTAGCTGGGTGAAGCGGGCAATCATTTCATCCGACAATGCCGCGACGGGATGTAGAAAGCGATAGTAGCGTGATGTGTCTGACATCGCCGCCACAAACGCTCGTTCACGTGCAGCATCATCAGGTCGGATAGCACGCATACGCACAGGTGTGCCGTCGCGCAGCCGCAACTCACGCTCTAACTCAACCGGATATGGAAAAATAGTCATGTGCCGATAGCGGGTGTCGGTAATGGGCGAATCGTGATCAATCACAATACGCGCGTCTACAATTGTCGCACCGCCAGGGTGGGCTAATACAGGATTCAAATCAAGCTCGCGTATCCACGGCAGTGTCGCCGCAATGGTGGCAACTCTAATCAGTAGGTCAACCAAGGCAGGCATATCCACACTCGGAATATTGCGATAGGCGTTCAACACGCGAGCTATGCGTGGCGCTGCAATGAGCGCTTCAGCAAGTGTGGCGTTAAGCGGCGGTAGGGCGATAGCGGTGTCACCAATGGCTTCCACCGCCACGCCGCCCGCGCCAAACGTGATCGTCGGGCCGAATGTTGCGTCGCGGGAGATACCCACCAACACTTCGCGTGCGTGACTAAATTTAAGCATCGGTTGAATATTTACACCGCGGATGGTGGCGGCTGGATATTGATCGCGCGTATCGGCGAGGATGGCGTCATAGGCGTCACCCACTTGTCGGGAGTTGATTAAATTTAGCCTAACGCCACCCGCATCAGATTTGTGCGTGATGTCGGGTGAATCAATTTTTAGGACTACCGGGAAGCCCATTTCTTTGGCAATTTTTTCAGCTTCTACGCGGCTTTGTAATAGTGTGCCGACGTGTACCGGCAGATGAAATGCGGCAAGTAGTTCCTTAGCTTCCATCTCGCGCAGGACGGTGCGTTTGTCCGCAATGACACGCTCGCGAATGCGTTTTGCAATCGCGATTGATTTCGCGAGATCATGAAACGACATCAGCTCGGCTGCCGGTGGTGACTGTAACAACATCGCCTGATGCTGGCGAAAATCCGCCAGGTAAGAAATGGCATCTACCGCATTTTCCGGCGTTAAAAAATTGGGTACACCTGCCTCATCAAAAAGTCGTCGCGCACCTAATATAGATATGCCGCCGAGCCAAGAGGTGAATACGGGTTTACCTTTTTCCGCATGCGCTTTTGTGGCGAGTGGTATTACTGCCGCCGCAGCGTCTGCTGCGGTGGTGACTGATTGCGGGCAAAACATAATGAGCACGGCGTCAACATTTACGTCTTCAAGCGTGATCGCAAGGGAATCACGAAAGCGCCCGGCGGTGGCGTCGCCAATTAAATCGATCGGGTTTGCATGTGACCAATGTTTTGGTAGCGCAACATTTAATTGCTGAATAGTTGCGGGGGAAAGTGTTGCCATGGTGAGTGAGCTTACCTCCAAACAATCAGAGGCCACTACGCCGGGTCCACCGCCGTTGGTAATGATGGCAAGACGATTACCCGACATTGCGCGGGCGAGTTTAGGATTCGCCAATACCCGCGCGGCGGCGAAAAGCTGTAGGGATGATTGCACCCGCACCACGCCCGCGCGCGCAAGGGCGGCATCCCACACCTTATCGCTGCCCGCGAGTGCACCAGTGTGGCTGGTTACTGCTGCTTTGCCTGCGGCACTGCGCCCTGCTTTCAGAAGCACCACCGGCTTTACCCGCGCCGCGGCACGTAATGCGGACATGAACCGTCGCGCATCGCGCACGCCCTCGACATACATCAAAATACTTTTTGTCTCAGCGTCATGCACCAAGTAATCTAGCACTTCACCAAAATCAACATCAAGCGCGCCACCCAGTGAAATAACGCTAGAAAAACCAATTTCCGTGGTCGCCGCCCAATCAAGGATCGCCGTACAAACGGCACCTGATTGTGCAATTAGTGCAATGCTGCCAGCTTTAGTGGCTTGACTTGCCGCGTTGGCAAAAGTCGCATTTAAGCCAATCGCCGGGCGCATGATCCCAACACAATTAGGCCCCACCATGCGAACACCGTGAAGCTGACACGCCGCTAACACAACTCCTGCGCGGATGCGGCCTTCCTCACCGATTTCTTGAAAGCCAGCCGATAACACCACCGCCGCGCGCGCACCATGAACGCCCGCATCACGTAATACGTCGGCGACCGTTGCCGCGGGAGAAGCCACAATAATTAAGTCGGGTATCGTCGCAATATCGCGAATTGACCCGTAGGCTTTCAATCCCATGATGGTTTTATGTTTTGGATTTACCGGGTAAATTGCCCCCTTAAAACCGCTCGCCATCATGTTAGCCAATACAAATTGCCCGAGTGCGCCCACCCGCTCAGTCGCGCCAACAATAGCGACAGTACGCGGCTCAAATAGCGGCGCTAAGTAGTGTGCGTTACCGATGAGAGAAGCTGGCGCCGTTTTAGTGACCATGGGAGCTTTTAAAAGTAGGAATCGACTGTAGCGCTATCTTATCGACAGATAAGAGATGAAATGCACTAATTCGTTTGTAACGGTGATGACAGAATGGCAGAACCATATTTCAGTATCGCATTCGTTGGCAATTCGGCGAAAAAGCATTGTCGCATGCGATAATTTGAACTCGGCGGGCCGTTAGCTCAGTTGGTTAGAGCAGAGGACTCATAATCCTTTGGTCGTAGGTTCAAGTCCTACACGGCCTACCAATTCGTGTGAGAAAAATTCCTGTTTAATTCTAATTCCCATTAAAAATGCAATTAATTATTCACTCCCACGCTGAGATAGATTTACCGATATTGGGGTTGTCTTCAAGATGTTTGAGCCCTTTGAACAATTGATCCTCTAGCGCATCAAGACTATCGAAGACTTGGTTATGAAACCACTTTTCTCTGAGCTCATTCCAGATGTGCTCTTAAGGATTTAGCGCCGGACTGTCTGGCGGTAAGAAGTGAAGTCGCAAGTTAGGCGGCAGCGTGAATGCCGTTTTGTGCCAACCCGCGCCATCGAGCACCATCACAATATTCTCTTGCGGATAGCGACTGGCGACTTCATCGATAAAGACTTGCATACAAATGCCGTTGACCTGCGGTAACACCAGCGAGTCAAACTTGCCGTCCAAGGGGCTTATTGCCCCGTAAGCATAGGTATATTGCTGCGTGACCATGGCGTGCACCATCGGGCGCATCGGCTTCTTTGCCCAGCAGTTACGCGTATCACTAATGCGTTCAAAGCGCGCCTCATCTTGAAACACTAAGCGCATGGGTTGTTTGACCGCGAACGTTTCTACGATTTGACCCAATGCGAGGGGAGGGTTTTTTTCCATTCCTCACGCGCAGCAGGGTCACCTTTTGGATGTTGAGTATCGGGCGCAAGTTTGCGCCAGCCGTGGCGTCCGAGCATTCTGTACAAGCTCGAAAGGGCAACAGGTTTGCCGAGTTTGGCTTCAATGGCGGGCTTTATTCTGGGGATGACTACAACACCGCCGACAGCCGCATCGTTGAGAACCTCGTCAAGGATCGCTGCCTCGTGCTCTAAATTGGTATGCGCGCGGTTGCGTAAATCACGTTTGCTTTGAGGCGCGGCAATCTCGCCGCTGGCGATGCGACCAAAGCGGGTGCGCATGTTGCAGGTCGCGCCGATGGAGCGTCCGATGGCGTCGGCCGTTTGCTGGAGGCTCAATCCAAGATCAAGCGGTAGCAGGACCGCTTGTGCAACGCGTATCTCATCTACCGTTCGCGCAGACTTCAGTAGCTTACGTGCAGCATCAATGTGGGCGGCGCCTGTTGCGGGTCTGCCCATGATGGACTCCTATTAGTTCCGTGGCGCTTATTATTACTGTTTTTAATGGGAATTGGAATAACCCGTTACTTAGGCAATTAAGGTTTTTTTATCCATTTCCAAGAATTCGTTTTCGCTTTTTTTTGTTGCACTCGCCCCTAACTTTGCGGGTTATCGAATAGCGCGGCGTCGGCAAGTATTGCTAGCGTGTCCACTATCAGTGTTGAGCGATCATTCTTCGCAGAGGTTGGGATTTCCGGCCTGATCCATTGGCAGCATGTGAAAAAACTGCCGGCATTGACGGCAGGATTTTGATGAAACTGTCCAAAACATCAACCGTCGATCATCATGGAGATGTTCGAGCGATAAAAGGGAACTTGATCAATTTTCTGCACACCTCTTATGACGTCGAGAAAAGCCGCGTCAAGCCACAACTGCCTCCCCTGCCCTTCTGGGGCGACCGCCTAGCTACCCGTTAGCGCGTGACGCAGCTGACTTAGCGGGTGTTGCCGCCTTGTTTCCTGTTGCGCCAATTTCGGCGATAAATCGGAAGTTGCCGAGAATGCCCTTCACCAATGTCGGGACGTACAAATCCGCATCGAGCTTAGGCCAGTACAAGCCCAGCCCTTTATTTTGAATTTTAATTGAACGTAGTTTACTAACTTTAGCGCCAGTTAACCCTTTTGCATTGGCGACTGGGAATTGAAATGCGCAGCCATTATTGAGTTCAACATGAATACGGCCAGACTAATAGGGCGCCGCCGTTGCGAGTGGTCCTTGCTGCAACAACCGCCGGCCTTTCTCAGACGCGCTTGCAAAGGTGACGCCATCAATTAACGCGACAGATTTTCTAAGTGTAGCCATGGATTCTTCCCCATTCATTACAAAGGTGAGTAAGGTTTAGCAGCAGATAAGTTTGAACTTGATTGAGTTGATTTTGGCTAAATCCAACATTAGTCATCAGCTTCACATTTACTAAATCGCAAAGCAATTCAAACCGCGCCTCCTCATCCGTGCCGATGACATGAACATGTGGTGGGCGGTGATCGTTGGGATAGATCATCACCCGCCAATTTTTGAAGAGTGGAAGCACAGTAAACATAGGAGAGACTAACCTAAGCACGCTTGGGTAACAACTTGCTTTATTTGAAAGACAACACGCGTTGTTAGGTTTAGCTGAACTTACTGGAAGGCGCTTGCCGAAACGGCCTCTAAGTTGTTAATATTTTTAGCAACTGACGGTGTCACCGTTATGCGACGTGCAAATAGAGGTGGATCCGACTCGGTGCTGAAACGGCGGGCAGAGCGTTGCGGTTTTGTTCGCGCCGCGAGTTTTTTTATACGTCATTGACGGCAGGCTTCCGTAGTGAAGAAACGAAAAATAAACCTCCAATAAAAACGGGCGTTTTCAAGCACAACTGCCCGAAAACGCCCGTCAATATTTGGGTTATTAAGCGGTAATGTTTACTTCATCGCCTGCTTAGACTTATCCAGCACCGTCATCGCGGTGGTGAGCATGGACGCTACATCGGCGATGTTGGCGGGCACGATTAAGGTGTTGCCTGCTTTGGCTAGGTTACCGAATTGCTCAACATATTTTTCCGCAATTTTTAAGTTTGCCGCTTGTTGGCCGCCAGGGGCTTCTAGTGCGGCGGCGACTTGGCGAACTGCAGAGGCAGTCGCCTCGGCCACAGTAGTGAGCGCTTGCGCTTCGCCTTGGGCTCTGTTGATGGCGGCCTGCTTTTCACCTTCAGATGCGAGAATCGCCGCTTGGCGTTGGCCGTCGGCGATATTGATTTCTTCTTGACGCACACCTTCCGATTTTGCTATCAGCGCGCGCTTTTCACGCTCGGCGGTGATTTGCGCTTGCATGGAACGCAATATTGATTCAGGCGGGGTTAGGCTCTTGATTTCATAACGCAACACCTTGATACCCCAAGTGCGTCCGGCTTCGTCGAGTACGCTGACAATTTTGTGATTGATTTCATCGCGGGACTCAAACGTTTTATCCAGTTCCATCTTGCCAACTTCTGACCTGAGCGCAGTTTGCGCTAATTGAGTAATCGCCATGATGTAGTCAGATGAGCCGTAGCTCGCCAATTTGGGATCCATCACTTGGAAATAAATAATGCCGTCAACCGCCAACTGCGTATTGTCTTTTGTGATGCAGACTTGCTCAGGAATATCGAGCGGCACTTCTTTCAAACTGTGGCGATACGCGACACGATCAAAAAAAGGCACGATCACATTTAAGCCCGGCACTAATGTGGAGTGATATTTACCTAGCCGCTCAACCACCCATGCATTTTGTTGCGGTACGATGCGAACGCCTTCAATAACAAAAACAATAATCGTGGTTAACAAGAAAAACGGTATTGCAAACTTCTCCACTGCGGGCGTGAAATACAGCGCTAAAGTGGCGATTAAAACGACGGCAAATTTTACAAACATAGGGGTTCTCCTCTGACTATCGTTGATATTTGAGATGTATTTTTTTTCGTGACTTGGCGTGTTGAAAACATTGGTGATCAAGTTGAAACCAATAGCACGCCCTGCGCGGTGGCTTTGATAGTTAAGACATCATTCGGATTTGGTTTATCGCCGCCGTCAACTTTAGCGTCCCACGATGCGCCGCGATATTTCACCCGTGCCGTGCCGCTGGCTTCGCTCACCCAGTTTTCAAATACCACCGTCTGACCGACTTCTAAACTATTGTCAGATTGTGCATCTTTAGGGTTTTTTTGCCACCAGGCATGAACCAAATAAATGCCGATGAATGTGGCGGCGGCGGTTAACACAATTTGCAACCAAAACGCGCCGCCAAGATAGGCTACCAGCGCGCCGATCAGCGCCGCCACGCCGAAGACCAGTAAGTAAAACGAGCCAGTGAGTAGCTCGGCGATGATAAGCACGAACCCAGCAACCGCCCAGAGCAAATATGCTGCCATGTGAACCTCCTTTTTTAGTGAGTGAATGTTATTGGCAATTTGTAACAGTAGTGTAGAGCTGTACTGTAGGGCTGTGATCTAAAACTGTTATTTAGCAGTATGACGAAACTCATGACCTACCGCGCCCCGGTAAATTCAATCGCTAGGCCGCCCGCTTGGCCGAAATAATTTTCGTGTTCACGCCCGCAAAGTTGAGCCCACCAAAAAGTCGTCCATGCTCAATTTTCACGCAGCGATCCACCACGACCGTAAGTCCCGCCGCTGCCGCGTTGGCGGCGGCGTTGTCGTTGATCACACCTAACTGAAGCCACAATGATTTAGCGCCGATGGTGATCGCCTCCTCGGCAAGTGAGTCGATTTCCGCGCTGCGTCGAAAGCAATCCACCATGTCGATGGATTGAGGTATGTCGCGCAAACTCGCGTAGCACTTTTCGCCCAACACTTCGGTGTAAGCAGGGTTTACCGGAATAATTTTATAACCGTGGTCTCGCATGTACTTCGCTGCAAAAAAACTTGGTCGCCACCAGTTGGCCGACAAGCCGACAACCGCAATGGTGCGGGTAGCTTTTAGTAAGCCTCTGATGCTGGCGATGTCATCCACAATCATCTTGGTTCCTCATTGAGTAAGGCTTTTGTGCGCTCTGTTTTCGCAGTAATGGCGGGGCTTGATATGGCCGGTGTAAGCGCTAGTTGTCGGCGACGCCGGCCTACCCACAATCCGATGGCAGCGCCGCCGCCGAGCAACACAAATGGTCCAAACCAAAGCACCCATGTTTTACGATCAACCGGTGGCTTATAGAGCACAAAATCACCATAACGCACTTGCAAAAAATCTTTGATTTCTACATCCGTTTTGCCGGATTCAACTAGCGAGCGGACTTCACGGCGCAAGTCACTTGCGAGCCCAGCCGGTGACTCGGCCAAGGTTTGGTTTTGACAAACTAAACAGCGTAATTCGCTTTCGAGTTTCTTTAGGCGTTGGGCAAGTTCGGGAGAAGGTAGCGGTTGTAATGGTGTGGGGAGTTGGGCGAACGCTGGCAGGGCAAGCAATGCAAGGAATGAAATTAAAACTCTAGAACTGGCGGACAGTTTTAAGCATAAATGCCTGAAAATTGGCTCCTGTATTGGTGGTTTAATAAAATGACTCATCCTACTCACATTGCTTTCTGCAAATCACGAATGAGGGGTAGCAATTTTTCATTCATCACTTTGGCGTCAATGGGGCCGGTGTGTTTCTCGCGTACGATGCCGGCTTTGTCGATGACGAAGGTTTCCGGCGCACCGTATACGCCCCAATCAATGGCCACGCGACCATCAATGTCGCTCACGCTTAAGCGATATGGATCACCATATTTGCTAAGCCAACCACGGGCGGCAAGTGGATCGTCTTTCCAATTAAAGCCGATGATCGGCACGACCTGATTTTTGGCTAAGTCATTTAACAGCGGATGCTCGTAGCGGCAAGACGCGCACCAGCTTCCCCACACATTCAGTAGCCAGACTTTGCCCTGCATCTGCGTTGGCGAAAATTTATCACCCGGCGTGTGCAAGATGGGCAAACTAAATTGCGGCGCAGGTTTTCCGATGAGTGCTGATGGCACTTCGCGCGGATTCAAAAATAAGCCTTGATACAAAAACCAAACGAGCGTAAAAAAAATAACCAATGGCAAAAAAAATTGCCACGTGCGTTTCGCTTTGGTGGGTGCTGCTGCTGTCGTACACTGGCTGGTGCTCGCAGTCGCCATGGCTATTCCGCACCTTGAATTTGCGGCACATTTTGCATTGGAGCGCTGCTCCCCGTTGGTACATCAGCCGTCTTTTTTTGCCGAACCCGATAGCGTCTATCGCTCATTGCAAATATGCCGCCTAAGGCCATCAAAATACAGCCAGCCCATATCCAATCAATAAAAGGCTTCACATAAACGCGTACGCCCCAGGCGCCGTCAATTGCGCCTTCAACCGGCTCACCGAGTGCGACATACAAGTCACGCGTGAAACCCGAATCAATCGCCGCCTCAGTCATCGTCTGTCCAGACGCAAAGTAAGTGCGCTTTTCAGCGGTTAATATTTCCACCACACGGCCATCACGGCTGACTTCAAAACGCCCGGCAATGGCCGCGTAATTTGGCCCTGGTTTTTCACCGACTTCAACAAACTTAAAGGTGTAGCCGCGCTCAGTCACGGTCTCACCAATGGCAAGCCTGACATCGCGCTCGGTCTCATAGCCGCGCACCAGCGTCACACCAATCACAAATACCGCAATGCCAATGTGGGCAATATGCATACCGTAATAGCTGGCACTATTGCCGCGTAATTTTGCCCAAATATTTGCGCCAGCGGTCGCCCGCAATCGGTGAATGATGGCGGTCACACATGCCGCGATAATCCAAAACGCGAGTAACAACCCTAGCGCCACCAATGGTGTCCACTTGCCCATCACCAACGGCACGATCGCCGCACATGCAATCGCCACGCCAAGCGCCCACTTCAACCGCACCCATAAATCGGGCAGGGTGGCATTGCGCCAAGACGATATCGGCCCCACCGCCATTAAAAATAATGCTGGCGCCATCAGTGGATAAAACACCGCGTCAAAATACGGCGGACCAACTGAAATTTTGCCGAGCTTTAACGCATCTAAAAATAATGGGTAAAGCGTGCCAAGCAATACCGCCAACATTGCCACCATCAGCAACACATTATTTGCCAATAGCAGCGATTCACGGGACGTCGGGCTAAACGCGCCCGGGATTTTGGCGAGCCCTAACTGCGGCGCGCGCCACGCATAGAGTGCTAATGAGACACCAATCACGACCACCAAAAATCCCAAAATAAACGCCCCACGTGCGGGGTCAGTGGCGAAGGCGTGTACGCTGGTGAGCACGCCAGAGCGCACTAAAAATGTGCCGAGTAGCGACAATGAAAACGCCATGATGGCGAGTAACACCGTCCAGCTTTTGAAGATGCCGCGCTTTTCAGTTACCGCCAGTGAGTGGATGAGCGCGGTGCCCACCAACCACGGCATGAAGGAAGCATTTTCAACTGGATCCCAAAACCACCAGCCGCCCCAACCCAGCTCGTAGTAAGCCCAGGCGCTGCCAAGCGCAATGCCAAGGGTTAAAAATATCCACGCGGCGGTGGTCCATGGCCGCGACCAGCGTGCCCATGTCGCATCTAACTTGCCGCCGATTAAGGCCGCGATTGCAAACGCAAAGGCGACTGAAAAACCGACATAACCCATGTAGAGCATCGGTGGGTGGTAAATCATGCCCGGGTCTTGCAACAGTGGATTTAAATCACGCCCCTCCGCCGCCGCAGGCAGCAGGCGCTCAAACGGATTGGAGGTCATCAACATAAACAGAAAAAAACCAATCGCAATCAGCCCCATTACTGACAGCACGCGGGCGATTACATCCAGCGGCAGTTGGCGGCTAAAAAATGCGACCGCGGCGGTCCAGCCGGTGAGCATCAGTACCCACAAAAGCAGTGAACCCTCATGCGAGCCCCAAGAGGCGGTGATTCTGTAATACACCGGTAGCTTGGTGTTAGAGTTTGCGGCGACGTTTTGAACTGAAAAGTCGTTGGTCACAAAAGAATAAATCAAGCAGACAAAGGCGATGATGACAAACATAAATTGCCCCGCCGCAAGTGGGCGTGCGAGTGACATCCATTGGACCTGCTGGCGATATGCCCCAACTAGAGGCACCGTGCCAAGTACAATAGCAAAGCAAAGTGAGATGATGAGGGCAAGGTGACCGATTTCTGGAATCATTTTTAGTGCTCAATAAATTTTTAGTTGAAAAAATTAACCGCCGGTAAACGCCGATTTGGACAAGACGACGCCAATGTATGCCGATAAAAACAAACCTACCCTGTTAAGTTCAACACTTAACCATTATTTATCATTTCGACAGAGCATGGCTTAATCATGCTTTGATCCATCTTATCCGCTACATCCTCGCACAACGTGGGTAAGATTTCTCACAAAAGCGTTCGGAATGAAAATTCTTACGTTTATTACTGTTAAAAATTGACGCGTTTTTGATTTAAAAATGAAGTTAGACGTATTCTGTTGAAATGCCTTTGCTTTTATCGGTGTCCATCAGCGTCCATCGGTCTAAATAAACGGTCAAAAAAAGGCGCTTAAACGGTAGTCGAAAAACTCACTTGCCCGCCTGCGTCACCACCGGCTTTTGCCCCGCAAATACTTTGCCCTCTATTGGATGCCCGGCTTGCTTTAGCGCCTCTGCGGCTTCTGGTGGCATGTAATTTTCATCGTGTTTGGCGAGCACCTCAGAGGCGCGAAAAATACCGTCTTCTCCAATTTTGCCCTGCGCGACAACCCCTTTACCTTCTTTGAATAAATCCGGCAAGATGCCGGTGTAGGTGACGGGAATAGTTTTCATGGTGTCAGTCACGGTGAAGCCGACCGTTAGGCCGTCGGGTTTCCGCGCCACGCTACCGGCTGTGACCAAACCGCCGATGCGAAAGGTGCGGTCTTTTGGTGCTTTATTGTCACTAACTTGCGTTGGGGTAAAAAAGAATACGCGATTTTCGCGTAGCGCGCTCACCACGAGCGTAGCAGCGGTGGCTAGTATCCCCAAGCCGATGACGACCCACATAATGCGTTTTTGTCTGGCTTTCATTGTTTGGCTTTCATGTATTGCTTGCTTCTAATTTATCGGCAATAATTTTTTCGTGAATATCGACTTGCGCACGGTGTATGCGAAGTCGCACAAGGATAATTTCGATCACAATCAATAATAAAAATGCGCCGAACGAGCCCCACACATAAAAGCCGCGCCCGCCCATATCAAAAAATGTTGCCCAGTTCATCTTGGCTCCTTCATCCCTTTAATTTCGGCAATGTCCGCGACCCATGTGGCGTTTTTTTCACGCGTCAAAATAATGGCGCGTACTCGACAAAGGGAGACCGCAATCGCGTACATCCAGCAGGCCAGCGCCATGATGAGCATCGACACCAGCATGATTGTCGCCATTTTGTTACCTTGACTCACGGAGATAGACGCTCCCTGATGCAAAGTGTTCCACCATTGGACTGAAAAATAAATTATCGGCACGTTTACTGAGCCTACCAGCACCAATAACGCGCCAGCTTTGTCCGCCCGTTTTTTATCTTCGATGGCATTCACAAGCGCGATATAGCCGATATACAAAAATAGCAATATTAACGTGGATGTCATGCGTGCATCCCACGCCCAATAAGTGCCCCAAGTGGGTTTGCCCCAAAGTGCGCCTGTCCATAAAGCAAGCGCGGTAAAGAGTGCGCCGGTGGGTGCTAATGCCTCAATCATCATGGCGGATAGCCGTGTTTGATAAATCAACGACAGCACCGCGTACCCCGCCATCACCAAATAAATGAACATCGCCATCCACGCGGTAGGCACATGAATAAAAATAATGCGATACACCTCACCTTGCTGAAAATCTTCCGGCGCTACAAATAAGCCCAAGTACAAGCCGGTCGCGCAGAGCAAAAACGCGAGCGTGCCAAACCATGGCACAAGTTTGCCCGCCAGTGGGTAAAAGGTTGATGGAGCAGAATATTTGAATAAACTCATTTCAATCCAGCGAAATTTTGATGGCCTGTGAAACGGCAAATGGTATCGTAATGATGCCAAATAAATTAAGTGCGGCGAGTAAGTATAAATTAGCCGCTGCATCTAGTCCCGCCATGCTAGATTCAACTGCGCCAGTGCCAAAAATAAGCACTGGAATATAAAGCGGCAGCACTAAAAGCGCCATCAACATCGCTCCACCGCGTACACCCAAAGTCAACGCCGCGCCCATTGCCCCAAGCATGGTGAGCACGGGCGTGCCAAGCAATAAACCGAGCATGAGTATGAATAACTCGCGCGCCTCCAAGCTATATTGCAGGCCAATAACTGGCGCAAGCAACGCTAATGGCAGTCCAGTGGTGAGCCAGTGCGCCAACATTTTGCCGCCGACAATTGCGGCTAATGGATAGCGAGAAAGTGCTAGCTGCTCTAGGGTAGCGTCAAGATAATCCTGCTGAAAAATGCGCGGCAACGTGAGCAACACCGCCAGTAGCGCGCATACCCACAATACGCCGGGTGCGACACGTTTTAGGATCAACGCTTCAGGCCCGATAGCAATCGGAAACAGGCTCACAACGATGGTAAAAAATACGAATGCTTGAGCCAATTCGCCGCGCGAACGCATGGCGAGTTTGAGGTCACGTTTACAGGCGACGATGAAGCCGCTTTCGGGCTGAAAATCAGGTTTATTAGGGGATGCTGCCGTCATTTCGGTTCAGTCAGCGTTAGGTCGTCACTTGGGTGGTTCAGTGCTAACGCTAGGTGCGTGGCAATGACACTGAGCCCGCCGTTTGTTAAGTGATTGTCAATTATCGCCAACATGAGCGTGACCGCATCAGCATCAAGCGCATTGGTCGGTTCATCGAGCAGCCAGATGGGTTTTTGATTGAGTAATAGATTAGCGATGCCGATGCGCCGCTTTTGTCCCTGCGATAATTTATTAGCCAATACCTGCCGTTGCTTGAGTAAGCCCACGCGATTTAGCGCGTCGAGTCGCGTTTCAAGTGTGGTGGTCACGCCATCAATGGCGAGTGCATCGGATAGATTTTCCTCAGCCGTTAGCTCGTCTTTTAACTGATTGGCATGCGCTACATAATGAATGTGTTGCCGTGACGATTCGCTGAGCGGCTTTACGTTGGTATTATTGAGAAAGATGTTGCCGCTGTCTGGCATCGTTAAACCCGCCAGCACGCGCAGCAAACTGGTTTTGCCCACGCCATTCGCCCCGCGCAATATCAGTGCCTCGCCGCCGTTGACGCTAAACGATAAGTCAGTAAACAAATTACGCTCGCCGCGGTTGAGCGTGAGTCTATCCGCTGCTAACGCCACTATTCCAACTACGCCCACTACGGCAAAACCTTGTCGATCATGAAGTTGATTCCACGCGCATCATTTTTGACCGTGACACTACTACCCTGCATGTCGCCTGGCTGCGGTAGCGCGTTGCCTGCTTTCGATATGCGCGCTTCGACGGTGATATCAGTGTGCGCGGATAAATTAATATTTGGCGCCATTGCCATCGCATCACTCAACATAAACGTGTGCGGCCATGTCGATGGCACCGGAATGCGCAACACCGCGAGCGGCATTTTTGATGCACCTTTTGCGGCTGATCGCGCAAAGATGAAGAGCGTATCACTCGCGACAATTTTTGACTTCAGCGCTGCCGCAATATTTACTGTACCAGCAACAGATTTACCGACGCTGGTGGCGTCATTTTTTGCGAGTGGTGAAGCCGTTGGTGGCGCGGGCGGAGCAGTAGAAGGTGCGGTCGGAGGTGCAGGCGCCAATTTGGATTCTGGAAAGGCTGGTTTACCGGTTTTTATCTCGACGATGATGGCGCTCACCTGTTTGTAATCATCAGAGTCCGGCGGCACCAGCGACTTCAATTTCTCCCAATAGATGAGTGAGGCTGGTTTATTGCCCGCACGCATTTCAGCCGTACCAGCAAGCGCTAGGGCTTTCATATTTTTAGGGTCAGCCTTAAGGGCTTGGGCAATCAAGGCACGCGGCTTACCCTCAAATATTCCCTCTTGCACCATCGCTTGAGCGTCGGCGTAGTCGGCGAGTAGCTGCGCGTCATTGGGCGTTAGCGCCGCTGCGCGTGCGAACGCATCCACTGACGAGCCTAATTGCCCCAGCGCTTGCTGGGTGCGTGCTAACAGAATCCAGCCCTTTGCGTCATTCGGATTTTCCTGCATTTTTTTGGCCAAGTTATCGACCATGGCAACAATTTGCTTATCCGACATAGCCGCATTTGGGTCAGTTTGATCTGTCGGCGCATCAGCACTCTTTGTCGCGGCGGTTAGCTCCCGCGCATCATGTTGACCCCTTGCAGCATAGCCCAGCACAGAACCCGCAACAACAAATAGTGAAATGACAAACCCTAGTATCCACGGCGTCTTTGAGGGATTATTGCTTGAATAAGCTCGTGCTTGAATGACTTTGCCATCAACATCAATCTCCGCTGCAGCGCGCGTGGCTAATTCATCCAGTGCTAAATCACGCTGCGATTCAGTCATCAGACCGCGGTTAAATTCAGCCGTAATTTCACGACGTTGTTGGCGAAATGCATCTAAATTGGCGGCCTCGGTGGACAATAGCGCTTGATTCGTACGTTTTGCCACTAGCAGTGGCAGCAGAATAAATAGTAGTGCCAGTAGCAGCATCAAGGCCGCAATTACATAAAACATTAGGTCGCTCTCATGCTTGTCATCAGGGATTTATTATTATCCTAGAATCCAGAGTTGAACGGAAGCGAGTTTGCGTTGTTCAACTTAACAAAACTCCCCTCAACGACATAAATAGATTTGTAAAGACAACGTTTTTCGATAAACTATCCGTGCACATAAAACATCAGAGGAATTTGTCGTTTGCGCATTTTGGGGCGACAAGTTATCAGCGATAAGTCATCTAGCCGCTGGATCATATTCAGTTAGCAAAAAAAGGACACGCGCTACCACGTTGATAGATTTTCATCGGCGTTGGCGTCATTTAAAGCCATGCAGCATAGAACTGTCTTGGAATATCGGCGTTACCGCTATCTCAAATTGGCGGGTATTGTTGTCGTCGCTTCCATCGTTGCCTATTTATATCAAGATGCACCGGTGGGCAGATATGGTGGGACTCCCGTCGGCTATGCGCTTGGCACGGTTGCCGCCGCGTTCATCGTGTGGCTCATGTGGTTTGGCGTGCGTAAACGCCAATACAGCGCCTCCCTCACATCCACCCAAGGTTGGCTATCAGCGCATGTTTATTTTGGTGCGGCGCTCATTATTGTTTCCTCCCTACATGCGGGGTTTCAGTTTGGTTGGAATATACATACGCTAGCGTATGCGCTGTTGATAATAGTGGTGGGCAGTGGCTTTTTTGGTGTCTATGCTTACCTACGCTTTCCGACGCAACTGAGTGAAAATTTAGGCCAAGACACACGCGAGTCGTTAGCTTTAAAAATTACCGACATTGACCGTGACCTACAAAAATTTGCCCACCTCATGCCTGAAAATTTGGCCAAGTCTATTGATGATAGCGTCCATCACACCGTGATTGGCGGCGGCGTTTACAGCCAGCTGCGTCAAACGCATCCGCGCTGTGCAACGCTACGCACGGTAAGGCTCATCGAAGCGGTGACCAAAGGTTTGGCGCTACAAGGTGAGCAGGCGCAGACGTTACATAAAATCTATGATTCAATTCTGCGTAAACAAAAAATTGTCGCCCGATTAAGGCGTGATATACGACTTAAGGCCATTATGCAAATCTGGTTATATCTGCATGTTCCGCTGTCGTTTGGTTTACTCGCGGCGCTGGTGGCGCACATTGTTGCTGTGTTTTTTTACTGGTAGGCCTGCCAAGCGATGAAACTACAGCTAACCCGTGTCACCGTTAATAAGCAAGGTAGCCAGCAGCGTACCGCGGAGGCAATTGATGCGGAAATACTGTTAATCGGGCGCGGTACTAATTGCAATATTCACTTAACGGATAGCCGCGTAGCGCTGCACCACGCGACGATTACTAAAAATAGTGTGGGCAGTTTTAGTATTGAAGCGCTCAGCACGATGCTAATTGATGCCAGCGCCGTTACCATCGCGCTGCTCAAAGAAAACCAGCAAATTCAGTTAGGGCCATATACGTTAGTGGTATCAAAAGCCACAGATGATGCTGACTTAGCGTTTTCTATCGAGCTTACCACCGCGGCTGAAAGCGCCGCGGCACCCATCACCAAACGTTATGCCCAAACCCTTAAACAAACCTGGCTGTCGAGACGCGCACTTTCATGGCTAGCGGTGGGCGTTATTGCGTTCGCGTTTATCGCGGCGCCTATTTATTACGCGCTACATACGCCCTCGACGGCAGCCGCGTCAACGAATAATAAAGTTGCGAAAACGACTACGCTAGCGACCGTCACGCCGACAGATGCGTGGAATCCTGGCCCACTCGACTCAAGCCATGCCAACTTTGGTCGTGATTGCCGCGCCTGCCATCAAACGCCGTTTGTGCAGGTAGAGAATTCAGCTTGTGAGAATTGTCATAAAACTATCGGTTGGCACTTTGCGCTCGATACACCCGCCGCCAAAAAATTACACGAGAGTGTATTTGACAGCGATACCAGTCAGGGACGCTGCGCTTCGTGTCATCGCGATCATAAGGGTGTAGATGCCCTCAAACGGCAAGACTCGCCACTTTGTACCGATTGTCATCGTGATCTTAAAACGCAACATGAAACATTAGCCATCCCCAACATCACCGATTTCACAATAGACCATCCGCCGTTCAAACTCTCGATGCTTGTAGCAGGCAAAACCGGTAAAGACGCTTTAGTACGTGTCTTACAAGACAAAAAACCGGCGCTGATTGAAAAATCAAATCTGAAATTTCCGCACGATATCCATTTATCCGCAAAAGGCGTGCGTTCTCCAAATGCGGCAAATTCGTCTGATGCGACGGACAAAAGCAGCAACAAGGAAATACTCACCTGTAAAAACTGCCACACGCCAGACGAGACCGGCACGCGCTTTAAACCGATCTCGATGAAAGAGCACTGTCAAGATTGTCATTCACTCGCCTTCGAGCCTGCCGCAACGACCCGCGAAGTGCCACACGGTAATGTGGCCGATGTGGTTTCGACCGTTAATGAGTTTTATGCGGAAGCCGCACTCTTTAATAAACCGATTGATGCCACTGGCAGAAGTGCGCCGCAAAAAAATGCCGCATGGGCGAAGCAAAAGGCGAACGCTGTCGTCACTGACATGATGGAAAAACAATCTTGTTTTAGCTGTCATACCATCACAAAAACGAGCAGTAGTTGGGTCATCGCGCCGATTGCCATCACGCAACACTGGCTACCCAAATCGCGCTTCCCGCATGCCCAGCACAATACCCATGAATGTTCGTCGTGTCACGATGCTGGCAAGTCGAAATCCGCAACGGATATTTTGATCCCCGACATTAAAAATTGCCAAAGTTGCCACGCGGGCAATGTACCTGTCGTTGATAAAACAATTGGTACTTGTCAAACATGTCACGGATTTCACGTCGGCGGGCCAGGTGCGGGCACACCAGCGGTGCTACCCCAGTTGCCAAAAACCGCACCAAAAATATTTCCTAAATCACCTTTAGCGTCGAATGCGGGCGTCAATGCTTCGTCGAATGTGCTACAAAAAACCGGCGTCAACCCCGCGGCCACCAATTCTTTTCGGCATCCCTTGCACTCGCTAGGTAGCGCTAAATGAGGGGTAAACAAAATGCTATCGTTGCCTGCATTGCCTTAATGGCGGCGGTATTTTTGTCAAGCTGCGGTGGCGGTAGCGGCGGTGATGGCAGCACGCCACCAGTGTGTGCCAATAACAATTGTGCGCCGCCGGCTGCACCGTCTGATTTTTTGACCGTTGCCGATGTTGAGCGGGTTATCGCGCAAGCGGTACACGAAGCGAACGCGCAAAACGTCAACGCCACAATCGCCGTGGTTGATCGCGTTGGCAACGTGCTCGGTGTGTATCGCATGACGGGCGCTGCAACGTCGTTTCGCATCAGTAGCGGGCGCAATGGCGGTGGCGGGTTAGAAAATATTGATGTACTGCCGGACACCTTTGCGGCGATTACCAAGGCAATTACCGGCGCGTATTTGTCGTCCAACGGCAATGCCTTTTCAACCCGCACAGCAGGCCAAATCGTGCAAGAGCACTTTAATCCACGCGAATTAAATCAGCCGAGCGGGCCACTTTATGGTGTGCAGTTTTCACAGCTTTCGTGTTCCGATTTAATGCGCCGTGATGCTGATGGCACGGTCGGGCCTAAGCGTTCCCCGCTCGGCTTGTCGGCAGACACAGGCGGGATACCGCTGTATAAAGATAATCGCTTGGTTGGTGGCGTGGGCGTTATGTCTGACGGCATTTATGGGCTCGATCTAGACATTACCAATGTTGATCAAGATAAAGACGAATTGATTGCGGTTGCGTCCGCCACGGGCTTTGCAGCGCCAGAAGATATTCGCGCGAATCGTATTACGGCAGATGGCAGGTCATTTCGTTATGTGGATTCTGAAGCGCTGCGTGCAACGGGGACGGCACCCGCATTTAGGACGCTTACTAGTGCGGCGGGCAGCATCGTTAACGTGCCCGGTTTTTTCAATACGGTCATTCGTCAAGGCGTGTCGTTTGGTAATAGCGCCTCGGGCGTTCGCGCGGTTACGGCTACGGAGAATAGTGGGTTGGCTGCTCTCAATGCCTATGCGCTTGTCGATAGCGCCAACAACAATCGTTATCCGCCGCGTGCTGGTACCGATACACTGCTGAGTGCGGTAGAGACAACCGCGATCATGATGGAGGCGCTAAAGGTAGCTAACCGCACCCGCGCGCAAATACGCCGCCCACTGAGTACCCAAGCGCAAGTCACCATTGCCATTGTTGACACCAATGGCGAAGTGTTAACGCTCGCGCGCACGCCAGACGCGCCCGTGTTTGGGACGGATGTGAGCTTACAAAAAGCGCGCTCGGCGTTATTGCTCTCTCACCCGAATGCGGCGGCTGACATTAGCGCATTGCCGAGTGCCAACTATATTGGCGCGAATGCCGCGCCGGTATTACCAACGTCCCCCAATAGTGCTCGCCCTTTCGCCCAACAAGTGGCGGGGCTACGCGCGTTTCTGAATGATCCCACCGCATTAGCTAACGGGTTGGCGTACTCCAACCGCGCCATTGGTAATCTAGCGCGCCCGTATTTTCCAGACGGCATTACCGGGACAGGTGCGGGGCCACTATCAACGTCCATCAGCCAGTGGAGCCCGTTTCATGTCGGCTTTCAATTAGATCTAAGTTACAACGCAATTATTGCGGCGGCGGTAAATCCAGTTGCGTTGGCATCTGGCTGCACCGGACTTGCACGCGCAAAAAACGGCTTACAAATATTTGCCGGGGCGGTGCCAATTTATCGCGGCAATCAATTGGTTGGCGCGATTGGGGTATCGGGCGATGGCGTGGATCAGGACGATATGGTGGCTTTTTTAGGCCTCGCCAATGCGTCGCGCGTATTGACGACCAACATTGGCAACGCGCCTAAATCGAGGCGAGCGGATCAAATTGTGCCGCAAGGTTTAGGCACTAGGCTGCGCTATGTGCAGTGCCCTCAAGCGCCGTTTATTGACTCGACCGAGCAAAATGTTTGCGAGGGTTTGTGATGATAAAAAAAATCATCGCCCTGCCGTTTTGCGCATTTTCGTTCTGTTTCTGTGCCCTAAGCGTCGCAAGCCCTGCACAGCCAGCAGACGACGATAAAAGTTTGGTACGCGATCGCCAGTCATCGGATATCTGGGTGTCATTCAAATATCCGTTGGCGCCAATAGACGCATCAAGTGGCGAATCATTAACGCCAACTGACGAAATACAACTGCCCCCAGACGATGATAAAAATGTACCCCGCGAACGCCCGCCATCGGGTAGTCGTCAGCCACTCAAGTATCCGTTGCCGCCAATTGACCCGTTAAAAGTTGATCCGCCAACACCAATGGATCCGCGCGTATCGGTGTCGGTGCCAGACCGTTGGCGCATCATGGAGACGCTCGGCTTTAAGTTTCCGTGGTACGACCCGTACAATCAAAATGTCTGGAAGGGTGACAAACCATTCACGCCCTTCGCCCGCTGGGGTGATGGCAAAAATAATGATTGGTTTTTAGCGTTGTCTGCGGTGTCAGATACGTTGGTTGAAGCGCGTCGTTTGCCGATACCCGTGGGCGCGCAATCAAGTTTGCGAAGTGACGCTAACGACATTTTTGGTCGTGGCAGACAAACCGTATTTGTCCAGACCATTATTTTGTCGGCTGCCGTGGTGAAAGGTAACACTACCTTTAAGCCGCCAGATTATGAATTTCGGTTTGTACCCGCGATACAAATTAACCACGCTAGGCTAGAAGAGGTGCGCGGCGTACGGGTTGACCCGCGTCGCGGCACACGCCGCACTGATACACACATTGGCATTCAAGAATTATTTGCCGACGTGCATTTACGTAATGTGTCGGACAACTATGATTTTGATTCGCTAAGAGTTGGCATACAGCCGTTCATTTCAGATTTCCGTGGATTTTTATTTCAAGATGTGCCCTTCGGCATCCGCCTATTTGGTAATCGTGATAACAATATTTGGCAGTACAACTTAGCGCTGTTTCAGCGCCTTGAAAAAGACACTAACAGCGGCTTAAACGACACCGGGCAAAAATTACGCCGCGATTATTTTGTTGCGGCCAATCTCTACCGGCAGGATTTTCCGGTGCTCGGACACACCACACAGGTCAGTCTCATTCATAACGTTAACCGTGAATCAGCTTCCGACTATTACGACCGTAATGGCGTTTTGATCCGCCCGGCGGTGATCGGGGACGTGCGGCCACGTAACTACCACGTGACCTACATTGGCCTCAATGGCGATGGCCATTTTGGGCGCTGGAATCTCACCTCATCGCTCTATGCGGCGTTCGGGATTGATGAACGTCATCCGCTGGCACAACGTCGGCAGTCAATACGGGCCGGCTTTGTCGCCGCCGAGCTATCGTATGATTTTAGTTGGTTACGCGTGCGTGGCAGTGCGCTGGTGGCCAGCGGCGACAAAAACCCGTTTGACGGCAAGGCAACAGGCTTTGATGCGATTTTTGAAAATCCACAATTTGCAGGCGCTGATACTAGCTTTTTTATTCGGCAAGCTGTGCCCCTGATCGGCGGCGGCGGGGTGGCGTTGTCGCAGCGCAATGGCTTGCTGCCATCACTCAGGTCATCAAAAGACCAAGGCCAATCGAATTTCGTGAATCCCGGCTTAATCCTTATGGGTGTGGGTGCGGATGCCGATGTGACGCCGCGCTTACGTGTGCTCGGCAATATTTCGTCGCTACAGTTTAATCACACCGCCACATTGTCCGTCTTGCGTAATCAGCTCATCCGTAGCAAACAACTGGGCACGAATGTTTCGGTGGGCATACAAGTGCGGCCATTTATGTCGCAAAATGTGGTGGTAAGCGCCTCGGTGGCCGGACTCGTGCCGGGGAAAGCGTTAAAGGCGCTGTACGATGAAAATAAACGTGGCGTACAGTATTCGGCGCTACTTAATGTGGTGCTGACGTTTTAGTGTAATGATGATAAAAATGAAAAACCCTAATATCGGCGGTCGCTTCGGCACAATAATTGCTCAAAGAGCGCTCCTTTGCTTGTGCTTCATATTTAATTCTGTGCCGCTCGCACTAGCATCCTCTGCTGAAAAACCAGTTGCGCGGCAATATGCAAGCACACCCGCAGCACCCAAGCGTCAATCGATCATGGATGAACGTACAAAATCATTCGGTTGCGTGTCATGCCATACCGTGACAGACCGCCACACGATGCACAGCAACCCTGCGGTAGTGATCGGCTGCACCGATTGCCATGGTGGCGACGCGACCATCATGAAAAGTAAAGATAGTGCAGCCTATGCCGCTGACATGGCAAAAGCACATGTGCTGCCGCGGTTTCCATCCGCATGGAAAACACCATCAAGTGCTAACCCTGAAGCCAGCTTCACGCTGCTCAACCGCGAAGCTAAGGAGTTTGTACGCTTCATCAATCCGGGTGACCTACGCGTGGCACGCGAAGCATGCGGTGCATGTCATTTAGAAATCATTCAGCAAGTCGAGCGTAGCTTAATGGCCACCTCCGCGATGTTCTGGGGCGGGGCATCGTATAACAACGGCATCTTGCCCTACAAGCGCTATATTTTGGGTGAGGCTTACACCCAAGACGGCGCGCCCGCCACCATTAAAAACCCGGTGCCCGTCACGCCACACATGACCGCCATGGGCATCCTGCCTTCGCTTGCACCGTTGCCCGCGTGGGAGACCGTGCCACCGGGTGATATTTTTCGTGTGTTTGAGCGTGGCGGGCGCGTCATCAACACACAGTTTCCCGAAGTTGGCTTACCCAATAGCACCGGCGTGTTGCAAAAGCTGGATGAGCCAGGCAGGCCCGACATCAAACAATCAAACCGTGGTCCTGGCACGGGGCAGCGCATCGCCGTACCGCTCATCAACATCACCAAAACGCGCTTAAACGATCCGCACTTATGGTTCTTGGGTACTAACGAGCAGCCCGGCGACTATCGCTCCTCTGGCTGCACCGCGTGTCACACGATTTACGCCAACGACCGTGACCCGAAACACAGCGGGCCTTATGCCAAATTTGGCAACGAGGGCAAATCACAAACGCTCGACCCGACCATCGATAAAACCAAATCGGGATCGCCCTTAAAGCACGAATTTACCCGTGCCATACCCTCATCACAATGTATGGTTTGCCACATGCATCAGCCGAATGTATTCGTCAATACCTTTTACGGCACCACCATGTGGGACTACGAAGCCGATGCCCCCAACATGTGGCCAAAAAAGCAAAAATACCCGACGGCAAAGGAATCGCGCGAAATTTTGAATCGTAATCCTGAAGAAGCGGCCACCCGTGGGCTGTGGGGCGATAAAAATTTTCTCAAACGCGTTTGGGAAAATAACGACAAGATGAAAGACACTCAGTTTGCTGACTATCACGGTCACGGCTGGAATTTTCGCTATGTGTTTAAGCGTGATCGCAAGGGTACGTTGCTTGATAAAGATAATGCGCCTGTTGCCGACGATGACCCGAAAAAATTTACGAAAGCAGTCCACTTAACGTCAATCCATCTTGATAAAGGTATGCACTGCGTCGATTGCCATTTCTCGCAGGACGTTCACGGCAATGGCCACATCTATGGTGAGGTCGCCGCCGCGGTCGAAATAGAATGCATTGATTGTCATGGCACTGCCGATAAATATCCAACACTATTCACGTCTGGACCGGCCGCGGCCAAACAAGGTCGCGACTTGCAAATCATGCGTACCCCTGATGGCCGTAAACGTTTTGAGTGGCTCAATGGTGAGCTTTACCAGCGTTCAAATATTGACCCTAAGCTCGAATGGAAAATGAGCTTAACCAAGGATAGCATCACAGCTGGAAACGCCCATTACAACGAAAAAGCCGCCCGTGCAAAGCTCATGCACACTGGCGCTAAGGGGCGTGATGGTGAATGGGGGGAAGGCAAGGCGCCAAATGACTACGCCCACAGTAACGAAAAAATGACCTGTTATTCTTGTCATTTATCATGGACAACGTCATGCGCTGGCTGCCACATGCCGATTAAGGCCAATGAAAAATCGGATCGCCTACATTACGAAGGCGGCGAGACGCGCAACTACGCAACCTACAATCCGCAAGTCGCGCGTGATGATATGTTTCAACTTGGTCGTCATGGCGATGTGAAGGGCAATCGTATCGCACCAATACGTTCTACCTCGGCCCTAATTTTGTCCTCGACTAACGCGAACCGCGAGAAAATCTATATTCAGCAGCCGCCCATTGCGGCCAGTGGCCACTCGTCGCAAGCGTTCGCGCCGCATTATCCGCATACTGAACGTAAAACTGAAACCAAGACCTGCACCGATTGCCATGCCGCAAAAGATGGCGACAATAACGCGATCATGTCGCAGTTGTTATTGCATGGCACGAATTACGTAAATTTCGTTGGCTTTAACGCTTGGGTTGGCACCACCAAAAAAGTGGAGGCGGTGCAAGTCACCGAGTGGGATGAGCCGCAGGCTGTTATCGGTAGCTATCTACACAGATACGCGTACCCAGATTGGTTTGATAACCATCAAAAAGCGGACAAAAAACTGAAGGAAAAACATACCGAAGCCACTGGCGGTCAAGCAGGTTGCTTGCAGCTGCGCGGTGAATATTTGTTTGTAGCCGAAGGGCACGGCGGCTTCCGTGTTTATGATACCGCATCAATTGCCAATAAAGGCGTTTCGCAGCGAATCATCACCGCGCCATTTTCACCGCTCGGTCACAATACCCACGTGCCGTCAAAAAACGCCACCTGCATGGCGCTACCCACGAACCAGCCGATAGCGCCCTTGCGCAATCAGGGCACGTTAATGCGCGAGATCAATCAAGAGCAAGCGTTCCATCCCATTTACCATTACGCGTTTGTGGTAGATGCTGAGGAAGGGCTGATTGTTGTCAACGTCGATACGTTGGCGGACGGCGAGCCGCGGAATAATTTTTTAACTCGCGCGGCGACATTTAATGACAACAATATTTTGAAAGGCGCACGCCACATTACGCTCGGCGGTTACTACGCCTACATCGCCACTGATGCTGGTCTAGTGGTGCTCAATTTGAATGATCCGTTGAAGCCAACCGTTGCCGCAAAAGTTAAGCTTGATGATATGCGTGCATCCGCATTGCAGTTTAGATATCTGTTTGTCACCACTGCAAAGGGCTTAGAAATTATTGACGTTACCCACCCGAATAAGCCGATCATTAAATCACATTTTGCGCTTGACGATGCGCGTCGTGTGTATGTGGCGCGCACGTATGCCTATGTGGCGGCAGGGCGCGACGGATTGGTCATCGTGGATGTAGAAAAGCCCGAAACACCCCGCCAATACTTACGTTTCAATGCGGACGGTAAAATCATTGACGCCCAAGATGTGGTGGTGGCCTCGACCAATGCGTCGCTTTTTGCCTACATCGCCGATGGTAAAAATGGCCTTAAGGTAGTGCAACTCACCTCACCTGAATCACAACCAAAATTTTACGGATTTTCGCCCGAGCCCAAGCCTGAATTGATTGCGTGGCGTAGTACAGATTCGCCCGCATTAGCGCTTTCAAAAGGGCTGGATCGTGATCGCGCGGTGGATGAGACCGGTGGACAAATTGCGGTATTTGGCCGCATCGGGTCACGCCCGTTTAACAAAAGCGAGATGGATAAACTCTATTTGAATCCTGACGGCACGCTTTGGACAGTGAGTGACGCCATTGACATGAAAAAATATGTGGGAGCTAGGAAGTGAACATGCGAATGAACTGGCGAAAAATAATCAATGCCGCATTATTTTTGTTAAGCGCAGTTTCTATAACGAGCTATGCGCAACTACTGCCCTACCAATCCCCACACAAAACTGAGGGAGCCGCCACCTGTGCATCGTCGTTATGTCATGGCTCAATCAAAACGTGGCAAGGCTCAACCGTTCTACAAAATGAATACGTTACCTGGAGCCGCGTAGACAAGCACGCCAAAGCGTACAACGTCTTGTTTAATGAAAAATCAAAGCGCATTGCTAAAAACCTCAACTTAACCGAAGGTGCGCATCAGGCCAAGCTATGTGTGGATTGCCATGGACACAATGTGCCTGCCGATCGGCATGGCGAAAAATTTTCGATTCAAGACAACATCACCTGCGAAGCTTGCCATGGCCCCGCCGAAAAATGGCTGCGTTCGCATGTGGCCTCCGACGCACCGCCTGAACAAACGCACCAGCAAAACATTGCGGCGGGTATGTATCCGACCAGTGATGTTGAGGCGCGTGCCAAGCTCTGTTTATCGTGCCACTTTGGCAATAAGGATAAATTAGTCACCCATCGCCTAATGGGCGCGGGGCATCCGCGCATGACTTTTGAGCTAGATACATTTACCGAAATGGCACCTAAGCATTTTGTTATTGACGGCGACTACGGCCAACGTAAACGGGTCTGGGAAGGTGTCAAGGTATGGGCGATTGGTCAAGCGTTAGCGATTGACGATTCACTCGATATTCTGCTGCACCCTACCCTTGGGCGCGACGGTATTTTTCCGGAGCTAGTCCTGTTTGATTGCCATGCCTGTCATCGCCCAATGGCCGAAAATCGCCTGCAAGCGAAAACGCCGTTAGGGGTAGCCGCCACGCCAGGCTTGGTCAGATTAAACGATAGCAATATGATCATGCTTGGGGTGATTGCACGGGTGATTGACCCCAAGCTGGGTGAGCGGGTAACCAAGCAAACTATCGCGCTGCATAAAGCCATTGCCGGTGATAAAAGTGTCGGCACTGTTGCCAGCGTTGCAGGCGAGATGAAAACGCTGTTGCGTGAAGTCATCACACTAATTAAGGCGACGCCAATCGAGGCAAAACTGTTAAACAGTGTGTTACTGACATTAGTTGACGATGGCATTAATGGCACCTATCGCGATTACGCGGCTGCAGAGCAAGCTACGCTGGCGATATCGTCTATCGCCGAATTTATGGCGCGCCAAGGACAGCTAAAGTCGCCTTCGCAATTTAATGCCAAGTGGAAACTACTGAATGCGTCGTTGCAGCATGATGAAAAATTTAAGCCGCAAGAGTTCGTCACTAAACTGCAAGCGCTACGACCTACATTGATTCGCTAGTGTAGTGCTTCATCTTGTTCGCAACTTATTCAATGTTCAGTTTCCGGGGTAACAACGCATACAGAAGAGCCGTCCGTCCAGCCCATCGACGGGACAGGCGGCTTTTAAAAGGGCATCTTCCCGTACCCCGGAAGGAGCGTAGCATATTCCGGGATGACCGCGGCGCAACTCATTACCCGGAATACGCTACGCTCCTTCTGGGCTACGGGTGCTACAGCTAACGATGCCGCAATTGACAAAATATAAAGTGCATTAATTACGACGCGCTACACTAGGACTCAATATGAATGATCACGTCACCTACGAAGTCGCCATTATCGGCTCAGGTCCAGCAGGGCTTTCCGCCGCCGGGCACGCCGCCGAATTGAAAATTTCGCATGTTTTGCTGGAGGCGGAACGACAGCCCGCCAGCACCATTTATAAATACCAAAAAGGCAAACACGTGATGGCCGAGCCGGCCATATTGCCGCTGCGCAGCCCGATGAGTTTTGGGGCGGGCACGCGCGAAAAAATCCTCGGCGCGTGGAATGACGAGATTAAGAAATACAACGTCAATATTCGCTATCAATCCGAGATGAAAGCCATTACCGGCAGCAAAGGGGCTTTCACGATTACCCTGACGGACGGTACATTAATTCTTGCTGCAAATATAGTTTTAGCCATTGGCCTGCAAGGTAACCACCGTAAACTAGGCGCACCCGGCGAGGACTTGCCAGAGGTGCAGTACACGTTAAATGATCCGGCCGAATTTAATAATGAAACGATTATTGTTGTCGGTGCAGGTGACGCGGCGATTGAAAATGCGCTGGCATTAGCAAAACACAATCGCGTCATCATGGTTAATCGGAACGATGAATTTACGCGCTGCAAAGAAGGCAACCTCGCTGCAGTATTAGATGCAATTAAAAATAGTCAGATTGACTGCCGATTTGGCACTAAGGTTGAACGCGTTGACAAAGCCGATGCCGCCGATAGTACAAGTGCTTGCCTGCAATTTGTATGTAAGACACCGACCGGTAGCGAAACCATTAGCTGTCACCGCATCATTGGCCGCTTAGGTGCTACACCGCCACGTAAGTTGGTGGAAAGTTTTGGTGTCGTTTTCCCCAACGCCGATCCGGCATCGGTGCCGGAGTTATCCGCGCAATACGAGTCAAATGTGGCGGGCATTTATATAGTCGGAGCGCTGGGGGGCTATCCGCTCATTAAACAGGCGATGAATCAAGGCTATGAAGTTGTCGAATATATTCTGGGACGCAATATTGAGCCAGCCGATGAGCCGCTGTTACGCGCCAAATTTGCCGCTTACAAACGCGTGCAAACGGTCAACGACGGCATTACGCGCATACGCACGAATGTGCCGTTATTGTCGTCACTCACGGCACTACAGCTGCGCGAATTTTTACTCGATAGTGAAATATTAACGCCCGCAAAGAATGGCGTTATTTTTCGAAAAAATGAGTACACCAATACCTTTTTTTCCATCGTTGAAGGCAGTGCCTTAGTGGAGATCGTGGGCAAAGACGGCAAGCCAATCCAAGTGGTGTTGCAGGCGGGGCAATTTTTTGGTGAGATGGGTCTTATCTCTGGGCGTCGCCGTACCGCGACCATTGTTGCGGGGGACAACTGCGTATTGATCGAAACACCGCGTCGGCTGATGTTAAAACTATTAGCCTCGGTTGAAGCGGTACGTAAGACGCTTGATCAAGTCGCGCTGAAACGCGCGGTGCGTCAATATTTACAAGCGCAGATTTCAGAAGAGGACGTGGATTATCTGGTTGAGGGGGCAATAATAAAAAAATACGCCACTAACGATACCCTCTTCAATGAAGGTGATGAAGCGGACGGTTTGTACATGATTCGTCGTGGCTCCGTCACGGTCTCGCGTGCCATCGCGGGCAAAGACGTCGTGTTGTCATACGTGGCTGCTGGCAATTACATCGGCGAGATGGCGCTTATGTCGGATGCACCACGATCGGCTACCGTAAAAGCGGCAGTACCGACCGAATGCGTGATGCTGGAGGCAAAACGATTTGTCGAGGTGGTCGGGCGAAATACCTCGATGCGTGGTGATGTGGACGCACGTTCAATGCAGCGTATGTCAACGAATCAAAATATGGAATCAAACGCCGACTCTGGTAATTTGATTTCGTTTTTAATGCAGCAGGGTTTAGGTGAAGCCACTGACGTATTACTCATTGACCAGTCGCTTTGCATCGGCTGCGACAATTGTGAAAAAGCCTGTGCTGAAACGCATGATGGCACTTCACGATTGGATCGTGAAGCGGGGCCCACTTATGCCGAGATTCATGTGCCAACCTCATGCCGTCATTGCGAGCATCCGCACTGCATGAAAGATTGCCCGCCGGACGCTATACATAGATCACAAAACGGCGAAGTGTTTATTTCCGATGCGTGTATTGGCTGCGGTAATTGTGAGAAAAATTGTCCTTATGGGGTGATTCAATTAGCCCCGGTTACCCCGCCAAGTTCTAGGCCTACCGTTTTGTCGTGGCTATTGCTGGGTTTAGGCGATGAACCAGGTGCTCGGACTGTTCGCTACGATAAAGACGCGGCAAAGAAAGCGGTGAAGTGCGATATGTGTATAGGCCAAAAAGGCGGTGCGGCTTGTGTGCGCGCCTGCCCAACAGGTGCGGCGTTACGGGTCTCACCCGAAAAATTCCTCGACTACACCGCGTGATGGGCGGCTAACGTATTGACGCTCGACGCTGGCCATTCCGAAGCGCGTATTGCGAAGGACTGTTCGTTCGATTTACAGCAAACTGTGTAGAAGTTCGGTGCGCGATTGATCTTAAACCGAGATTTTCCATTAGGCGTCCCTTCACAACTCTTTGAGTGCTAACGGACTATTGTTGGCGTCTTTCCTGTTTCCTCAATTTGAATAACTCGCTATTCATTGGTCAGTCAGCAGAAATTTCACTCAAAATAGCCTCGTTATCATCTCAATCCCTAATGGTAAATCTTGGTTAAAAACACAACTATCCACAGGCATTTTAAGCAACTAATGCTTGGAAACGACTGCCAATAAACGACTTTTATTTTTATAATTCATTCCATCCGCCGTTGCCGCTTGTTCTAACGCGCAAGTTCACCTAACATACACCTGTGTATCTTTAGGTGGGAAAACCGCGTGCCGACATCCGCTCGACAAAAAAAAATAGCAGCAACGGTGGCTACTGAGCCACCTCAACTCGATCAAAGTGCTTGGCTCCGCGCAGCGACGGCAGCGATTGCGGAAGACGGTTTTAACGGTATTCGGGTGCTGCCGTTAGCCAAACGGCTTGGCGTGACGCGCGGAAGTTTTTATTGGCATTTTGCCGATCATGCGGCATTTGTCACCGCGTTCATTGAGTATTGGCGCCATCAGCAACTGCGTGCAATTGAGGCCTATCAACATACCACGGCGGATGCGGTGGGGGCGTATCAGCAATTATTGGATGTAGTCTTAACCGCGACTGAGCCTGAATTGAAACGTTTGAAAGTAGAGTTTGCGCTACGTGGTTATGCCCGTCGCGATAAATTTGCGGCGGACGCGGTCGCGGTTGTGGATCGTGCGCGCATTGATTTATTTTTGCCCATTGTGAGCGCGATTGCAAATGACGTGAATGAAGCGGAGTCATTCGCCACGCTACTTCTTGTGCAACTTTCCGGCGCACAGCACGCTATCGCCGGGCCTAACTGTAGTGCCGAACAGTTAGCTAGGCTTAAGAACGCCATGCTCGCGCAATTGGCTGCGATCTATGCCGTTAGATCAAGCGGCAAGAAATCCTCATGAAAAAAATACTCGTCACTGGTGGTGCTGGATATATAGGTTCGCACACTGCATTGTTACTTTTGCAGCAGGGCTTTGATGTTGTTGTGCTCGACAATTTTTCTAATAGTGCGCCCGCGTCGCTGACCCGCGTTGAATCAATAGCGAAAAAAAGCATCACCGTTGTAAATGGTGATGTGCGCGATGCTAATTGCCTAGATGAGATTTTTTTACAGCACGATATCGCGGCAGTGATTCATTTCGCTGGCTTGAAAGCGGTTGGCGAATCGGTACGTGAGCCGCTGCGCTACTACGACAACAATGTAGTGGGCACGCTCAGGCTGGTTGAAGCGATGAATGCAGCCGGTAATAAAGATAGTATGAAGCGGCTGATTTTTAGCTCATCGGCCACCGTGTATTCGGTTGCCGGTACACCGCGGTTTACCGAGTCGTCCCCATTAGGGCCGGCAAGCCCTTACGGCACGAGTAAGCTAATGGCGGAACAAATTTTGCGCGATTGTTGCGTGAGTAACCAACAATTAAAAGTGACATTGCTGCGCTATTTCAACCCTGTTGGCGCGCACGAGAGCGGTATGCTGGGTGAGAACCCGAACGGCATTCCGAATAATTTAATGCCCTTCATCAGCCAAGTAGCGATCGGCAAGTTAAAGACATTATCGATTTACGGTAACGATTACCCGACGCCGGACGGCACTGGCATTCGCGATTACATTCATGTGATGGATTTAGCCGAAGGCCATTTGGCCGCACTCAATTCAATTGAACACTTGCCGCAAGTCGCCGCAATAAATTTAGGCTCAGGCCAAGGCCATAGTGTGCTGGACGTTATCGCGGCGTTTGAAAACGCGGCTGACCTAAAAATACCCACACAAACGATGCCGCGTCGCGCCGGCGATATTGCCGAATATTTTGCCGACGCGAGCTTGGCAAAAGAGCTGCTCGGCTGGAGCACAAAACGAAACCTGTCGCAGGTGTGTAAAGACTCTTGGCGATGGCAACAGCAAAATCCGCAGGGCTATCAATAGTAATTTAGCGCCGCTATTGAAGCCGCGCTGTCGGTTATGCTTTCAATTGTGGTGCTTCCAAGTCTGACAGCGTGGCTGAGGGCGATATGAATTACGCTCGATCTGCCATGAGAAATGTCCACGACCTTGCCGGCCACGTGTCGAACAGTACGGCTAACGCGACAAGGGTGTAATTTGCTCGAATCCATGTCCGTGATGCTGCTGTCTAGCCTGTCCAGCATTGAACCTAGAAACAGCAGTTGACCGCATGAGATGCTTGAACATAGAAACGGCAGTTGACCGCTTTTGTTGCTTGAACGTGAGCATGAATAAACGAGTATTGCGGTTTAGCACGCTCACCTATTTGGTGATGCACGTTACCGGTGCGATTGCACATTGTTCAAACTCCCTAGCCGCGTTGCTCCTCCTTGCAGCATAAGGCCTGCTCTGTCCGTGTTTGCCAAATGAGGCCTTGCTAGGAAGTCCGAAAAATGAACACTTATGTCCCCAACGGGGACGCTATCCCTGTGGGACGCACCCGTCCAACTGCCGTTTCTGGGTTGAACAGATTGAGCGCGCGCTGAATTGACGATGCATCCCTTCGGACATTGTGTCAGGTGCGCGGATATGTCAACGTGAGACACAGAGTAACATCGCAACAATGGACGAAAACATTAAAAAGCCCGTCATCCCGCTGCACCGATTTCGAACGCGTTTAATGCGCAGCCTGTTGCTGGGAGCGGCGATGATTGCTATTTCGCTCGCCATTGGTATGGTCGGGTTTTTGCATTACTTTCCGAAAATGGATTGGGCCGATGCGTTTGTGAATGCGTCGATGTTGCTTGCTGGTATGGGCCGTTGGCGCAGCCTGACACCACCAGTGCAAAATTGTTTTCGGGTTTTTACGCGCTGTTTTCAGGCCTCATGTTAGTAATGACTACTGGCGTAATTTTGGCGCCGCTGGTGCATCGTTTTCTACATGCGATGCATAGTGACGCAGATAAGCCGGACACAGATGAGCCGGATAGCAGAACAGTAAAGGTATCCACTCCCCTAAAAGCACGGCGCACAGGATGATTTGTTTTTGCAACACAGCACGACAATTTACGCCGCTAGCCTTGAACTTTTCTACAGAGTATCAGCCGGGCTAGAGGCATAAAAATTATCACGTCCGGATAATTCTAAAAATTAGGTCTCTCTGTTCGGCGGCTACTTGCGAGCATTTTTGCTTCAAGACGACCGTCGTTATTAGCGTTTTTATTTTTATAATCCTGATTAGCGCTGCATTTAAGCAGCAATGGCGACTGGTCGCTGAAGCGTAATATCATCGCCAATCGATACAAAATTAAGGGATTCGAAATGCTGATGTTATGGGGCATTATCTGTGGTGCGCTGTTTGGGGCGAGCCTAGCGCGTGAAGGCATTTTCGGTTTTATGTTGGGCGGATTTTTTGGCTTCTTTGCCGGCTTGAGTTTGCATTTGATCATGCAATCAAAAATTCGCGGCGCGGTAGCTGAAGCGCAGCGCGTATTGGCAGCCGCGTGGGAGGCAGAAGATAAACGTAAACGGCTAAATGAACAGCGCGAGCAACGTGAGCAGCGTGAACTACGCACGGAGAATCAAACTGAGAAGCCTCGTTCAGCGCTGGAACCAGCAGTGTCTGTTTCGGCAGCTACGGCTGGTGCTAGCGCTTCGCAAATTAGTAGCCCAATGGAAACGACAGAAGCGGCGGACGAACGCAATTTAGCCGCCGCGACTACGGCTAAAACTAGCGTTAGCGATACTGGAACTACAACGGCTACGCGTCAAGCGCCTACCGTATCCAAGATACCACGCGAGCATGATCGACAAATGCCGCACGAGCCCAACGCGATTCTGCGCGGCATTCACGCGGCTAAGCATTGGCTTTTCGGTGGTAACACCGTGGTGCGTATTGGTATCGTCGTGCTGTTTTTAGGATTGTTATTTTTGGCGATGATCGCCGTTGAGACTGGCCTGTTTCCAATTGAGCTACGCTTGGCCGCGATTGGCTTGGCTGGTGTGGCGATGCTGGTGTTTGGCTGGCGCACCAAGGCTGCGCGCCCCGGCTATGGACTCTCGCTGCAAGGTGCGGGGGTGGCGGTGCTGTATTTAACAACCTTCGCCGCGCTAAAAATTTATCAACTGATTGACCCCGGTTTTGCGTTCGCGGTGATGTTGGCAGTGTCGGCGTTATCGACCACCCTCGCGCTGCTGCAGAATTCGCGCGCGATGGCGCTTATCGGGTTTACCGGCGGCTTCTTGGTGCCGGTGTTGCTGTCTACCGGCGGCGGTAACCACGTCGCGCTATTTTCGTATTACGCGATGTTGAATATTGCGGTGTTAGTTATCGCCTGGTTTAAGACGTGGCGTTTACTCAGCTTGGTTAGTTTTTTCTTAACTTTCGGCGTCGCTAGTATGTGGGCGAGTGACCGATACGACGCGATTCACTATGCGAGCTGTCAAGCGTTCTTGATCGCAGGCTGGGTGATTTATATTTTGATCGGGCTCATCTACGCAAACCGCGCCGCCACCTCTGCGGATAAGACCGGTACTGGGTATGTCGATGGCACGCTCATCTTCGGCATGGCGCTTATCGGCTTTAGCCTACAGGCCGGTATGGTCAAATCGACACCGTATGCGACAGCGTTTTCCGCATTAATTGTTGGGGCGGTGTATTTAAGCTTGGCGCTGTGGCAAGTCAGGCGATCCACACGCGCCGCCAGCTTGAGTGACAACAGTTCACCGCATTCGCCAAGATTAGCCGGTGAAAGTCTGTTGGCACTCGGCGTTGGCTTTGCAACGCTTGCCATCCCGCTCGCGTTTGGCCCCGAAGTCACCGCGGCAGCGTGGGCTATCGAAGGTGCGGCGATTGTGTGGGTTGGCTTACGGCAACAGCGCGCGCTGGCACGACTATTCGGCATAGCACTACAACCATTGGCGCTATTCACGTTCATGCTCGGTATTAGTAACGCCGCTTGGGAGCCTGCGCAGGCGGTTACCCAATTTTTCTTGAACACACATTTCATTGGGGTACTGATGCTGGCCATTGGCGCTATCTTCATTTCATGGGTGCTACGTAATCAAGGCGAATATGCTGGCGACGGTGAAGAAACGACCTTCCAAAAAGGTTGGCGACAAATTGAATGTTTGCTCGCACCGCTTGCCGGTTGGTATGCATTCCTACTTTGGTGTGTGGCGTTGGCGAATGAAATGCTGCGCTTGCTGCCGTCGTCAGTAGCCGATGGCTCGCTGCGATATTTGATCGGCGAGCTATATTTGCCGCTCTCGTTGATGATGATGGTGTTAGTCAGCGCGGCGACTAGCTTCGTGATTGGCCGTCGCTTGGTATGGGACACGCCGCGCGTTGTCGCCTACATTGCGCTACCGCTATTGGCACTGTGCGCGGTGATGCCACTTGCTGGCAACGCATTTTCGTTTATTGGTGTTGGCTATGCGATACGGCCAAGCGCGTTCGCGTTCGATGGTTTTGGCTACGTGGTTTGGCCGATTGCGTTTGCGATTCATTATTGGCTGATGAAGGCGAATGATCTTTCGAGACCAAGCAAATGGTATGCAATGGCGCACGCCGTTAGTGTGTGGCTGCTGGTGCTGTTAGCCGGTGGTGCGCTGGCGCGTCTGGTGGGTGAGGCGGGTTTGTGGCGCACCGCGTGGGCATCGGTCACGCTGGTCGTCGCGGCGATTGCGGTGCTGATTTTGTTGCTGCTCTGGGTTAAGCGCGCCACCACTACCGGTGGAGATGTCACCGAGCCTACCAACTGGCCGTTACAGCCCTACTTGAAAAGCTATATCTTCGTGGCCGCCTTGCCGTTGGTCATCGGCACTTTCGTGGGCGGCATGGGTCTCGCAATCCTATCAAATGGCAATGCTGCGCCGCTGCCCTATATCCCACTTATAAATCCGGTCGAGCTCACCGCCGCACTCGCTGTCGCGGTTGGCGTAGTGTGGTTGCTGCTGCTACGACGCTTAGGTGTTGCAGCATTCAGTGATGGGTCGGAATCCGCATCGGGCGGTGTTTGGATGCCGTATGTGTTGCTGGCATTCGTGTTTATCAACACGGTGTGGCTGCGGATCGCACATCACTTTTTTGATATACCGTGGAACGCGTCTCAGCTATTTAATTCGTTCTTTGTGCAGACCGGCTATGCGATTTTATGGTCGGTGATTGCACTTATCTTGATGGTGAGCGGCCATCGCAGGGCGATGCGCAACCTGTGGATTACCGGCGCGTGTCTATTAGGGGTGACGGTGGCGAAGCTATTTTTAATTGACATGAACAACAGCGGCGGCGTGGCGCGTGTGGTCGCGTTTATTCCAGTCGGCATACTGATCGTGGTGGTTGGCTATTTCGCGCCTCTACCGCCGTCGCGCGCCGACAACAGTAACGCCAAGACTGGCAAAACCGAAAATACGGAAAACGCATCATGAAAATTTTAACCAGATCGTGTGGATTATTTTTTGCCGTTGTTTCTGTTGCCGTAGCCGCACAAACGCCACAGCCGGTTCAACCAAAGCAACTCAAACTAGAAAATATGGCCGCCACGATGGGCGTGACCCCGCTTGCTACGGGTGGGTCGCTACAACGCATACCGCTACCCGCCGAATTGATGATGCATTCGCAATCGCCCACGCTGGCGGATCTTCGGTTGTTCAATGCGAAAGGCGAGCCGATGCCCTTTGCAGTGCGCGGCACCGCAACTGAATCAACCGCCGTCACATCGAACAAAATCACGCTTAAGGCAATACCAATTCGTAAAGAGGGGAACACCATCCGGGCTGGAAATACGAGCGTGCAGATTAAAAATGGCGTCGCCGAAATTAAAGTATTGGTTGAAGCGCCGAGTGTAACCGGGGGTAAAAATGATGCAAGTAAAACTACAAAAGGTATCGATGCCGGGCGTCTCCTTGACACGCGCAAAGTTGAAGGCGTGCTCACCGCAATCAGCTTCGATATTGATTTACCCGCGAATACGGTAGTGCCAATTACGCTGGAGGCTAGCCGCGATTTTGTAAATTGGGAAACGTTGGCTTCCGCAAAATCGGTATATCGGTTCAGCGACGTGGGATCGGCAAATACAAGCGAAGAAGCACCGCAGCTCACTTCAATTGAGTTGCTGAATTCACAAAATGGGGGCGAAATTAAAGACCGCTATCTGCGCGTTACGTGGCCCGCGCAAACTAATTTTGGGGTGGAGCTTCGCAGCGCTACGCTAACGATGGAAACATCTAAACGCGTGCCCATTGCCCAGCCCAAACGCCCGCTCGGCGCACCATCCGCCACCGCCACGCATAGCCAAGAATGGCAGTTAGCCTCGCCACTTCGCCTACGCGCTCTAGCACTCACCACCGATGAATTAGGCACCTTAATGCCGCTGACCATCTTAGGCCGCGATGGCGATAAAGACGATAAACAACCGTGGCGCATCCTCGCCACTACCGTATTGTTCAAGCTCGATCTGCCAAGCGCTGACGCGGGAAAGCGGATGACATCAACCAATGCGCCGGTAATGTTGAATGGCGCATCGGTGCGCCAATTAAAAATCGAGGCGGCACCTAGCTCCGCTGGTATTGCCGCCAATCTAATCACCGCCGCCATCGAATACGAAGCGCAAGAAATCATTGCCGCAATTAAACCAGCCGACAATATTACTGTGGCCGTCGGCGCAAAAAACGCCGCCAGCATCGCGCTGCCACTGCAAACACTCGTCCCCGACATCAGCATCCAGCGCCTGCTGCAATTGGGCTTAGTCGGCGAATCAGACGCCGTAAAGTTCTATCCCGAACGCTTGCTAGCGATAGCATCAACGCAACCAATGGACAACAAACGCATGGTGTTGTGGGCGGCGTTAGTGCTCGGTGTTGGCGTGTTGGGCGCGATGGCGTGGGCGACGATGCGGCAATTGAAGGGTGCGAAGCCAGCCGCTGAAGGTGATAAGCGTAATGACGGTTGAACGCGCCTATGATTTTGGTCGTGTCGATGAGTAGGTCGCGGCTTCGTGCTGGAACGCTGCCCTAGTCAATTCCACGACGCCTGCTGCTCAAGCTCAAGCATAGAGACTCGAAAAGCGGTGTCGTCCGGAATTACGCTACGACTTTTTGGCAATGATGCGGCAGTCACGTGCAATCGCACAAATCCCCTAATGCTGCGCCACATAGGCCAACAAAGTACGTTTGTCCGTCAGTAAAACCTCGGCGTTTTCAGCAGCGGCCTTTGTCGCCAATACTGTTTTTAGTTTGCACGTGTCCAGCGCTTTTCGTGCTTTCGATTGGGTCTATTGGCACAACCGGAAGAGGGCGGCGAGAAGTACAATCGGAGAAATTCGCACAGCGCTCCTCAAAACCGGCATTTGCCTTTATAAATGTTTAGCGTCACGTGCAAGCCTTCGGTATGCTGTAATCAGTATGGGTAATTCAATTATCTGGAATACTCTTTTAAGTTTAATTGTAATATAAGTCAACAATGAATAAATCAAAATACACACCCAAGCCTGAGCTGAAGCTGAAACGCGCCAGTGCTACGGCCACCATCGCCAAAGCCAAGCGGCAACGTCTCGCTCCAGAAGTACGTGCAGGGTTAATTTTGGATTGTGCGTCGAAGCTAATTCTGGATGATGGTTTTACTGAAATTTCCATGGAGCGCATCGGCCGCGATGCGGGCGTCAGTAAAGCGCTCATCTATAACTATTTCCCCAATTTGACTGACCTCTTGCGCGCGCTTCTTGAGCGCGAAATTACCGCGTTACAAGTACGTGGCCTTGAGGAAGTAAAGGCGGCAGAAAATTTCGCCGATTTGCTACGCCGCACCACGCGCATGTATATCCAGCATGTCGCCGAGCGCGGGCCGCTGCTACAACGACTATGGAAAGAATCCGCCGTCGCCCGCTCGGTGGCCGACGTGGATAAAGTAGGCCATGACCAAGCTGTGACCTACTTCGTAAAACGTGTGCGTAAGGAGTACGGGCTCCCCGCAGATATTGCCGCTGCCGCCGTAGATATGCAAATGTCGATGACCGAAACAGCCGCCCAACATTTGTCCAACACGCATAACGATGTCGATCTAGCCACCGATATTTGTTTGCACTTGATTCTGGGGGGGCTGGATAAATTATCGCGGGCTTATCGGAAGAAGGCGTAAGCTAACGTTGCTAGTCCGACTGCGCGCGACGCTTATTCAGCTTATAAATTCTTAGAGTAGGCATTCTTAATCTAAACCTCTCTTTCCAACAGCGCGCCACTTTATCAATAGACGAGGAGTCTTTATAGCGCTGCTTGATTGTACATTTATCTCTTGGTTCGCTTTCGGCTAAAGTCCCTCGCAAAACCCGCTCGTAATAACAGCGTTAAACGCCCGTCTTTGCCTCATTGGCCTTCAACCTCGCATCAAAGCGCGCACGGATGAGCTTGTGTCGCGCGGCGGTGAGTGGATATTTCCACACTAACGGCAGCGCTATTAAGAACATCACGGCGGCGGGCAGGCAGTAAAAAATGCTGAGCCAGCTAAGTGCGCTTTGGCTGCTGCCGCCAACAGCTTGGTAGCCGACCACGCTTAATAGATTGAGTGATAACCCTTGGCCGAGCGCCATGCCTAGCTTTAACGCTACCCCCGCCGTCGCATAGTATAGGCCCTGCGGACTTTTACCGCTGCGGGCCGAATCAACATCGACTGCGTCGGCGATCATTGCTGATGGCAGTAGTTGCAATGAGCCAAAGCAAAATCCTTTTGCGGTGAACAAAATAATAAAGATAACTGTGTCTTCCTTGCCCAACGGCAGCATAAAAAGTGACAACACTGCTAAGGTGGTGAAAGAAATCGCCAGTGCGCGGTGTTTGCCGATTTTATTCGCCAGACGAATCCACACCGGTATGCCCAATAAGCCGACACCGAAATAATACAAATAAATGCTGCCTAAATTGCTGATGCCAATAATGTCGCGTGCGTAAAAAATAGTGATGGTGATGCGAAATGTTTCTCCAATCACGGCCAGTAAGAGTATTAACAACATGCGTACAAATGGGCCGTTGCGCCACATGCGTCGTAGGCCTTTCATCAATGGCACTTCATCTTTTACTTCGGCTGGCGTGACGGCCGGCACTACCCAAAGCAGCCATGCCCCGCATAGCGGTAATAGTGCGATTACAATCCATGCAAGTGTTTCTAACACTGCGCCCATGCTGCCGCTGGGTTTACTCAAAACGATAGCGGGCACAACGGTGGCGAGCACTAAGCCAATCAAGCCAAATAATTGTCGTGCGCCGGTGATGCGGGTGCGTTCATGGTAGTGCGGCGATAGCTCACCACCCCACGCCTCGTGCGGTAGCGTGATCATGGTGAAGCCAAGGTAGACCACGCTCACCCAAATTAAAAAATAGACAATGCCCACGCCCGCTGTCGGCATAAATAATTTGTAAACGCCAAGCATCATCACCACGATACCTACAGCAATCCACGGTTTTCGCCGTCCGAAACGGGATCGCAAATTATCGCTACCAATGCCAATGATCGGGTCGGTAATCACATCCGACATACGTGCTAAAAACAACATCGTACCGATTAAGCCGAGTGGTAAGCCTAGCTCACTGGCGTAGAAAGGTGCTACGAATATCACAATCGGGTAGCTAATAAATGCCAGCGGCAGATTGATTGTGCCGTAGGACAAAATTCGCCAAGCGGGAAGTGTGGCTGTCATATTGGGTGGACTTTCACGGCTAAAAAAGTGGTTTAGTTGTTGATTATATTGAACGCGATTGATTCAACCAAAAACGCTGCCGTACCTGCTGTCGTAACAATTTGCCGCTAGCGGATCGCGGCAATTCATCTTCAAAAAAAATTTTTCGTGGCCGCTTAAAGCTGGCGAGCTGCTTAGCCGCATATGCCATGATGCTCACCGCTAGTTCGTCAGTTGCCGCAATACCCGGCTCTGTAACGATAAGCGAGACCACCTGCTCGCCCCAATCATTGTCAGGTATGCCGACAGTGCATACGTCGCGTACTGCGGGATGCGTGAGCAACACATTATCAACTTCCTGTGGGTAAACATTGACCCCACCCGAAATAATGCATTCCGCAATTCGCCCTGTTAAAAACAAGTAGCGCTCGCTATCCAAGTAGCCCATGTCGCCAAGGGTAAAACGATCTCCGGCGTAAGCAGATGCGGTTTTATCAGTATCCCCAAAGTAGGCAAAGCGGCCAACATCGGGTGCCTTAAAGTAGATACGCCCAATGCTGCCGATGGATACCTCTTGCAATGCATCATCTAATATCGTGTGGCCTAACGCCGCATCCATCTGCCCAACGGTGCCCGGTTTTTTGAGCCAGTTATGCGAATCAACATGAATGCCGTTGCCGCCTTCGGTCGCTCCGTAGTATTCGATGAGAATAGGGCCTAGCCAATCGATCATCGCGCGTTTTACAGGAATAGGGCAGGGCGCTGCGCCATGTACCAACAAACGCAGCGAGGAAATATCGTTGCTTAGTCGTGTTGCCTCCGGTAGTGCTAACAATCGTTGAAACATCGTCGCCACCATATGGGTATGTGTGACCTGATAGGTTTTGATCGCGTTGAGAATGCCAACGCTATCCCATTTATCAAACAAGACAATCGGAATACCGGAGGCTAACGGCCAGCGCAGGTCAAACAATAATGGCGCGGAATGATATGCTGGCCCACAACAAAGCTGCACATCTCTTGTGGTCTCGTAGTCAGCAAATGAACCCGCATATTGCGGCAGTATTGGCTCAGGCGTTTCGCGATATACCCCTTTTGGTTTACCGGTGGTGCCAGATGTATAGAGCATCAACGAGCCGATCACGGGTGGACTTGCTAATTTGTGCGGGTTCGAGTGGAGGATTGAGGCGTATTCATCCTGATTGATATTGACGATAGCAATAGCAGGATGCTTGGTGGTAAATTCAGCGCTATCGGCAACGTCAAATAATGCAAGTTCTGCAAAAAAGACCTTCGCTTCGCAATTTTCGACAATGTAGGAAACTTCAGTCCACGTTAGGTGCGTGTTGATAGGTGTCAAGCGGAGGCCGGTACGCATCGCGGCTAAAAATACCTCTAAAAATTCTGCACGGTTGCGACACATTAGCGCGACGGCATCGCCCGCCTTTAAACCCCGTGAGGTTAAGGCATTGGCGAGACGGTTGGCGTTGTCATTGAGCGTTTGAAATGTTCGGTTGCCGTATTGCGAATAGATGGCGATACCGTCCGGGTATTCGCGTGCGAATACTTCAGACTGCGTCCATGTTTGAGCATGCTGAATAAGCGAATCTTCATACAGCCTGAAATTGCCGCGGCAATTTTCTACGCGGCTACTAATTCGTTGCTCGCCCATCGCCATCCTCCAAAGTTAGTCCCGCGCGCTTTTCCTATTTTTACAAATAGCTAAAGCCACTATTGATTGCTCTTTGACATTTGAAAATAATTGTCTTAGCATTATTGACTGTTTATACAATAGTTGCGACGCCGCGTCTAGTATTTGTTTTTCAACCAGCATTAAATCGGTTGCTTATCTACTTAATTTCACATATTTTAAACTTGCTAGGTCATATGAAATCTCTTGCTCATGCCAACTATAAACTTGGGTTAACGTTGACGTTAATCGCAACGCTATCATTAGGTTCAATTGTTGTTTCAGCGACCGACGTGGCACGCTTGTCAACATCAGCCGCCGTCGCCGTTGCAGATTGCGGCATTACCGCAGCGCAGCAAAAGCGTATTAAAGAAATCAATCAAGAATTAATCACGCGAGGCTTTGCGGCGGGGGTAACCACCCATATTTATTGTGACGGTAAGCCACTGATTCGCGTCACAGAGGGCATGGCGGATTTGGCAAGGCAGCGCTTGCTTGCAGAAGATGATTTATTTCGCATCTATTCTATGACCAAACCGCTCACGAGCCTTGCCGCGATGATTTTGGTTGACGATAAAAAATTAACGCTTGATGATCCTATCGCTAAATATCTACCAGAGTTCATGAATGTAGCTGTATTTGAACGTGGCGATACCGCAGAGACACTTAAAACCAAGCCACTGGAAAAGCCACTGACTGTGCGTGACTTGCTCAGACACACCGCTGGGCTTACTTACATGGGATCCGGCCCCACCATTGTGCAGCGTCTGTACGTCCAGAGTGGCATCGATCACGGCGGCGGCACACCGGTGATGCCGACAGATAAATCGCCCGCCGTGACAAACATTAGCGACTTCACCAAACGTCTCGCTGCTATCCCCTTACTGTATCAGCCGGGGACGCGTTTCAGCTATGGAAATGCAACTGACGTGTTGGCTGCCGTGGTGGAAAAAGCCTCAGACCAACGTTATCGTGATTTTATGGCGGCTCGTATTTTTAAGCCGCTCAATATGAAGGACACATTTTTTCAAGTGCCGCCAAATCAGATTGATCGTTTGACCGCTGCGTATGCTGCTAAGCCGTCTGAAGCTGGCAATGGCAACATCTTACGATCAACCACTATCGCCACGTTGGGCAAAGGCGAGATTGGTCAAATCGAAGATCCAAAGACGAGCCTATTTACGCGGCCACGTTACATAGATTTTGGCGGCGCGGGATTGATATCGACAGCAGTCGACTATCAGCGTTTTTTAAAAATGCTGCTACAAGATGGTGAGCTCGATGGTGTACGTATCGTAGCAGCAGGCACGGTAGCCGAAATGACTAAAAACCAACTCTCCGCAGCTGCGCTTGCCACGCCGAATATGGCGGCGCAGGGGTTGGGTTTTGGCTTGGGCTTTGCAAAATTTTTAGATCCCAGCAAAGCGCCAGCTGCCGTGCCCGCAAATGGCTACTTTTGGGGTGGTGCGGCATCTACTTATTTTTGGGTTGACCCTGATCGAAGAATAGCCGGTGTGGTCATGACGCAAGTCTTCGGTGGCGATGTGATGCCATTTTACCTAGAGATGCTCAATACGCTCTATAAAGATAGCGCTCCCGCAAAGACGGTATCGCTTGTTAAGTAATACAACGTAGCGCTGTAGCCTAGCTGTTGCCTTGGCGTCACCACGTAATGTCCGTTGGGTTTCCATGTAGTTGCCTATACACAACTTTTATTGACGTAATGTGTAATAACGCTTGACAGGTAAATTTTCTCACCGTAGCATCCTTATTGACGGTTATTACTATAAGAGAAAAGCCTAATTTTTAATCGCAAACCGGTGCACTTTTTACGTTTTATTACCCACTCATACGGCCTTTCATCCTGTCACTTCTTCCGTTCTCTTTAACCGTTATAAACATTACCGAATAAGACTGCGGAAAAAATTAGCTTCTCAATGTCACTAATAAAAAACCGCTCAAACCCATCGTACTTTTAATCCGCTCCGAAGCTGCTACCAAAACAGCGGAGAGCTAAATGCTTTATCGAATGAGGAGAATAATATGCCACGACAACTCGCAACCAAGGACTTCGCTCTCACTAAACCTAAGCTGAATATCCTCTATTTAGCGCTTCTGGCAGTTCTTATCATGCCGACAGTTGCATTTGCACAAACGTCAGTGGAAACCACCAAAGCCACAGAGGCAGCAGCCAAAGCCGCGGCGGAGAAAAAAGCGGCAGAAGCACCAATTGAAACCATCATTGTGACGTCACGTAAGCGCAGCGAAGAGCTGCAAACCGTGCCGGTCGCGGTGAGTGCGTTTACCGGGGATAGCTTGAAGCGCGCCAACATTGAGAATGCGGCTGATCTGCAATTCTCCGTACCAAGCGCTATTTTAGTTGGCGGCGATACCTTTACCATTCGCGGAATTGGTAATGGCTCACTCGGTGGCGATGCCGGTGTCGGCGTGTTCTTAAATGGTGCATCGTTCGGCCCTGCCGGGCAGGATTTATTTTTTGATATTGAGCGCATTGAAGTGCTGCGTGGCCCGCAAGGTACTCTGTTTGGTCGCAACACAACCGGTGGCGCGGTATCCGTTTTTACGAAGCGTCCGACCACCAAGCTGGGTGGGGAATTTATGCTGGAAACAGGTAATTTCAACGAAAAGCGCATCGGCGGCGTGATTAATTTTGTTATCACCGATGCTCTGCAACAACGCTTTGCGGGATACTCGTATGAGCGTTCGGGCTTCACTAAAAACCTGTTTAACGGCAACAAAATTGATGGCCGAAATCAGGACTCATTTCGTAGCTCAACACGCTTATTAATTGGCGACGATAGTGAAGTGAACTTAGTCGCTGGTGTTTACAACGAGAACAGTACCCGTACCCGTGAGACCAAGCGTCTTTGTAAGGCGCATCCAACTCTAGGATGCTCACCATCCGAGTTAGGGTTTGACTCGCCGACCTACACAGGTACTATCTTTAGCGCTATTCAAGGCGCAAGCGGCGTAGCACCAGGAACCAATTTGTACGCGGGCGTGTTTAACCCGGCTAACCCACGTGAAGTTAACGCCGATACTGACCCACGCTTCACCTTAGAGCAGCGCTTTGCTACGCTTGATTTTACCCATGACACCGATAAGCATACGTTCACCTATGTTGGTGGCTACTCATGGTTTACCACCGAGCAGACAACAGATTGGGATAACGCGGCACTGCCCTATCGGTTCTCATCACCGAGAACCTACAACAGCAGCTTGGATAATCCAGTCACCACCAACCAAGTAATTGCAACGGATAATTTTTTCTCAACAGGTCGCTCCACTTCGCATGAGTTGCGAGTAAACTCAAAATACACAGGCATGTTAAATTACACCTTGGGCGCGTTTTATTTGGATAGCGCCAACAACGGCGGTTTTTTAACCTTCCACCCGCTAATTGAAGGGCTGCAGCGCCTTCGTGGTCGTCCTGCTGACGAGCACTACATCAACACCCGTTTCCGTGGTAATTTAGAAACAACCGCACTATTCGGCGAAGCAAATCTCAAACTATCGAATGATCTACGTCTCGCTATCGGGTTGCGTCACACTAGCGATGACCGCAAGTCAGAATCACGTGCGGCAGTGTTGACTACAGCAGCGCCACCGACCGCATTTGGTACACTAAGTGCTAAAAAGAGTACGGGTCGCGTCACCATCGATTATCAGATGACACCGACCAACTTCATCTATGGTTCATTGGCCACTGGTTATAAAGCGGGTGGTTTGAATGTGACGGGCTCTTCTGCGCCAGCCTTTAAACCTGAAGAAGTTACCTCGTTCGAGGTTGGCTCGAAAAACACGTTATTCAATGGTAAGTTGCAGGCAAATTTCACGCTATTCAATAACGATTACAAAGACATGCAGCTGGGCCAGCGTATCAACGGCGCGACCACCAATAGCAATACCGACGCCAAGACTAACGGTGTGGAGATGGAGTTCGTTTGGGCGCCGTCTAAACCAATTCTGTTAGACGCCAATGTGTCGTTCTTGAAAACAAAAATTGGCTCCTTCCTCACTGTTGATGCGGCCAGCTTCCCAGCGCCGCTGTTAAACCCCGCAGTGGTGCAGGTGCCGGTGAGTCTGGCAGGTAACAAACTACCGTACTCGCCCGAGAAAAAATACAAGATTGGTGCGCAGTGGACGACCCCCGTTTTTGATACCGGCTGGCAACTTGTTTCGCGTATTGACCACTTGTGGCAGGATACTTACTTCTCGCGTGAATTCAACACGCCAACCGACAAGATCAATGCATGGAGTGTGACTAACCTGCAATTTCGCATCTACAAAACAGGCGGCAATTTACAGGTTAAGGCATATGTAAAAAATCTAGGCGATAAAGATCACATCACGCGTATCGTGGTGGAAGATGCGCTCATCGGTAACTACCGCAATGCACGCTACCTTGATCCACGCACTATTGGGGTATCGTTGGAATATAAGTTCTAAATATTTAGTTGGAGCAAAAATAAAAGACCGCGCATAGTCAACTACGCGTGGTCTTTTTATTGATGCGCTGTTTCTAGCGATCAGTCGAGGTCATGACATTTGCGGTTGAGTTACACTCCATCAACCATAAAGTCGTACACAATCCGATGTCGATAAAGTTGCTTAGGTGCTAGCCAGCAACTAGGTTGTGGCCACTCCGGATGGTTGGGACTATCGGGCAGGAACGACGGCTCGAGCGCCACACCCGCATAAGCGCTGTACGGAAAACCATCTCGCCCGATAATGCCCGCTAAATAATGGCCCGTATAAAGCTGAAGTGCCGGCATGGTGGTGGCGATAGTCATACTGAGTTGCCCATCGGCGGCGGTGAGGGTTGCTGCCTGCTGACACATTTTTCCATCATTTGGCGCTAGCAAAAACGCATGGTCGTAGCCACGCGCAATTTGTTGCTGCGGGTCTCGCATCCAATCGGTCCCAATAACTTTTGGCGCTCGATAGTCAAACGCGTGGCGGGTAGAACCAAGATCGTCAACGGCGGCTAACGAACCCAGCGGAATCAAACCGTGATCGACCGGCAAATAGTGTGCGGCGTTTATTTGCAGCTGATGTTGGCGCACATCGTGATGATAGTTATCTAAATTGAAATAGGCATGCTGCGAAATCGACACCGGTGTTTCACGTCTACTCGTTGCTGAGATAGTTAAGCTTATTCGCCGTGGCGCGGATAGGGCCATGTCAACTGTCACGTTTAATTCGCCGGGAAAGCCTTGATCGCCATCGGCTGATATAAGTTGTAAACGCGCCGCAGTTGAAGTTTGATTCAAAATTGTCCAACGGCGCTTATCAAAGCCCATCGAGCCGCCGTGCAGCTGATGAGGCGGTGTGTTGGTGTGAAGCAATGTGGTCACACCATTGCGTGTGTAGCGGGCATTGGCGATGCGGTTTGCCACGCGTCCTGTCATCGCCCCCATGTAGGCATTCTGTTTGCCATAGTCGGCGGCACTCGGGCAGCCTAAAATCACATCGCGCGTTTTTCCATGTGGCAACGGTACACGACACGATAGCCAAGTCGCCCCAATGTCCATCAGGTCAAGCGCTAATCCGGAGGGGTGTTTCAGTGAGATAACGTGCGGGGACATGTGGGTTTGTGGCGCTAACATAAAGTATTAAAACGCGCCTATTGGTGGGCGTTTTGAAGCATTACTGCTCTAAAGTGACCGCCAATAAGCGAGCTTATAGAAAAGCTATTAGCCAAGCAATTCGCCTGCGCCCGTACTCGCCACGCAGTCGTAAACAATTGCCGCTTGACCATTAGGCGCACGATAATGTTGGGCGATTGCGTCACAGGCGGCATTGCGGTAGTGGCTGGGCATGATGGCAACAACACAGCCACCGAAACCGCCACCCGTCATGCGCGCACCACCTTCGCCACCTTGTTTAGCAATCACATGTTGGAGAATCTCGACTAAGCGATCAATCGGCGGTACCGTGATTTCAAAGTCGTCGCGCATTGAAATGTGTGAGCTAGCCATCAGGCTACCCATGTAGCTTAAATCGCCTGCGGCTAATGCGGATGCGGCGTCAATGGTACGTTGATTTTCGCTCACGACATGGCGAGAACGTTTTAAGATGAGCGCATCAAGCCGCGTTTCGCGCATCACGTCATTGGACGTTATATCGCGCAGTGCCGCCACACCAAAATATCGCGCGGCGGCTTCACACTGCTCGTGACGGGTGTTGTACTGGCTATCGACCAAGCCGCGCGCGACACGGGAATGCACCACCAGCACACTTGCTTCAGGCGGCATGGCCACTTGGCGCGTGACCAAACTGCGGCAATCGATCAACAGGGCATGACCAGCTTGACCATTGGCTGAGACCAGTTGATCCATAATGCCGCAATTGCAGCCGACAAAATGATTCTCGGCACGTTGTGCGGCTTGGGCAATTTCGGTGGTCGTGAAATCGTGAAGTTGAAATAACGATTTCAACGCTTGGCCGACTGCGATTTCTAATGACGCCGATGACGATAGCCCCGCTCCTTGCGGCACATCGCCGGTGATGACCATCTCAGCACCGCCAAGCGCATGTCCTAGCAGTGCAATTTCGTTAACCATGCCGCGTACATAGTTTGCCCACGGCAATGCCGAATTTCGGGTGATGGGCGCGTCGAGGTTAAAACTATCTTCTTCGTTATTTATATCAATTGCCACCACGCGAATTTGCGAATCTTCTCGCGCCCGACACGCAATAACCGTGCCGTAATTAATCGCACATGGCAGTACAAAACCATCGTTGTAATCGGTGTGCTCACCGATCAAATTCACCCGGCCTGGTGCCTGCACGATAGTGGACGGGAGCTGATGAAAGCGCGCGCAGAACGTTTTGGTGGCGTCTAATTTTAAGTGGGCTTGCGCGGGGGTCATTTTGCGGTTTTGTAGTGTGTGCTGGGAACGATGCGCAGCATAGCGGCGGCGTCCTCTGGCGTAATGTCGCGCTGCGTCTCGGCCAACATTTCGTAGCCCACCATAAATTTACGCACGCTGGATGAGCGAAGTAGTGGCGGATAGAAGTGGGCATGTAGTTGCCACCACGGTTGCTGCCGCAGCGCGAATGGATTTTGTGCAGCAGGCTCAAATGGCGCACCATGCCATCCCATCGAGTACGGAAATGCGCATTGAAATAAATTATCGTAGCGAATCGTGATTTCTTGCAATGCACGTGCTAAATCTTCGCGTTGGGCAGCGTCACATCGCGGCAACCGTTGTACCGTAAACAACGGCAGTAGCAAAATTTCAAACGGCCAACTCGCCCAATACGGTACGATAGCTAACCAATGTTCAGTCTTCACAACGACGCGTTCGCCGATTACAATTTCACGTGCTGCCACATCACACAAGAGAGCGCGTTGGTGTTCCAAAAAATAGGCTTGCTGGTTGTTGTCTTCTTTCTTAGCTTCATTCGGGATAAAACTTGTTGCCCAAATCTGCCCATGCGGATGTGGGTTTGAGCAACCCATTAACGCGCCTTTATTTTCAAATACCTGCACCCACGGATAGTGCTCACCGAGCGCTGCCGTCTCGACACACCAAGTGTCAACGACATCCCTAATTTCGCTCAAGCTCAACTCAGGCAATGTTTTGCTATGGTCGGGTGAAAAACAAATAACCCGCGCTACGCCGCTTACGCTTTCGGTTTGAATGAGCGCGTCACCGTTATCGAATATTAGAGAAGAATTTTTGTGAACCGCCGCGAAGTCGTTATCAAATACAAACGTCGATTGATAATCAGGATTAACCTCACCGTTGATGCGCGTATTAGTCGGACATAGAAAACACTTTTCGTCATAGCGCGGCAAAGCGAGCGACTCGACCTGTTCCACGCTACCTTGCCACGGACGCTTATTACGATGTGGAGAGACCAGCACCCAATCACCAGTTAATGGATTACGGCGGCGGTGAGGGTCGTTTTTTTTGTCGAGCGGTGGTTGGCTCATGTGTCATCCGAGATTGCATTTAGCGTTAATACTATTGCCGTCTCGGCCATCAGGTGCGGCAGTGTGAGTCCGTGGTTGGCCAGCCACTCGCCGTGCAAGCGAGCACCTTGACCATTAATGTCATCAAACAAACATTTGTGGTTTTTAACCGCCACCGTTGTGTCAAAAATTGGTTCACGCGGATCGATACGCTCAATGAGATACCGTTTGGTTTTGGCCAACATCGGCAATAGCATCGTCGGCGGATAGCGTTGCGCGGTTGGCTGAAGTCGGTAGATCAAAATGACAAGTGAAGTCGTTGAGCCATGTGCTTGCCACACCACGCCATCTCCGGCTTCGCCCTGCCAAACAACACCGTGATGTAGCTGATGGCGCAACCGCTTATAAAGCAAAATCCACTGGTGCAACGTGTGGCGCGACACACTATCGAGTGCTCTGACATCCAGCTCACACCCAAAATGCCCGCCAAGTGCAACCGCTGCGCGAAAATCTAGCGATTGGCTGCGCCCAGTGGTGTGCGATGGTGCGGCACCGACGTGCGAGCCCAATACAGCAGGGGGTAGCCATCGCATCGCACCGCGTTGTATCGCTACCCGGGAAACCGCGTCATTATTGTCACTCGTCCATACCCGATGACAAAATTGCAAAATACCGGCATCCGCCCGCCCACCGCCAGACGCACAGCTTTCAATTTCTAGCGCGGGAAACGCGTCATTGAGGCGCCTTAACAATTGATAGAGCGCCAGAACTTGTGCGCGATAACTCGCTCGACCTGTTGATGCCGACGCCGCCATCGCGAGGTCGCGATTCATATCCCATTTTAAGTAGGCAATCGGCAGCGCGCTGCACAAATTATTGAGTTGGTGGAATAAATATTCACTGACTTCAGGCAACGCGAGATTGAGCACTAGCTGATGTCGCCCCAGTATTGATTCGCGCTGATCCACACTGAGTACCCAATCTGGATGTTGGCGGTATAAGTCGCTATCTGGATTAACCATTTCAGGCTCCACCCACAAGCCGAACGACATACCGAGTGCCTCCAGATGGCGTGCTAACGGCATTAGGCCTTGCGGATATTTATTGCGATCAACCCACCAATCGCCCAACCCTGCACGGTCATTGGTACGACCGTGAAACCAGCCGTCATCGAGCACGAACCGCTCCACGCCTAGTTCAGCTGCACTCGTGGCTAATGTCATCAGTTCTAGTTCAGAATGCGCGAAATATAGCGCTTCCCATGTATTAAAATGCACCCGCCGTGGTGGCATCGCACCATCCCGCCAAGGCAGACGCTGATGCAGCGCCGCGTGAAAAGATTGCGCCAGCCCATTTAAGCCATGCGGCGAAAATGCAGCGCTTACTGACGCCAGCGTAATCGAAGTGGCACTTTCTAATATCACTTCACCGGGGGCGAAGGCTTCGCCCAATTGCCACTGGTATGCGCCGTCATCGAGACGCTCAATCGATTGCGTATGGTTGCCTGACCAGTTTAGCTGGGCGCCATAGACGTGACCCACGTGCCGCGTTGCGCTCTCGCATAGCACCACCGCAGCGGGAAAATTATCATGCGAGGTACGGCCACGATTATTGTCGCGCCGCCAAGTACTGCGCGTGAGTGGCTCGCGTTCAACTCGAAATTCATTTGCCCAAATGCCGTGTATCGCTTCGACATGCCGAGCCTGTGCGGGTAGCGGCAATGTTGCTGAAGCACAGCAGTCGACCGTGAGCGCATCGTGCCCATGATTATTGAGCGTAGTGGATATGGTCAGCACATCAGTTGCGGCATTGAGCCGTAAGGACATCGTTAGACTAATACGGGCAATGTCGTCGGCAAGAAAAAATTGCAGATGATTGTGCGCGAGCGCCTCGACGGTGACGCGTTGCCACTGCTGCACAAATTGCTGTCCATGCCGATGCGCACGCAATGCGGGTTGCTGAAACCAGCCTGCACCATAGGTCGGCGCAAGCGTTAATGCGGATTCGGTTGTGAGCGTTGCGGGTGGCGCCGGGTTAAGGTAATGCGGCAATGAGGTGGCATCAAACTCATCCTGTAAACGTGCGCCCCAGTACCGCCAAACCGGGGCTTCAGTGTCGTTATAGTCAAGCACCACGCTGCTGGTTAGGCCGTGTAGACAAACGGTTTTTGAATTGCCTCTTGACATCATAGCGCAACCGCCAATTGCCAGACCGCCACGCCATGCGCGCCAATGGTTGCTTCGCCAATGATGCATTCCGCCGGTGCGGTCGGACGCCATAGGAAAGGGGTGGATGCAAAATTACAAGCGATGATGAGCGTGCCGATGGCGCTGACGCGTATGGTGTCTGGTAGTGAGGCGGTAATTAGCCCCGCATCATCGGCGGCACGGCCGAGTAGGGTTAACCAGTCGTCACCTGCTAACCATGCCGCGACATAGCGCGTACGGGTTTTTGCATTACGGCTAATGGCGGCGTCACCATTGTCAAACGATGCCTCGGCGATTGCAGTGTTAAGTCTTAACTCTTCGCGCCACCGTGTGGCGGTCATTAGCTTATCAAAACCGGTAACCTTGGTGACGATACCAGGCGGCAACGACGCCACCCGCGTGACCGTAATGCCCGCTAAATCGGTCAGCACACCGGGTGCTAAGTTTGCCGGTATTTGCATAGTAGATGTCTTAGAGCCCGCCCGTGGTGCCAACACGATTTCAGCAGTTGACGCTTCTAGCGCCGCTAACAACGCGGGTGCAATGGTTGGCATGGCGGGCAATACGACCAATCGATAATTCGCAAGACTAGCGTTTGGACTCACAATATCAACATCTAACCCAAGTTGTCTCAACGCAGAATAGAGCCTAAAACATAATTCGAGCGGGTTATAGTCCGCACCGTGCGGCTGAATTTCTGTCATCCACAGGCAATTGTAGTCGAACACCAAAGCTACTTTTGCACGTACGTCCAAATTGGTAATGGGTAGTTTTTTAGCTAGCCTAACAAGCTCGCGCCCGACGCTGGTGGCCTCGACCAAACCTTTGTCATCGCTGCGGTCAGGGCGCAACAGGCCGGCGTGCATTTGCTCCTGAGCGAAGGGCGCTTGTCGCCAACGAAAGTAACTCACCAATTCGGCACCGTGGGCGAATGCCTGCCATGTCCAAAGTCGCACCATGCCGTCTTCCGGCGCAGGGTTCCAGCTCGCCCAATTCACCGGCCCTGGCTGTTGCTCCATCACCCACCAGCGACGATTCGGTTTTCCCGTGTGGCGATCCACACTCATGCCGCGATACAGGTCGTGATGAAAGCTCGCAATATCGGGATGACCAGTAGTTGCCCAGCGAATTTTCTCGTCAGTACCCAGAAAAAACATTTGCGTAAAACCCAGTGGGTAGCTATCCCACGACGCAATATCGAGGTCTGCCGCGACATCATGATGATTAAACGCCGTAAAAAACCCCATGAAATTATGGGTTACCGGCCGCCCCGGCGAGTGCTGACGCAATATCGACACCTGCTCGCGATTAAACGCTACCACTTCATCGGAGGCAAAGCGCTGCCAGTCGAGACGCTGACTTGGGTTTGCCTCGGTGACGGTAACCGCTGGCGGATCAATCTCATCAAAGTTACGATAACACTGCGACCAAAATACCGTTCCCCATGCGGCGTTTAGGGCCTCAATAGTCTTATGGTGCGAAGCTAGCCAGCGCCGAAAATTGTGTCGTGCTGAGGGTGAATAACTGAGCACGGTATCGTGACAACCGTATTCATTGTCGGTTTGCCACGCCACCACCTGCGGGTGATTGCCATAGCGTTCAGCGATGAGCCGCGTAATGCGCTGCGACTCACCGCGATAGATTGGTGAAGAAAAACAATAGTGACGCCGCGAGCCGAAATTTCTATTGTTGCCGTCGGCGCCCATGGCAAGCACATCGGGATGCGCGTCAATGAGCCATTTCGGCGGCGTAGCGGTTGGTGTGCATAAAATAATTAAGAGTCCTTCGTTAACCAAGGTCGCGATTGCTCGATCAAGCCAGCCCCACTCAAGTTGACCTGGCGAAGGTTCTATCATCGCCCATGAAAACTCCGCTAAGCGAACATGGCTGATACCCACTTTGCGCATGCGCTTTGCGTCATTGGCCCACCAGCGTTCGGGCCATTGTTCGGGGTAGTAGCATACGCCAAGTTTCAATGGACTCTCTTTTTATTGACGAAAAGTATAATAAATATTGTACTATTGTTTATGTTGATTATTTTCAACCTTCATCATAAAAAATTGCTGCGGAGAATTGCAATGGGAAAAAAATTTAAGTTGTTCGTTAAACGTTTTTCGGTTTGTTTGTTGATGGTGTTATCTTCGATAAGTCAAGCGCAAGCGCCCTTGATGCCTTCAGTGCCCTCGGTGCATTCGGGGGCATCGACGCCTACAAAACCCTACAGCGTCCCGAGCGCCGATGCACCGCAGCTCGCTAAACTCGGTCAATTTGCGGTGGGCGTTATGACGCTTAGTTTTACCAATCCCGATCAGCCCGATATTCCTAAAATGGTAAAGACACTTGGTATCAGTACTAAATCAAACCGCACACTTAAGGTTGAAGTTTGGTATCCGGCGCAAGCGGCAGCAGGTAGCAAAGCCGCGCACGAATTCGTAGCGTATCGCGCCGCACTGCCACGCGCTAAAGAGACTGGCAACAAAGCAGAATTTTTTCATACTGGTATTGCCACGCGTGATGCAACACCCGTTGATGTTGAGCGTTTTCCGTTAGTGTTGGTGTCACACGGCTTTGGTGGCTGGGGCACGTTCATGACTTACTTAACTGAAAATCTAGCTTCGAAAGGCTACGTCGTTGCCGCCATTGATCATCAAGATGCTGGATTTACGGATGGTGGTGGTTTTGCGCTGTCCTTTGGCTCGACCGTTGTGCATCGCGCACGCGATCAACAATTTGTGCTGGATCAATTGTCCACGCTCAATAAAGACGACCCCTTAGCCCGCGTAATGGATGCAACTAAGGTCGCCGTCATCGGCTACTCGATGGGTGGCTTTGGCGCACTCGCCACCACTGGTGCAGGCTATGATGCGGCGAGCCCCACCTTTAAGCAAATCCCTGCGGCCATCATGGCGCCACAGATGGCGGGAACATCTGAATACACTGAGGGACTCGATAAGCGCATTAGCAAAATAAAAGCGCTCGTCTTAATTGCGCCGTGGGGTGCGCAGCCTGCAAACCGCGCATGGACTAGCACATCGCTTAAAAACATAAAATCCCCAATGCTGCTCATTAGCGGCGATGAAGATGATATTGTTGATTACAAAGAAGGCGTGCGGCATTTATTTCAAAGCATGACATCGAGCGCGCGCCATCTACTGGTTTTTCAACAAGCACGACACAATATAGGCGGCAATCCCCCACCGCCAGAGGCGCTGAATGATTTTTCGACACGCGAATATTTTGACGAACCGGTCTGGCGTAAAGATAGGGTAAATGCAATTAACCAACATTTTGTCACCGCGTTTCTTGATTTGCACCTCAAGGGCATCAGCGAACGTCTTTCTTTTCTTGATACGCCAACGGTTAAATCAAGCGAAGGTGAATGGCCGGTGACCCTTGGGCAAAATTCTGGCGCAACTGTGGCCACTGGACTAGCCGACACCACGCAATATTGGCGCGGTTTTCAACGGCGTTGGGCGCTAGGACTTGAAATGCATCGACGCAAAGCAGGTGAGTAATTCATGAAAAGTACGTTTGTGCACTTCAACGATGTCCGTCTTCATGTCGTCGATGCGGGCGAGGAGCATGACGAATGCATGATTTTTTTACATGGCTTTCCGGAAAGCCATTTGAGTTGGACGCCTTACGTCACCGCATTTAGCAAGTCGCATCATGTTGTCGCTCCGGACAATCGCGGCTTTGGGGAATCTGATAAACCGCTAGAAATTTCGGCTTACGACATACAAGAAATCGTTGCTGATATCGTTGGCCTAGCGAACCATTTTTCAACTAAACCCATCACCCTAGTCGGCCACGATTGGGGCGGGGTAGCGGCTTGGCATGTTGCGGCAGAGCACCCTCAGTTGCTAAAGCGTATGGTTATTTTAAATGCACCGCATCCGACGATTTTTAGCCATTCGCTGATCAGTAATGACGCGCAACGCGCCGCATCTCAGTACATAAACCGGTTTCGTGATGGCGGCTGTGAGGCACGTCTTCAGGCAATAGGATTGGAAGCGTTTTGGATGTCGGTGTTTGGCGCCCACTTCGCAAGTGGTGCCATCACTGAGGCGCACAAAGCAAAACAAATTGCGTCATGGCGCGAGCCCGGCGCACTCACCGCCATGCTGAATTGGTATCGCGCGTCAGCCTATGAAGTGTCACCGGCTAGCGAGGCGTTAGCCGAAGGTGTTGCGCCACTCGCAAACATAGTAGTGCCCACCTTAGTAATTTGGGGAATAGAAGACTCGGTGTTGTTGCCCTGCCAAATAGAGGGTCTATCAGACTACGTTGAGTCACTGACGGTGAAAACGCTCGTTAATGCGGGACATGGTTTGATTCACGATTCGCCTCATGAAATTATTGAATTGATAAGAAAGTTTATTGTGGCGACGGATTAGGCGTAGCCCAGACGAGCAAAGCGACTCCGGGTGGTCGTTACCAAATAATGCCCCGGCGTCGCGTCGCTCGTCCGAGCTACCGATGACGTTGGTACGAAGGCAATAAATTAAAACACTAATACAAGCGGGCTTTTTCAGCCTATATGCTGTTGAGACACCCGTTAATAGGCGAGTTTATAAATTTAGCGTAGGGTGCGCTGTGCGCACCAATTTCCGTTGCGACTAACTAAAAATTACTCGCTTTAATCGCGCCACCATCCACTCGCAAATTAGCGCCGGTTATGTAGCTTGCTTGTGGGCTGGCTAAAAAAACCACTGCGCTGGCGACTTCTTCTGGCGTACCCAAGCGTCCCATTGCTGGTAGGCGTGAGGCTGCGGCGAATAGTTGCGGGCGTTCGGTGCGATTTTGATCCCACTCGCCGCCGTCAAATAGAATAGGGCCCGGCGATACCGCGTTCACACGAATACCGGCACTAGCCTGTCTGGCGGCAAGCTGTCCCACGTAGTTGATGAGAGCGGCTTTCATGGCACCATAGGCTTCTTCGTGTGGCGGTAAATTCGTCATCACTGACGCAATGGACGCGATAAAAATCAAGCTGGGCGCAACCCCTGTTTTAAGCGCGGGCAATGCATATTCTGTCAACTGAACGTGCTGCAAAATATCGCTTTCGAACCCATCACGCCACATTTGTATGCCCATTGCGCTCGGCCTGGTCGAGACATTGCTCACTACCACATCGACGCCACCAAGGTGCGTGCTGGATCTCTCAAACCAGCCCTTTAAGGCTAGCCCGTCGCGCACATCAAATGCCTCACCATAAGCATCAACGCCGTTAGCTTTAAGTGCGGCGACGGTTGCTTTCACGCCGTCTTCGCCGCGCGCGCACACGGCAATTGAGCAGCCCTCTGCAGCGAGTAATTCTGCGATGGCGCGTCCAATACCGCGACTCGCGCCGGTCACCATCGCGCGACGCCCTTTTAATCCGAGATCCATACTAAAACTCCTAAAAAAATCAACTCGCCTTAATCGTCTTTATAGCCTTAACTCGCCTTTAGTCCCCCATCAATCGGAATGGCGGTACCGGTCATGAACGAGGCGGCATCACTGGCTAAAAATAAAATCGCATTCGCGATTTCTTCCGGCTCACCATAGCGACCCAGCGGGATCATGCGTGCCATACCGCGACGTATAGCATCGGGGTCCATTGGCGATTGTGAGCGCTCCATTTCAAACATCATCTCAGTAGCGGTCGGTGCGGGACACAGTGCATTGACCCTAATTTTGAATTGCGCCAATTCGGTCGCGGCCAGCTTAGTCATGCCAACTACAGCGTGTTTACTAGCGGTGTAGGCAATCACATAGCGTCCGCCGCCAATACCGGATACGGACGAGATATTGACCATTGCTCCCCCCGTCGATTTCATCGCTTGGCCGACGTATTTCATGCCCAGAAATACGCCACGCGCATTCACCGCCATGACGTGATCAAACGCATCATCCGGGTAATCGAGCATTGAGCCAATGACGCCCGAGATGCCCGCGTTATTCACCAAAATATCAATCTTGCTAAATTCTGCAAGCGTTTCCTTAACCACCCGCTGCCAGTCTGCCGCGTTCGCGACATCACCTTGGAAGGCTAAAAACGGCGCGCTGTTTTCATCCGCAATTCGCATAGCATCTGCAATTTGCGACTGCGGCAAATCAAACGCAACTACGCTAGCGCCCGCTTCGGCAAAAACGCGGACAGTAGCCAGCCCGATGCCGCGCGCTGCACCGGTGATGATGGCAACGCGGCCTTGTAATATTTTTTTTGCCGTTTCCATTTTTATTTATTGGCCTTTTTTATTAACGCATCACGCTTTTCTGCCATGCGTGTGGCAATACTTGCATCCGGCAGGCGTGAAATTGTGAATTCCCGCTCTGTTGTATCTAATAAAAGCAGCAATACAATATTGCCGTCGGGATCAAAACAAAAATGTCGATTTGGCTCACTCAGCTTGGCGAGGGCAGCAGATTGTGTGGCTCCAAGAGCGCGTAAATGCTGAATTGCCGCTGGCATATCATCGACTTCAAAACAAACATAGCTATAGCCAAGGTCACCGAGCGTACGCTCGTTTGTAATGGCTACAGTAGGTGGCACAAAATATTGAATCACTTCGATTTGCATATTGCCTGCGGGAATCCACGCCGCACGAAATTCAGTGTGAGCCATGCCAGAGACTAAATCCATCCTGCGACTAGGCCCGATTCGTGGGCTTTTAGTTGCCGTTTGATTGACGACCTTGGCATAAAAATCCGCGAGCCTATCAATGTCTGCACTTGAAAATGACACATGCGCTACCCACGGCGTGGCGTCTTTCCACACTGGCGGCACACCTTCTAGCTCAACGACATTACTTTCAGCATCTCGCGCATAGGAGTACAAAAAACCCGTGCCCAAATCGACCGGCGGCGCATGAAAGCTGGCGCCAGCGCGTTCAAAGTTTTGATACAAATTATCAACGCTTACCGACTGTAAACAGACATGAACAATGCCCGCCTCCGCCACTTCACGCCTAGCTTGGCGTGGTGTTGGTGGTGAGCTAGGTTCGAGTAATCGAAGATACGCATTCGGCGCTTGTAACCAACTAGCACCAACAATGTCAACGGTATCTTCGCCAGTTGGCAGTCGCAAGGTTTCGGTATCCGCGACCGTAAATGCAGCAGCGGCTTTATAAAATTTGGCGGCTTCACGCGCATTGGCGAGCGTGAGCGCTACATGATGAATGCCTTTTATCATCTGTTTAGCGCTTCAGTAACGTAATTGTTCATCACGTTATTATGACGCTATTAGATAAACTGTCAATAGCGATTTTTGGACGAAAACGGCGTGGACAGTTCTTGGCCGACGCCGCGTCGCAGAAAATTGAAATTTGCTGGTAAGCGATTAATGACGATTCATTTGTGCTGTTACGGTTGACGAATTGCAACGTGGTGAATATTTTTTACGATAGCGTTCGGAATCAGCGGATTTAAAAGTAGAGATCGGCTCGGCCAACCAGGCAAGGCTGTAGCGCACGGCCGTAACAAACTCGCAAACTAGCAAGCAAGCGAAGCGTTGCCCACCAAAATTAGCGCAAAAATTCCTCAATCGCATTCGCTAACAGTTGCGGCTGGTCGTGGTGAATCATGTGCCCGCAATCATCAATGGTTAAGTGTGAAATGTGCGGCACGACGTTTAAGCGTGTTTGCCATAACTTACGCACGGTATCGGCATTTTCACCCGCAAACATCTCTAACAAATTTGATTGGGCACCATCGATCCACAGCGTCGGCGCGCTAATCAATTTGCGGCACGCGGCAATGTCATCATCGCGATACAAAATTGGATTGACGCGTTTGTGTGCAGTGTCACTACGCAAGTGCCATTCGCTTTTGGCGCCTTCGGTGCGTTCAACTGCCCAATGCGCGGCGAGCCACACGGCTTTATCAAGCGTTAAGCGTGGATTACTTTCGCGCATACGCGTTGCAACTGCCGCAAGACTTTCGTAGTGGCGAAGTCGTTTTGGCGTGGCGAGTTGGTCTAACCACGTTTGATAGCGTTTTGGTGCTTGTGATGGCGAAGTGTCCGGTAGCCCAAAGCCTTCGAGATTGAGGAACCGGCGGATACGTTCGCTTCTGACGCCAGCATACACCATGGCGATATTGCCGCCCATGCTGTGACCGAGCAGGTCAATTTTTTGCTGCGGAAATAGCGCGTTGAGCACCGCATCTAGGTCGCCCAAATAATCGGGAAACCAGTAGCTATCCGTGTATGAGCCTTGCGGCTGCACGGTCTCACCAAAGCCGCGCCAGTCGAGTGACACAACCTCGCGTGTCGGCGGTAATAAGTCAACCACAAACTGAAACGATGCGGCTACATCCATATAGCCATGCAGCATCACTAGTGGAGGCTGATCAGCGACGAGTGAAGTTGCTGCCCAGTGGCGAATATGATATTGCCAGCCACGAATCGAAATGAACTGACTCGCGCTGTGGCGAATGACAGAATAAGATGCGTCGCTATTACTCACTGGCGTTTGTTCACAACGATAGTGCCCACTTAAACGATGACGGCTGACTACGCGGCCAACAATTCACCGAGCTGCCCGCGCTGATAATGGCTATCGCCGAACGTCATGTCGATAGCAGTCAGACGCTTGAAATAATGGCTAATCGCTAGCTCATCGACTACCCCCATACCGCCGTGGAGCTGCACCGCTTGCTGGCCAACATAGCGCGCTGATTGTCCGACTAATGCTTTTGCCGCGGCGATAACTTTGCGGCGCTCGTCGTCACGTTGTTCGTCATCTCGACTACCCGCTTTGAGGGCTACCAAGATGGTGATGGAGCGCGCCTGTTCGGTGGCAATAAACATATCAACCATACGATGTTGCAGTGCTTGAAATGTGCCGATTGCCACGCCGAATTGTTTACGATTTTTCGAGTATTCCAAGGTTTGTTCATTGAGTGCCTCCATCGCGCCAACCGCTTCGGCACACAGTGCGGCGATACCATAACCGATCGCGCGTTCGAGTATCGGGTAGCCATCATCACTAATCATGGCCGCTGCCGGTAAGTGTAGTGCAGCGAACGATAGATCTGCCGCCGACATGCCGTCATTGGTGGCATAACCGCGCACCGTTAATCCCGGCGTATTTTTATCGACTAAAAATAAGGCGATGCCTTGCTTATCACTCACGGTATTTTTAATGCGTGCTGAAATAACAAGGCTGTCGGCCACGTCGCCATGAATAACAACCGTCTTTGTGCCACTCAGGATGTAACCATCAGCCGTCAGTGTGGCAGTCGTCGCCACGTGGCTCAGTTGATAACGACCCTGCCGCTCATAGGTGGCGAGCGCCATTTTCTTTTCGCCAGCGGCAATGGCAGCAAGTGCTGCAGCGCAATCTATATTTGTTTTTAATTGCCTGAGAACGCTGCCACATAAAACCACTGTTGCTAAATAGGGCGTCACCATAAGTGAACGGCCAATGGACGCCATCACAATCATCGTATCTTCACTAAACACGCCCTCACCACTCACGCTGGTGGTGTCGCCAAGGCCCCCGCAATCATCCGGTATGCCGATGCCGAGCAACCCAAATTCGGCGAACGCTTGCCAATGGATGCCCGTCGATTTATCGGAAGATTTTAATTGCGCGCGGTGATCATCAAATGTATAAGATTTTTCGAGATAGCGACGCAGGCTATCTTGCATTTGCTGTTGTTCTTCGGCTAGTGAAAATTCCATTTTTATCTCGCGGCGTTGTTAGTTCGTTGTTAATAATTAAGTTGTCAGTTGTCTACAAACCCAGCACATGCTGGGCGATGATATTGCGCTGAATTTCATTCGAGCCACCGAAGATAGTGAGCTTGCGCATGTTCAGATATTCGCCAGCAACGATTGGCGTGTAGTCGTATCCACCAACATCGCCGTGCCACGCAGGATCCAATGCTTCAGGAATATGTGCGAGTGCTTCAGGGCCGGCGGCGTACATGCTGAGCTCAATAATCGATTGGGTAAGCTCCGAGGCGCGGATTTTAATGATTGAGGCTTCGGGGCCTGGCGAGCCGCTTTTGGCGATCGCGGCGAGCGTGCGCAGCAAAGTGATTTCATGTGCCATTAATTCCATTTCGCACTGCGCTAGGCGATCACGAAAGTGCGTATCTTCGATCAGCGGTTTGCCGTTCGCCATTTCCGTGCGGGCAATATGGTGCAGCCGTCGCATCCAACGTTTACATACCGCCACCAGATTTAAGCCGGTACGTTCATGCGAGAGCAAATATTTAGCGCAAGTCCAGCCTTTGTTTTCCTCACCCACTAAATTTGCCACCGGTACGTCGACATTATCAAAAAAGACTTCATTCACCTCATGCTCACCATCCAGCATGATTATCGGGCGCACACTCACGCCGGGCGATTTCATGTCGATCAATAAAAATGAAATACCTTGTTGCGGTCGGCCTTCATTTGAGGTGCGCACTAAACAGAAAATCCAGTCGGCAAATTGCGCTTGGGTAGTCCAAATTTTTTGGCCGTTGACGATGTATTTATCGCCAACTTTTTCGGCTTTAGTTTTAAGTGATGCTAAATCAGAGCCCGAGCCAGGCTCGGAATAGCCTTGACACCAAAAATCTTCGCCCTTAAAAATGCGCGGCAGGTAATGCGCTTTTTGCTCCGGCGTGCCGAATGCCATCAATACCGGCGCTAACATTTTTTGACCAAACGCGATCAAACCCGGCGCGCCCGCGTCCACACATTCATTGTCAAAAATTGCGATCTCGGTATGGTTCCAACCGGTGCCGCCCGCGTCCTTCGGTGAATAGGGCGCACCCCAGCCGTAGTCAAATAATATGCGCTGCCACCGCATGAAATCATCACGCACTAGGCGTTTGCCGTTGAGGACTTTGTGACGAATATTAGCGGGAAGCTTTGTGTCTAAAAAAGTAAGAACCTCTTGGCGAAAGGCTTGTTCTGCGGGGGAAAAATCAACATTCATGTAGTTATGTCCATCGACAACAGGTGCAGTTAATAAATAATAAAACTCGTTATTTGGCGGGTGTTTTCAGGCTATTTTTGCTCAAAACGCCTGTGGAACGGGGGCTTTAGTCAGAACTTCATAAAATAATTCCCCCCGTTTCAATGCCTACTTCGCGTTTAACAAACCTCAAATAATCCCGCCGCACCCATGCCGCCGCCGATACACATCGTGACCACCACATATTTCACGCCGCGTCGTTTACCTTCAATGAGGGCGTGGCCAACCATGCGTGCGCCGGACATGCCGTAAGGATGACCAATGGCAATTGCGCCACCGTTTACGTTGAGGCGCTCATCAGGGATACCGAGTTTGTCTCGACAAAAAATAACCTGCACCGCGAAGGCTTCGTTTAATTCCCACAGGCCGATATCGTCTATCTTGAGCCCGGCGCGTTCGAGCAGACGAGGCACCGCAAATACCGGGCCGATGCCCATTTCATCCGGCGCGCAACCAGCCGTGGCAAAGCCGCGAAAAATACCGAGTGGGCTGATGCCGCGCTGTTCCGCTAATTTTGCATTCATCACCACACAGGCCGATGCGCCGTCTGAAAATTGGCTCGCATTTCCTGCCGTAATCACCCCGCCTGGCATCGCTGAGCGAATTTTAGCGACACCTTCAATAGTGGTGTCGGCGCGAATACCTTCATCTTCACTGACGGTAACGATTTTGGTGCCGAGTGCGCCGGTCTTAGGATCCGGTGCGCCCATGGTGACCGTCATCGGCACGATTTCATCTAAAAATTTACCGGCGGCGCGTGAGGCGGCGGCACGCTGTTGGCTACGCGCGCCGTAGGCGTCTTGTAATTCCTTTGGCACGTTGTAACGCTTGGCGACAATTTCGGCCGTCTCCAGCATATTCAAGAAAAAATCGGGGCGATGCTCCACCATCCATTCGTCTTTTAAGTAATTCATATTAATGGTTGCCTGCACGCATGAGATCGACTCAACGCCGCCTGCCACCATCACCGGTGCGCCGCCAATAATGACACTGTGCGCGGCCATCGCAATGGCTTGCAGGCCAGATGCGCATTGGCGATCAACCGTGGTGCCGCCCGCGCTGTTGGGCAGGCCTGCGCGAATGGCGGCATAGCGCCCAATATTTAAGCCCGTCGCACCTTGTGGTAATGCGCAGCCCATGATGACGTCTTCCACTTCCGCGGGGTCAACGCCAGCGCGTTTTACAGCGTGCTCAATGGCGTGCCCGGCCAAGCTGGCGCCATGGGTCATGTTAAAACTGCCGCGCCATGATTTACCAAGTGGCGTGCGGGCGGTGGATACGATTACGGCATCAGTCATTTCAATTCCTTAGTCGGTTGAGCTTAAGCGTTCAAAATTATGCGTTGAAGGATTTGCCATCAGCGGCGAGTTTGGCGAGCAACGGCGCGGCGTTCCAAAAGCTGCTGCCGGATGTATCGCTGGCTGCGTAACCTTCCATCGCGCGTTCTACATTCATTAAACCCACGCTATCGGCATACAACATCGGCCCACCACGATAGGCGGGGAAGCCATAACCAAAAATGTAAACAATATCGATGTCCGACGCGCGCTGGGCGATGCCTTCTTCCAAAATGCGTGCGCCCTCATTGACCAGCGCGAAAATGCAGCGCTCAACAATTTCTTTCGACGATATTTTGCGCGGTGTGATGTTGTGCGCACTACGATGCGCCTCAACCATGGCATCCACTGCCGTGTCCGCAATGGCATCGCGCCGGCCTTTCTCATAACGATACCAGCCGCTACCGGTTTTTTGACCAAAGCGGCCTGCTTCGCAAAGTGAATCGGCAATAGACTCGGCACGGCTTACCGACGCTGGTGTTTCCGAACGCTGACGTTTTCGTATTGCCCAGCCAATGTCATTACCGGCTAAATCGCCCATGCGAAATGGCCCCATCGCCATGCCAAATTTTTCAAGCGCACCATCAATTTGCTGAACAGTGGCGCCTTCCTCCAGCATGTTGATGGCCTCACGCGAATAGCCGCCAATCATGCGGTTGCCAATGAAACCATCGCATACGCCAGAGATGACGGCGGTTTTCTTGATTTTCTTCGCCACCTGCATGATGGTGACAAGCACATCATTGGCGGTCTTCGCACCACACACCACTTCTAGTAACTTCATCACATTCGCCGGGCTAAAGAAATGCGCACCGACGACATCTTGCGGGCGCTTCGTAAATGCGGCGATGGCATTCAAATCCAGCGTGGAGGTATTGGAGGCCAAAATCGCCCCAACTTTACACACGCTATCGAGCTTTTCAAACACGGCTTTTTTAACGCCCATGTCTTCAAACACCGCTTCAATCACTAAATCCACATTGGCGAAATCGTCATAGCTTAAGGTGGGTTTCAACAGAGCCGCAAGTGTTGCCGCTTTTTCTGGCTTCATCTTGCCTTTTTTAACGCGGCCTTCAAAGAAATCGTGGATGTGCTTGACGCCACGGTCAAGCGCATCTTGTTTGGTTTCTAAAATAATGGTCGGAATGCCGGCAAGCAAAAAGTTAATCGCGATGCCTGAGCCCATCGTGCCGGCACCGATCACGCCAACGCTGGCAACGGCACGCGGCTTTACATCATCGGCCACACCCACCACTTTTGACGCTTTACGTTCAGACAAAAATAGATGCCGCAACGCGCGCGACTCATCACTCATGTAAAGCTCTAAAAATAATTTGCCCTCGAGTTTGATGCCTTCATCAAATGGCTTGGTCAACGATGCTTCAACGGCATCAATACACTTGAGCGGTGCGGGGTAATTTTTGCTCGCGGCTCCCACCGCATTGCGTGCAAACATAAATAGCGCATCGGCCTTAAGGTGCTTAACCCGTAAGTCGCGCACCCGTTTCAATGGGCGTTTTTCAGCCACAATTTTTTTCGCAAACGCTAACGCGCCGGCCAATAGATCGCCCTCAATCATTTCATCGAATAGCGGGGAACCCTTAAACAAATCTGATGGTACAGGCTCACCGGAGACAATCATATTGAGCGCCGCTTCCACGCCGATCAGCCGTGGCAAACGCTGCGTGCCACCAGCGCCCGGCAACAGGCCAATCTTGACTTCCGGCAGCGCAATGGAGGCACCTGATGTCGCTACGCGAAAGTGACAACCCAACGCCAATTCCAAGCCACCACCCATACACGCGCCGCCGATGGCGGCAATGACCGGCTTGGTGGACGACTCCACAATATTGATAAGCGTATGTAGGCTCGGCTCCGACATCGCCGCAGGCGTGCCGAATTCTTTAATATCCGCACCGCCGGAAAATGCTTTCTCTGAGCCGATGAGGACAATGGCATGAACATTCGCATCTTTTTCCGCCTGCCTAATATGGCTCACGATACCAGCGCGAAGCGCATGGCTTAAGCCATTAACCGGCGGATTATTGAGCGTGATAACGCCAGAAATATCGTTAATTTCATAATGCGTACTATTCATGTGAATCTCGATGATGTATGTTGAGTGGGTAGAAAGAGGGTGTGGCTGAGCATTGGTAGCGACGCGAACCGCTAGCTCCATACACGTGTGTATTGAAGACGCCATACACTAATGTATTTTTATGCGAACGTCAAATGAAAAATGGCAGTAGGGTGCGCTATGCGCACCAATGCGCTGCCCATTGATAATGCCGTTTCCAAATCATTAGTACACATTGATTTTCGCTACCGACAACAAAACGCTGTCATTTCGACAGTGCATAGCCTCATCATGCGACGAGGAATCTTATCCGCATTGACCGAAGATATACGCGTGGCTCATCTAATCACGCGGACAGGATTTCTCACCTTATTCGTCAAACGCGACCGTTCGAAATGACAAGATTAAAGGGCGAGTAAATTAACTATTGATTTGCAAAAGGAATAATAGTGGCCGACAACAATGACATACGTAAAATCAGCGGCCACCGTTGTGTAAAACAGAAAACAATTATTCGCTACAGATGAAGATCAGTGCGTCGACTCAGCACATGCGGGCATGTACTTTTTAACCTGTTCAGGATAGAGGCGGGGCAATAGCTAGCCCTAAAGTTGAAAGTGCAATACCAGCGGGCGATTTAGCGCAATAATGGCTGAAAGTGCCGGCCAACAATAGAGGTTGACAGCATCATCGAATGAGATGACCGGTGGGTTAGAGTGTAGTTGTCAATAAATAATAGCTAGTTTTAGCGCATGAATATGGATGAAACAGAACCGCCAGAGCATGTAACCCGACCTATTGCACATGTGAAACGTGGCGTGGATGGCGTATGGCTTGAACATGCGCTAGATGACCATTTGCGCTGCGTTGGAAATATGGCGAGTGGTTTTGCTAGGGACTTTGGTGCTGCTGATTGGGCGAGGTTGGCGGGCTACTGGCATGACTTGGGGAAATATCGCCCCGGCTTTCAAACCTATATTCGTGATGCATCGGGCTTTGAGCGCGAAGAAGCGCACATTGAGGGCAAGCTAAATCGTGTTGATCATTCCACCGCAGGTGCAATTTATGCAAAACAAAAACTCGGAACCATCGGTCACGTACTTGCGTTTGTGATTGCGGGCCACCACGCGGGTTTGCCAGATTTTCATTCCGCCGACGGCGCGGGAAGCGCACTTTCTGCTCGCTTGAATAATGCTCAATATCTTGAAGAAGCTCTATTAGCGAGTCCTCCGACCGAATTGCTTGGCTACGAAAAACCAACATCATCTATCCCTGGCGGCATGGCGGGCTTTGCACTTTGGGTGCGCATGCTGTTCTCATCACTTGTCGATGCAGATTTTCTTGATACAGAAGCATTTATGGACGAAGGTAAAGCTGCAAATCGTAGCGCCTATCAGTCACTACTTGAATTAAAGCCAGCCTTTGATGCGTACATGGCTGAATCGTTTGCAAATTCATCTGGTGCAGTCAATGCGTTGCGTGCCAACATCCTTTTACAGAGCCGCCAACGAGGGCACGATAAACCCGGCATGTTCACACTAACAGTGCCAACCGGCGGCGGAAAAACATTGTCTAGCATGGCGTTTGCACTAGAACATGCCGAAGCGCACAACAAACGCCGCATCATTTACGTAATCCCGTTCACTAGCATCATCGAACAAACCGCAGATACATTCCGTAAGATTTTTGGCGATACCGTGATAGAGCATCACAGCAACGCAGCGGAATCGTCAAAAGAAAATCATAAAAGCCGCCTCGCTTGCGAAAACTGGGATGCACCGTTAATTGTCACCACCAGTGTGCAGTTTTTTGAGTCACTTTTCGCCGCCCGCACTAGCCGCTGTCGCAAGCTGCATAACATCGTCAACAGCATTGTGGTGCTAGATGAGGCGCAATTGATACCGCCGGAATTGCGTGAGCCGATTATGCAGGTGATGAACTTGCTCACTGCACATTACGGCGTGACGTTTGTGCTATCAACTGCGACGCAACCGGCGCTCACCAAAGGCAAATCTGCACTGACGCCGCCTACAGAAATTATCGAGAACCCCGCAGCTCTTTTCAGCGCATTAGAGCGGGTGGAATATACATTCCCGGTTGATGCCAATGTGCCCATTACATGGGAAGCACTGGCCGTAGAACTTGCATCGCACGAAAGCGTGCTGGCAATTGTGAATTCACGCGTCGACTGCCGTACGCTTCACGCCTTACTACCCGCCGATACAATTCATCTTTCTGCACTCATGTGCGGCGAGCATCGCTCGCGAGTTATCGCCGATATTAAACAACGATTGAAAGCGGGCGAAGCCGTACGCGTGGTGAGCACGCAGTTAGTTGAGGCTGGCGTGGATATTGATTTTCCAGTCGTCTATCGCGCAATGGCAGGATTGGATTCCATCGCGCAAGCAGCAGGCCGCTGCAATCGCGAAGGCAAGTTGACGCGTGGAAAAGTTGTCATCTTCGTGCCGCCAAAACCCGCGCCAATAGGACTTCTTCGTAAAGCGGAACAAGTAACCAAGAGCCTGCTTGCGGCCGGTTTATCAAACGCTTTGCCGCCAGAAATATTCACCAAATACTTTGAGCTGTTTTACGGTGCGGTCGATGATCGCAGAGCGCAAGAAATAGCCGCGCTCTTGAAAGTGGATAGCGAACTCGGTTGTGCCTTTAGAAGTGCGGCAGCGGCTTTTAAGATAATTGACGATGAAAATCAGCGAGCAGTTTATGTGCGGTACGGCGAGAGTGAAGGACTATTAGACCTACTTGCATCGATAGGCCCAAACCGAGATTTATTGCGCAAACTGCAACGATACTCGGTCGGTCTTTCGATGCGCACTGTTGATGAAATGATGACGCGTGGCGACATTGCATTTGCTTATCGAGATGACTTTTTGGCGCTTACATCAGCTGCGCTATATGGGAAATTTGGTGTAATTATTAACAAAGATCAACTACTACCACCCGACGATTTAGTAATTTAAGTAACAGGAAACCTATGGCAAAAAATTACGTTTTAGAAGTTCGTGGCGATTACGCCTGCTTCACCCGTCCGGAAATGAAAGTCGAACGCGTGAGCTACGACGTGATTACGCCTTCCGCCGCGCGGGCGGTGTTTGAGGCTATTTTATGGAAGCCAGCGATTCGTTGGCGCGTTATTAAAATTGAAGTGCTGAACCCGATCAAATGGATCTCGGTGCGTCGTAATGAAGTGGGGGCAGTTGTCTCGGCTCGCAACGCAGAATCAGCAGCGCGATTGGGCAAAGGCAACCTTGGGCTCTATATCGAAGATGAGCGGCAACAACGGGCAGGGCTATTTCTACGGGATGTGGCTTATCGCTTACATGCTGATCTTGAGCTACTTCCCAACGCAGGCGAAAATAATACGCTGCCAAAATTTATGGATATGTTTGAACGCCGCGCCAAGGCTGGGCAGTGTATCAATCAGCCTTATCTGGGCACGCGCGAATTTGCCTGCGATTTTCAACTTATCGACGAAGGCAGTGCAAAAATAGCCATCACAGAATCTCGCGAACTTGGTTGGATGCTCCACGATATGGATTTCTCAAACGCGAGCGAACCGCAACCCCGATTCTTTCGCGCTTCATTGGTGAACGGCGCAATCACAGTGCCTGCACCCGAAAGCGACGAGGTGCGGGGATGATTCTTCAAGGGTTGGTCGAATACTACGACCGCAAAGCAGCAGACCCAGATTCAGCACTAGCGCCCGGCGGGTTTGAGTGGAAGGAAATACCTTTTATTCTCGAACTTGCTGCTGACGGAAAGCTGGTGCAAATTATTGATACTCGCGAGTTTCAAGCCAAAAAATTGATTGCTAAACGCTTTCTTGTTCCGCAAGCGGTTAAGAAAAAATCTGGTGTTGCAGCCAACTTGTTTTGGGATACCGCAGAGTATGTGCTGGGATTTGACTTGAAGGGGAAACCTGAGCGAGCCATCTCCCAGCGTGCAGCGTTCGTTGAGCGGATTGCAAGTCTTGAATCGATTCAGCAAGATGTAGGCATGCGTGCATTGCTGGCATTTTTGAATGACCCTGAATCAGTCAATTCGATTGAAGCGAAATTCCCAACTCAATATAGAGAGTTATTTGAAATTAATCCTGTCATATCCTTTCGGCTGGTAGGCGAGGTTAACCTTGTTTGCCAACGCGCTGATGTGATGGCGACGTTGCGAGACGATAGCAGCGCCGGTGAAGCAAACGGCTTCTGCCTTGTACGCGGCAAAGAGGACGTAATTGAGCGCCTTCACTCATCAATCAAAGGTGTGTGGGGTGCGCAATCATCGGGTGCCAATATTGTTTCGTTTAATCTCGATGCGTTCAATTCGTTTGGCAAAGCGCAAGGTGCGAATGCGCCCGTAGGTAAACAAGCAGCGTTTGCGTATTCGACAGCACTGAATCATTTGCTCAGACGTGATTCACGTCAGCGCATTCAAGTGGGCGACGCATCCACCGTGTTTTGGTCGCGTGATCAATGCCCGCTCGAAACTGATTTGCTGGCTTTGTTTGGTGAATCCCCAAAGGATGATCCTGACCAAGGCTCGCACGCAGTTGCTAATCTTTACTCGTCGATAAAAAACGGCGTGTATGCCGCAGATGATCGCGACAATCGCTTTTACGTGCTGGGGTTAGCACCAAACGCCGCAAGAATCTCTGTGCGGTTTTTTCATTCGGGCACAGTCAAAGAAATTGCGCACAACATCAAAACGCACTTCGATGATTTAGAAATTGAGCGTGCCAGTTTTGATCTGCCGCATTTGTCCATTTTCCGTCTGCTCACGTCAATTGCGGCGCAAGGCAAAGCAGACAACATTCCACCTAACTTATCAGGTGATTTCGCTCGCGCCATTCTTGCGGCATCTCCCTATCCCGCAACACTTTTACAAGCAGCCGTGCGCAGAATTCGCGCTGAACACGACATTAACTATCAGCGAGCGGCGTTGTTAAAAGCTGTTATCAATCGCCAAACCCGTTTCCAACCATCCAACGACAAGGAGCTTACCGTGTCCCTCGACCTAACAAACAACAACGCAGGTTATCGATTAGGCAGGCTGTTCGCTGTGCTTGAACGTGCGCAAGAACGCGCAAATCCAAGTTTGAACGCGACTATTCGTGACCGATTTTATGGAGCAGCATCGAGCACACCTGTCGCCGTTTTTTCTAACCTGATGAAGCTTAAAAACCATCATATTGCCAAACTTGAAAACAGAGGTGAAGCGGTTAACCTTGAAAGATTAATTGGTGAAATCATGGATGGAATCACTGATTTTCCAACGCATTTACCACTCGCTGACCAAGGCCGTTTTGCAGTTGGTTACTATCATCAGCGCCAATCTTTCTACAATAAATCAACCACAACTGAATAAGGAAAATTACTATGTCACTTAATCACCGCTACGATTTCGTACTACTGTTTGATGTAAAAGACGGCAACCCAAATGGCGATCCAGACGCGGGCAATTTACCGCGTGTGGATGCTGAAACCGGCCACGGCTTAGTCACCGATGTGTGTGTTAAACGCAAAGTCCGTAACTATGTTGGACTAGTCAAAGAAGAGCAGCCGCCATTTGAAATATATGTAAAAGAAAAAGCCATTTTAAATAAACAGCATGAGCGTGCTTACGTTGGCATAGGCGCAGAAGACATGCTCAAGGGCGACGATAAAAAACGAAAAGGTGGCGACAAAGTAAACGAAGCGCGTGCATGGATGTGCAAGAATTTTTTTGACGTGCGCACGTTTGGCGCGGTAATGTCCACAGGCGTGAATTGTGGGCAAGTACGTGGCCCGGTTCAGCTAACCTTTGCGCGCTCAATTGACCCGATTGTCGCACTCGAACATTCCATCACCCGCATGGCCGTTGCTACTGAAGCGGAAGCCGAAAAACAGGGCGGTGATAACCGCACGATGGGACGTAAACACACTGTTCCGTATGGCCTCTATCGAAATCATGGCTTCATCTCCGCACATCTCGCAGATCAAACAGGATTCAGCGAAGAGGACTTGGAATTGTTTTGGCAAGCACTTGCCAATATGCTGGAACATGATCGCTCCGCAGCGCGCGGCGAAATGTCCACGCGCGGGCTTTATGTTTTCGAGCATGAAAGTAAGCTCGGCAACGCACATGCCCATTCACTGTTTGAGCGTTTAACCATTGCCCGCCCCGACCAAACCCTAGTCCCGCGCAGTTTCGACGCCTATACTGTACTTTTCGATGGTAAACCCTTGGCTGCAGGCGAATCCATTGAGGCGGCAAAGGGTGTGAAGCTCATCAGAAAAGCATGAATAGAAAGGTGAATATATAAACTGGAAAGACCGAATCACGGCTGATCCGGAAACGCTTTTCGGTAAACCTGGTATTAAAGGCATACGCATCTATCATTTAATGCAACACCTTCACCACCAGATATGTGGAAGCAAAAGTCACAAGGAGTTTTTGAAATGAGTGAATTACTTTTTTTAGTGGAAGTGGCACCCGAAGGCGGCTTCACTGCACGCGCATTTGGTGTCGATATTTTTACTGAGGCGGACGATTTAGTGGCGCTTCACGCAAATGTGCGTGAAGCGGTGAAATGTCATTTTGATGACGGCCAAGCGCCGAAAATAATTCGCCTCCACTTCACGTATGAAGAAGTGATTGCGGCGTAGTCAATGTCACATTTTCTATGAGGCTCCCGCGCGATCTTGCCGGCGCTGATTTGATTAAGCGCTTAGGCAAATTAGGCTATGTCCAAACGCGGCAAGCTGGCAGCCATGTGCGGCCAACAACTACTACGCCTATTACGCATCACATTACAGTACCGCTCCATTCTCCGCTGCGCGTGGGCACACTGGCCTCAATACTTGCCTCTGTTGCTGCGCAGCACGGTATGACGCAAGCACAACTCATCAGCCGTTTACACGAGTAAACAGTTGGCGCCGCCGCCTGTCTTGGTTGATGACCCCATCATGCTCTCCGCCCTAGAGCATTACAGCTATTGCCCGCGCCAATACGCACTGATTCATATTGAGCAAGCCTTTGACGATAACGTCCACACCAAGCGCGGCGATGCCGTGCATGCACATGTGGATGATCCTGGCGTTGAGCTGCGCGAGGGGGTGCGGATTGAGCGTGCGCTACCCGTTTGGTGTGAGCGGCTGGGGCTGATTGGTAAATGTGACATTGTGGAATTTGATCGTGATGGCACGCCTTACCCTATTGAATATAAACATGGTCCTAAGCGTGTGAAGGAACACGATGATCTGCAATTAGCCGCGCAAGCGCTGTGTTTAGAGGAGATGACGGGCAAGCCAGTTCCAAAGGGCGCAATCTATCATTTCACTTCGCGCCGCCGCCGTGAAGTTTTTATTTCTGAAGCATTGCGTGAAAGGCTAAATACTGTAATCGTCAATATCCGCGCGGTTCTTCAGGTAGGTGCGCTGCCGCCACCCGTAAACGATAAACGCTGCAATCAATGCTCGTTAAAAGAGATTTGCCAGCCTGAAGCAATAGCGAATCAACACGCCATCAAGCTCGCAAGGCGCGGTTTATTTGATCCATCCGTTGAATAGAAAACCTCATGCGTCAAATTCTCAATACGCTTTACATCACCACACCCAATGCCTACGCGCATTTAGAAAACGATACGCTACGCATTGATGTAGAGCGTGAAAAAAAACTGGCCGTGCCGCTGCATCACTTAGGTAGCGTGGTGTGTTTTGGCAACATCATGGTTTCTCCTGCGCTGATGCATCGCCTTGCCGCCGATGGTAAATCACTGGTGCTGCTCGATAGCAATGGCCGATTCAAAGCGAGGCTTGAAGGCCCGATTAGCGGCAACATTTTGTTACGGCAAGCGCAACACAAAAAATGTATTGATGATGCGGTGGCAATAGAATTTGCTCGTACTTTTATTGCGGGAAAACTCAAAAATAGTCGGCAGATTTTATTGCGTGGCGCGCGGGAATCAACCAACGCCGATGAGCAAGCCGTCCTAACAAGAACCACTGATAATATTTCTGCCTCCCTCCGAAGCTTGGCTACCGCAGCCAATCTTGACGAATTGCGCGGTATCGAGGGTGAAGCCGCACGCGGCTATTTTGGCGCTCTTAATTTATTAGTGCGCGCAGATTATCGGGCTGATTTTCAAATGGATGGCCGTAGCAAACGTCCACCGCGTGATCGTATGAATGCGCTCATGTCATTTCTCTATTCCATGCTCACCAATGATTGCCGATCCGCGTTGGAAACCGTTGGCCTCGATCCGCAATTAGGCTTTTTACATGCGGTGCGCCCAGGGCGGGCGGCGCTAGCACTTGATTTAGTGGAAGAGTTCCGTGCCTACATCGCCGACCGCTTAGCGTTAACGCTCATCAATCGCGGCCAAATCAGTGCGAAGGATTTTGCGGTGCGTGAAGGCGGTGCCGTGCAGCTTGACGGTGATGCGAGGCGTGCTGTGGTCGTCGCCTATCAAGAGCGAAAGCAAGAAGAAATTACCCACCCGCTGTTAGAACAAAAGATGCCACTGGGCATCGTGCCGCTGCTGCAAGCACGCTTCATTGCCCGCACCCTGCGCGGTGATATGGAAGGCTATGTACCGTTTTTGATTCGCTAAAATTTGCTAACTGACCGGAGATTTTTACCATGATGATTATCGTTGCCTACGATGTCTCCACCCAAACCAAAGCAGGCGTTAAGCGATTACGGCGCGTCGCTAAAGTATGCGAAAGCACTGGGCAGCGTGTGCAAAATTCAGTCTTTGAATGCAAAGTTGATCTTATGCAATATGAAGAATTAGAGCGGCGCTTGTTAGCCGAAATAAATGAAAAAGAAGACTGCTTACGACTCTATCGTTTAACGGAGCCGGTAGAATTGAGAATCAAGCAATATGGCCATTTTCGCTCGGTAGATTTTGAAGGGCCGCTTGTTATTTGATCCGCGAACCTAAAGCGAACGATGTTTCACGCATACGTCCGCGCTGTGTGTAACCAGCTGATAGATAAGATGAATATAGCGATTTACTTTTGCATTTTTTTGGTTGAATCAGTAGAAGCTGACAGGTTCGCGCAAAACGTTGGAATTTGCGTTGTACGTCAGACAGTTGCAGAAATGAAGTTGCGCCCGCGCGAGAGCGCGGGCGAGGATTGAAACAGGTACACCTCAAGATTCACGGTGCCACCCAGCAGTTGCG